>Ga0326597_10000625_pt1 | contig 61637 bp, 59 predicted proteins | sample RVTome_12_FD_203789 | JGI IMG/M metagenome (GOLD analysis project Ga0326597, IMG submission 203789) | Soil microbial communities from uranium-contaminated site in the Upper Colorado River Basin, Wyoming, United States - RVT100D185 | ecosystem: Environmental > Terrestrial > Soil > Contaminated >...
CCCTCGGGTTTCGCTGGAACGCCGGGCGGCTCGCCATGCGTGTTCCTTGGTTTCCGGTCGGGGCGTCGGCACAAACCACGGCGTCATTCCCGCCCCGGATCAAGTCCGGGACAGGCTCCGGCGGGAACCCATTGGGGCCTGTCAGACGGTCTTGGAGGTTGCGTCTGACGCGCAGGCGGTGGTGGGCGAGCGGCCGGATAGTCTGGACGAGGACCGGCCGGCCCATTCGTCCGTGGCCACCGCCACAATGGATTCCCGCGCATGCGGAAATGACGGTGGAGCGTGGGGCGGGGCCGGGACACAAACACAAGCGTCATTGCCGGGCTCGACCCGACAATCCAGTAACCACCGACGCCGGCGATTGGTCGGCGAGCCATGCCGTTTACCGGATGCCCCGGCGGGGCCGGGCCATGACGAGGGAGGACGAGCCGACCTGGCGCCACCCGCTCCGCCCGTCCCCGCCGCCCTCAACCGGCAAGCGGGGTCGGCGCGCCCTCCGGCGGGTCGACCTCGAAGGTGTTGGCGGTGAGGCAGGTCATGGTGAAGCTCCCCGTCGTCGCCGCCAGCGCCACCAGATCGGCGAGCCCCAGCGCCGCCTCGGCCCTGGCATAGGTCGCATCGCTGAGATGCCTGGTCTCGAGAAGCTCCTTCGCCACGTCGTGGCAGACCTGCTCGCGCGGGTCGGCGAGCGCCGGGGTCCGCCGCGCGTTGATGGCGTCGATCAGCTCCTGGTCGAGGCCGACCGCGAGGCTCTGGCGCGCCTGCGCGACCCAGGGATATCGCGCGTTCCAGTGGCGGGCGACGACGAGGTTGACGATCTGCCGCTCGCGGTCGGAAAGCGGCCCCGAATGGAGGCAGAAGCGCAGGTTCTGCGCGGCCTCGAACAGCTTCGGCAGCCTGATATAGGCGTAGTACGGCCCGCCGGTGACACCGCCAGCATTCCTCGCCGCGTCGAACACCCGCGCCTGTTCACCGTCCATCTCGGCGCGATCGATGATGGCAATGCGTGTCATGTTGCTCCTTCCCGGTTGTGCAGGTCTGGTTCGGCGCCGGATGATATCCGCGCCGCCCCGCGCGCACGAGCGCCAAAGCGCGCGCCGCGCCCGGCCGGCGCCGGGTTGCCCGCCGCCGCTGGCCGGTGACAGAGTGAACGCCCGCGCCGCCGCGACAGCCAAGCAATGAGGACTGGCGTGGAGCTGCGCCGCCGCGACCGGGAAAGAGAGGAGCCCATGCCCGAGAAATCCGCAGTCGATACGATCCGCGAAAGCCTCGAGCGCCGCTTCGGCGAGGCGTTCGACCTGCCCGAGCTCGGCGCCGGCGCCGCCATGATCGCACAGATGACGGGCCGCGGCTCGGCCCGCGCGTTCACCGCCGAACCGGTCGCGCCCGGGCTCGCGCGCCTCGTCATCGCCTCGGCGCTGTCGGCGCCCACCAAGTCGGACCTCCAGCAGCGCGATATATTGATCGTCGAGGACCCCGCCCTCAGGCGCGAGCTCCACGACATCATCCGCCATCGCTGGCTCGACACCACGCCGGTGCTGCTGGTCTTCCTCGCCAACAACCGCCGCCAGCGCCAGCTTCACGACTGGCGCGCCAAGCCCTTCGCCAACGATCACCTGGACGCCTTCTTCAATGCCGCCGTCGATGCCGCGATCGCGCTTGCCGCCTGCGTCGCGGCGGCCGAGGCGGTCGGGCTCGGCGCCTGCCCGCTGAGCCAGATCCGCAACGACTGCGCCCGGGTGAAGAGTGTGCTGAAACTGCCCGATTACGTGTTCCCGGTGGCCGCGCTGGCGCTCGGCTGGCCCGCCGAGACGCCGCCGGTGAGCCCCCGCCTGCCGCTGGAGCTGACGGTCCATACCGACACCTTCGATGATTCGCGGGCGGGCGAGCTCGTCGCGGCCTACGATCGCCGGCGCGACCGGATCATGGCCTACGCCCGCCAGCGCGACGAGGAGGTTCACGGCCGGGCCGAATTCTACGGCTGGTCGGAGGAAAAGGCGCGCCACTACGCACGGCCCGAACGGGCGGATTTCGGCCGTTTCGTGCGCGAGTCCGGGTTCAGGCTGGAGTGAGGCGGAGGCCGTCGATGACCGATCAACAAATTATTCGCCGGGCCCCAAGATTTCGCTTGCGTGTGGCCGCGATCGGGATGAAATGGGGCCGCTCAGGTTGACTGCGAGCCGCCGCCAGGGCGGCGCGGTCGCTGACCAGAACACCGGACGATTCGGCGGCGACGCGCGGCGTGCCAGGCCTGGCCAGGTCCTGACGGCGAGGTGTCGACGGGCCTTCGCCGGACGGTCGGATCTTTTGCCCGAGCCCCCCTCGAGGGTCCGGCCCATCGCAGCGCCCGCCTCCGATGAGCTGGAGTTGACGGTCATGGCCAACAAGCCGAAGCCGAAGCCTGCCAAACCGAGCGGCACGAAGTAACCGTGCCGGGTGCGGCGGGCCCGCACCCGGCCTGTGTCACGGCCGGCCGCGCCTCACCAGCGCGGCCGGTGCGTTTTGCTGCGACCTGCAAGTTATCCCCGGGGGGCCCGCGAGGATTTATGCTGGAAGTATGTCGCGCCAGGAGCTGGATCGTTTCCCGCTGACGCGGAATCGGAACCGCTCTACTCGCCCACCTCCTCGACCGGGCCGTGGCAGCAGGCCTGGAGCTTGTTGCCGTCCCGGTCGCGCACATAGGCGCCATAGTAGTTGCGGTGGTAGTGCGGGCGCGGTCCCGGCGCGCCCTCGTCGCTGCCGCCATGGGCCAGCGCCGCGGCGTGAAACGCCCTCACCGCCGCCCGGGTCGGCGCGAGCAACGCGACATGGATGCCGTTTCCGGCCGTGGCCGGCCCGCCGTCGAACGGCGTCATCACCCACAGGCGCGTGCCCCTCGGCTCGCCATAACCGAGCGCGGTCTCGCGCTCGAAGAAGCGCGCGATGCCGAGCGTCGCCAGCACCGGGTCGTAGAAGGCGCGGGCGCCGGCGATGTCGTTCGATCCGATCGTCACATGGCTGTACATGCCGCCGTCCCTCGGAGCGCGAACCGCGCCGGACCCGGTGCTACTCGGCCGCTTCGGCGAGCTTCGGCGCCGCCGACAGGATCTCCTGGTCGACCGCATTCTCGAACTGGGCGAAATTGTCCTGGAACATGGCCACCAGTGCACGCGCCTGGGCATCGAACGCGGCGCCGTCCGCCCAGGTCTCGCGCGGGTTGAGGATCTTCGGGTCGACGCCGGCGACCGCGACCGGAACCTCGAGACCGAAATAGGGATCGATGCGCATTTCCACATTGTCGAGCCCGCCCGACAGCGCCGCCGTGAGCAGCGTCCTGGTGACCGCGATCGGCATCCGCGAGCCGACGCCGACGCGCCCGCCGCTCCAGCCGGTGTTGACCAGCCAGCACTTGGCGCCGTGGCGCGCGATCATGTCCCCAAGCAGGTCGCCATAGACCTTGGGATGGCGCGGCAGGAACGGCGCGCCGAAGCAGGTCGAGAACGTCGCCTGAGGATCGATCACGCCCTTCTCGGTGCCGGCGACCTTGGCGGTGTAGCCCGAAAGGAAGTGGTACATCGCCTGGCTCGGCGTCAGCCGCGAGATCGGCGCCATGACGCCAAAGGCGTCGCAGGTGAGCATGATGACGGCGTCGGGATGGCCGGCGATGCCGGTCTTGCTGGCATTGTCGATGAACGAGATCGGGAACGCGGCCCGCGTGTTCTCGGTCAGCGAATCATCGTCGAAATCGGGCTCGCGCGTTTCCGGGTCGATCACCACATTTTCGAGCACCGTGGTGAACCGGCGCACCCCGGCATAGATCTGCGGCTCGGCCTCGGCCGACAGGTTGATCGCCTTGGCGTAGGATCCGCCCTCGAAATTGAAGATGCCGTCCGCGCCCCAGCCGTGCTCGTCATCGCCGACCAGCACCCGGCCCGGATCGGCCGACAGCGTCGTCTTGCCGGTTCCGGACAGGCCGAAGAACAGCGCCGACGTTCCCGCCGCGGTCATGTTGGCCGAGCAATGCATCGACATCACGCCCTTGGCGGGCAGGGTGTAATTGAGGTGGGTGAACACCGCCTTCTTGATCTCGCCCGCGTAGTAGCTGCCGGCGATCAGGATCCGGCCGCCGGTGAAATCACACGCGATCGTCGTCTCCGAGCGCACGTCGTATCGCGCCGGGTCGGTCTCGAAGCTCGGCAGATCGAGAATGGTAAGGCCCGGAACGAAGTCGTCCAGCTCCTCGTGCGGCGGCACGATCAGGAGATGGCGGATGAACAGGGCCTGCCAGGCGAATTCGGTGATGACCCGAACGCCGATGCGCTCCTTGGGATCGGCGCCCGCATAGAGATCCTGGACAAACAGCGTCTTGCCGGCAAGGGCCCCGCGCATGTCCGCGTCGAGCCTGGCGAAATTCTCGCGACCGAGGCGGCCGTTGTTGTCCCACCACACCTCGTTTTCGGTGGCCGGCTCGCAGACGACGAACTTGTCGCGCGGCGAGCGGCCGGTGTGCTTGCCGGTTTCGACCGCGATCGCGCCGTCGACCGTAACCACGCCCTCGCCGCGCTTGGCGGCGTGCTCGAACAGGACGGCATCGATGTCGTTCCAGAAAATCGAACCGGCACCCGAGATGCCCGAATATTCAGCACCACACTGCCTGTTGTGGCGACCAGACTGTTTCACCTCATCCTCCCTTGGGAACCGCTCACCCGGTTCCCGGTTTTTACCTTCCCCGGTTTATGGGGGACGGAGCGAATTGGCAACTCAAAGCGCCAACAAATGAACGATCGTGGCCCGATTCAGGCATCGCCCCGGGCCCGCGCCTCGCGGGTGAACTCGGCAACCGCCCTGCGCGCACCCGCGCTGTCGCTGACTGGCGCGGCGAAATCGACACGCAAGTGCCGTGCCGGAATGGAGATATCGATGCCCTCGGGATCGATTCCGGTCATTTCCCACGCACCCGGCTCGACCCCCAGCAGCATGGTCGCGATCAGATGAACGGCATCGGCGTGGTCGCGGTTCATGTGCGCCAGAAAGTCCGGCTCGTCGGCTTCAAGCGCGGCCGTGGCGCCGGGCGGGAGCAGCAGGTCCGCGCGCTCGATCCAGTGCACGCGGCCGAAGCCGGCAACCAGATGGGCGCGATCTGGGTCGATGCGAAAGCAGGAGAAATCCTTGAAATCGGCGTAGAACGCGGCCGGGTGGCGGGCACGGAAGCGGCGTTCCTCGGCCGGGTTTCCGGTGATCGAGGCGCGTCCCATCACGCTGACGCGGGCGCCGGCGAGCGGGTCCTCGTGACCTTCGCTCGCGTCGAACATGAGCGAGACCCGTGGGTCGGCCTCGATATTGCGCCAGTGCTGGGCCAGGCGCGACATCAGGGCCAGCGGCGCGCCGTCCATCGCCGTTGCCACGCTGACCAGCGAGGCGTAGGGTGCGCCGGTGTCGGCGTCGAGTGTCGCGAGGGCGGCCAGTGCCGAGACACGGACAATCCGGCGTGCCGTGGCGCCATCGCGAGCGCGGTTATCCGGTTCGGTGTCCGTCATGTCGCCGGATATCTTGTCCGTGTGTTCGCCAGTGTGCGGCAATCGGTTGAGCCGCAACGGAAAAATTGCCACAATTTACGCACCTTGTGGACCTATGGCAGCGTCGAATTCATGGCTGCCGAAGAGGGGTCGAATGGCCACCATAGCGCTCGTCGATGACGACCGGAACATTCTCACGTCCGTCAGCATGGCCCTCGAGGCCGAAGGCTACCGGATCGATGCCTACACCGACGGTGCCTCGGCCCTGACCGGCCTTCAGGACCGTCCGCCCGATATCGCCATTCTCGACATCAAGATGCCGCGCATGGACGGGATGGAGCTGCTGCGCCGGCTCCGCCAGAAATCCGACCTTCCGGTGATCTTTCTCACCTCCAAGGATGAGGAGATCGACGAGCTGTTCGGCCTCAAGATGGGCGCCGACGACTTCATCCGCAAACCGTTTTCCCAGCGCCTGCTGGTCGAACGGGTCAAGGCGGTTCTGCGCCGCGCCCAGCAGCGCGACGTCCACGCGGCCGACCCGGGCGGCACCACCGTTCTCGAGCGCGGCAAGCTGAAGATGGATTCCGAGCGCCATTCCTGCACCTGGGATTCCAGGCCCGTGACCCTGACGGTCACGGAATTCCTGATCCTCGAGGCACTGGCCCAGCGCCCCGGGGTGGTCAAGAGTCGCGACTCGCTGATGGATGCCGCCTATGATGATCAGGTGTATGTTGATGACCGCACCATCGACAGCCACATCAAGCGTCTGCGCAAGAAGTTCAAGATGATCGACGACAATTTTGACGTGATCGAGACCCTCTACGGCGTCGGCTACCGGTTCAAGGAAATCAACGGGGGCTGATGGCGGTTGAAGCCCAGCGATCTCCACCGGCTGACGGGACCACCGGGAAGGTTGCGCACAAGGCCCGTGAACACTGGCGCTGGGCATCGGTCTTTCTTGCCCGCAACTGGTTTTCCTCGCTCACCCACCGCATCATCGTCTTCAATCTGGCCGCGCTCATCGTTCTGCTGAGCGGCATTCTCTATCTCAACCAGTTTCGCGCCGGCCTGATCGATGCGCACGTCCAGAGCCTTCTGACCCAGGGCGAGATCATCGCCGGCGCGATCGCCGCCTCGGCGACGATCGATACCGAGGCGGTGATGATCGATCCCGACCGACTGCTCGAGCTCCAGGCCGGCGAGAGCCTGTCGCCGCGGCAGGAGCAGATCTCCTCGCTCGACTTTCCGATCAATCCGGAGCGGGCGGCGCCGATCCTGAGGAAGCTGATTTCGCCGACCCGGACCCGTGCCCGGCTCTATGACCGCGATGGCGGCCTGATCGTCGATTCCCGCAATCTGTTCGCCAGCGGCCAGATCCTGCGCTACGACCTGCCGCCGCTGCGCGAGGAGGAGCCCTCGGTCCTGGACCGGGTGTGGCGCAGCATCAGAACCGCCGTGCGCCGCGGCGATCTTCCCGCCTATCAGGAACTGCCGCCCGACGAGGGCAAGAGGTATTCGGAGGTTGCCACCGCGCTTGCCGGCGCCCCGGTCTCGATCGTGCGCGTCAACGAAAAGGGCGAGCTGATCGTGATTGTCGCGGTGCCGGTGCAGCGCTTTCGCGCGGTGCTCGGCGCGCTGGTGCTGTCGACCCTGGGCGGCGACATCGACGCCATCGTCAGCGCCGAGCGCTGGGCGATCTTCCGCGTGTTCCTGGTCGCGGCCGGGGTCACGGTGGCGCTGTCGCTTCTCCTCGCCAGCACGATCGGCGAGCCGGTGCGCCGCCTTGCCGCCGCGGCCGAGCGGGTACGCAAGGGCGTCGACTCGCGCCAGGAAATTCCCGACTTCACCGCGCGGCGTGACGAGATCGGGCATCTGTCGGGGACGCTGCGCGAGATGACGCGCGCACTTTACGACCGGATGGATGCGATCGAGCGTTTCGCCGCCGACGTGGCCCACGAGCTGAAGAACCCGCTCACCTCGCTGAGGAGCGCGGTCGAAACCCTGCCGCTCGCCCGCACCGCCGAGGACCGCGCCAGGCTGGTCGATATCGTCCAGGCCGATGTTCGCCGGCTCGACCGCCTGATCAGCGACATTTCAGCGGCCTCGCGGCTCGACGCCGAACTGTCGCGCCATGAGACGACGCGGGTTGATCTCGCCAGGCTGCTCCAGACCGTCGTTCTGGTGGGCGAAAGCGCGGCGGCGGGAGCGGACGTCAGGGTTGATCTCACCATCGCGACGCCGCGGCAAAGCCACGATGTCAACGGCCACGATCTCAGGCTTGGCCAGGTCGTCACCAACCTCATCGACAATGCGATTTCCTTCTCGCCGGCTGGTGGCACGGTCCGGGTGACGCTGGACCGCATGGCCGGCACGATCCGCATCCGCGTCGATGACGATGGCCCGGGCATGGATGGCGACGTTCTTGAACGCATCTTCGAGCGTTTCTACACCGACCGGCCCGGTGCCGACAGTTTCGGCCAGAACTCCGGACTGGGCCTGTCGATCGCCAAGCAGATCGTCGAGGCCCATGGCGGCTCGATCGCGGCCTCCAATCGCGTGACCGAGGACGGCCGCGTGCGCGGCGCAAGGTTCGAGGTCCTGCTGCCGGTATACCCGGAGCGCCCGCGGTGATCCCGCAGACAGCTTGCCTGCATGCGAGCTGCGTTGCGCTGGATGGCGAGGCTGTTCTCATCCGCGGGGCCTCCGGCAGCGGCAAGTCCGCGCTGGCGCTGCGCCTGATCGACGCGGGCGGCGTGCTCGTCGCCGATGACCGCACCATCGTCACCGCCGGGTCCGGCCTCGACGGCCGGCTCCGCGCGAGCGCGCCCGCCGCCATCGCCGGGCGGCTCGAGGTCCGCGGCCTCGGCATTGTCCGGCTTGCCCATGCGCCGGCGCCGGTCGGACTGATCGTCGATCTCGCTCCCGCGGCGGCGATCGACCGAATGCCGGCGCCGGACGACCTCATGCACGAGCTCTGCGGCACGCGCCTGCCGCGGATCATGCTCGATGCTTCATTGCCGGGGGCCACGGCGCGAGTCCGCCTTGCCCTCGGACTCGCCGGCGAAGGCTTCTTCACATCGGGCGAGGCCCTCGTCTCATCGCCTGAAGGATGATAGAAAGTGGGCCGTTTTGGCGGCGATCATTCGTTTTTGCCGGGATTGAAGAATATAGATGATCGGACTCGTCCTCGTGACCCACGGCCTCCTCGCCCAGGAGTTTCGCTCCGCGCTCGAACATGTGGTCGGCCCGCAGGAAGCCATCGAGACCATCTCCATCGGTCCCGACGACGACATGGAGCAGCGCCGCGAGGACATTCTGGACGCGGTCCGACGGGTGGATTCCGGGTCGGGCGTGACGGTCCTGACCGACATGTTCGGCGGCACCCCGTCAAATCTGGCGATCTCGATCATGGACCGGGCCCGCGTCGAGGTGATCGCGGGTGTCAACCTGCCGATGCTGGTCAAGCTCTCCAGCAAGCGCGGCGAATGCGACCTGGCCTCGCTGGTGGCCGCCGCCCAGGACGCGGGACGCAAGTACATTTCGGTGGCGAGCCAGGTTCTGGCCGGCAAGGAGTGACCCATGCCCGCCCGGCCGACCGCACAAACGGCGCGGGTCGTGGTGTGCAATGAACGCGGGCTCCACGCGCGGGCGTCGGCCCGTTTCGTCCAATGCGCCGAGATGTTCGCGAGCGAGGTCACCGTCACCCGTGACGGCGAGAGCGTCAGCGGCACGTCGATCATGGGGCTGATGATGCTGGCGGCCGGACCCGGAGCCGAGATCGAGATCGCGGCCACCGGGGAGGACGCGGCCGATGCGCTCAAGGCGCTGCGGGCGCTGGTCGAGTGCGGGTTCGACGAATAGGCCGGCGCGCCTCGTGTATCAGCCGGCCTGTCAGCCGGCGATATCGGTCAACAGCCGCGCCAGCCCGCGGGGCGCCGTGACCATCGCATCGTGGCCGGTCGCGATTTCGCGCATCGGCCAGCCCAATGCCCGCGCCCGTTCGCGCGAGGAGGCGAGCGGGCCGTACCACGGCTCGGTGCAGGCGATATAGGTCGCGGGCACGCCGTTGCCGATCGGGTTCGCGAGCGTCAGCGCGCTCATGAATGTCTTGAGCGGATGGGGAACCAGCCGGCCGCCGATCCAGCCGATGTCTTCCGGTCTCGTCACCCCGAACGCCTCGGGCGGCGGCACCGGCATCGACAGGCCGCCGTCGAATGCGCGGGACGCCGCCATGCGCTGTTCGGCGACTTCGGCAGGAACGCGGCTCATCGGCGTTTCGCCCGACTCCACGATGAGCGCGTCGAGATAGATGAGCTGGCGCAGCCGCTCCGGCATTCGGTCGGCGAGGCCGGTGATCGCGGCGCCGGCGAAGCTGTGGCCGACGAGAACGACGTGCGAAAGGTCCTCCATCAGGAACACCCGGGCAATGTCTTCGGCGAACAGCTCGAGATCGATCGCGAGCGAAAGGAGATGCGCCCGCTCGCCGAGCCCGGTCTGCGTCGGTGTCAGCACACGGTGACCCTCGGCCTCAAGGAGCGGCCTGACCCGCCCCCAGCACCAGCCGCCATGCCAGGCTCCATGCACCAGAACAAAGGTCGTCGTGCTCATCCGCTCCCACCTTTCTCAGTGGCCGGGGTCGAGGTTAGCCCGCAGTCCGCCGGCCGGGAAATGGCCGAACCTGGTTCCGGCGACATGGATTTGCGACGATGCGCGCCTCCGCAACATAAGGAAATCTTTATGTCGTTATTGCCGAGGGCGCCCGCGCTTGTTAGATAGCAGCCGGCGCGCCCGCGCCAGCCTGGCGCGAAGACCGGTTTCACGAGCAAGCGGAGACAACATGAGCACGGCCCAGAACCACCACGTGGCCGATATCGGCCTTGCCGATTGGGGACGCAGGGAAATCGCCATCGCCGAAACCGAAATGCCGGGACTGATGGCCCTGCGCGAGGAGTTGGGCGCCTCCCGGCCGCTGGCCGGAGCCCGCATCGCCGGCTGCCTGCACATGACGATCCAGACCGCGGTGCTGATCGAGACGCTCCAGACGCTGGGCGCCGATGTGCGCTGGGCCTCGTGCAATATCTTCTCGACCCAGGACCACGCGGCGGCCGCGATCGCGGCAGCCGGCACCCCGGTCTTCGCGTTCAAGGGTGAAAGCCTCACCGAGTACTGGGATTTCGTCGACCGCATTTTTCACTGGGGGGGCGGCGCCACCGCCAACATGATCCTCGATGATGGCGGCGACGCCACCATGTATGTGATCGTCGGCGCCCGGGCGGAACAGGACCGTTCCGTGATCGCCAGCCCCTCCAACGAGGAGGAGACGGTCATGTTCTCCCAGATCGCACGGCGAATGGAGGCGTCTCCCGGATGGTTCGCCAAGGCGCTCGCGGAAGTGAAAGGCGTCTCGGAGGAGACGACCACCGGCGTCAATCGCCTCTACCGGATGCAGGGCGCGGACGGGCTTCCGTTTCCCGCGATCAACGTCAATGACTCGGTCACCAAGTCGAAGTTCGACAATCTTTACGGCTGCCGGGAAAGTCTTGTCGACGGCATCCGCCGCGCGACCGATGTCATGCTCGCGGGCAAGGTCGCGGTCGTCGCCGGCTACGGCGATGTCGGCAAGGGGTCAGCCGAGTCCTTACGCGCATCCGGCGCCCGGGTGATGGTGACCGAGATCGATCCCATCTGCGCCCTTCAGGCCGCCCTTGAAGGCTATGAAGTGGTGAGCATGGAAACCGCCGCGCCGCGGGCCGACATTTTCGTCACCGCCACCGGCAACAAGGACATCATCACCATCGACCACATGCGCCAGATGAAGGATCGCGCCATCGTCTGCAATATCGGCCATTTCGATTCCGAGATTCAGATCGCCGCGCTCAGGAACCTCAAATGGCACAACGTCAAGCCGCAGGTGGACGAGGTCGAGTTTCCCGACGGCAGACGGCTGATCGTTCTCGCCGAGGGCCGGCTCGTCAATCTGGGCTGCGCCATGGGCCATCCGAGCTTCGTCATGAGCGCGTCGTTCACCAACCAGGTGCTGGCCCAGATCGAGTTGTGGAAGAATGCCGCGAATTATGGCCGGGAGGTTCATGTGCTGCCAAAGCATCTGGACGAGAAGGTCGCCTCGCTTCACCTCGCGCGCCTCGGCGTTGAACTGACCAGGCTGTCAAGCGCCCAGGCCGCCTATCTTGGCATACCGCGGAACGGCCCGTTCAAGCCGGATCACTATCGCTACTGACGCCGGATCGATCTTCTGGCCGGGTTTCGCCCCGGCCTCGCGCTCGCCTATACTGAAGTCTCGGGCGCGGCGAATCAGGAGCAGTCGGTCGGCATGAGCACAGACTCGGGCGGGACCGCGGTCCATGCGCGGGGGCGCACGGGCCGACCGGGGCGGGATCGGACTGATGCGACCTGACCATCGCCCGCCGGCCCCGTGCGCACGCCCTGGCATGCGAGCCGCCGCCATCGCGGCCGGCCTTGGTGCCGGACTCGTCGCGCTGGTCCTCTCCGCGCGGCCGGTCCCGGCAGCCGAGCCCGGCGCACCGGCCGCGGGCGGAATTCAGCAGGCATTCCTTTGGTGGCTCGAAGGCGCGGCGTCAGGTCCGCGTGAGGCATTGACGCTTGGAATTGTCGCCGCCGCGCTTGCTCTCGCGCTGATCGCGCTCGCCGGTCTCATCGCTGCCGCGCGCATGGCCTGGCGGCGCGCCGCCAGCCAGCGCGCGCGGATCAGGAAGCTCGAGCGCGAGCTTGCCGAGGCGCGCGGGCTGATCGCGGCCGAACCCGCGCTCTATCTGCGCTGGCAGGGTGCCGGCGATCCCGAACCCTCGATGTCGGGGCATCTTGAGGATGCGGCCGGCGCGCCGTGCGACCCGGCCTCCGTGACCGACTTCGCCTCCTGGCTCGACCGCGCCGATGCGGCGGCCCTTGAATCGTGCCTTGCAACGCTCAGAGGCGCGGGCAAGTCGTTCAACCTGTTCGTCACCACCATCACCGGAACCCGGCTCGTCGCCGAGGGATTTGCCGCTTCGGGCGCCGCCAGTCTCAAGCTGCGCTCGCTCGCCGGCTCCAGCCTCCAGGCGGTGGTCGATGCCGAGCGCCGCGCCAGTCTCGAGCAGGAGCTGGCGGGCCTCAAGGCGGTGCTCGCCAAGGCGCCGGTTCTCGCCTGGATCAGGACGCGCGGCGGAGCCCTCAAATGGGTCAACGAAGCCTACGCGGCGGCGGTCGAGGCTGACACCTGCGAGGATGCCGTCGCCGGCCGGCTGGAGCTCATTCCGCCCGAGGCGCGGGCCCGCCTGAGTGACGCCATTTCACGCAACGCCACGGCGCGCCAGCGGGTTCACGCGGTGGCGCGCGGCGAACGGCGCGCCTACGACGTCGTCGATGTTCCGTCGCCGATCGGAGATGCCGGCATCGCGGTCGATGTCACCGAGGCCGACCGGCTGGGCGACCAGCTCGACCGCCATTTGGCCGCCCATGCCCGCACCCTCGACCAGCTCGCGACCGCCGTCGCCATCTTCGGACCCGACCAGAAGCTCAATTTCTTCAACGCCGCCTATGTCGCCCTGTGGGGTCTCGACGAGAGCTGGCTCGCCGAGACCCCGCGCGATGGCGAAATCCTCGACATGTTGCGTGACCAGGGACGGATTCCCGAGCAGGCGGACTACCGCTCGTGGCGGACCCAGCGGCTGTCGATCTATACCGCGCTCGAGCCGGCCGAGGACTGGTGGCACCTGCCCGACGGCAGGAGCCTGCGCGTCGTCGTCGTGCCCCACCCACTGGGCGGAGTGACCCATCTTTATGAGAACGTCACCGAGAAGCTGGCCCTGGCCAGCCGCGTCAACGCGCTGTTCTCGGTTCAGCGCGAAACCCTCGACCATCTGCATGAGGGCGTGGCCCTGTTCGGCTCCGATGGGCGGCTGAAGCTGTCCAACCCGTCGTTCGCCCGCATCTGGGACCTCGACCGCGAGGACCTCGAAAACGAGCCCCACATGGACGCCGTGATCGGCGCCTGCCGCAAGATGACGGCCGACGCGAGCCACTGGGACGAGTTGCGCGCCAGCGTCTCCGCGTTCGGCGGCGAGCGCGAACCCGCGAGCGGGCGGATCGAGCGGCCCGACGGGATTGTTGTCGACTATGCCAGCGTGCCGCTGCCGGACGGTGCGACGCTCTTCACCTATGTCGATGTCACCGATTCCTGGCGCATCGAGCAGGCGCTGCGCGATCGCAACGAGGCCCTGCTCGCCGCCGACCGGCTGAAGACCGACTTCATCAGCCACGTCTCCTACGAATTGCGCGCGCCGCTCACCAACATCATCGGCTTCGCCGACCTGCTTGCCGCCGAAACCTTCGGCCCGATCAATCGCAAGCAGGGCGAGTATGTGAGCTATATCCAGAGGTCGAGCGAGAAGCTGCACCAGCTGATCGACGACATCCTCGACCTCGCGATCATCGATGCCGGCGCCATGGAGCTCGATTCCGCCGATATCAACATCGCCGGGACGCTGCGCGCCGCCGGGGCGCTGCTCGCCGAGCGGATCGACGGCGCCGGGCTGACGCTTGCCTATGATCTGTCCGACGACATCGGCTCCGTCGTCGCCGACGAGACCCGGATCAAGCAGATCATCTACAACCTCTTGACCAACGCGATCGGTTTCTCGCCGTCCGGAGCGACCATCACCATTGGCGCGAGGCGCGCCGATGGCGACGTCGAGATCTGGGTATCCGACCGTGGCCCCGGTATCGCACCGGATTTTCGCGAGCGGGTGTTCGAGCGCTTCGAGACCCACACCGACGGCTCGAGCCATCGCGGCTCCGGTCTCGGTCTTTCGGTGGTGAAGAGCTTTGTCGAGCTCCATGGCGGAACGGTCGAGATCGAGTCCGGGCCGGGCGAGGGGGCCACCGTTCGCATCCGCCTCCCGGGCAGCGAGCCTTCGCCGAACGTGGCAACGGCTCACCAGCCGGAGGCGGGAATCGTGCAGGTGCCCGCTCCTCTCGATCCGGCCATGCCGACCGGCTGACGTTCGCGATGCCGATCTCCACCGAGCGCCGGCTCGCCTCGCCGGACGAGACCTGCGCGCTCGGAGCCGAGATCGCGCTGTGGCTGCGCAGCGGTGATTTCATCGCGCTGACCGGTCCTGTCGGGGCCGGCAAGACGGTGCTTGCGCGCGCCATCATCGGCGCTCTCGGTTCCGCCCCGGTCGAGGTGACGAGTCCGACCTTCACCATGGCCCATCACTATCCCGACCTGCGCCTGGCGACAGTGCATTTTGATCTCTACCGCGTGTCCGGGGCTTCGGAGTGCGACGAGCTTGGACTGGAAGATGCCCTCGATCGCGGAGTGGCGCTCGTCGAATGGGCCGACCGCCTCGGCGACGGTCTGCCGCGGGACCGGCTCGACATTGCGCTGGACGATGTCTCGGCGCACGCGCGCCATGCGGTCCTCACCGGCCATGGCGACTGGGAGGCGCGGCTTGGCCGGTGCCTCGACCTCGCGGACTTCATCGAAGCCGCCGGCTGGTCGGGAGCCGCCCGCCAGTGGCTCAAGGGCGACGCCTCGACCCGGGCCTATGAGCGGCTGACCGATACCGGCGGGAGCCGGTCGGCGGTGCTGATGAACGCGCCGCGCGGGCCCGACGGCCCGCCGGTGCGCGATGGCGTGGCCTACAGCCGCATCGCCCACCTGGCGGAAGACGCGCGCGCCTTCGTCGCGGTCGACCGATACCTCTTGGCGCGGGGACTGTCCGCCCCGCGCATCCATGCGTACGATCTCGTCCGCGGGTTTCTGCTGCTCGAGGATCTGGGCGATCGGCTTTACGGCGGCCTCGTCCGGTCGCGATGCGATCTGACCCAGCCCTACGAAGCGGCAATCGCCGCCCTGTGCCGTATCCAGGACTCGCCGCCGCCGTCCGAGCTCGCGGCCGGAGACACTGCCGTCCATCGTTTTGCGCGCTATGATCTGGAGGCCATGCTGATCGAGGTCGAGCTCCTGACCGACTGGGCGTGGCCCGCCTGGCACGGCGGGTCGTGCCCTGAAGACATGCGCGCTTCCTATCGCTGCTTGTGGTCGGACCTGCTTTCCGGGCTGTCCGGTCCCGACGTCCTGACTCTCAGGGATTTCCATTCGCCCAATCTTCTGTGGCTGCCGGAGCGCGAGGGCGCGGCCCGCGCCGGCATCATCGATTTTCAGGACGCGGTCATCGGCCACCCGGCCTACGATCTGGCGTCGCTCGCCCAGGACGCGCGGGTAGACCTCCCGGACGGCATGGAGGGTTGGATCATCGACACCTGGCTCGGCGGGCGGCCGGACCATGTCCGGGGTCTGCCGGCGGACGAGTTCCTGGCCGATTACGCGCTCCTTGCCGCCCAGCGCGCGGCCAAGATCGTTGGCATCTTCTGCCGGCTTGCCTTGCGCGACCGCAAGCCCGGCTATCTCGCACATCTGCCCCGCGTTTGCGGCTACCTGCGGGCCAGTCTCGCTCATCCGCGCCTTGCCCCGCTCACGCGCTGGTTCGGCCGCCATTTCGACCTCGATCGCGAATGGCCGCCGCTCGCCGGCGCCGCCTGAGGAGCTGACGTGACCAGGATCGACAGCGCCTTCGTCCTTGCCGCGGGCCTCGGCGCCCGGATGCGCCCACTGACCCTCAACCGGCCGAAGCCCCTGGTCGAGCTTTGCGGCAAGGCGCTGATCGACCATGTGCTCGACCGGCTGGCCGAGGCCGGCGTCGAAACCGCTGCCGTCAACGTGCACCATTTTGCCGACCGGCTGACCCGCCATCTGGCGGGGCGCCATCGGCCCCGCATTGTCATTTGCGACGAGCGCGACGGGCTTCTCGATACCGGCGGCGGCGCCGCCAACGCCATGAAGGCGATCGGCGAGCGGCCGTTTTTCACCGCCAATTCCGATTCGGTCTGGATCGAGGGTGCCCGGCCCGCGCTCCCGCGGCTCGCCGAACGCTTCAATCCCGAGCGGATGGACTGTCTGATGCTGCTCGCAAGCGTCGTCACCGCGGTCGGCTATGACGGCGCCGGCGACTTTTCGATGGACGAGACCGGACTCCTCGAACGACGCGGCGAGCAGCCCGCGGTGCCGTTCGTCTATACCGGCGTCGCGATCGTTCATCCGCGCCTGTTCGACGGTGCGCCCGAAGGGGCATTCTCGATGAACCTGCTCTGGGACCGGGCGCTCCAGACGGGCCGCCTTTATGGCATGCGCCATGACGGCGTGTGGATGCATGTGGGAACGCCCGACGCCCTGGCAGATGCCGAAATCGCCCTCCGGGGCCGGGTGAGCGCCTGAGGCGGATGCAGGCGCGAGCACCCAACGTTTTCACCATTGCCCCGGGAGCGCCGTTCCTGGACGTCCTGACTGCGGCGATCAGGGACGGCTCGCTCGACATTGGGATGGGGGCGCCCGAACCGCTCGCGCTCGCGGCAGCGACCATCTACCTGCCAACGCGCCGGGCGGCGCGGGCACTCGCCGATGCGCTCCACCGGGCCTATGGACAGGCCGTGCTGATGCCAGAAATCGCCGGGCTCGGCGAGGACGAGAGCCCGCTCGCCTTTCTCGGCGAGGACCACCCCGCCGACGCCGCAGCGGTGGTCAGCGAGGCTGAACGCCACGCAGTTCTTGCCGATATCGCGATGGACTGGTCGGGTTCGAAAAGACGCCCGAGCGGTGACGGCTCCGAAGTCGGTCCCGATCCCGTTCCGCGCACCGCCGCGGAGGCGGCCGCGTTCGCCATCGAGCTTGCGAGGTTCCTCGACGAGCTGACGGTCGCCGGCATCGGCCGCGACCAGCTGGCGCGCATCGTGCCCGAGGAACAGGTCGAACTCGCCCGCAACTGGGAGATCAGTCTGAAGTTCCTGACCCACGCGATCGAACGCTGGGCGGCGCATCTGAGGACGCGCCGGCTCGTCGAACGGGTGGCACGGCGCGACAGGCGGCTGGAAAATGAAGCCGCCCGCCTCGAGCGCGAAGGATCGCCCGCTCCCGTCATCGCCGCCGGCTCGACAGGGTCGATTCGGGCCGCCGCAGCGCTCTTGCGCGCGATCGCGCGGCTCGACAATGGGGCTGTGGTTCTGCCCGGGCTCGACCGCGATCTCGACGAGCAAGGCTGGAGCGAACTGGGGCCAGACCATCCGCAATTCATGATGAAGCGGCTGATCGGGTTGATCGGTGTCGAGCGCGGCGAGGTCCGCGTCCTCGGTTCCGCGCTGTCGCCGCGACGTACGGTGCGCGCACGCCTCGTCAGCGAAATCATGCGTCCGGCAGCGACGGCCGAATTGTGGGTCGAGAGTCTCGCCGCGCTCGGCGAGGCGGAACTGCGCGCGGCACTGTCGGACGTCAGCCTGATCGAGGCCGGAGACGAGCACGAGGAAGCGCGCGTGATCGCGCTGATGCTGCGCCGCGCCGCCGATGAGCCCGATTGCTTCACCGCTCTGGTGACGCCAGACCGCACGCTGGCACGACGGGTCGCGGGCGAGCTCGCGCGCTGGCGCCTGACGATCGATGACTCCGCTGGCCAGCCGCTGGCGACGACCGTCCCCGGCGTATTCATGCGCCTCATCGCCGAAGCTGCCGCGCGGGCGTTCGCGCCGGTCGCGACGCTGGGGCTCCTCAAGCATCCGCTGACCCGGCTCGGACTCGATCCCGGCGCGGTCCGCCACGCCGCCCGGGTCGTCGAGATCGCGGCGATGCGCGGCGCCCGCCCGGCACCTGGAATTGACGGTCTGGTTGCCGCTCTCGACCGCTTCGCGGCCGGGAAGGTCCACCATCCCGTCGCTGCCCGTCTCACCGGGCGTGACTTCGACAGCGCCCGCGATCTGCTCGGCCGGCTTGGCCGCGCCTTTTCTCCGCTGGTGCGCCTTGCTGCCTCCTCCCGGCGGGCACCGCTCGGCGACCTCGTCACCGCCCATATCGAGGCCGCGGAGGCGCTGGCGCGCGGACGCGAGGGCGAGCCCATCGCGCTGTGGAGCGGCGGAGCCGGCGAAGCCGCGGCCGCGTTCCTTGCCGAGCTGATCGCCGCGGCGCGCCATGCCGCGCCACTCCATGCGGGTGAATTCGGCGGCTGGCTGGAACAGATGCTGCGTGGCCGGGTGGTGCGACTGGCCTCGGCCGGTCCGGCCAACATCGCCATCTGGGGGCCGCTGGAAGCGCGCCTTCAGCGGATCGACCGGCTGATCCTCTCCGGTCTCAACGAAGGCGTCTGGCCCGGCGAGACCGAAACCGATCCCTGGCTCGGCCGGCAGATGCGGGCCGGCCTCGGGCTAGACGCGCCCGAGCGCCGGATCGGGCTCCAGGCCCATGACGTGGCCGAGGGACTCAACGGCGACCGGGTGATCCTGACTCGAGCCATGAAGGTGGGCGGGACGCCGGCGGTGCGCTCGCGCTGGATCTGGCGCTTGGTAACACTTGCCGAGGCGGCGGGGTGCAAAGACGCGCTCGAGGCGGACGAACCATGGATCGGTTGGGCGCGCGGTCTTGATGCGGTCGAACACGTGATGCCCTGCGCGCCGCCGAAGCCCGCGCCGCCCGTCGGCGCACGGCCGAAACGCCTGTCGGTGACGCGCATCGAGACCCTGCTGCGCGACCCTTACGCCATCTACGCCAGCGAAATTCTCGGCCTCAGGCCGCTTGATCACCTCGATCTGAATCCCGATGCGTCGGACTACGGCTCCATCATTCACGCCGCGCTGGGGCGCCTCATCGAGGAGTTTCCGCAAGCGCCGCTGCCCGATCAAGCCCTCGCAAGGCTCTTCGCGCTCGGACGCGCGGAGTTTTCCGTTCTCGACGACCGTCCGGGACTTAAGGGCTATTGGCTGCTCCGCTTCGAGCGTGTCGCCCGCTGGTTCATCTCCGCCGACGCCGAATTGCGGGAACCGCGGGCGCAAAGCCTCAGTGAGGTCACGGGCCGTATCGAGGTTTGCGTGCCGGGCGCGAACGAGCCGTTCACGCTCACCGCCCGGGCCGACCGGATCGACCTCGACGGGGCGGGCGCGGCCGTCATCATCGACTACAAGACCGGATCGCCGCCTACGGGCAACGTGATCGAGGCGTTGCTCGCACCGCAACTGCCATTGGAAGCCGCGATCCTGATGGACGGCGGCTTCGACGGCATCGCCGCGCTGCCGGTGCGCGGGCTCGTCCATGTGGCGCTGACCGGCCGCGAGCCAGCGGGCGAGCTGCGCGCGATCACCAGGGATCCGTCCGAAATCGCCGGCAGGGCTCTGGAGCTGTTGCGCGGGCTGATCGCCCGCTACGCCGACCCGTCCCGGCCCTATCTGTCGCGCGTTGCGCCGCAGTACGCCGATCGCGCCGGCGACTTCGATCATCTGGCGCGGGTCGGCGAGTGGTCGCTGGCACTGGGGCGCAGCCATGACGGATGAGGACGACGGTTCCATGACGCGACCGAACAGCCAGGCCAGCGCCTCCGATCCGGGGAGCTTCGTCTGGGTCGCGGCCAATGCCGGCTCCGGCAAGACCCATGTTCTGGTCCAGCGATTGATGCGCATCCTGCTCGCCGGCACGCCGCCCGCTCGCATCCTCTGCCTCACATTCACCAACGCAGCCGCCGCCGAGATGGCGAACCGGCTGTTCATGCGGCTTTCCGACTGGGCTGTCGCCAGGGACGACCATGAGCTCGGCCGCTGGATCGAGGAGCTGACGGGCATGGCGCCCGATGCGGCCACGCTGGCGCGGGCGAGGCGGTTGTTTCCGATCGCGCTCGATTCCCCGGGCGGGCTCAGGATCCATACCATCCACGCCTTCTGCGAGCGGCTGCTGCACCGGTTCCCGCTCGAGGCCGGCGTGTCCCCCCATTTCGAGGTGATCGACGAGCGCGGTCAGGGCGATCTCCTGGGCGAAGCCCGCGAACAGGTCATGGCCCGCGCGGCCGCCATGGAGCCGGATGCGCCGCTGGTCGGCGCACTCGCCACCGTGTCGGCGCTCGCTCATGACATGAGCCTCGACTCGCTCGTCGCCCGCATGGTCGCAGGGCGTTCCGACATCGCGGCGCTCTATCTCGACGATCCCGAACGAAGCGATGCGGTGTTCACCTGGCTCGCGACGCTTTTGGAGATCGATCCGAACGACCGCGAGGCGGAGCTGATCGCGCGCGATTTCGCGGCCGGTGTGATCGACACCGACATGTGCGTCCGCGCCGCCGGGGTGCTGGCGGGCGGATCCACGACCGACCGCGGCGGAGCCGAACGTCTCGCGGCCCTCGCCCGTGCGAAAACGCCTGAGGACCGCTACGAGGCCCATTGCGCCCTGACGCTCACCGCCGACCGCAGGAAACTCCGCGCCAGCCTGATGACCAGGTCGCTGAGCGAGGCCCATCCCGATATCGCCGAATGGCTCGATCGCGAGCTCGAGCGCGGCGCGCGGCTTTTGAGGCGCGTTGCCGGCATCGCCACCTTCGAAGCGACGAAGGCGCTTCTGGTTCTGGCCGACGCGATCATCGGCGCCTATGAGCGCGCCAAGACGGACGGCGGCCTTCTCGACTATGACGACCTCATCGCCCGGGCGCGCTCGCTCCTTCTCGGCAGCCAGGATGCGGCCTGGGTTCTCTACAAGCTCGACGGCGGCATCGACCATATTCTCGTCGACGAGGCGCAGGACACGAGCCCCAGCCAATGGCAAATCGTCAGCCTTCTCGCCGAGGACATGCTGTCGGGCGAGACCGCGCGCGCCGGCGGCGGGCGGGCGACATTCGCGGTCGGCGACGAGAAGCAGTCAATCTTCTCCTTCCAGGGCGCCGATCCGGCAATGTTCACGCTGATGCGCCGGTTCTTCGAGGAGCGCGCGCGGGGGGCCGGCCACACCTGGGCTCTCGTGCCGCTGGAGACATCCTATCGCTCGGCGCCCGCCATCCTCGCCGCCGTCGACCGGGTTTTCGCCGATGCGAAGCTGGCGCGCGCGCTCAGCGCCGACGGCGAGCCGCCCCATCACGATGCGAACCGCAACGTGCCGGGGCGGGTCGAAATTTGGCCGACGGCCGGGCCCGATGGCCGCGAGGAGCCCGACCCCTGGACCGCGCCCGTCGACTATGTCGGTCCCGGCAGCCCGCAGGTGAAGCTCGCCATCACGATCGCGGACGAAATCAGCGGCTGGCTCTCCAGCCGCACCGAGCTCGAAGCGGAAGGCCGGCCGGTCAGGCCGAGCGACATCATGATCCTGGTGCGCCGGCGCAATACCTTTGTCGATGCCATGGTGCGCGAACTCAAGGCGCGCGATGTTCCCGTCGCCGGGATTGACCGCATGCGCCTGACCGACCAGATCGCGGTTGAGGACCTGATCGCGCTTGCCCGCTTCGTGCTTCTGCCCGAGGACGATCTCTCGCTGGCGGCGCTGATGAAATCGCCTCTGCTGGGACTTGGCGAAGACGACCTGTTCGCCCTCGCGCATGGCCGCTCGGCAAGCCTGTGGCGCTCGCTTTGCGTAAACGCGGCGCGGAACGCGGCCTGGCGTGACGCGCGCGATCGGGCAGCGCACTGGCTTTCGCTCGCCGACCAGATGCCGCCGTTCGCCTTCTTCTCCCGAATCCTGTCCGAGGACCGGATGAGGCAGCGCATCATGGCACGCCTCGGTGTCGACTGCGCCGACCCGATCGAGGAATTTCTGAACGCAGCGCTGGACTACGAGCGCACGCACCCGCCCTCGCTCGAGGGCTTCATCGCCTGGCTCGCCCGGTCGGAAGGCGAGATCAAGCGCGACATGGACCATGGCCGCGACGAGGTGCGGGTGATGACCATCCACGGCGCCAAGGGGCTCGAGGCCAATATCGTGATCCTCCCAGACACCTGCCAGACGCCACGCGAGGGACGCGGCGTGCGCCTTTATGACATCGAGGTTCCGGGAACCGGATATCTCCCGCCGCCGCGCCTTTCGCTCTGGCCGCGCCGCGGAGCCGAAGGCTTCATCGACGCCGTCAGCAAGGCCAGGGCCGAGGCCGACCGGCGCGCAAATGACGAGTATCTGCGCCTGCTCTATGTTGCCATGACCAGGGCGCGCGACTGGCTGATCATCACCGGCTACGAGGCTCCGAAAAAGAAGCGTCCGGACGGATGCTGGTACAATCTGGTGACCGCCGGCCTTGACGGCGCATTGGATGGCTTCGAGACCCGCGACGGCGCCACCAGATGGCGGTTCCGCCACGACACCGCCCCCGGCGCGGCCTCGGATGGCGAGCCGACGGGTCCAGGTGGCGCCATCCTGCCTGTCAAGCCGCCCGCCTGGGCGCTCGGGCCGGTGGCCCGACCGGCCGGCGGGACCCGCCGCCTTGCGCCGTCGCGGTCGGGCCAGGCAATGGTTCCGGGCGACGTCATCTCGCCGCTCGGCGAAGGTTCGAGCCGGCGCTTTTCGCGCGGTCTCGCGGTCCACGCACTGCTGGAACTGCTGCTGGGGCTCCCCGAGGCCGAGTGGCCGGCGTTGGCAGAGCGCCATCTTGCCAGAATCGCCCCTGATCTCAGCGAGGACATGCGCGCCGAGCTCGCCGCCGAGACCCTGTCGGTTCTCAGATCGCCGGGATTTGCCCCGTTCCTGACGCCCGAGGCTCGCAGCGAGGCCGCCTTTGCCGCGACCGTCGCGGTGGCCGATGGCGCGCCGGTTCTGGTCAACGGCCGTATCGACCGTCTCGCCATCGTCGACGGCGTCGTCCACGTGGTCGATTTCAAGACTCACCGGCCGGCACCGCGCGACCTGGAGTCGATCCCCGCCGCTCATGTCGAGCAGATGGCGCTCTACCGTGCGGCCCTCGCGCAGATATTCACCGGCAGCGAGATCGCGGCGGCGCTCCTGTGGACCGATACCGCCGAACTCATGGCGCTCCCCGGAGAATTGCTCGATCAGGCGCTTCACACAGCCTTGAAACGAAACCGGGTTGCCGCAACTTGACGGTGCCGGACGCCGTCCCTAGGTATGATCGTCTCTCACCTCGCCCCGACGAGGCGATATCCGAAAGGAATGTCATGACGACCTCGCCCATTACCGATTCCTCGTTCGAGAGCGACGTCCTCGGTGCCGACAAGCCGGTCATCGTCGACTTCTGGGCCGAATGGTGCGGACCATGCAAGCAGATCGCTCCCGCGCTCGAGGAGATCGCCGCCGAATATGGCGACAGGATCACCGTGGCCAAGCTCAACATCGATGAGAATCCGGGCACGCCCAGCAAGTATGGCGTGCGCGGCATACCGACGCTGATGCTGTTCAAGAACGGCGAGGTCGCAGCAACCAAGGTCGGTGCCTTGCCAAAGGGCAAGATCGTCGAGTGGATCGAGCAATCGATCTGACGCGTTTCCGCTTCTGGTCTGCACCATCCCTCTTGTCCGTTTGGTTTGGGTGACGGCTGCGCCGAGCGAACGGCGTGGTCACGCCCACGGCCCCGTCAGGCGATGATATCGGGCAGGAGGCGGTCTTCGATGCGCGCGATCTCGTCCTTGAGTTGCAGCTTGCGCTTTTTGAGACGGCTGATCTTGAGCTGATCCATCGGCTGGAGGCTCTCGAACGCGGAGATGGCGGCATCGAGGTCACGATGCTCGATGCGCAGCTGCTCGAGCCGCACGCGCAGTTGCTCCAGGCTGTAGCCGTCGAGTTCGTCCATTGCTCTCCTCGCCCTTGTTGATTCTCGCGCCAAGCCGCGTTGATCGCAAGACTTGATCAACCGACTGTCCAAACCCCGCGGTGGCGTTCTCGACAAGGGGGAAATCGTCTGCCAAACTTGCCGTGCGTCGAAGGCAACAGGAGGTGCGAGAATGGGTACGGATGCTCGAATCGCCGAGCTCACCCTGAGGCATCAATCTCTTGAGGAGACCATTGAGGCGGAGAGTTCGAGACCCGCTTCGGACGACATCAAAATCGCGGCGTTGAAAAAGGAAAAGCTGCGACTCAAGGACGAGATCGAGAGGCTGCGAGCGAGTTGAGTATCGGACCGTTCGCGAGAGTATGAAGCGCCGCCACGTGCGGCGCTTTGCTTTTGGCGGCCCCGAATTTGACCGGCAGTGGCGCACTCTATCGCGTCAGGATCTCGTCAAAGCCATCGATCATCAGCTTGACGCAGACCACGAACATCAGAATGTGGATCAGGCGGTAGAACAGCGGCGTCGGCACCCGCTTGACCAGCACCGCGCCGGCAAAAGTCGCGGCGAACGCGAGCGGCAGGAGCGCCAGAGAGGTCCACAGGGTCTGTGTGCTGAACTGGCCGAGCGACAGGAACGGACCGACCTTCGCCACATTGTTGATCGCCATGAAGACGATGAAGGTGCCGGCATAGATCCGGTGCGGGAGCCGCAGCGGCAGGACATAAATCTGGAATGGCGGCCCGCCGGTCAGCGTGACGAAGCTGGTAAAGCCCGTCACCGCGCCCCAGAAGCTCCCGCGCGCGAGGCTGTGCCCGCGCGGCTCGGCCGATTTCGGGCCGAGCCATACATTGAGCGTGAACGCGGTGCCGATGACCCCGATCAGGATCTTGAAATAGGCCGGTTCGATCCGCGCGGCGACGAGCCAGGCAAGCGCAACGCCGATGAGCGAGGTCGGCAGGGTGTAAAGTACGCTCTTGCGGTCGAAGCTGCGCCGGTAGAGCGTTACCGCGACAACATCGAGGCTGAGCAGCACCGGCAGCAGAACGGCGCCGACCTGCAGCGGCGGCGCGACGATCGACATCAGCGGCAGGGCAATGGCGCCGGCACCGGCAAAGCCGCCCTTGGACAGGCCGATCATGATCACCGAGGGGATCGCCAGGGCGATGAACCAGGGATCTGCGATCATGCCCGGCTCGCGGTGGCGGACGGTCCGGCCTCAGTTGCGGCAGGCGAGAGATGCACGGCGTGACACTTGAAATCCGAGGAATTGCATCCGCACACCGCGAGCGGGCGTGCGCACAGAACGCTACCTGACCGGGAACGGGCCGAGATGCCGCTCGACGGTCCGGGCACAAGCCGGCGGTGGGTGGGCGGCGGGAAGGGGTCCATGACCGGCCAGTATGATGAAATCTATCAGGCCTGGCGCCGGAACCCACGCGAATTTTGGGCCGCTGCGGCGACCGAAGCCGCCAGCGCGGAAGGGCAGAGCGCCGGCGTCAACCGCGACCCGCCGACATCGAGCGCGAGACGGTGACGCTGGTCCGCGAGCAGATCGGACTGGTCGCTTCGTACAAGCTCGCCACGGCGGTCGAGCGCCTGGCCCGGACGCGGTCGGGCGAGGTCCTATGCTCGACCATGCGCAAGATTGCCGACCGCCAACCATTCACGATGGCAGCGAGCATCGACGATGCGGCGATACTGACCGAAATCGCCGGAGTCACCAGAGCATGATCGCGAAATGTGGGACCTATCTTTCGGAAAAGATCATGCGGAATCAAAGGCGTCGAGCGGAGATCCGATTCAATCGAATCGGATCGCGCTCTCACTCGCGTGGCCGGCCGGGTCGAACCGATTCCGCGTTGGCGGGAAATGATCTAGATTGGCGCCGTGCGTTCAAACGGAGCCTGGCCCGATGACGCTTGAAGGCAAGGTGGCGATCGTGACCGGCGGCGCGCGCGGGATTGGACGCGCCTGCGCCGCGCGGCTGGCACGTGACGGCGCCCGGGTGATGATCGCCGATATCGATGACGAGGAGGGCGCACGCGCCGCCGGCGATATCTCCGCATCCGGCGAGGCGGCCTTCATCCGCTGCGATGTCGGCGAGCGGCTCGACGTGTCCAACCTGGTGCGCGGCACCGCCGAGAGATTCGGCGCCGTCGACATCCTGGTCAACAACGCTGGCATCGTTCATGCGGACGATTTCCTCGATCTCGATGAAAGCGATTTCGACCGAGTGCTCAGAGTCAATCTCAAGGGCGCGTTCCTGGTCGGCCAGGCCGCCGCCCGCCGTATGGTCGAGCAGATCGCAGATGGCGGCGAGCCCGGCGTCATCGTCAACATGTCGTCGATCAACGCGGTGGTCGCGATTCCCAACCACGTCCCCTATTCGGTATCGAAGGGCGGCATGCGCCAGCTGACCAATGTCATGGCCCTGGCGCTGGCGCCACACGGCATTCGCGTCAACGCCGTCGGGCCGGGCTCGATCATGACCGACCTCTTGCGCTCGGTGGCGGACGATGCCGAGGCACGCCGAAAAATCCTGTCGCGGACGCCACTTCTGCGGATCGGCGAGCCGGAGGAGGTGGCCTCTATCGTCGCCTTCCTGGTCTCGCCCGATGCCAGCTACATCACCGGCCAGACAATTTATGCCGATGGTGGACGCCTGGCCCTGAACTACACGGTTCAGCCGCCGGACTGATCCTCATCTTCCACTTCGGCATCCTTCTTCAGCTCAGCCAGCTTTGCGAATACCGAATTGGCATCGACCGCGTCTTCTTCGCTCTGCGCACCGGTCTGCGGCGTTCCCGGTGCCTCGGTTCTGGTCGCGAAGACATCCGCCGCCCGCGGCGCCCGCCCGGAGACGGCGCGTGATTCCTCGACCTCCGCAACCGCACTTTCGCCAATCGTGTCGGCGGTCGGGCGCAGGGTGCCGATCTTCTCGCCGGTCTCGCGTTCGACGCGGGCTCCCGCCTTGCGCACCACCTCGTCGAGTTCGATCTGGCCGCACAGGCCGAGTGTCACCGGATCCTGCGGCTGAATGTTGGCGCTGTTCCAGTGGCTCCGGTCGCGAATCGCCTGAATGGTCGGTTTGGTGGTGCCGACAAGCTTGATGATCTCCGAGTCACGCAACTCGGAATGGTTGCGGATCAGCCAGGCGATTGCCGCAGGTCGGTCCTGGCGGCGCGACAGCGGCGTGTATTTCGGGCCCTTCTTGGTCTTGACCTCGGGGATTTCCACTTTCGACTGGGCGATCTGGAGCCGGTAGCCGGGATCGGCCTGGCCGCGTTCCAGTTCGCTCCGGGTCAGCTGGCCCGATCCCACAGGGTCCATGCCGCGAATCCCCTGGGCCACATCGCCATCGGCGATGCCTTTGACCTCGAGTTCGTGGAGCTGGCAGAACTGTGCGATCTGCTCGAAGGTCAGCGACGTATTCTCAACCAGCCAGACGGCCGTGGCCTTCGGCATAAGTGGCGCTTGCGCCATGGAATTTTCCTCCGATCGACGGGTACGGCGGACTTCAGTCCCCGAGTGTCGGCAGTGGCCGCAATATAGGCATTCCGCCCCGTATAACAATCATGGCTGTTCGACGGTCAGGATGATCTTGCCGAAATGCGCCCCCGATTCCATTCGCTCGTGAGCCCTCGCGGCTGCGGCGAGCGGAAACGTCGAATCGATGATGGGCGCGATGGTGCCGTCGTCGAGAAACGGCCACACGCTGTCCTCGAGAGCCCGCGCGATCGCGGCCTTTTCCGCCACGCTGCGCGATCTCAGAGTTGAGCCCGTATGGGTGAGCTGCTTCAGCATCAGCCGCGCAAGATCGGTTTCGGCCCTGGCGCCGCGCAGGAATGCGATCTGGACGATTCGCCCGCCCGGTGCGGCCGCCGAATAGTTGCGCGCGACGTAATCGCCGCCAACCATGTCAAGGATGAGATCGACGCCGCGCCCGCCGGTCTCCTCCTTGATGACGGCGACGAAATCCTCATCGCGGTAATTGATTGCCCGCCTGGCGCCGAGACTCTCGCAGCGCGCGCACTTTTCCGCCGAGCCTGCGGTGGTGTAAACGGTCGCGCCGAAAACGCGCCCGAGCTGAATGGCCGTGGTGCCGATGCCGCTGGCACCGCCATGGACGAGAAACGTCTCGCCGGCGCGAAGGCCGCCGCGGTCGAACACGTTGGTCCATACGGTGAAGAACGTCTCCGGCACGCCCGCGGCTTCGACGAGCGACAACGGCTCGGGAACGCGCAGGACCGAACCTTGGTGGCACACGCAATATTCCGCATAGCCGCCGCCCGCGACCAGCGCGGCCACTGGGGCGCCGATGTCGTAGCGCCCGGCGTTCGCACCGCGCGCCACGATTTCGCCGGCGACTTCCAGCCCCGGCGTCGACGGCGCGCCCGGCGGGGGCCGGTAGTGCCCCTGGCGCTGAACCACATCGGGCCGGTTGACGCCGGCGGCGGCGACGCGGATCAGGACCTCTTCGAGGCCGGGCTCGGGAACGGCGATGGTCTCGGCGACGAGCGCCTCCGGTCCCCCCGGGGCTGAGATCGCGATATGGGTCATTGTCTTCGGCAGGTCGGGCAATTTCACACTCCCGTCGGCTCGGCGGCCGGCTGGTCTCGCCAATCCGCGCGCTTGTCGTTAGCATGCTGGCCAGATCACACGAAAACCGGACTTGGAGGAGCGTGGTGGAAGATGATCTCGAACCGCGCCGGGCGCCGGCCAAGATGGTGCTGGGGGGCGATCTGTCGGCCTTGTCGATCGACGAGCTGACCGAGCGAATCAGTGCGTGCGAATCGGAAATAGCACGTTTGCGTGCGGCCATTGCCGAAAAGCGCAAATCTCAGGCCACCGCGGCAGATTTTTTTCGCACCTGAATTCGCAACCGCGGGTACTCGCTACAGGGTGTAAATGACCGGTTCGATTCGCATTTTCGGGCGAGTGCCTGCCTTGGCGCTCAAGTGTCGGTTTGCGGTTGTGCACAGATTCCCAACATTCACCTTTCGTTAATGATTTTTCTGTTAACTTAAATCTGCGTAGTCCAGTCATCTGGATGAGAGTGGCCACTGTCCACTCTGTTTGACGCCTCCCTGTTAGACTTCGGAGCCGCGCGAAGCGGCTCCTTTTTTGTCCTCGGACCAAGCACGCCCTTCCGGTCCGCGACAATCGGGAGCACCGGATGCGCGAATTTGCCGTTTGACTGGCCCCATGTTTGCTTGGCTGTCGCCGGCGACGCGCGTCACAAATTCGACGCCGTGCTGCGCCAAGATTTCGGTGATGAGAGTTTTCATGGGTAAGGACGGACCACCTCCCGGAGAACCGGTTCAATTCGGCGAGCGTTTTGCCGGATCGGAACTGTTCAATCAGGTTTTTCAGGAAGGCATGGCGCTGGTCGAGGAAACCGCTCACTATCTGGACGGTGCGGGCCGGGAGCAGTCGCGCCGGCTGGCGAGATCAACCGCGCTTGCCTATGCGACCGAGAGCATGCGGCTGACCACCCGGCTCATGCAGATCGCGTCCTGGCTTCTCATCCACCGCGCCGTCGCCGACGGAGAAATGCCTGCCTCGGAAGCCTATTCGGAGGCGAGCCGGGTGCCACTCAAGGCGCCGGTGCCGCACCGCGACCGTCCGTTCGTCGAGGAACTCCCGCAAACCCTGCGCGATCTGATGTCCCGGACCGACCGCATCTATTCCCGGCTGTACCGGATCGACCTGATGCTCGACCCGGCGAAAGACCGGGCCCCGACCGCCACCAATGCGGTTGGTGACCAGATCGATCAGCTGCGTGCCGCTTTCGGTGAAAGCAAGGACGGCGAGTGAACCGGTAACGGCGGGCAGGTCCGCCGTTGCCCGTGTCAGCTTCCGAGGAAGCCTTCGAATTTCTTCTTGAACTTGCTGAGCCTGCCGCCGCGGTCGACCAGATGCTGGGCGCCGCCGGTCCAGGCCGGATGCGTGGTCGGATCGATATCGAGGGTCAGGGTGTCGCCCTCCTGTCCATAGGTGGAACGGGTTTCATATTTCGTTCCATCCGTCATCACGACCGTGATCTTGTGATAGTCGGGGTGGATATCCTGCTTCATCGTCTCTGTTCGCCGGTTTGACCCGCGGGGCGGGACGTTGTCGGGAGAGGCCGCGGATATATCTGAAGTTGGCACATTCCTCAACCGGCAAGCGCTTCAGACGCCATCTTGTCCGGCGCGCCGGCCGCCTGCAGAAGTACCGTTGCTGGGTTGCCTCGCGGGGAGTGGGCGGGTGGCGCGCAAACATAAAACTCGCTCAAATGGGTTCAGGGCCACCGGGAAATGCGCTACAGCTTCCTTGCCAGCCACGGCAAACGGGGCGCCGGTCTGCCCGCAGGCAATGACGCGAGCCGAACCACGTTATGACTGAATTTTCACGGACCGGCACCCAGGACGGCCGGCCGGGGTCGGCAAGCCTGCGCCCGTTCGCGGCCCTCCTGCCGTTCGTCGTCCGATACCGCCAGGTCATCGCGCTGGCCTCGCTCGCCCTGTTCGCGGCCGCGGCCGCGACGCTCGCCGTTCCCTTGGCCGTGCGCCGGGTGATCGATCATGGGTTCACCGAGGCCGACGCACGCTTCGTCGACAACTACTTCATGACCATGATCGCGGTGGTGGCGGTGCTCGCCATTGCCAGCTCGGCGCGGTTCTATTTCGTAACCTGGCTTGGCGAGCGCGTGGTCGCCGATCTTCGCGACGCCGTATTCCGCCATCTCCTGGCTCTGTCGCCGGCATTCCATGACGAGATGCGCACCGGCGAGGTGATCTCGCGCCTGAGCGCCGATACGACCCAGATCAAGGCCGCGTTCGGGGCCGGAGCCTCGATCGCGCTCCGCAATCTGGTGCTGTTCGTGGGCGCCGCGGTCATGATGGTGGTGACCAGTGCCGAGCTGACCGGTCTCGTCGTGCTGGCGGTTCCGCCGATCCTCATACCGTTGATCCTGATCGGCCGCTGGGTCCGCCGCCTGTCGCGCCACGCCCAGGATACGTTGGCCGATTCGAGCGCGTTCGCCGGCGAGCAGCTCTCCGGCATCCAGACCGTCCAGGCCTACGGACGCGAGGAACTGGCGTTTTCGACCTATCACGAGCGGGTGGAAGGCGCGTTCGGGGCCGCCCGTGGGCGCATGCGCGCGCGCGCGTTCCTCACCGCGCTCATCATCTTTCTGGTGTTTTCGAGCGTCGTCCTCATCCTGTGGTGGGGAGCGAGCGGCCTTCTGACCGGCGATCTCACCGGGGGCGAACTCGGCCAGTTCGTTCTCTACGCGGTCTTCGCCGCGGGAGCCTTGGGCGAGCTCAGCCAGGTCTGGGGTGAAATTCAGCTGGCCGCCGGGGCGGCCGGGCGTCTGTCGGAATTGCTGCAGGTCGAACCGCAGATCAAGGCGCCCGACGATCCGGTGGCCATGCCGGTGCCGGCGCGCGGCGCGGTCAGCTTCGACACGGTCAGTTTCTCCTATCCCTCGCGGCCCGACACGCCGGCGCTCAGCAACATCTCCTTCAAGGTCAAGCCGGGCGAGCGGGTTGCGATCGTCGGGCCGTCGGGGGCGGGCAAGAGCACGATCTTTTCCCTGCTGCTGCGCTTCTACGACGTTCGCTCCGGCACCATTCGCATCGATGATGTGCCGATTGCCGATGCGCGACCCGCCGACGTGCGTGCGCGCATCGCCATCGTACCGCAGGAAACGGTGATTTTCGCCGCGAGCGCCCTCGACAACATCCGGTTCGCACGGCCCGACGCGAGCGAAGATGACGTGCGCGCGGCGGCGCGGGCGGCACTCGCCGACGACTTCATCACCGTGCTGCCGGACGGCTATAACACCGCCCTCGGCGAGCGTGGGGTCAAGCTTTCCGGAGGCCAGCGCCAGCGCATCGCCATCGCCAGGGCCATTCTGTCCAACGCGCCGATTCTGCTTCTCGACGAGGCGACCAGCGCTCTCGATGCCCAGAGCGAGCAGCTCGTGCAGCAGGCGCTGGAGCGGCTGATGGAAGGGCGCACCACCCTGGTGATCGCGCATCGCCTGTCGACCGTTCAGGGCGCCGACCGCATCATCGTGCTCGACCACGGACATGTGGTAGCTGAAGGAACCCATGACACCCTGGCAGCCGAGCAGGGGCTCTACAGCGAACTCGCGCGCCTCCAGTTCGGCACCGACGCCGCGAACGCACTCACACGCGAAGCCCGGCAGGCCTGAGCGTTCCGTGTGTCAATCGCCTTGCAGCCAGGTTCAGCTCCGGGCCGAAATCAGCGGTGTCACCGCTCGGTCAGCTTGAGCTCGATCCGGCGGTTGCGACTGTAGGCCTCGTCGTTCTCCTCGCCGTCGAGCGGCTGGAACTCGCCGAACCCGGCTGCCACCAGGCGTTTCGGCGGCACGCCGCGATCGATCAGATACCGCACCACCGAAATGGCGCGCGCCGACGACAGCTCCCAGTTCGAGCGGAACTGGAACGAACTGATGGCCCGCTTGTCGGTGTGACCGTCGACCCGCAGGACCCAGTTCAGCTCTTCCGGGATTTCCTGCTCGAGCTCAACGATGGCTTCGGCGAGCTTGTCGAGCTCGGCGCGGCCGGCGTCGTTGATCAAGGCCGACGCGGAGGGGAACAGCACCTCGGACTGGAATACGAAGCGATCTCCGACGACGCGGATATCGCTGCGGTTGCTCAGGATCTGGCGCAGCTTGCCGAAGAATTCGGAGCGGTAACGCGAAAGTTCCTTGACCTTTTGCGCGAGCGCGACGTTGAGCCGCCGCCCGAGGTCGGAGATCTGCGCCTGCTGCTCGATATCCCGCTCTTCCGATGCGTCGAGCGCCAGTTGCAGCGCTCCGATCTGGCGGCGCAGCGCCGCAAGCTGGGCGGAGAGAAATTCGATGTCCTGCAATGCCTCGTCGCGCTCGGACTCAGCGCTCGAAAGCGAGCCTGAAAGCCGGGCGATGCGCTGCGCGCCCTGCTCCTGCTCGCGCCTGAGGTCGATGATGAGCTGCGTCTGCTCCGCAGTTTCCTCGAGCCTGGCTTCGGCCTCGTCCGCGCGCTCTGTGGCCGAGACCAGCTCTCCGCGCAGGGCCTTGATGGCAAGGTCCTGCTCGCTCTGGATGAAAATAATCTGATCCTGGGCGGCGGCGAGCGCGGCGAGCGCCTGCTGGCGCTCGGCATCGCTGTACTCGAGGCTGCCGGTCAGCACCTCGATCCGCTGGCGCGCGGCCTCCGCCTCGTTCAGCCCGCGCGCGACATCGGCCTCGAGATCGGAAATCCGGGTCGCGCTCGCCTCGATCTCGGCCCGCGCGGTGTCGAGCGCGGCGAGTCGGGCGACGGCGAGCGCCTGCTCCTTCTCCGCTTCGGTCCTGAGGTCGACGATGATCGTTTCGCGCTCTGCGGCAAGGGCGCTTGCCTCGGCGGCCTGCGCTTCGGCGGCATCGCGCTCCTTCGTCAAGCTGGCGATTCGCGACTGGCTGCGCTCGACCTCGGAGCGCAAATCGACGACGACGCGCTGGCGCTCCTCGAGCTCGGCCAGCGCCGACTGGCGGCCACTCGCTTCGCGCTCCAGCTCATCTTGCAGGATGACGATGCGCTGCTCTGCCTCGGACCGCCCCGCCGCCGCCTCGGTGAGCAGGGAGGAAAGCCGCGAGCGCTCGGATTCGGCTGCGGTCAGGTCGTCGCTGAGTCCGGCAAGGCTTGCCTGCAGGCTGCGTGCATCGGCCCGCTCCAGCGCCAGGAGGTCGTTGAGCTCGGCCACCTGGCTGCGCAACTCATTGAGCGCCGTGTCGCGGCCGGAAATTTCGTTGGCGAGCAGAAACTGGGCCAGCATGAATACCGTCAACAGGAACATGATGACGAGCAGCAGCGTCGCCATCGCGTCGACGAACCCCGGCCAGTAGTCGGCCCCGCCGTCGAACCGGCGTCGGCGCGCGAGCACGGCCATGGCTCAGCTCTCCTCCCTGCCCTCGCCACGGGCAAGCCGCGCCTGGCGCGTCAGGTCGCGAAGGACGGGGGTCAGTTCGGCCTGCTGGTCCGCCTGGACCTGGGCCCATTCGCGCACCAGCTTCTGCTCCTGGCGCATCTGCCGCACCAGTTGCTGCACGCCGTCGGCCAGTTCGGCTAGCGCCTCGCCGTTTCCGGCGCCGGAAAGCTGGCCCTCCCGGATCGAGCTGGCGAGCGCGTCGATGCTGACCTGCATGTCCTGAAGCGTGAAGCGCAGGTGCGCAGGGGTGGCTGCCGAGCCTGCCTCGCTGGAGCCGAGCTCGGTCACGGTCGACAGCCACTCCTCGAGATCGTTGTAAAACCGGTTCTGCGCCTGACCGGCCACCAGATCGAGAAAGCCGAGGATCAGCGAGCCGGCAAGCCCGAACAGGGACGAGGAAAACGCCGTTCCCATCCCCGCCAGCGGGCCTTCGAGCCCGGCCTTCAGCTCCTCGAAGACGACGCCGGACTCACTCGCGCCGACATCGAGCGAGCGGATGGTCTCGCCGACCGAATTGATGGTCTGGAGCAGGCCCCAGAACGTGCCGAGCAGCCCCAGAAAGATCAACAGGCCGATGATGTAGCGCGAATAGTCGCGCACCTCGTCGAGCCTCGAGCCGATGGAATCGAGCAGCGAGCGCATCGACGTGGTCGACAGCGACATGCGCTCGGTCTGGTCCGACATCATCGTCGCCATTGGCGCCAGCAGGATCGGCGGCTGACCGATATCGGCGGTCCGGTCGCCGATCTGGAAGCTGTTGACCCAGCGGACTTCCGGATAGAGCCGCAGCACCTGGATGAACGAGAACGCGATCCCGATCGCGAGCACGAACAGGATCAGGCCGTTCAGGATCGGATTGGCGAGAAAGGCGGGCACCAGGCTCGCGCCCAGAATGATCGCAATCAGCAGCACCAGCGTCAAGAACAGGGCCATCCCGAGCAGATAGACCTGCGGGCTGGTGATTTTCGGGCGTGCTGGGTCGATCGCCATGACAGGACAGCTCACATTCGCGGGCCGCGCCAATGTAGCGAATTCTTCAGCCCGGCGCAGTTTGTTCTGGGCCAGCTCAAAAAATTGGATGCAATCATGGCCAAACGATGCCGGCCAAGCGGTTCAGGCGCGCGGACCGCTCAGCCGCCGGAGCAGGTCCTCGTGCAGCAACTGATTGGACGCAAGGATCGAACCGGAAGTGGCCCAGCCGTCACCACCGTCGAGGTCGCTCACCATGCCGCCGGCCTCGCGCACGATGACGATCCCGGCCGCCATGTCCCAGACCTTGAGGCCGCGCTCCCAGAAACCGTCGAGCCGGCCGGCCGCAACCCAGGCGAGATCAAGCGATGCGGCACCGAAACGGCGGATGCCGGCAATCTCGCCCTGAACGCGCGCGATTTCGCCCGCGAACCGCTTCGCGTCACCATGGCCGGCGAAGGGGACACCGCAGCCGATCAGCGACTCGACCAGGCTGGTGCGCGAGGAGACCCGCAGCCGGCGGTCGTTGAGGCTTGCGCCGCGCCCGCGCTCGGCGAGATAGAGCTCGTCGGTGACCGGGTTGAGGATCAGCCCGGCAACCAGAACGCCGTTGCGTTCCAGCGCGATCGAAATCGCGAACTGGGGGACGCCGTGGAGAAAGTTGGTGGTTCCGTCCAGCGGATCGACGATCCAGCGATGCAACGGATCGGCTCCCGCCACTTCGCCGGCCTCCTCCATGACGAAGCCGTAGCCGGGCCGCACCCGGCGCAATTCCTCGAACAGGATCTGCTCCGCCCTGCGGTCGGCGGCGCTGACGAAATCGGCCGGCCCCTTGCGCGAGACCTGAAGGTTCTCGATTTCACCGAAATCGCGCACCAGCCCGCGGGCCGCCTTTCGCGCCGCTTGCACCATGACATTGAGGACGGCCGAACGCGGCATCGGCTGTCAGATCTTGCTCGCGCGCGGTACCGGCCCTCTCCTCCACCCGGCCACCCAACAAGGATACTCCCGCGGGTAGCCGGGTAGGGGAGAGGGACGGTGCCTAATCATGACAAACAATTCGCTATTCGGCCCGTCGCACGTAGGTGACCTCGTTGGTGTCGACGACGATGCGTTCGCCGACCGAGATGAACGGCGGAACCATCACCCTGACCCCGTTTTCCAGCATCGCCGGCTTGTACGAGGACGATGCGGTCTGTCCCTTGATCGTGGGCTCGGTTTCGGTGATCTGGAGCGTCACGTGTTCGGGCAACTCGATGCCGATCGGCGTGGCATCATGGGTCTGGACCGACACGGTCATCCCGTCCTGGAGAAAGGCGGCGCGCTCGCCGACAAAATCGGCCGCGAGGTCGATCTGCTCATAGGTGTCGGTGTCCATGAACACCAGCCGCTCGCCGTCGGTGTACAGGTACTGATAGTCCTTGGTGTCGATCCGCGCGCGCTCGACCGTTTCGTCGGCCCGGAAGCGCTCGTTGAGCTTGGTGCCGTCGATCACGTTCTTGAGCTCGACCTGGTTGAAGGCACCACCCTTGCCGGGCTTGACCGCCTGGGTCTTGACCGCCACCCAAAGCCCGCCCTTGTGTTCGATCACATTGCCGGGCCGGACCTGATTGCCGTTGATCTTCATCGAAACGTCCGTCTGACATAATTCAGGCGCGCGCCCCCTCCCCACCCGATCGCCCATGAAAGCATCCCGTTCGGGTTGGGGGAGCGAGAGAGAGACGTTGCCGCCCGAGAACAGAACGCTCTAAGTGTCAGACGCGGGCGCGCCAATCAAGGAGATTGCGCCGGCTGCGCCCGGGTCAGCCCACGGATTGGGTGCAACGCAGAGGACTTGGGCCGAAAGGCATCCACCGCTTCGCGGACTCTTGCGCGCTGATCGGGCGGCATGCGCGCGAGCGCCATGTCGAGCGTCAGGTCGAAAACCTCGCCCTTTTTGGCGAGCTCGTGCCATTTGGCCGCCTCGACGTCGTCCGGCTCGACGCCCAGCCCGAACGCGTAGAGTCGCGCCAGCCGGTTCTGGGCAACCGAATTGCCCTTCATCGCGGCACTCTCGAACCACAGGGCCGCCGCCGCCTCGTCCTGTTTTACGCCGCGGCCTTGCAGCGCCATCATCGCGTAGTCGAGCTCGGCATCAACGAGCCCCGCTCGCGCGGCGAGGCCGATGAGCCGCGCCGCTTCGACCGGATCTGAGCGAACGCCCAGCCCCTCGTCGTGGAGGGTGCCGAGAGCGTAGATCGCCTCGACATGGTCCTGCGCCGCCGCCTTTTCGAACCATCGCCCGGCTTCCGCCCAGTCCTGCCGCCGCGCCTCGCCCTGCGCATAGATGAGGCCGAAATTGTATTGCGCGGTGGCATTGCCCTGGCTGGCCGATCGCTCGAACAGATCCGCCGCCGCCACGATGTCAAAATGCGGCGAGCCGTCGTCGGCGAAGATAAGGCCAAGCTCGAGCTGCGCCAGCGGATCGCCACCGGCGGCGCTGCGGCGGTACCATGTGATCGCCTCGGCGGCGCCGCCGCCTTGGACATGGCCGCCGGCATGGAGGCGCGCGATCAGGAGCTGGGCCGTCGGATCGCCCGCGGCCGCCGGATCGAGGGCGAATTCGAGGCCTTTTTCGAATTCACCATGAGCGATGGCCTCGCGCGCGTCATCCAGCGTCTGCGCGGACATCGGCGCGGCCGCGATGATGACGGCCGCCGCGAGAAACACGGCGGCACGGGACCGGGCCTGGCTCATCCGCCGTCGCCGTCCTGATCGGCGGCGACAGCGGCGAGGAGGCCCGCGACCGTTTCGGGGGCATCCTCGTCGATGACCACGAAATCGACACCCGCCCGGCAGAGTGCGGCAATGGCGCCGCGGTCGCCGATGGCGCCGGCAAAGCAGGGAACTTCAAAAATCTCGGCCCACCATTCGCAGATCTCGATCATCACATCGACATCGCCGCGCCCCGAGCTTGCGGGAACGAAGCGCACATAGTCGGCGCCGGATTCCGCCGCCTGCATCGCCCGGTGGCGCGACGTCCCGACCCGGCACCCGACAGCGCGATCGGCTCGGAGACGGGCGCGTGCCGCCGCATATTTCTCCTGGTCCCAGTCGATTTCAATGCCGTCCGCCATCAGCTCGCCTGCGAGACCCGGATCGTCGGCAACGAGGAAGGCGACATCGTGACGGTCGGCGGTCTGGCGAAGCTCCTCGAGCAGGAGCCGGTCATCCCGGCCCGGCGATGACACGGCGATGACGGCAACGAGGTGTTCATCGGCGAGCGCGCGGCCACCGTCGGCAAGAGCCCTTCCAAGACGCGTGGCCGTTCCCGCGAGGCACACCCTTGTCGGCGCGCGCGCCGGGGCGTCTTGGGGAGGCCGCGTCAGGCGGCCCGCTCCAGTTCCGGACGCCATCCGGCCTCGGTCGCAAGCGCGTTCATGCGCGCGCGATGGGTGAACGCGCGCTGGGCGGCCGGCACATTCTCCGGCTTTCCGAGCCAGGTCTTGAGCGCCGCCTGCTGGAGCGCCCGGCCATAGGAGAAGGTGAGCGCCCAGGGCGTACCCCCGACCTGGTTGATGAGTGAGAGGTGCTGGCTTGCCTGTTCATCGCTCTGGCCACCGGAGAGGAAGGCGATGCCGGGGACCGCCGCCGGCACGGTCGCCCTGAGGCAGGCCACCGTCTGGTCGGCAACCTCCTCGGCGCTCGCCTGCACCGGCGCGTTCTGGCCGGCAATCACCATATTGGGTTTGAGCACCATGCCCTCGAGCGCGACATTGGCCTCGTAGAGCTCGTCGAACACCGTGTTCAGCGTCCACTCGGTCACCTTGCGGCAGTCCTCGATCGAATGACGCGCCACCGGCCCGTCCATCAGGACCTCCGGCTCGACGATCGGCACGATTCCGGCCTCCTGGCACAGCGCCGCGTAGCGCGCGAGCGCGTGCGCGTTGGCCTTGACGCAACCCCAGGTCGGCTTGCCGTCGTCGATCTCGATCACAGCCCGCCACTTGGCGAAGCGCGCGCCGAGGTCATGATACTCGGCGAGTCGCTCGCGCAGCCCGTCGAGACCTTCGGTCACCTTCTCGCCATTGGTGCCGGCGAGCGGCCTGGCGCCGGTATCGACCTTGATTCCGGGAACGGCGCCCGCTTCCGATATGAGATCCACCAGCGGCGTTCCATCGGCCGCCTTCTGGCGCAGCGTCTCGTCGAACAGAATGACTCCGCAGATGTATTGGCGCATGGCCTCGCCCGCCCGGAACAGCATTTCGCGATAGTCGCGCCGATTGGTCTCGGTCGACTCGACATTGATCTGCTCGAGCCGTTTGGCGATCGTTCCCGACGATTCGTCCGCCGCCAGAATGCCCTTGCCGGCCGCCACCATGCGGGCGGCGATGTCACCGAGTTCAGCGTTCATTTTCCTTCACTCCGATGCCCCAGTTTGACGCCTCGTCCGGCATTATCGCATGAGCGCGGCGATGCCCGGGAGGTCCTTTCCCTCAAGCCATTCAAGAAACGCGCCGCCGGCAGTGGAGACATAGGTGAAATCGTCGATGACCCCAGCCGCGTTGAGAGCGGCGACAGTGTCGCCGCCGCCGGCGATCGAGACAAGCCGCCCGTCGCGCGTGCGCTCGCCCGCATGCACCGCGACATCGATGGTCGAGCGGTCGAATGGCGGCACTTCGAAGGCGCCCAGCGGGCCATTCCACACAAGCGTCGCGTCGCGGTCAATCAGCCGATTGATGTAGTCGACCGTCTTGGGGCCAACATCGAGGATCATCTCGTCCTCGCCGATGGCGTCGAGGCGAACGACTTTCGACGCGACGCCCGGCGCGAGCTCGCGCGCCGTCACCGCGTCCAGCGGAAGGACGACATGGCAGCTCTTCTTGCGCGCCGTTTCCATGATGCTGCGGGCCACCCGGTCCTGCATCGGTTCATGCAGCGACTTGCCGATTGCGATGCGTTCGGCGAACAGGAACGTGTTGGCCATGGCACCGCCGATCACCAGGTGGTCGACCTTGTCGACGAGGTTGCTGAGCACCGCGATCTTGGTCGAGATCTTGGCGCCGCCGACAATGGCGATCACCGGGCGCTGCGGCGTCTCGAGCGCGCGCGTCAGCGCCTCGATCTCGGCCACCATCGCGAGCCCCGCGAACGAGGGGAGGCGGTGGGCGATGCCCTCGGTCGAGGCGTGGGCGCGATGGGCAGCCGAAAATGCGTCGTTGACATAGATCTCGCCCAGGCTCGCCAGCTCGTCGGCGAATTGCGGATCGTTCGTTTCCTCGCCCGGGTGGAAGCGCACATTTTCCATCAGCGCCACCTGCCCGGGCATCAGTCCCTCGGCGAGGTCGGCCGCCGAGCCACCGCGCCAGTCGGTGGCGACGAACGTGACCGGCCGCCCGAGCTTGGCGGCGACCGCCTTCGCGACCGGCTCGAGCGACAGATCCGCGCGCGGCTCCCCGTCGGGCCGGCCCAGATGCGACAGGAGGATCACCGCCGCTCCGCGCTCGAGCAGGAGCTCGATAGTCGGCAGGACGCGCTCGATGCGGGTCGCGTCGCGCACCCGACCCCCGTCCAGCGGCACATTGAGATCGATGCGCAGGACGACCCGCTTGCCCGCGACTTCGGCCCGCTCGATGCTGTGAGGCGTTGCCATCGCTCAAATCAACGGCGTGGGGTGACCGGAGGTCTCAGACGAGGCGGCCCATCGCCACCGCGGTGTCGCTCATGCGGTTAGAGAAGCCCCACTCATTGTCGTACCAGGCCATCACCCGCACCAGCGTCCCGTTGATGACCTTGGTCTGGTCGAGCGCGAAGGTCGCTGAGTGGCCGTCATGGTTGAGATCGCAGGAGACCAGCGGGTCACGGGTGACGGCAAGAATGCGCGAAAGCGGGCCAGCGGCCGCTGCCGCCTCGACGACCCCGTTCACCTCCGGGGCAGTGGTCGGCCGCGACGACACGAATTTGAAGTCGATCATCGACACGTTGGGCGTCGGCACCCGAACCGACACGCCGTCGAGCTTGCCGTTGAGTTCCGGCAACACCAGACCGACGGCGCGCGCGGCTCCGGTCGAGGTCGGGATCATCGACATGGCGGCCGCCCGCGCCCGGTAGAGGTCTGAATGCAGGGTATCGAGAGTCGGCTGGTCGCCGGTGTAGGAGTGAATCGTGGTCATGAAGCCGGACTCGATGCCGATCGCCTGGTGCAGCACATGGGCGACCGGCGCGAGGCAATTGGTGGTGCACGACGCGTTGGACACCACCGTGTGCTCGGCGGTCAGCTTGTCGTGATTGACCCCGTAGACGACCGTCAGGTCGGCGCCCGTCGCCGGCGCCGAGACCAGCACCCGCTTGGCGCCCGCATCGAGATGCGCACTCGCCTTGTCGCGGCTGGTGAAGATGCCCGTGCATTCGAGCGCGATATCGACGCCGAGCTCCCTCCACGGCAACTCGGACGGATTGCGCAGGGCCGTCACTTTCATCTTGCCCCGTCCGACATCGATGGTGTCGCCGTCGACCGTGACCTCGCCCGGGTAGCGGCCATGGATCGAATCGAATTTCAGCAGATGCGCGTTGGTTGCCACCGGGCCAAGATCGTTGATGGCGACGACATCGATGTCATTGCGTTGCGACTCGCCGATGGCGCGCAGAACATTGCGGCCGATTCGGCCGAAACCGTTGATTCCCACCCTGATCGTCATGTCCATGTCCTCAGATTCGCGCGTATCCGTTCAATCGTCACCGCTCTCGCGCAAGCGCGCAAGCCGCGTCCGCGCCTCCTCGGCGATCCGCTCCGGCGTGATGCCGAAATGCTCGTAAAGCTCCTGATAGGGGGCGCTGGCTCCGAACCCTGACATGCCGACAAATCCGCCATCGGACCCGATGATGCCGTCCCAACCCATCCGGATGCCGGCCTCGACCGCGATCTTGACCGGCGCGTCACCGATGATGTCGGCACGGCCGCCCTCGGCAAGGCGCGTGAACAGGTCGAGGCACGGAACCGAGACAACGCGCGCGCCAATGCCGGCTCCGGCGAGCAGTCTCCGGGCGGCGATTGCGATCGCCACCTCCGAGCCCGACGCGAATAGCGATACGACCGGATCGCCGTCGGCCGGAACGACTTCGTAAGCGCCGGCGGCCGACCGGTTGGCCTCGTCCGCCTCGCCGCGAACCGGCTCGAGGTTCTGCCTCGACAGCGCCAGAACGCTCGGCCCGGTGTCGCGTTCGAGCGCGGCCTGCCAGCACTCGGCGGTCTCGATTGCGTCGGCCGGGCGGAAGACGGCGAGGTTGGGAATGGCGCGCAACGCCGCCAGATGCTCGATCGGCTGGTGCGTCGGACCATCCTCGCCGAGACCGATCGAATCGTGGGTCAGCACATAGATCACCCTCAGCCCCATCATCGCCGCGAGCCTGATGGCGGGTCGGCAATAGTCCGAGAACACGAGAAACGTGCCGCCATAGGGGATCAGGCCGCCATGCAGCGCCAGGCCGTTCATGGCCGCGGCCATGCCGTGCTCGCGCACGCCATAGTGAATGTAGCGGCCGGAAAAATCGTCCGCGGTCACCGCCGCCATGCCTTCGCTGCGGGTGTTGTTGGAGCCCGTGAGGTCGGCCGATCCACCGACCGTCGCGGTCACCACCGGATTGATTCTGTCGAGGACAATCTGCGAGGCCCGCCGCGTCGCCACGGCTCGCGGACTGGCGGCAAACGCCTCCTTCGCGTCGCTGATCGCCGCGTCGAGCTCGCGCGGCAGGGTGCCGCGCAGGCGTTGCTCCACGGCCGAGCGCAGGTCGGGATCGAGAGCCTTGATCCGCGCCTCCCACGCCTTGCGCGCCTGGCGTCCGCGCAGCCCCGCGATGCGCCAGGCATCGCGCACCTCGCTCGGCGGATCGAATGCGTCATAGTCGATTCCGAGCGCGGCGCGCGCGGCGGCGTATTCCTTGGCGCCCAGCGGCGCGCCGTGAGCGGCCGCGGTGCCCTCCTTTTCCGGCGCCCCGAAGCCGATCCTGGTGCGGCAGGCGATGAGCGAGGGCCTTTCTTCCTTGCGGGCCTCGCCAATCGCGCCGGCGATGGCTTCGGGATCGTGGCCGTCGATCTGGTGCACCGCCCATCCCGCGGCGGTGAACCTGGCGAGCTGGTCGCCGCTCTCGGCGAGGGCCAGCGGGCCGTCGATGGTGACGGCATTGTCGTCGAACAGGACGATCAGCTTGCCGAGCCGGAGATGGCCAGCGAGCGATATCGCCTCGTGGCTGATCCCTTCCATGAGATCGCCGTCGCTGGCGATCACATAGGTCCTGTGGTCGACGATCTCCTCGCCGAACTCGGCCGCCATGATGCGCTCGCCGATCGCCATGCCGACGGCGGCAGCAAGGCCTTGGCCGAGCGGCCCGGTGGTGACTTCGACCCCGGGCACATGCCCGTATTCGGGATGGCCGGGCGTCAGCGAACCAAACTGGCGGAAGCGCTTGATTTCGTCGATGGTCATGCCGTCGTAGCCGAGCAGGTGGAGCGCGGCATAGAGCAGCATCGAGCCATGGCCGGCGGACAGCACGAACCGGTCGCGGTCGAACCAGTCCGGCGCGCCGGCGTCGAACTCCAAGAACCTTGTGAACAGCACCGTCGCCATATCGGCGGCTCCCATCGGCATTCCAGGATGGCCGCTGTTCGCTGCCTCGACCGCGTCCATCGCCAGTGCCCGCAGGGCGTTGGCAAGGGCGCGGTGATCAACTGTCGCTCTGGCCTGGCCGTTGGTTGGTTGAGAAGTCGGCTCGGCTGTCTGCATGCTCCAACCTTGATTTGGCCCCTGTTCGGGGCGAAACGCCTGACAGGTAAGGCCGACAAGCCGCCGCCGGCGGCGGCGCTTCGGAAGCGCGGCGCGGAGCCGGGATGAGCCTTGATCCGAACGCCGCAGTGATGCTCCGCCGAAGGGCGGGCGTTCACATACCACCTCGGAGCACCCTGTCAATGTGCGCATCGGTGATGACCCTGGCGCGCCGGCGGGCGGCCACAGGTGAGCCCTGCTCACACGGGGACCGGTTCGATCGGACAGGCCGGGGCGCCGTGTGTGTTGACGCATCGTCGCGGCGGCGCCTAATGTTCCCGGTCTGGCGGCGTGTGTGGGAATTTGTGCGATCGTCCGCGCGTTTGCCGCACGCGGTTCACAAGGGGGTCACGATACACGTCATGAGCGCGCTCACCGCCCCGACCGAACGGGCCGGGGACCATCCGCCCGAGGAACAGCTCGGCGCAGCCCTCGACCGGCTGAGGCGCGCCGTTGACGGTCTTGAAGCCGCGATGTCGCGCGAGGAGCGGCAGGCGAAGTCGGTCGCGGCGCTCGAGCAGGAACTTGAAGTCCTGTTGCAGGATCGCTCCAAGCTCGCCCATGAGCTTGACCAGGTCAAAGCGCGTGCGTCGCGGCTCGACGCGGCCGGCGCGGAAGTCTCCGGCCGGATCGACGCGGTGATGTCCAACCTTCAGTCGCTCCTCGTGCGCGCATGACGTCGGCACCACGGTGGACCGGCGAGCGGCGGTCGTGTGCGTGATGGCCAGGGTCTCCGTCAGCATCAACGGCCGTGTGTTCGATCTGGCCTGCGACGAGGGCCAGGAGGGCCAGCTGCGTGATCTGGCTCGCTTTTTCGATGGTCACGTGCAGGAGCTGAACCGGAAGTTCACCAATATCGGCGAACCGCGGGTCTTCATCATGGCGGGCCTGATGATCGCCGATCAACTGGCCGAATCCCTGGCCGAGATCGAGGCCATCAAGCGGGAGGTGGTCGGCCTGCGCCAGGCCGGTCAGCAAATGCGCGGCCAGACGCTGCGGATCGAGGAATCCGCGGTCGGCGACATCGAGGGTCTGGCCGAGCGCATCGAGGATCTGACCCGTTCGCTCCAGGTCTGAGCTTGTTTCCGGTCAAGGTGGTAATCGCGGCCGGCCGACACTACATTCGCGCCGGGGCTGCGCGGCGCGTGCAGCACAAGAACCCCGGGGCCTTATCGATTCCTTCGGGAGCTGACCCTGGTTGGAGCCGTGGCTCCTCTCATTCGGCGCCCACCTACGCAAGTAGGGACCCGGGATCGAGACGTTCACGGCCGCGCGGCTCCACCACTGTCCGGCCCGGATGGCGATGTGATTGTTCAAAGGCGCTCCATAGCTGCTTCGCCGGCCCGGCAATGCATCAAGACCGTGACCGCTGACATCATGGACGCAAAGGCCGCTGCCCGGGCCGAAGCCATGGCGCGCCGCGACGCGATTCCGGCGGACGTTCGCGAAGCGGCGGCACGGGCGGTTGCCGGCGGCGATGTTCCCTTCAAGGTCGCCGCGGGTATCGTCGTCTCCGCCTATCATCCGGTCGGCAGCGAATTCGACGTTCTGCCGCTGCTCACGCGCCTGGCGGCGCTCGGCGCCCGCACCGCGCTGCCGGTCGTTGTCGCGCCGCGCGAGCCGCTGCGGTTCCGCGCTTGGTCGCCGGGCGACCCGCTGGAGCCAGGCGTGCGCGCCATTCCGGTGCCGGTTTCCGGCGCGCCCGACTGTAGTCCGGACATATTGCTCGTCCCCCTTCTTGCATTCGACCACCGGGGATTTCGCCTTGGTTACGGGGCGGGCTTTTACGACCGCACGCTCGCCGTTCTGCGTGGGCGGGGCGCGGTTGTTGCCGTCGGTGTCGGCTTTGCCGGCCAGGAAATACCGTGCGTCCCTCACGAGTTGCACGACGAGAGGCTCGATTGGATGATGACGGAAGCGGGCGCCTTCCGGTCCGGCCGGGAGACAGGAAAATGAGGCTGCTATTTCTGGGCGACGTCGTCGGGCGCGCCGGGCGCGATGCGGTGGTGGCGGAGCTTCCGCGGCTGCGCGAGGATTACGCGCTCGATTTCGTGATCATCAACGGAGAAAATGCCGCCGGGGGCTTCGGCATCACCGAAGTGATCGCCACCCAGTTGCTCGAGGCCGGCGCCGATGTCATCACCGCCGGAAATCATGTCTGGGACCAGCGCGAGGCGCTGGTATTCATCGAGCGCCAGCCCTGCCTGTTGCGCCCGGCCAACCTGCCCGCGGGGGCGCCGGGGCGCGGCGCAGGTGTGTTCAAGGCCGCGAGCGGCGGGCGGGTGCTGGTCGTGAGCGTCATGGGGCGCGTGTTCATGGACGCGATCGACGATCCGTTCACGGCGCTCGACCAGGCCATCGGCGAGTGCCGGATGACCGAGACCGTCGATGCCGTCGTCGTCGACATGCATGCCGAGGCGACGTCCGAGAAGCAGGCGGTTGCCCATTACCTCGACGGCAGGGTCTCGATGGTCGTCGGCACCCACACCCATGTGCCGACCGCCGACGCGCGCATCCTGGCTGGCGGCACCGCCTATGTGACCGATATCGGCATGTGCGGCGATTACGACTCGATCCTCGGCTTCGAGAAATCGGGGCCGCTCAACCGCTTCCTGACCCATCTGCCCAACGGCCGATTCCAACCGGCTGACGGGCCCGCGGCGCTGAGCGGACTCGCGGTCGACACCAACGATGCCACCGGGCTCGCGGTCGCGGTCGCGCCGGTACGCATCGGCGAGGGGCTGTCGAACCACCTGCCCCCGTTCTGGACGGGCGACCGGCAGGGCGCGCCGACGGTGGCCGAAACCGGCTGACGGCGCCGTCCGGGCGGCTCCGGCTCGCGTGCCCGGCTTCACGCGAACCGCCTCGGCGACTATAAGCAGGAGAAACGACGGACGGCGGACAGCGCGCACGATTCGGTTGCCCGTTCGCCTCAGGCACGGATCAGGACATGGCCGGACATTCGCAATTCAAGAACATCATGTTTCGCAAGGGCGCGCAGGACAAGAAGCGCGCCAAGAACTTCTCCAAGCTGGCGCGCGAGATCACCGTCGCCGCCAAGATGGGGCTTCCCGATCCGACGATGAATCCGCGCCTGCGCCTCGCGATCCAGGCCGCCCGGGCGCAGAACATGCCAAAGGACAACATCGAGCGTGCGATCAAGAAGAGCCAGGAGTCCGACGGCGAGGGGTTCGAGGAAGTTCGCTACGAAGGCTTCGGCCCGGGCGGCATCGGCATCATCGTCGAAACGTTGACCGACAACCGCAACCGCACCGCCGGCGAGGTGCGCTCCATCTTCGCCAAGCATGGCGGGAATCTGGGCGAGACCGGTGCCGTCTCTTTCATGTTTGACCGTTGTGGGCTGATCGGGTATCCGGCCGAGACCGCGAGCGAGGAGGAGATGCTCGAAGCCGCGATCGAGGCCGGTGCCGACGACTGCGTGTCGGGGCCGGGAGGGCACGAGCTCTATTGTCCGGCCGAGGAGCTGCATGCCGTCGCGGGCGCGCTCGAGCAGCGCTTCGGCGAGGCCTCGGCCACGCGCATTGCCTGGCGTCCGCAGACGCTGACGCAGAGTGATGCCGAGACCGGCGAGAAGATCATCCGCATGATCGAGGCCCTCGAGGACAATGACGACGTCCAGAACGTCTATGCCAATTTCGATATTTCCGAGGACGTGCTCGAGAAGCTGAGCGCCTGAAGGGAGCCCTCTGAGGTGGCGGTTCGCATCATCGGGATCGACCCCGGATTGCGCCACACGGGATGGGGGATCGTCGTCGCCGACGGCAGCCGGCTCATTCACGAGGGCCATGGCGTGGTGTCGTCAAATTCCGCCCTGCCGATGGCCGAGCGGCTGCTGGCGCTGCATGAGGGAATTAAGCGGATCATCTCCGAGCACGAGCCCGAGGAGGCCGCGATCGAGGAAACCTTCGTCAACCGCGATGCGGTCGCGAGCCTCAAGCTCGGCCAGGCCCGCGGCGCGGTGCTGCTGGCGCTGGCCGGCGCCGGTCTGCCCTGCGGCGAGTACGCGCCCAACCGGGTGAAGAAATCCCTCGTCGGCCGCGGCCATGCCGACAAGCACCAGATTGCCGTCATGGTCTCGATACTCCTCGGAATCGAGACGCCGGCGCCCGCCGATGCCGCCGATGCGCTCGCGGTCGCGATCACCCATGCTCACCATCGAACCCAGCCCGCGCTGGCCGTGCCATGATCGGAAAACTGACTGGCACCCTCGGCGAGATCGGCGAGGAATGGGTGATTGTCGATGTCGGTGGTGTCGGCTACGAGGTTCACTGCCCGGCGCGCATTCTCGCCTCGCTTCCGGCGCAGGGCGCCACCATCTCGCTGTTCATCGAGACCCATGTGCGCGAGGAACAAATCAGGCTGTTCGGCTTTGTGAGCGCGTCGGAGCGCCAGTGGTTTCGTCATCTGCAGAGCGTTCAGGGCGTGGGTGCCCGGGTCGCACTCGCGGTTCTGGGTACTCTTGAGATCGGCGCGCTGGCCGACGCCATTGCGCTCGGAGACACCGCGCAGATCTCCCGTGCTCCGGGGGTCGGGCCCAAGGTCGCCCAGCGGATCGCCGCTGAACTGAAGGACAGGGCGCCGCGGGACGGAGGCGCGATCTCGGCAATTTCCGCGCTCGCCGCCGGTCTGGACGCGGGCGCAGGCGCCAGGGGCGATGCCATTTCCGCGCTGGTCAATCTCGGCTATGGCCGCGCCGAGGCCGCCGCCGCGGTTGCCGGCGCGTTCCGGATTGCGGGACAATCGGCCGCGACCGGCGAGCTGATTCGCCTGGGCCTCAAGGAGCTCGGTCGATGAGCGGGCGGCGACGTTGAGCGAGCGGCTGGTGGAGATCGAAAAGACGGGCGCCGACGCGGCCGAGCCGGCCCTGCGTCCGCAGTCGCTGGACGAGTTTGTCGGCCAGGAGCAGCTGCGCGCCAACCTGTCGGTGTTCGTGGCCGCCGCGCGGACGCGCGGAGAGGCGCTCGACCATGTGCTGTTCGCAGGTCCCCCTGGTCTCGGCAAGACCACGCTTGCCCACATCGCCGCACGCGAGCTCGGCGTCAGCTTCCGCGCCACCTCCGGCCCGGTGATATCCAAGCCCGGCGACCTCGCCGCCATTCTCTCCAATCTCGAGCCGCGCGATGTGCTGTTCATTGACGAGATCCATCGCCTTAACCCGGTGGTGGAGGAAGTGCTCTATCCGGCGATGGAGGATTTCGTCCTCGACCTGATCATCGGTGAGGGGCCGGCGGCGCGTTCGGTCAGGATCGACATCGCGCCGTTCACCCTCATCGGCGCGACGACCCGCCCCGGCCTGCTGACCACGCCCTTGCGCGATCGGTTCGGCATACCGCTGCGTCTCACCTTTTACACCCCGGCTGAGCTCGAGCTGGTGGTGCGGCGCGCCGCCCGCGCGCTGGGCGCCAGGATCGACGATCGGGGCGCGGCCGAGATCGCGCGCCGCTCGCGCGGCACGCCGCGCATCGCCGGCCGCCTCCTGCGCCGGGTCAGCGACTTTGCCCTTGTCTCGGGCCAGGGCGCCATCGACCGCGAGCTTGCCGACAGGGCGCTGCGCGAGCTCGAGGTCGACGCCTGCGGTCTCGACTCCCTCGACCGGCGGTACCTCACCTGCATTGCCGTCAATTATGGTGGCGGACCGGTCGGGATCGATACCATCGCCGCCTCGCTCGGCGAGGCCCGCGATGCGCTGGAGGACGTGGTCGAGCCATTCCTGATCCAGCTCGGCTTCCTCGACCGCACACCGCGCGGGCGCGCCCTCACATCGCATGCCTTTGCCCATCTGGGACTCGGCGAACCGGCCGGCCTGGGGGTGCCGCAGAGCGATCTGTTCCCGCCGGGCGATGACGGCGCGACGTGACCATGCGCGGCGGGGCGTGGCCCGATCTCGGCGGCAGGATGGACGGGTGCACCCATGTGCTCCCGGTACGCATCTACTATGAGGACACCGACTTTTCCGGCCGCGTTTATCACGCGAGCTATCTGCGCCTGTGCGAGCGCGGGCGCTCGGAGCTGCTGCGCTGGGCGGGGCTCAGCCATTCGGGGCTGTTGGACGAAGCGGACGGCGTGGGCACGGTATTTTTCGCCGTCTGCCGGATGGAGATCGACTTCCTGGGCGCGGCCACGATCGACGATCTGCTGGAGGTGCGCACCACCTTCGCCGGCTGCACCGGCGCGCGGCTGGCGATCGAGCAGCAGGTGCGCTGCGGTGAGTCCGAAATCATGCGCGCCCGGATCACGGTGGCCGCGCTCGGGAGGGATGGCCGGCCGCGCAGGATTCCGAGCCGGCTGGTAAACATGCTGGCCGCGGTCACGTCGGCCGACGGAGAAATGACGGGCAATGGGACAGCCTCGTGACGCGCCTCGGGGGTCGCAGTTTGAACACAATTACCCCGCAAGTGTCGGCACTTGCGCGGCAGAAACGGTGAACCCGGCCACCAAGCTCTGCTCGCCTGGGATCGTGCCGGTGATGGGGTGCGACCGCAGCAGCGGCCGCGCGATCGGGTTGCCCGCAGGGCTGATTCCATGAACCCTGAACTGATTGCCGCACAATCCCTGAGCGCGCCTGCGGGCGAGCTGTCGCTGATCAGCCTGTTCTGGCAGGCGGACGTCGTCGTCAAGATCGTGATGCTGGGTTTGTTGTTCACGTCGATCTGGTGCTGGAGCATCGTGCTTGAAAAACTCTGGACGCTGAGGCGTGCGCAACGCAGTGCCGACCGGTTCGAGCGCACCTTCTGGTCCGGCCAGTCGCTGGATGAGCTCTATCAGGCCAACGTCCAGCGTCCCGGCCACGCCATGGCGGCGCTCTTTGTCGCGGCCATGCGCGAATGGAAGCGCTCGCTCGAGATGGGCTCGCGGGCCTCGCCGGGCGGTGTGCAGATGCGGGTCGAAAAGGTCATGGAGGTCACGATCCAGCGCCAGATGGAGCGGCTGGAGCGCCGGCTGCTGTTCCTGGCCACGGTCGGGTCGACGGCACCCTTCGTCGGCCTGTTCGGAACCGTTTGGGGAATCATGAACAGCTTCACCGCCATTGCCGTGTCGAAGAGCACCAATCTTGCGGTGGTCGCGCCGGGCATCGCCGAAGCGCTGTTCGCCACCGCCCTCGGCCTTCTGGCCGCGATTCCGGCGGTCATCTTTTACAACAAGTTCACCAGCGATCTCGCCCGCATCGGCTCCCGGCTCGAAGGATTTGGTGACGAGTTTCTGGCCATCATGTCGCGGCAACTGGAGGAGCGGGGCTGAGCCATGCAGATATCGGCCGGTGGCGTGAGGCGAGGGGGCCGGTACCGGCGGGGCACCTATGTGCCGCTTTCCGAAATCAACGTGACGCCGCTTGTCGATGTGATGCTGGTGCTGCTGATCGTGTTCATGGTCACGGCTCCGCTGCTCACCGTCGGCGTGCCGATCGAGCTGCCCGAGACGGCGGCCAAGCAGCTGTCCGGCGACAAGGAGCCGCTGACCGTTTCGATCGATCGCGAGGGCCGGATATTCCTTCAGGACACGGAGGTCGTGGTCGATGACGTGGTGCCCAAGCTCGAGGCGATCGCGGCCGGCGGCTATTCCGAGCGCATCTATGTGCGCGGCGACCGCGACGTCGATTACGGCGAGGTGATGCGCATCATGGGCCGGATCAGCGCCGCCGGCTTCCGCTCGATCGGCCTCGTGACCGCGATCGAGGAGGAGGCGCGGTAGTGCGCACGCCCTTCATCATCTCGTCCTCCGTCCATGCCGTGATCCTGTTTGCCGCGATCGTCGGCCTGCCGTCGCCCGATGCCTTTGAAATCGACGAACCGCCGCCGATCCCGGTCGATATCCTGACGGTCGATGAGTTCACCAAGCTGACGGCAAAGGCCGAGGAGCCCGAGCCGGAGCCCGAGGCCAAGCCGGAACCTGAGCCTGAGCCGCAACTTGAACCGGTGGTCGAGGAAAAGCCCGAGCCCAAGCCGCAGGAGGTCGCCGCGCTCGAGCCCGAGCCCGCGCCGGAGCCAGAACCGGCCCCCGAGCCGGAGCCGGTGACCGAGGTCGAGCCCCTACCGCTGCCGGCGGCCGAGCCGGCGCCGCCCGAGCCGGAACCCGAGCCCGTGGCCGAGCCTGACACCGAGCCGGAGCCGGTGGCCGAGCCGGAGCCTGAGCCCGCGCCCGCCGAGGAGGCCCAGGACATCGTCGCGCCGCCCCGCGGCAAGCCCGCGCCGCCACCGGGCTTCCGCTCCACGGTGACCGTGGCCAAGAAAGAGGAAGAAAAGAAGGAAGAGCGCAAGTTCGACGCCGACCGCATCTCCGCTCTCCTCAACAAGCTTCCCGACGAGTCTGCGCCTCCGCCGACGCCGGCCGTGCCGGGAGAGGCCGCGCCGGACAACGCCCGTAATCTGGGCGGGCTGGAAGAGACCCTGACGCTGAGCGAGATCGCCTATCTCAAGCGCCAGATCGAACGCTGCTGGAGCCCGCCGGTCGGCGTTGACGGCGCGGGCGAGCTCACGGTCAAGATCCGCCTCGACCTCCGGCGCGACGGCGGGCTTTCCTCCGCTCCGATTGTGATGAACAGTGGCGATGGTGCCTTCCAGGTCGCGGCGGAAGCGGCGGTAAGGGCCGTCAGTCAGTGCCAGCCCTATGACCTCCCGGGAGACAAATACGATGCTTGGAAGGAGGTTATTCTCACCTTCGATCCGCGTTTCATGCTGGGTGGCTGACTTGGCCCGTCCGGCTTGGGCCCGCTCGGCTTGGGGAAGAATGGCGCCACCGGCCATCGTGGCGTTCGCCGTCGGTCTCTTGCTCGCGCCGCCGATCGCGCTGGCGGCGATCGAGATCGACATCACCCAGGGCAATATCCGGCCGCTGCCGATCGCAATACCGGACTTCATCGGCGATGCCGGAGACGGCGATCAATTCGGCGTCGGAATCGCCGGTGTGATCGCGGACAATCTCGCCCGCTCGGGTCTGTTCGTGCCGCTCGACCAGCGCTCGTTCATCGAACCGATCACCGATGTCAACCAGCGGCCCGATTTCGGCTCCTGGCGCATCGTCAATGCCGAGGCCCTGGTTGCCGGCCAGGTCTCGCGCCAGTCGGACGGAAGGTTGCGCGCTGACTTCCGCCTGTGGGACGTGGTGGGGGGCAACCAACTGACGGGCCTGCAGTTTTTCTCGCCACCGAAGAACTGGCGGCGCATCGCCCATCTCATTTCCGATGCGATCTACGAGCGGCTGACCGGCGAAAGGGGCTATTTCGACACCCGCATCGTCTACATCGAGGAGAGCGGGTCAAAACAGGAGCGGATCAAGCGCCTCGCCATCATGGATCAGGACAGCAATAATACGCGTTACCTGACCTCGGGCCAGTCACTGGTGCTGACTCCGAGATTCAGTCCGACAAGACAGGAAATCACCTACATGTCCTACGCCGGCGGCACGCCGCGCGTCTATTTGATGAACATCGAGACCGGCCAGCAGGAGGTTGTCGGCGAATTTCCGGGCATGTCGTTCGCGCCGCGATTCTCCCCCGGTGGCCAGGAAATCGTGATGAGCGTCCAGCGTGGCGCCAGCTCCAATATCTATGTCATGGATTTGCGGTCGCGGCGCACGACCCGGCTGACCAATTCGCCCTCGATCGACACCGCCCCGTGCTTTTCGCCCGACGGACGCCAGATCGTGTTCGAGTCCGATCGCAGCGGCACCAAGCAGATCTACGTGATGGACGCGAGCGGAGACAACCAGCGGCGCATCAGCTTCGGGTCCGGCAGCTACTCGACACCGGTCTGGTCGCCGCGCGGCGACCAGATCGCGTTCACCAAGCAGGACCAGGGCCGGTTCATGATCGGCGTCATGCGCCCCGACGGCAATGGCGAGCGCATCCTGACCGAAGGATTCCACAACGAAGGGCCGACCTGGGCGCCCAATGGGCGGGTGCTGATGTTCTTTCGCGAGTCGCCCGGCGAGTCCGGCGGTCCGAGTCTGTTTACGGTCGATCTCACCGGTTACAACGAGCGCCGCGTTCCGACCGAGGGTTTCGCGTCCGATCCCGCCTGGTCGCCGCTGATCAACTGAGCTGGCCGGCCGAATTCTCAGCGCAATTGTATGATTTGATCGGTCAAGTTCGGCATTTGTTAAGGTTGAGCGTGGTTTGACAGAAGGTGCGAAAGTGAGCGCGCGTGGGGTTGAAGGAGAGTGAAATGAGTGGCGTTGGCATCTGGCGGTTTTTCGCCGTGGCGGTCATGGCTGTTGCCATTGCCGGATGCGCGTCGCGTCAGGCGGCGGTCGATGCCTCGGCTCCAGGCTATGGTGGCACCGCCACGCCCGGCAGCGGCGAGGATTTCAACCTCAATGTCGGAGACCGCGTGTTCTTTACCGTCGATCAGGTGACGCTGTCGGACACCGCGAAGGCAACGCTTCAGCGTCAGGCCGCATGGCTCAAGCTCTATCCCGAGAACAGCGTGACCATCGAGGGCCACGCCGACGAGCGCGGCACCAGGGAATACAATCTCGGCCTCAGCGCCCAGCGCGCGGAGGTGACGCGGGCCTATCTCGCAAGCCTGGGAGTTGAACCCCATCGCATGCGCACGATTTCCTATGGCAAGGAGCGCCCGGTCGCGACCTGCGAGACCGAGTCCTGCTGGTCGCAGAACCGCCGGGCAGTCACGGTCCTGACACCGGTCGGCTCGGGCTGACCACGCGGCGGGGCAACCCGCCCCGCACCCGTTCCATGGGCGCCCCGATCCCTTTAAGGTGGAGCCCATGCGTGCCACCAGACATGGATTCGCGTTGGCCGTGGGGCTCATTTGTGCCGCCACGGTGACCTGTCTGCCCCTGTCCGCCGCCGCGCAAGGATGGCTGGTGCCGGAGCCCGAAGCCGGGGGGCCGGCGTCGGTGCCACAGCCGGCGGCCGATCGGGACGATCTGACCCGCCGGCTTGATCGCCTGGAGGCGGTGGTGCGGCGTCTGGGCCGCGAGGTCGAGAGCTTGCGCCGGCAGCTCGGTGGCGGAGAAATCGCCGAAATCCGGGAACTGCCGACGCCCGCCGCGATGCCGCGAGCGCGAGTCGATGCCGAGCGGCCGCGCGAATCCCAGCCGCCGGTCGCAGAGCCCGCTGGGCACGCGGTGGCGCAAGGCCCGCCGACGTCCCTTCTGCCGCTTCCCCGGCACACCCTGCCCGGCCCGCCCGTTGCCACCGGAGCGAGCGCAGGCGCGGCCGTTGCCGCCCTCCCGCAGGCGCCAGAGCCGGCGCCCCTGCGCGGCGCCCAGCCGCACAGCGAACCCTCGATTGAAAGCGCGGCCCTTGCGCCAGTTGTCGACGATGGAGCCGAGGCGGAATACGCCGCCGCCTACGCGCACCTCCTGGCCGACGAGATGGCCGAGGCCGGCGACGCCTTCGCCGCCTTCATCAGGCGCAACCCGGGCCACGAGCTCGTCGGCAACGCGCAGTATTGGCTTGCGGAGACCCACTTTGCGCGCGCCGACTACCAAACCGCGGCGCGCGAGTTCCTGACCGGCTACACCAGATACGGATCGAGCCCCAAGGCTCCCGACAGCCTGCTCAAGCTTGGTCTGACACTGTCGGCGCTGGACCGGCACGACGAGGCATGCGCCGCGTTCGCCGAAATGGCGAAGCGATTCCCCGGCGCCGATCCCTCGGTGCATGAACGCTCCGCCGCGGAGGCGACCAATGCCGGCTGTTAGCACCGGCGCCGGGCCGATCGGGGCCGAGGAAGCGCAGGACCTGTTCCGCGATCTCGAGCGCCTGCCACGCCTCGCGCTCGCCGTATCGGGCGGGCGCGACAGCATGGCGCTGCTGCGTCTGGTTGCCCGCTGGGCAGGCGAAAGCGAAGGACGGCCGGAAATTGCCGCCCTGACCGTCGATCACGGGCTGCGTGCCGGATCATCAGCGGAGGCCGCCGAGGTCGCGCGCTGGTGCGTCGCGCTCGGCATTCGCCATCACACGCTCACCTGGCGTGGGCCGAAACCGCGCACCGGCGTCGAGGAACGCGCCCGCGAGGCGCGCTATCAGCTCCTGACCGGGTGGTGCCGGGACCACCAGTTCAGCGTGCTCGCCCTCGCCCACCAGCTCGATGACCAGGCCGAAACCGTGCTCATGCGGCTTTCCCGCTCGAGCGGCATCGACGGCCTCGCCGCCATGGCGCCACGCTCGGAGCGCGGCGGCATCACCATTGTGCGCCCGCTCTTGCCCTTTCCCCGCGCCCGCCTCGAGGCGACGCTCAGCTCGTTCGGCCAGCCGTGGATCGATGATCCCTCGAACACCGACCCAGCCTTCGCGCGTGCGCGGTTGCGGTCACGACGAGGCACTCTGGAAGACCTCGGCCTGTCGGCCGCCGCGATCGGCGCCAGTGCTGCCAAGCTCGCTCGGGCTTCGAACGCACTGAGAGACATTGCCGCGGCACGATTCGCCTCGGCCGTCACCATCGCCCCGGCCGGCTATGTCCTGATTGACGCGGACGCGCTGACGGGCGATCCGCGGGACATCGTGATGCGCGTCCTCGCACGCGCCATCGAAGTGGTAAGCGGCGGGTCGCGGCTTGCCGATGCGGCGCTGGAACGCGTTGCGGCGGGACTGGAGAGCAACAACCTCGCCGGAGCGACACTCGGGCACTGCCGTCTCACGCGGCGCGGCCGGCACATCCTGGTGGTTCGTGAAGGCCGGTCGATTCCGCGATGCCGGATCGAGCCCGGAGCGAGTCTCGTCTGGGACGACCGCTTCCGGGTCACGCTGGCGGCGGGCGAAAGGCATGTCGAGATCGGCGCCCTCGGCCCGCGCGGATTTGCCGCTGTTCGGCGGATGGACAAGCACTTCAGCGCCGTTCCGGCAAGCGCCGGCGCGGCACTGCCCGGTGGATTTCGCGGCGACGGTCTGGTTCTGGCACCGCGTCTTGGTGGCGAGGCGTGCGACGGGGCGTTGTCGGTCCGTTTTTTGCGTCTCGGCGCTGACCGCGGTCATGCCTGATCGCGCCTGATCAAGGTTGGCATTGGCCACCGTCAGCCCTATCTTAGGAAAGCCCGGCTAGTTTCAGCCGCAAGGCGATCCGTCCGGCAATGCCGAAGCGTACGGATTTGGGCCAAAACGAGGGAATTTCGTGAACAATTTCAGGAACTTCGCACTCTGGATCATTATTGCCCTGCTGTTGATGGCCCTGTTCAACGTGTTCCAGGGGCCGGGCCAGCGCGGCTCGTCGAGCGAAATCAGCTATTCGACCATGCTCGCCGAGGTTGATGCCGGCACGGTGCGTGAGGTCACGATCAGCGGCGAGCGCATCACCGGCAAGTACAATGACGGGCGCTCGTTCCAGAGCTACGCGCCCTCCGATCCCAACCTGGTGAAGCGCCTGAACGACAAGGGCGTTCAGATTTCCGCCCAGCCGGTCGAGGACAATGCCCTGTTCTCGGTGCTGATTTCCTGGTTCCCGATGCTCCTGCTGATCGGCGTGTGGATTTTCTTCCTGCGCCAGATGCAGGGCGGCGGCGGCCGCGCCATGGGCTTCGGCAAGTCCAAGGCCAAGCTCCTCACCGAACGCCACGGACGGGTGACATTCGACGACGTCGCCGGCATCGACGAGGCCAAGGAGGACCTGCAGGAGATCGTCGAGTTCCTGCGCGATCCGCAAAAATTTCAGCGTCTCGGCGGCCGCATCCCGACCGGCGCACTGCTGGTCGGCCCGCCTGGCACCGGCAAGACGCTGCTGGCCCGCGCCATCGCTGGCGAGGCCAACGTGCCGTTCTTCACCATCTCCGGTTCCGACTTCGTCGAGATGTTCGTCGGCGTCGGCGCGAGCCGGGTGCGCGACATGTTCGAGCAGGCCAAGAAGAACGCCCCCTGCATCATCTTCATCGACGAGATCGATGCGGTCGGCCGCCACCGCGGTGCCGGTCTCGGCGGCGGCAATGACGAGCGCGAGCAGACGCTGAACCAGCTCCTGGTCGAGATGGACGGCTTCGAGGCCAACGAGGGCGTGATCCTGATCGCCGCCACCAACCGGCCGGATGTTCTGGACCCCGCACTCCTGCGCCCGGGCCGGTTCGACCGCCAGGTCGTGGTCCCGAACCCGGACATCATCGGCCGCGAGAAGATTCTCAAGGTCCACGTGAGCAAGGTGCCGCTTGCTCCCGATATCGATCTCAAGGTCATCGCCCGCGGAACCCCCGGCTTTTCGGGCGCCGATCTCGCCAATCTGGTCAACGAGGCGGCGCTGCTCGCAGCACGGCGCGGCAAGCGCTTCGTCACCCAGCTCGAGTTCGAGGACGCCAAGGACAAGGTGATGATGGGGTCCGAGCGCCGCTCGCTGGTGATGACCGAGGAGGAAAAAAAGCTCACGGCCTATCATGAGGCGGGTCACGCGCTGGTCGCGCTCAAGCAGCCGGCGTCGGACCCGATCCACAAGGCGACGATCATCCCGCGCGGCCGCGCGCTCGGCATGGTCATGCGTCTGCCCGAGCGCGATCATCTCTCGGTGACGCGGGCCAAGCTCAAGGCCGACATCGCCGTCGCCATGGGCGGCAGGGTGGCCGAGGAGATGATCTTCGGTGCCGACAAGGTCACCTCGGGGGCCTCGTCCGACATCAAGATGGCCACCAACATGGCACGCGCCATGGTCACGCGGTTCGGCATGAGCGACAAGCTGGGGCCGCTGGCCTATGGCGATAACGAGGAGGAGGTGTTTCTCGGTCACTCGATCACCCGGACCCAGAATCTGTCCGACGATACCCAGAAGCTGGTCGATTCAGAGATCTTCGCGCTGGTCGAGGAGGGCCTGAAAACGGCGCGGACGGTGCTGAAGGAAAACGAGCGCGAGCTGAAGATCATCGCCGAGGGCTTGCTCGAGTATGAAACCCTGTCCGGCGAGGAGATCGTCGGGCTTCTGAACGGCGATCGTCCGGTGCGTGACTCCGCTGAAGGTGGCGCGCGACCGGAAAGCGGCTCGGCGGTTCCGGTTACCGGGGAAGCCGCGCGCCGGGGCGGCGGAATGCCCGACTCCGGCGGCATGAAGCCCCAGCCCCAGTCCTGAGCCCGCGGGCGGGGCTGGCGCCGGTTGGCGCTGACGGCAGCGAAATCCGGCGTGCGATAGGGGTGCCATGTCCGAGACGCCCGCCAATCTCGTCGATGTGACCGGTTTGTCGGGCGGCCAGGAAGTTCTCGCGGACTGCCTGATCCGGCCGCTCGGGATCGTGCACGGGCCCATCGCAGAAATCGTTGTCGAGAACGGGATCGGCGAATGGCTGGCCGGTGGCCCGGCGGCATATACCTCGGTGGACATGGCCACCTCCCCGGGGATCGGCGGCGAGCGCGAATTGCGCACGATTCGCCAGGTCTCGCTGATGCGCGCGCCGGCGGTGGTGGCAAGGATGCGCCTGCTTGCCGATCCGCGGCCGCCGATCGCCGGTCTCACCTGGGTGCGACCGCGCATCATGTCGTTCGTCAATCTGGTGAGCGCGCGCGGCGAGGCCGGCGAGCGTTCAACGAAGGGCGCTGTGCAGCGTGGCCGGCTGCTTGCCATGCGTGGCGCGGACATTCTTGCCATCACCGCCTCGGACGCCGATCTCGGCGACATGGAGGAGGTCGACCGCGTGGCCCCGGTGATCGAGCAACTGGCCGAACAGGGATTTCGCGTCGCCATCGCCTCGCGCCGACCGATGGTGATGCGCGCGGCCGCGCGTGCCGGCGCGCGGCTGGTGATCGACGCCTCGCCAGCGCTCGATGACGATACGCTGTACACGCTCGGCGATATCGGGCTCCCGGTGATCCTTCGCCGCTCCGGCCACATCGGCGCGCATCCGGCAAGCTGGCCCGAGGCGCTGGATCTGGCCGCCGCCGTTCACACCGCGCTCGAATCGCGGATCGAGATGCTCGAGGGCGCCGGCTTGGCGCGCGACCGGGTCATCGTCGATCCGGGCATGGCCGTCGGTCACCCAACTGATGAAAACATTGCGCTGCTTCATGCAGTGTCGCTGTTTCATGGCCTCGGCTGTCCGCTCATGGTCGATTGTGAGTCGTTCGTCCCTGCCCGCACCCAGACGAGCAGGACAGGGACGGTCCGTCCGGGGCCGATCGAAGTGGCACTGTCGGCGGTCTCCCAGGGCGTTCATCTGCTCGCGGCCAACGAACCGGCCGACACATGGTCGGCGGCGGCGTCGTTTCGGGCGATCTCGGCTGCAAGCTTCGATGATGCGCGCTAGTATTCATACGCTGGGAGTCCGCCGCATGTTGGTGATGGCCGGGGCGGTGCGCCATCCATTCAAAGTTAACCCGGCATCGGTTTTGCTATCGTCATCGAAGACGGAACCGTCGGCGGTCCGGTGATCGGGGGTGATGAAGGGTCATGGGCACGAAGTATTTCGGCACCGACGGGATCAGGGGGCAGGCCAACGCTGCGCCGATGACGGCCGAAACGGCCATCCGGGTCGGCATGGCGGCGGGACGGGTGTTCACCCGCGGTGACCACCGCCACCGTGTGGTGATCGGCAAGGATACCCGCCTGTCCGGCTACATGATCGAATCGGCCATGGTGGCCGGCTTCACCTCGGTCGGCATGGACGTGTTCCTGCTGGGACCGATGCCGACGCCGGCGGTCGCCATGCTCACGCGGTCGCTGCGCGCCGATCTGGGCGTGATGATATCCGCCTCCCACAACCCCTACCAGGACAACGGCATCAAGTTGTTCGGTCCGGATGGATACAAACTGTCGGACGAGCGCGAGGCGACGATCGAGGCGCTCATCGACGATGGTTTCGATGCGGGCCTCGCGAGCCCCGGTGCGCTCGGCCGGGCGAAGCGGATCGACGATGCCCAGGCACGCTACATCGAGTTCGCAAAGCGCACCCTCAACCGTCAGCTGTCGTTCGAGGGCCTACGCATCGTGGTCGATTGCGCCAATGGCGCGGCCTACAAGGTCGCGCCCGCTGCGATGTGGGAGCTCGGCGCCGAGGTCATTGCCGTCGGTGACGATCCGGATGGCTTCAACATCAATCGCGATTGCGGCTCGACGTCGCTGTCGGCGCTCCAGTTCAAGGTTCATGAACTGCGTGCCGATGTCGGCATCGCCCTCGACGGCGATGCTGACCGCGTGATCGTCGTCGATGAACACGGCCAGATCATCGATGGCGATCAGGTGATGGCCCTGATCGCCGAGACCTGGGCGGAGGACGACCGCCTCACGAGAAGCGGCATTGTCGCCACGGTGATGTCCAATCTGGGTCTGGAGCGGCATCTCGCCGGGCTTGGCCTCACGCTCGAGCGCACCAGGGTGGGCGACCGCTATGTGGTCGAGCACATGCGCGCCAACAGTTTCAATGTCGGCGGCGAACAGTCCGGCCACATCATCCTGTCCGATTTCAGCACCACTGGAGACGGGCTCGTTTGCGCCCTGCAGGTCATCGCCGCGGTGGTGCGTTCCGGCAAGCCGGTGAGCGAGGTCTGCCGACGCTTCGAGCCGGTCCCGCAGATCCTGCGCAATGTGCGCTGTGCCAATGGCAAGCCACTGGAATCCAGCACCGTCAAGGCCGCGATCGATGCCGGGCGCACGCGGCTCAGCGATCGCGGACGCCTGGTCATCAGGCCGTCCGGCACCGAACCGCTGATCCGGGTGATGGCCGAGGGAGACGACCCGGTCGTGGTTGAATCGGTCGTCGGCGACATCGTGAGCGCGCTCGAAGGCGCAGTCGGCGGCTGAGGGAGCTGTAGCCCCGACAGCTCCGGACACGCTAGGAGCCCGTCCAGATAGGTCTGAGAACGGGTTGTTTGATGGACGGTATTTGCTTCATGCCGCCCTCGCGAGCTTGGTGAGGTTGTGGGCGGTGCAGATCAGCGCCCATTCGGCCGTCACTT
>Ga0326597_10000626_pt1 | contig 61579 bp, 85 predicted proteins | sample RVTome_12_FD_203789 | JGI IMG/M metagenome (GOLD analysis project Ga0326597, IMG submission 203789) | Soil microbial communities from uranium-contaminated site in the Upper Colorado River Basin, Wyoming, United States - RVT100D185 | ecosystem: Environmental > Terrestrial > Soil > Contaminated >...
TCCGCACACCTCCCAGCAATCCGCCTGTCCTGGGTGCGACATGGCGTAGTGGCGAGTGTAGTCGGAACAGGTGCGACAGAAGAACCAGCCGTCACCGATCCACATGTGAGGATTCATCACCAGCCCCGCACGGTCGAGCCTAGTTCTTGTAATCACTTGATCGCTCCTTTTGGTACTTTCCCTGGGCCGATGAAAGGTCGGAGGTTGACCCTATCCCCGCTCTTCCTTCCCGCCGTCGCCGCCGTTCCCGCCTGCTCTTCCTTTCCCCAGTCGGTGCGCTTCTCCCGGTACCCGCCCGTCGGTATGTACGCCCGTCTCCTTCTCTCTCTCGCCGCCTCCTTCTTCAGCCACTCCTCCTCTCGCTTTGCTCTCGCCGCCTTCTGCTCCTCCGTCTCAGGCCGGTCCCACGGACACTCCAGGTAATAGGCTTCGAGATCCGTCACCTTCAACAGCTCGAGCCTTGCATCGTCCGCTTCCCGCCTCTCCCTGTATTCTCTCTCCCGCTTCGTCTCCCTGCCGTCCGTCCTCCTCATCCCCTTGCTCTCCAGCCAGTCCGAGATCTCGCTCTTGTGGTGGAGCACCATCGCCGTCGTCTCTTCCCCTGCCCGCGTCTCCGCCTCATCCTCCTCCTGCCGCGCCCTCATCTCGTGCAGCCGCTCGATCAACCTTCCTACGCACCCCTGACCGAAGCTTACCTGCCAGCGCAGCGGATCAATGTGCTCGCCTGTTGAATCATAGTGCTTCCGCCTCTCCTCCTTCGCTATCTTCTTGATCTGCTCGACGACCCACGCGTAGAGCATCACCATCGATTCCACGTTGTCCGGTCGCCCTACGAACAGCACCGTCTTGGTGTAGCGGTTGACAATCGGGTGGCAGTAGTAGAACTCCGCCATCCCATCTGCTAAATCCAGCTTCCACTTGAATGCCGCCTTGCCGAGGTCCAGCCCCTTATCCTTGACTCCCGGTGCCGCCCGCCCTCCTCGCTTCTCCAGATCCGCAATGTTCAGGTTGTACTTGGTCAGCAGCCGCGCCAAGTGTCCCGCCGCTGCCTGCGCCTCGCCCTCAATCGGTGAGTCGGCTAACGCCAGCACCTTGCGCAGCTTCTCGACTATGCGTTCATCCACGTTACCTCCTACTCAACGTCGCAGTACTCCATCACCAGCCGCAGCACCGCGTCGTAGCTTCCCATTCTGAACGCCTTCTCCTTGAACTCCGCCGCTTCTGCCGTCAGCCCCGCTTTCTTCAGCGCCCGGATGGTAAGTCCGATAATGTTGAAGACGTTCCCGTCAGCACCAATCAGTGCTACCACCGGCTTCCTATCCCCGTTGCCCGAAATGGTCATCCATCACCTCCTTGTCCAAATCTTCCACTATTTCCATTGAATACACCTGGACGTAATAGTCGTACGGCTCCGCGAAGATTGTCCCCTCCTCGTACCGATGACACACCCAATCTAGCCTTGGGGCAGAAGAATTCGTGCCCCACACCTCGTCCCACCTCTTCTCTGCTGCGTAGATGGCGTCCTCCCGGTGGACGAATACGCACGAAGGTAGTGCCAGTATCGCCGCCGTAGTGACTCCTACCTCGCGATTGGCCACAATCGCATAAGCCCATAACCGTCCCTCTTCTCGCACCCTAACCTCCTATCAACGCTCCTACTGTCGCTGCGATCACGTACAGGATAAATATCATCACTGCCGTGATTAATAGCAGCACCCACTTCTCTTCCGACTCATCCTCCGTGCGACGAGCCATCAGATTGGTCCCTGCCACTTGCACACCTTGTCGTAGTCCTCGCTCGTCACATCCGACTCGCACACGAAGATGTTCTCTTCTATGAACTCCATTGGCATATCCTTGAGGTAGTCGAGGGCGGTATCGGAATCCAGGAAAGTTACAGTGAGGTCGGGCGTCACGACGTGGAATAGCTTAGGCATTGGTCCTCCTTGTCCGGTTCTCGTTCGGGCATCCGCGCTCGTGGCACGCCACCCCGTTAATCACCAGTGCCGCACATTGCGAACACTTCACCGAGTAGCTATTGTCATACCGGTTGTAGCGCGTCTTGTCGAACCCACGCGCCCTCAGCCGGTCGCCCAATCGAATCGGTGGCTTGATCAGCTTGTGCGGCACTACTCTTCCTCCTTGAAGTACCCACCATCCGGGCTTGGCGGGTTTAGCTCCTCGTACGGGTCGCCGTCGAACATCTTGGCTAGCGGCACCATGGTGAACTCGTTGCCATCCCTGCCTATCGCCGCCATCACTCGTACCGCCCGTCCCGTCTTCCTGTCCTGACAGTCCAGCAGCGCCAGATCGCCGTTTGCTGCCGCCGTCTTCAGCGTCTGGAAATTCTCGATGTAGCCGGGTTCCAACTTAGGCAACGTTACTCCTTTTCCTCGGGTGATATGGCTCCTTGGCTTCCGCATAGAACCGACCCGCATCGGTGGCACTAGCGGCGGTGACCGGTTCTACTTCCCTCTTACGCACCGGTCGCCGCCGCCTCGGATACCGCCTCCTCCTTCACCGGCACCGCTTTCACCGCCTTCGCTTTCTTCCCCTTCGCCGCCTTCGCGCTCCCCGGCTTCGTCCCTCTCATCTCCGCTTCCACCGCCTGCCGCTGCTTCTTCCCGCCGAACTTCTCGATCTCCGCCAACGTCATCACCTTGCGCTCGACCCTCAGCACCAGCGCCTTCAACCGGCTGTCGTGCCCCGGCGTGAACCGGCTCTTGGTCATCTGGTCGCATCCGCAGGCGCACGGACGTTCCGGCTTCGGCTTGAACACGCGCTTCTTCGCCAGCGTCGGGAGCTTCCCGAGCCCGCTCTTGGTCTTGCCGGTTGCCGCTGCCGCCTTCTTCTCCTTCTCCCGCTTCCGTTCCCTCATATTGACCACCTTCGCTACCTCCGACAGGGCCTCGTTCGCCTGTCCGACCGTCTCGAACACAGGAGCCTCGGTTGCCGCTGTTCCTGCCGCTTCCGCTTCCCGTCGCGCCTTGTTCTCTCGTGACTTTCTGCTCATTGTGCCCTCCTTGGGCTTGGAGCGGTATGCCGAGGCTCAATGCCCCGCTTAGTGTGCTCCGCTCGGCACTCGACCTTCACTCTAGCCGAGTGCCGACGCAACTCACCGCTTACTGTGTCCTCTCTCTATTACACCCACCGTCTCCGAGAGGCTACACCCGTGTCCTCCGGAGAGTACAACCGCGTGCCGGGAGCCGCCCACCGCCCGATCAAGAGCAACAGCGGTGCCAGCGGCGTCCACTTCTAGTGCTCGTGTGGCTCGCCCGTGTCGCAGAACACGCATGTTGGATCCTTCTCCTGTGGCATCGAGTCTATCAGCTCGTCCACCGAGTCCTCTTCCCAGTCACCATCGATGTCGATCTCACTGCGCGGACACTCCCGCCGTATCTTGTCCAGCGCCTCCGCTAGAGCCAGGTCCACATCGTGCGTGTAGTCCGGGTTGCAGTAGATCGTCTTGCTCGCAACTTGTCGGCTCATCGGTCCTCCTCATTTTCCGGTGCTCCGTTCAGGTCGTCATGCGGCTCCTCATCTCCCTCTTCGCTTACCTCCGCACAGTCGTCGCACAGGGCAAGTGCGAACATCTCACCGCCCTCGCTCAGCACCCACCCGATGTGCTCGCCGCATTTCTCGCACGTGTTCTCCTTGGGATACTCGCCCATACTCGGCTCCTCCTTCTCCTGTTTCCGATTATTGACGCCCGGCCAATGCGCGTGTTAATCTTGGACTTGACAGAAGGCGCGAGGCGCGGGCATCGACTGCCTCTCCTTGACACCGCGCGTATTGATGCTCCACAGCCACCTATTCTAACTCTGCTGTTGCCCTCGTGTCAACGCATCCTCCTTGTCACCCACATCTCCTCCGGCCGCTCCCACCACTCGGTCAACCGGTAGCGGAGGTTGCGCCCGAGGGTAGCGACAATTTCAATCAGTCCGCTCACAGCTTCACCAGGCAATCAGCGATTCTGGTCGCGTCCCACCCGCGCGGATTTTCTTCCATCTCCTCCACCATTGCGTCCAGCGTCAGATACCAGTCGTACTCCTCCCAGAACTCCGGCCCTTCTCCTTCCTGGTATTCGTCGAGCGCTTCCGCCGCTGCGTCTATATCCGTTACGATCTCGTCCCACCCAATGTCGCGCCACTCCTTGGGTCGCGCCAGCTCGTCTCCAAACCACCGGGACTCTCCTACCGCCAACGCTAGCGCTACCGCGTTCGCCGTGTCACGGGGCTTGTTGTTCATGCGCTCCCCCTAACTAGCTTGATGATATCTCTCAGTGTTCCCGCGTAGACGCTGATTTCGACGTGATCGAATTCTCCTTCCCCTGTCAGTATCTCTTCCCATTGCTCGTCCGTCTCGAAGGTCCTCGGATCGTCGTCTCCAATGACCTCCCTCAATAGTTGGATGGCTTGCTCTTCTCGGGTCATTCGCTGCCTCCTTAGGGCTTGCACACAGCGCACACCCAGCGGTCTCCCTTGTCGCCTCCCCGAACCTGCAGCGTCAACTCTTTCGCTGGAACCGCGTCCCCGCACCTTCCACATACACCGCCCACCTCCACTCTCCTTCCCTTCGCCTCGAACCAACGTCCAGGGTCAGCGCCTCCCCAGCCGCCTTCCCGAGGCTGCACCCGCCACTCTCGCGCTCTTCCCTCCGCCTTCATCGAAGGCAGTGCTTCTAAGCCCATGTCACACCTCCTTGTAATCGCTTGGAACCACTAGCGTTCCACTAGATGCCCGAAGCAACGTGCCTCAATGTCCCCCCACTCGGAGGTTCACTCGAGGCCCGTCCTCCGGGCATCCGTGCAACTCTAGCTGTAGGCTCACTCGAGCCTTTGAAAGTTCCCAATTCCAACCTCCGCCTTTTTCGAGGCTGGTTCCGGCACGCACCAATAGGGGCCTTTGCATTCGTTCCCGCAACCAGTTTCGCCAATAGCTCGCGCCACCCTATCGCACTATCCACACGTCCTCTCTGCGAGGACTGGTGAGCCTTGTCAGACTTGCCGTGTATGCTCTTATTCGGGGTGGTAGGGCACGTCCTCTCTTCGAGGATCATTGGCTTACCGCTAATTGCGCCGCCATGCACCTTAGAGATTTCCCTAATGCGCTCCGTATTCAGTTATCAAGGACCAACGTTGCCAGATCCCTTCGATCTTCTCGCGCCTTTATTTATCCCGCTCTCCAAAGACCTTGGGTCGGCAGATTCTGTCTGCACGATTGTCCTCTCGCGGGGGCGGGGCGCGGGCCGCCGCCGGGGATAATGCAAGGGGCGCGCCGGGCGCATTCATTTCAAGGTTCGGCGGGATGGGCGGTCAAGGTTCCAGCATAAAGTAGAGGGCCGTCCCTCGGGCCTCGAGTTTATAATGGAATGTTGAGAAGGCGTGCGCTCGAGTCCTTCGAAGGGTGTGCGCGTAAGGATGATGATGGAGAGATGTGTGCGTGTGCGCAGCGACGTTATGTGAGGAATGTTGAGGAATGTATGCTTGACATTCGAGGCAGTTTCCTCCCTCCACGAACCGGCGTGCCTCGATCAGAGGTCTGAGTAGAAGCGGTAATGTCTCTTTATTTCTCTGACATCCGCTCCTTCACCTCTCGTCTATCCAAGAGGTCAAGGAGAGGATCGAGGTGGGATGTTGAGTCCCGCCTCGTGCCTCAGCCCCGTGCTATCCGACGTTCTCGAGGACTTCCGCGATCGCGTCCTCGACCGTCTCCGCCTCGACCTTCGGCTTGCGCGTCGCCTTGGCCGCCTTCACTGGCACCGTCGCGATGTTCCAGCGCTTGAGCAGGGCCGCGTCCTTGAGCCCCGCCTCGACCGCCTTCCTGCAGCCCTTGCCTGCGTGCTGCTCGATCTCCGCCAGCGTCATCGCGCCGCGCTGGACCCTGATGATCGCTGCCTTGAGCTGGCTGTCGTGACCGGGACAGAACGTGCGCTGGGTGGTGCCGCCGCATCCGCAAGAGCACGCGCGGAGCGGACGGGTGCGAGCGGACGACGGAAGCGCGGGCAATGAAGAGAGTGCCATTGTGATTCTCCTTGGTTCGGTTGTCAATACCGACATCGACGGAATGCCGATGCCCCGGCAGCGGGACCGGCCGCGATTGCCGCGCCCCGCACCCCGGGATAATGCAGACGCCGTGCCAATCGCCGCGCCCGGGAGACGGCCCGCATTGTCCTCGGGGGAGTACAGCGCGTGTCCTCTGCGGATGACGTGGGCGTGCGCGGGTGTCCTCGGTGGGATACACACACCCATCGTCCGATATATCCGGGTATATACATCCCATGGCATTTCACCGCTAAATAATATTTCTATATAATGTGCTTTCTTTAAAAAAAAATGAATGCGGCTGCTCAATACAACCTCGTTTTCATGACTCTTTGAACGTCTCGCCGTTTATGCTTCGCATAATCGCTCGCCGCCCAAACCCGTTAGCCTCAATTAAAACTAGACGCGCGTCGCTCGGTGCCACCTTAATGGCGTCGGCTTCGCCGCCATTAAGGGTACAGATTAAAAGTAGAAGGGTGAAGGGTTGAAGAGCGGCGCGTATTGACAGCCCTCGAACGCGCATGGTACTCTATGAGTAGAGAAGTGGAGAGAGACCCTGCCCGCGCGCCATTTGCCTGCGACTGCGAAGCAGGCGGAGGTAAATTAGGGGGAATGCCGAGATTACCTTTGACCCGTTGAACGGCGCGCAGCGCGCGGCATTCAACGTATGGCACACGCTTCTCGACATTCCTCACCGTTGACTCCCCGCCACGTCTCCCTGCCGCTCCTCCCTTGACGCTCCTCTAATCCCCGTGCTACTCTTACTACCATGAGAAGGAAACCGGGGGTACACGAAACAGCGCGACGCACGGGCCTGTCTCCCGCCCACATTAGCAAGATTTTCTCCGGCTCGCGTATGCCGTCCCTTGCCGCCGCTGCTCTGATTGCCTCTGCCCGCCGCCAGAGCCTGGACTCGCTGTATCGGGAGCTAGTGGAACTGCATAACGGTCCAGAGCAGCCGGATGGAGAATCGGGCAAGGATGTGGCCGCATGAGCCGCCCTCGAGCTAAAACCAAACTAGCGCCGCTCCCCCCGCTGTCGAAGAAGCCTCGAGCCAACCCACCCAAGAGACATAAATTCGTACCGGAGATCGGGCGCAAGCAGCGCGATTCCGGTGCGATGATTATAGACGTGAAGAAGGCACGGGAGGGGGCAAAGATAGCTGAGGAAACCGTCAGTGTGGTTGCTGCGGACGAGCTCGACGCGATGCTCACCGAGGACCTCAAGGGGCGCAAGATGAAACTGCTCTCCCCCGAGGAGAAGGTGTTCATCATCGAGGCATACGCCAAGGGCATCTCGATGAAGCGGATCGGGGCGAAGCTCGGCCGTAATCACGGGGTCATCAGCAGGTTCCTCGACAAGTACCGAACTACTGTCCCAATGGCGCGGTTGCACTTCGAGGCGAATGCGGAGAGGCTAGCGAGCCGCGTCACTAAACGCGCCAACGTGGTCGAGGCGCTGGAGGTGCTGGACCGGATCGACGTTCTCCCGAAGAAGCAGCGGGAAGACTCCAACTCCAAGATGCAATTCAACGTCATCGTCGGGATGCCAGGGCAGCAACAGGCGGTGATCGTGCCGCCGAGCCAGAAGCAGGTAGAGGCGGCGGCGGAAGGCGGGAAATAGTGCCGAACGAAGCCGCACTGCTCGAGGTCCTTCGAAAGATTGTCAAGCCTATGCCTGCGCACCGGTCTACCAGGACTCCGGTGATGCGCGCCACTACGCAGGCCGACAGAGAGAGAGTGGCGCGGGCAAGCGCGGGTAACATAGTTCCCTCGACCGGACAGGAGCGGGGAGATCCGATCGAGACCCCCCAGACCAAGATCCAGGACATCCTCAACTTCGCGATAGACCCCGGCAACTGGAACCCAGTAGGCCCCGCGCAAGCCACAATGTCGATCCCGCTGGAACGGCTGATTGAGCGATTAACATCGCGCGGCTCTCAGGGGGCAGATGCGCTGATCGCCAAGTCTCCCTCCCGGCTACTCAAGGAGCTGATCTCCAAGTTCAGTATGGGCGGCGGTCCTGAAGGTCGTGTCGGCTCCTATACACCTGCGCAGGTGGCATCCGGAGTAGTACCGGATGAGCTTATTCACACAGGCACGGGACCTAAGCTGGGCGGAGGCGAGGGGGTTCCCGGTTGGGAAAAGGTGGTGGCTCAGAAGGAGCTGTACCGTATAACCCAGCAGATGTTGGACGATCTCGGTATTCCGGCCGGAGAATCGGTGATCGCTCACCGTGGCGGTCCTCTGTACACCCCCGGATATCGGTTGACTCCGACTTCGGTGGATAGAGGAATTAGTAAAGGTTTTGCTCGTTCATTTGATGCTGATGAGTATCGCAAGACTCGGAAAATGCATCTCACGGATCTGGAGTCCTACGAGGTTCCACGCACCTCCATCCGTGCCCTCGCAGGCATTCTATCGCGCGGCGATGATACTTCGCTCTCCGAAATGTTGATCCCCTCTGCGACTCTGGCCAAGGGCAAAGTCGGTGATGCTATAATCCCCACCCTGGAATCCGATCCCAGCCTCATCAGGTCTATTCCTTCCAAGCTGCGTCGCGAAATAGCGCGGCTGTCGAAAGGTAAATAGGTGGCTGTCGCTAAGTGCTGCTGGTGCGGCGGCTCTTTCGTCCGAGTAGACGGCCATTTCTGGTGTACTACTCCCGCCTGCCGCGAGCGTCAAGCCGCTCATTCCGTCGCCGTCCAGATGGTGCCCCGGAAGAAGGCTCACTGGATGAAGAGAGGGCCGGAGCCGGAGCCGACAGTAAAGTACCTGTACGTTCCGGTGCCTCGTCAGGTGGAGTTCGACGCTTGCATGGCACGGTACTTACTGGGTGGAGGAGCTGCTGGTAGTACCAAGTCCCATGGAGCCCGCTGGAATATGTATCGGCGCGCGATTGCCCTTCCTGGCTATGAGGGCCTGATTCTTCGCGAGACCTGGGACGAGCTTAATAAGCACCATTTCCGCTTGATGGATGCCGAGGCCAACGTCTTTCAGCAGCACGGTATCAACGCCCGCTTCTCTATTACTAACCGCGAGATGACGTTCTACCACGCCAACGGCATCAAGTCGGTGATCGAGGGCGGTCACATGGAGAATCCGGAGGATGTCAAGAAGTACCTGTCGAGGGAGCGCGACGAGATCGTTGCTGACGAAGGCTCCTTGTTTCCACCGCGACCCCTTCTTGAGCTATCTACCCGTGCCCGCTCCACCAAGCCTCAAATTCTCGCCGCTGGCTTCCGAGGTCTGTTCCGGGTCTACACCAATCCCGGCGGTCCTGCCTCCTCTACTCTCCGCGACTTCTTTATCGATCACTCTCCCGATTGGGATCAGTTTCCGGCCAAGCTGCGTGAGGATTATCGTCCCTCTGAATGGGTATACATCCCCGGCATCTTAGAAGACAATCCTTACCTCGACGAGAACTACGAGAGGGATCTTGCTATTCTTTCCCCGTGGCGCTACGAGCAGCTCCGCCACAACAATTGGGATATCATGGCGGGACAGTTCTTCCATGAGTTCAAGTCCTCCACCCACGTCAAGGACCTGGGCGATCCCGGTGGCGATGTCGAGTGGTTCCGTTCCATGGATTGGGGCTACATTAACCCTGGCGTCTGCCTCTGGTGGGCGTGTCTCCCTGATGGCGTCCTCTATATCCGTAAGGAACTCAAGTTCTCCCACACCTCCATTCCCGAGGTTTCCGACCAGATCCGCGAGATTACCAAGGATCTCGGTATCCCCCGCGTCCGCTATACCTCCGCCGATCCTTCCATCTTCTCTCAGTACGGAGGCAGCAGCAGCGACAAGCAGGAGGGGGAAACCATTGCCGAGACTTTTGCTCGACCTCCGTGCCGCGTCCCGCTGGTCAAGGCCGACAATAACCGCTCTTCCGGCTGGCAGCGGATAAGGGAGCTGCTGCGATTGCGCCCCGATGGTAAGCCGTGGCTAGTCATCCATCCCGATTGCCGCTACCTCATCCGCACTTTTGCCGCTGCTACTTCGGCCAAGCACGATCCCGAGGATATTGGGTTCGAGGATGACCACGCTCTTGATGCTGCTCGCTATGGTGGAATGTCGCGGCCTTCACCTACACGGAAATCCAAGGTGGGGTCATCGAAGACATTCCGGGCCGCGCAGGAGAGGGTCAGACAGCATCAGCGCCAGTTAACCGTACGCTAGTACTACTTGCATCGTTACTCACACCTATGCTACACTATTGGCCAACAGGAGATACACAAATGGATGGACGCAACCTCTACAGCATCAAGTTCCGTAAGGGAATGACGGGAGTTCAGTCCGGGTTCCTCACCGCCTCCTCGCTCGCTCGCGCCGAGGAGCTGGGCCATTACTGGTGCGACAACCAGATTAATTGTCGCTTCATCCGGGTAGAGCCCGCCGTGATCGCAGATGAGTCGCTACTGCCCGGTGCCGAAGAAGAGGCAGTGGAAGAGGTAGAGACAGAGATGGCGGAAGAATCGAAGCCCAAGTCCCGCAAGTCGTCCAAGGCGGCTGCAGCCTAGCTCGGGCCATCCGGTGGAACACACTTGCGGTCGATGTAGCGCCTATTATGATGATGCGGTCCATCTATCCATGTGCCCGCACATCATAGTGGACAATCCTATCTCCTTGTGTGTGGCTACGACCGAGGATTGCATTAACGAGATCGTTAACGATACCTTGGTCGAGCTAGAAAATGCCCACCTGCCCATACCGCTGTGGTACCGTGAATCCTGAGGAGCCCGATGCCTAGACAAACCGAAGCTGACCGCATCAAGCTCTGGGAGCGCCGTACCACTTCCGCCAACAAGCTATACGATAAGTGGTCGGAGCGGTACGAGACGAAGCTGCTGGAAGACTACTATCTCGGGAAGCAGTGGAAGGGGCTGGCGGAGGAGGATGCCCAGAAGCGTTATGTCATCAACCTCGTATTCTCCTCCCTCGAAGTAAATAAGCCCGCGCTGATCTTCCACCGCCCACAGGTTCGTGTACAGTCGCGTCCGGAGAGAAGCGATGACTTGGGCTCGATGTCCGAGGACCGCTCCCGTATCTCTCAGGACATGATCCAGACCTTTATCGACGATCCTGACATCGATTTCGCGCTCGAAACCTCCCTCGCTCTTCAGGAGGCCCACTTTAGGTTCGGAGTCATCGAGGTAGGCTACACCGCCGATTTCATTGACAACCCCAACGCCGGTAAGCCGGTCCTAAAAGAAGATAAGGACGAGCCGGTACGGGATCGAGATGGTAAGGAGGTGCTCCAATCGGATCGTATCGTCTCTCACGAGAATCTCTTCATCAAGCGCGTTCCTGCCTCCACCTTCCGCTGCTCCCTCTCGTCCAAGAACAAGATGGCGCGGAACGACTGGGTAGGATACTACGAGTGGCATTACGTTGAGGATGTCAAGCGGAATAAGAACTATAAGAACACGGCGGGGTTAAAGCCGACCGGGTTAATTGCGAAGGACCTGCGGTCGGACGGCGATGGTGATCTGGAATCCGAGCAGCATCATGGTATGGTGAAGCTGTGGAAGGTGTGGGATTTACGTTCGGGTACCCGCCACGTTCGCGCGGAAGGTCACCCTAAGTTCCTGCTCGAGGATGTCAAGTATAAGTTCCTTCCTTTCTCCGTTATCAAGTTCCACGAAGTCCTCGATTCCTTCTACCCGCTACCGCCCGTCTACCAGTGGCTGGGACCGCAGGACGAGGTTAACGAGACGCGCGAGATGCAGCGGGCGCATCGGAGGCGATTCTACCGGCGCTATACCTACCAGGAAGGGTCGATTGATGAGACGGAACTGGAGAAGCTGGAATCAGGGGGAGACGGGGTATACGCGAAGTCGAACCAGCCCGATCCTCTCCACCCGGTTGCCGATGCCCCGTTGTCCTCCGACGTATGGCAGCATCTCGACGAGTCCAAGCAGGACTTCATGGCGGTATCAGCCATTGGCGGCGATCAGCGCGGGGTTGCAGAATCTGAGACTGCTACCCAGGCTTCCATCATCGATGTCCGCTCCCGCCTTCGTGAGTCCTCCGCCCGTACCCGCGTTGCTGACTGGCTGGCCAGCGTTTCTCGTCTGATCCTTCTTACTGTTCGCGAAAATATGGCGCTACCATTCTGGATCAAACACCAGGTGGATATGATTGCAGCACAGGCGGCAGGACCGGCAGAGGCGCAGAAGGTACAGGAGCTGTGGAAGCAAATTAAATCAGAAGACTTAGGCGATATGGATTTAGAGGTATATATCGACCTCGCTTCCATGTCTCCTGTCACCGAGGACGTTCAGCGCAATTCCTGGAATCAGGTGCTGGCGTTGCTGACCAACCCTCAGATCCTGATGCTGATGGCGCAATCGGAGGTGATATTGCGCAAAACTCTTACCCTATATGGGGTCCGCGCCGAGAACGAGATCCAGGAAATCAAGAAGGTGGCGCAGCAGACAATACAGATGATGCAACAACAGGCAGCAGCGGAAGCAGCGGCGAAGGCGAAGCTACCGGGTAGTGCTGGGGCGCTATCAGAGGCGGCAGCAGGAGCGGGAGGAGCATCACCCGAAGGTACCATGAGCGAAGTCGGCGGCACCCCAATGGCTCCGGAGCTGGCGGCGATGGCAGAGGCAGCGGGCGCGGGGATGCAGTAGGCTGATGCCACTTTACGATTATCGCTGCGACTCCTGTAACGCTGAGGTGGAGCTGTTTTGCCTAATGGCGGTGCGCCACGAGCAGAAGTGCGGCTGTGGGTACACTCTTACCATGATCCACAAGCCGACTCCTCACTATCGCCCGTTCGAGCCTTACTTCGATGAGGGGCTGGGAGTACACGTGACCGGTAAGCAGCATCGTCGCCGCGTGATGCGCGATCTTGGGTTTGATTTCCGTGACCATATGAGCAAGGGCGATCAGTCGATGCGGCTGGATAAGGTGAACGAGGCCCGCAAGCGCAAGGAGCGAGCCCGACGGTGATGTACCTACTTGACGCCGAGGCAACTACCGGCTTACAATTGTCGATTAACTGAGGAGCTGCATATGTGCGACTACCCGATGAGTACCGCCGCCTCTGCCAAAAAGGAACGGGATTACCGTGCAGAGAGCGACCAGCGCACCTTGATGTCGGCTGCCGAAGTGGTGGCGGACTCGATTCGGATGAAAGCGGCAATGGGACTAATGAACCAGAGCCGCAGGGGAATCGACAAGATGCTGGGAATTTTGACCAGCCGCCGTACAAGGACGGCAAAGCTGCGGAAGGCGGCGTACTAGCCGTGCCGCTAGGTGCTGGAGTCAGGTACCGCATGAAGAAAACCTCCAAGGGTAACGTGCGCCTGGCATTCAAGGGCGGCAAGGTAATAGAGGCGACTCCGATGGCGGGAGCGCTTGCCGCCCATATCCGCAAGGGAAAGTTCAAGAAAGGGAAGCACGGATAGCGACAGTTAACAATCGATAACCGAGGATCACAATGTCAAATAAAGCCGCTGACCAACAGATCGATAGCATCGATGAGCAGTCCCAGACAACTGGTGACCAAGCGGGTGCTGCCGATACCGGCGTCAAGGGCGGGGCGGGCGATAGCACAACCGAAGCCGAAGAGACGACCAAAGAGACTGATACCGACGAATCGACTGGCGATGATACTGCGGTTGACCTCATAGGGCAGGAGAAGTTCGACAAGCTGAAGGACGATCCTGCGGCCCTCCGTAAGGAGTTGAACAGGGCGGCTACGAAGAAGTTCCAGGCGCTGTCGAAAGAGCGCAAGGCAATGGAACCGTACTCCGCGTTCATCGGGAAGCTTCAAGAGAACCCGCGAGCGGCAATCACGGCTCTGGCGAAGCAACTCGGGATGGAGATGGGGGAACCGAAGACGGCGGCGGCGGCAGAAGCAGCGGCACAGAGCCTCGATGATCGAGTCTCCGCTGTGGTCAAGGCTTCGCTGGGTCCGGAATACGAGGATCTGGCCGATCGTCTTGCCCCCGCTATCCGGGAAGCGGCTAAGCTGGTGGCGGAGGAATCCGGCCGTCCGACAGCCGAGCAGCTTGATCAGGTCATCCAGGATTCGGCCCTTCGTGAGAGCGGACTCGCGATGGAAGCGTTCGCCAAGAAGCACCCTGACTGGAAGGATAGTGAGGAAGCAATGGTGGCGCTGTCCAACAAGATGATGCCCGGCGAAGGGATGACGGAGGTGGAATACCTGGAGAACCTCTACTTCCTGGTTACGCGAGAAGCCAACGAAGGCGAAGGTATCAAGAAGATCGTCAAGAAGATGACGCGGGCGGCGCAGTCCGAGTCAGGCGGTACTACGGTAGCGGATACCCACGTGTCGAGGACCTCTAACCGGCCCCCGACATTTCAAGAGGCTGCAGCGGCAGCGCGGCGCGGCGAGCGGTTCGAGTAGCGATAACCGCTGGTTTGTGCTGTTGCTGTCTAAGGAGAAACGATGCCCCCGAGTTCGTTAACACTCAATTACGATGCGTTGCTCAGCACCACGCTGTTCAACTACCATCGTACGCTCGAAGACAACATCAGCAAGACCAACGCGCTGCTCTTCTACTTGATGAACAAGACAGAGGGCGGCTACGAAAAGGTGACGGACATCGGGGACCGGATGCAGGTGCCCCTGATGTACGAACTCGGAACCGCTGATTCCTACAGCGGCTACGACGTTCTCGACGTTACCCCCATGGACGGAATCACTTCGGCTTTCTGGGAGTGGCGACAGGCATCGGTGCCCATTGCCATCTCGTCCCTGGAAGAGAAGAAGAACGCGGGAGAAGCCAAGATCCTCTCGCTGCTGGAATCCAAGACCAAGCAGGCGGAAATGGGCATCCAGGAGTTCTTCAACAAGCGATTCCTGGTGGGAGCAGGAGGGTCAGCGATCACCACCGCTTATTCCTCGCCCGCCAACGGGTCGCAATTCCTTGATCCGCTCGCATTGCTGATCAAGCTCGATCCTACTTCCTCGACCGTCGTGGGCAACATCAACCAGAGTACCCACTCGTGGTGGCGCAATCAGTTCACGGATGGCGGCGGATCTACCTACGCCGCATTCCTGAACATCCTCCGTAAGCTGCGGGTACGGTGTGCTCGTGGTCCCGGAGGCAAGCCGGACCTTCATCTGGTCGATGAGAACGTATACACGTTCTACGAGGCGGCGCTGGCGGCATCGCACCGCAATCCGAGCTATCAGAAGGCGGATATCCCGTTCGATAACGTCGGGTTCTATGGCTCGCCGGTCACCTATGACGAGCTGGTGCCCAATGTCAAGGACGGGGCGGAAACGGTGGACGAGACGGACGGTACCTGGTTCATGGTCAACACCAAGTTCTTCAAGATCAAGGTGCATGCCGGTACCAACTTCCAGCCGACGCCGTTCCAGAAGCCCGAGAATCAGGACGCGAAGGTTGCACACATCCTGTGGCTCGGCGGAGTGGGAATCAGCAACCGGCGCAAGCACGGGGTACTGGCCGACATCGATACGACCGTCGCTTCGTAATCTTCGAAAATGCGGGCAGTACTAGACTAGCGGTGCTGCCCGCCAAATCAACTCCGGGGACAATCCTCGGGAAAGTGAAAAAGGAGATCGATCATGATTTTTCAACGCATCAATAGGACCGACGCCGAGAAGGTGTTCGCCATCTTTCAAAATGTGGCGGGCGCGACAATCACCGCGAACTACCCGGCGTGCTGGACCGGTTCTTCCATCGACGGCATCCGAGTAACGAAGCCTGCCACGGCGCTCCTGTCTACGTTCGTTGGGATCGCCAACGCTGACATCGCGGACTCGGCCTATGGCCTTTTCCAGGTCTACGGCTACCGCGCGTCGGCGCTCGTCACCAATGATACCTCCCAGGCGGTAGCGGCGGGGGATATTCTGATCCCCGTCAACGCTCAGTGGTACCTGGACTACTCGGCTGCCGGTGATGGTAAGTCGGGGTTCATCTACGCCGGGGAAGCGTTCGCAACCGATGCGACCCCGGCCGCTGTGAACCAGAAGGTCCTCATCAGAGCATTGAGCGTTCTGATGTCGATGGGTATCGCATCAGTGGCACTTCTTGGCTAAACGCCCGTACCAGAACAAAGCCTCTGCCGCCTACATGAAAGAGTGGCGGCAGAGGCCCGAAAACCGTGACCGGTTACGAGCCAAGGACCGCGCTAAATACAAAGTCAAGCGCAAGGACCCCAAGTGGGTAAAACGGGAATTGGAGCGCAAGACCCGGTACAGGCAGATAGTGGGCGAGCAGCCGGAATTTCGTGTAAAAGCCTCTGAGCGGTCTAAGGCTGGTTACCAACGGTTGCGAGCAGCGTTATTGGCTCTTTACGGTAACAAGTGCAGTTGTTGCAGGGAGACGGAACGAATGTTTCTTGAGCTAGATCACGTTAATGGTGGCGGGGCTAAGCACTACAAAGAGTGCAAGAATGCTGCTACTGCTTACCGTCAGATACTGGCTTTAGGCGGCTCACCGGATTACCGACTGCTTTGTGCCAATTGTAATTCCGGCCGTCAACGCAATGGTGGCATATGTCCACACAAATCAGGAGACCAGTAATGGTAAAATCCAAGCACGAGTCCGAAACCCCCCGCTGCGATTGTGATGCCATGAACGTTCCTCACCACCACGAGAAGGGCGGGCCAGTGGCTATGACCGGGGGCGTAGAGTCAGCGGTAGAGGAGGCGGTGGAGGCAGAGGAGCCCAAGACCGCGAGCGTCGAAGAGGCAGAGGAGCCCGGAACGGTGGATGGCATCCTGTCCGATAGCGCTCACGATATTATCGGTATTGTCTCTGGGATCACCGATACTCGTAGGCTCGGCACTCTGGCTCGTCACGAAGAGAACGGCAAGGCACGGTCAACGGTCATCGCGGCCATTGAAGCGCGAATCGCGGAGCTAAGGGAAAGTCGGTAACGTGCAACTGCAGCTCGAAGTCACGGCGGTATGCAATGCCGAATGCGTATTTTGCCCCTATCCGACCATGAAGCGGCCAAAGGGCACGATGGGTATGACATTGTTCCGCCGTATTATCGACGAGGCTACTACCATTCCCATCATCGATCATATCACTCTTACCGGCCTCGGGGAAACGCTCCTGGATCGCTTCGTGGTTGACCGTATCCGTTACATCCGTTCCGTGATGCCCGCCGTAATGATCGACCTCTATACCAATGGGACCTTCCTGCGCCCCAAGATGGTCGATGCTCTTTACTCCGCTGGTCTTTCCGTCCTGTATGTATCTCTTAACGCCGTTACTCGCGACAAGCGCCTGCAGGTCATGAAGCTGGATGACTTCGACCAGGTGGTGGAGTACATCGAATATGCGATGACCAAGCCCAACTGGAAAGTCGTTGTCAAGGGGATAGTCACCAAGGATTTGATGGAGCAGGGAGATAATGAGGAGTTCGCCCGCCGCTGGGGGGGCTCCTATAATGCTGGTGGCAATGCCTTCCTTCACCTGGAGGGCAATTGGGCGGGTGCGATGTGGCCCATGCGCCTTAAGATGGACGAGCCCTGCGGCCGTGCGCTTAACCAGCTCATGGTACTATGGGACGGCAGAGTAAGCCTGTGTTGCTTCGATAGTGAAGGCGAGGAGATTCTAGGGAATCTTAATCATCAAACCTTGCGAGAAATGTACAACGGGGGGCGCGCACTAGAGATCCGTACCGCCCACATCGAGGGCAGACGACAGGAAATAGGGATATGTGCTAACTGCACCGGAATCTGACAGTGCCCGTATACACCCCCGCCTCTCGTCTGTATGGCCCGTACGCCGGTAAAGACAACCTCAATCTGGGGTGCGCCTTGAACCACGAGTCGGGCTTTACTAACCTGGATTGTGATGAACGCGCCTGCCCCGATGTCATTCACGATCTCGAGGTAACCCCTCTCCCATTCCCTGACTCTTCGTTTGATCTAGTCCTCGGCCCTCATGTCTTCGAGCACATCCGCAACATCATTCCGCTTGTCGCTGATATCCACCGTATCTTGCGTCCAGGCGGCTACCTTGTCGCCGTCGTCCCTCATGCTGGCTGCGATTCTGCCTGGGACTCTCCCGCCCATGTCCGCTCCTTTACTGCAGCTACCTGGACTTACTTCGACCGGCGTACCTACGAGAAGGACCATAGCACTCACGGGGCGTGGCAGGGGGCGCTATACCGGGACTGGGATATCATCGGCATCATGCTGATCCCCCACAAGGAGTTTACAGGGGATCCGCAGGTGGAGACAAAGGCGCGGCACTGGAGAAACGTTATCAACGAAATTCATGTAACGCTAAAGGCGGTGAAGCAGTGAAAATGGTGGCCAATCGGACAGCGGAGAGTGTGAACCGGGAAATAAACGCGGCCAGGGCCGCTGGTACCCCGATTGAGCTTCCCTCTGCCCGAGAGTTTGCTCCTCGATCCGCTCGTGGGTTCGGTGATCGAGTAGAGCGTACTTTTAGCCCATTCCTGGGCAAGGATAACCTTAGCCTCGGATGTGCGCTCAATCATGAACCAGGGTTCACCAACCTGGACTGTGACTCTCGTGCACGCCCGGATGTCCTCCACAATATGGAGGTCACCCCGCTTCCCTTCCCTGATAATTCCTTCGACTGCGTACTAGCCAGCCACTCGCTGGAGCACGTCCTCAATCTCATTCCTCTTGTCGCTGACGTTCACCGTATCCTGCGCCCCAACGGTTATTTCCTCGCTGTTACTCCTCACGCTGCCTGCAATATGGCATGGGATTCTCCGCACCACGTTCGGGGATTCACCGAGGGCACCTGGGTTTACTTTCAGCGCAGCACGTACGAGAATGTTCACGCAGGCTATGGGGCCTATCAGGGCGGCGACTACCGGGACTGGAATATCATCCAGATTGCCCTGGTCCCGTTCCCCGAGTTCCGTGATGATCCCGATCTCGATTACAAAGTAAAGCATCTTCGTAACGTCGTTCACGAGGTCCAGGCGGTTCTCCAGGCCGTCAAGAAGTAACGGGGGATAGAATGGATATTACCGCGATCTGTAACTTCGACTTCATGCGGTGTCAAAAATGCGGGCGGATCTGTACCAAGCCCGAGATCCTACGGTCTCTGGGAATCGGGGGTACCGGCTCCTCCTGTCCCTGCGGCTCCATGAAGTACTCCCCGGCAAACCTGCCGTGGTGGGGGTGGTTCCTGCCGCGTGTGTGGAAGTTTGCCTACTTGCGGCTCCGGGGGGCGGCGTGAAACTCATCTTTGCCAGTCCCACTTACGGACCCATCGATCCCAAGGCGGTAGTGTCGCAGCGCAATGCCATCATGCACGCTGCTGCCAATGGAGTTACGTGGCTAGGCGACGCCTCTCCGGACCGCATGGGGTGGGACGGGGCTCGCAACGCGGTAGTGGAATCGGTTTTAAAGGCGGAGACAGAAGAGGTGGAGGATAAGATTAATGCCGATGCCATCTTCTGGTGTGACTCCGATATCATCCTTCCTGCTCATGCCGTTACTTCCCTAGTACTTGCAGGCAAGGAGTTCGTCACCGGCCTGTACTTCCAACGTAAACCGCCATTTCCGCCTCAGATCTATATTTACGATGCTCGTGGCGGGAAAGATGGCAAGGGAACTTTCCGGGGGCTGGTCCAGTGGCCCGATAATGTCGTAGCTCCCATCGATGCGGCGGGGTTTGGGTGTATCTTGACCTCGGTGGCGATGCTACGGAAGATAGCTCCTCCTCACTTCGATTGGAAGAGGTTCGGGGAAGACTTTACTTTCTGTCTCAATGCCAAGGAGGCGGGATACCAGCTATACGTCCATACTGGAGTTCTATGCGGCCATTTGGCCGATCCGGTCCCGGTTACCATCGACACCTTCCGGGAGGCGTGGAAGGATTGGAAGATGTCGCCGGTAGAGGGCTCGATTGCGGTATAACGATCAGTGGTAGCAATGATAAGCAGGTTTACAAAGGAGAATATCGATGGCAAACTTCGATCCAGCAATGCGGCGCGAGACCTGGCTATTCCAGGAACTTGGCAAAGATGTCGGAAATAAGCCCATCTATCGTCGGATGGGGTTCAATCTGGTAAGTTACGACGGTAGCCCGGATATGGTGATCGAGCCGGTGTCGGCGGCCTACGGGGTAGATTTGACCAACCCCAGCGTAGCGACTATCGATAACGTAACCCAGGATGCAGGGGCTGTGGTCGGGTTCCAGACCTTCCAGGCTCGCCCGTATGAGGTTCACGCGTTCGGCGATCCGGTTGCTATCTAGTGCAGTAGGTGATGGAGGAGGTTAATGACAAACGGAGAGATAAAGACGGAGGTGCTGAGACGCCTCCGTGAATCTTCCTCTACTCCTACCTTCTGGTCCGACCGTGACATCTCTGCCTCCATCCATCAGGCGTATGCCGAGATCTCCGATGCCTCCGAGTGGAATGAGCAGCAGGAGGTAATATCGCTACCCTCCAACAACATTCCCGTCTTCGACATCCGCCAGTTCACTACCCAGGAATTTCTAGTTGCCGGTCCCGCCTACAACTCTATCACTTCCCGTTGGCTGCAGCCGGGCTCCATACGGGAGTTCGATCTATACGACCGGGCGTGGGAGACGCGAGTAGGGGAGGTAGAATATGCGCTGGTTCGAGGGCTGTGGTGGCTAACCTACTGGCCGTTCGATACCGGCTCCATTACTCAGTATTACATCGCGGTACCAGATCGAATGACGGCAGATGCGGATGAACCGGGATTCCCGGAGGAATACCACTACGGGCTGGTCGAGTATGCCATTTTCGACCTGTGGGCGCAGGATGGAGAGGCGGACCTGGCGTACGCTGCGTGGCGGGAATACCTGAAGTACGAGGCGGGGCTGACCGCGTGGGTTAACGGCCGCATCGGGGTTCCCAAGATTACCGGCAATCGGCAATCGGCCTTCGGATCGTAAAATGGCTAAGACTCAGGTACTGGAATATACGATCCACCTGACCGACCAGGCGACGGTGGATCTGTATAATGCTCAACTGGATGCCGGGACTGGGCCAGGAACGCTCCTTCGCTATTATTCCGCTGCCGCCCAGGGATTGGTATATGGAGTACTGCGCGCCCCGTATGATGTAGGCCCCCCGGAAGGCGGGGCGTCGATAGAGTTCTCAGCGCCGCTACAGGCCGATTCTGTTGCATTCCTTGCTCCCTGTACTCGATCACCGTGGTTCACAGGCGGGGCTAACTTTCCTACTAACGTTGCCACTTTTACCCGCAAGTCGGGCGGCTGGTTCGGCATCTCGCTACTCTTCGGCACCACTACTCGATTCTACTGGGTGGGACGGTTCGCATTCGCGCCGTTATCGACCGAACAGCCCAATCCGCCCGTAACTCCGACTACGCCTACTACTCCGCCTGTTTTATTGGCGCGGCGCTGGATAGACGGGTTCGAGCTACCGGGAGCGCCTGGGGGAGAAGGCGGGAATACCTTCAATACCCCGGCTATCCGTGATGCCTCGCGCACCGCTGATGGGTTCGGGTTTGGAGCCCGCAGTACTGCTACTAAAAAGCGGCACGATGTAATGGAGAACCGCGGCGGGGGAGCCTCCGATAAGCAGACGGCATGGGAGCGATTCTATATTCGTGTGCGCCGCTACCCTTCGACCGGAGAAGTGGACCTATGGGAAGGTACTCCTTCTTCTGGCAACTGTAGTGTGGTGCTGCGCATTACATCGACCGGAGTACTCAAAGCCTATGCACTCGAGGCTGCGGCCGAAAACCTCATCGGCACCGGATCTACCATTCCGTTAAACACCTGGAAGAAAATTGACTGCGTGCTAGGGCTCCGAGGAATAACGCCTATATGGGCTAGCGATGCACCGGTCGGTAACGGACCGGGTAACCTGTATACGCCGGGACAGTGGGTGACTCGGAGCGTAAGCAACTACATATGTCTGATCAATACCAGCGTACCTCAGGGCTCTGACGATAATGATCCACTGAATTCTAGCGGCGATCCTTACTGGGAGCTTACGAGTTTAGCTAGCCGTGTAGCATCGCTGCGAGTTTACATAAATGGATCCTCGGATATTGACGGTGACGGCGATCTATTACCAGCGGCATCGGCCACCAATGCTACGTTCTATCACGAGGATAGCCGCCTCGGATCGGCTGCCGCTAACGATGCCGAGATAGACTTCGATGATTGGGTCGGTCACGATTGCCCGGAGATTCAGCAGGCGTGGACGACGGGAGCGGATTTGGATGCTTACCCTGACTATACTACCCTGGAGTCACACACCGATTTCAAATCCGGCTCTCATTGTCAGCTTATTCAGCCTTCGGGCGTCGTCTCTCAGACGGATTGGACGGGCGCGTGGCAGCTGGCCTTGCAGCGACCGGTCGAGAACACTGGCACCTCTAATCGGCTGACCAGCTCTACATCCGGGGCACTACTGGCACTGAGCGGCGATGTATCCCCTGCGAGCCTGCGCCAGGGAGCAGTAGGAGTAGGAGCGGTCGTAGTAGGCTGGCACGGTACACGAGGAGCAGGTTCACCGGGTAACGATACTGTTGGAGCTGAATTAACGTTTGACCCGGCAGACCCGACAGTAGAATTCTCGGAAGCCGCCGCTCCTCCATCGGCCGGTACCTTAGAGTGGCGGTCGGCGTTCTATGATGCAGACGGAGTTGACCCTGCTCCGGTTCTTACTGCCATCGAACTGCGCTTCACGCACGGGGCCGATTCCCTTCTTCGTACCGTTTCCTCTCTTCACGCCGTAATCGAGATAATCGGCGTCTTCGGCCCAGAGGATGGCGATTATCCTACCGTTCCCGCCGTATCGCCGCACAACTCACAGTACCCCTTCAGCCCGTGGGAGACTCACGGAGCGCCCTCGTTCGGAGCAGTAGCAGCGATCAGCGGTTCATACGTGTCGGATGGGCTACCGCGCGATCTGGAGTTCCCGCTGCCCGTCCACTGGCTGTGGATACGGCGCACTTCCGGGATCGCCGCCCAGATGGTAGGAGCGCGGTGGTGGACCTCGATGTTTACCTCTCACTTCGACCTACAGCAGCCGATTGTTCCCTATGCCATTCCGATGGCGCTACGAGATTCCGGATTTGCGGCACCTGATGCGGAAGATGAACAGGAGATGCAGTGGCTGGTGAGGATTGCCACCGCCGATCCCATCATCAACGAGTCGGGCGCTACTTACTGTTATACCGCCTTCTGTGATCCCGCTGCCCGGTTCCTGCGGTGCGGGTCGTCGCAGCACAGTACGCCGTTCCCGATCTCAGAATCGTTGCCCGATCCTAATTTTACTCCTAAGGCCGGATTCTTCTTTCCCGAAGACCGGGGCGTTACTTCTACTAACCGTATGGCCTACAAGGGACCAACGGGACACCCGGTAGCCGGGGCGCAGCTTCTTACTGGCGCAGCACTAACCGACTACGTAGATTTCTCGGCCGGGTCCATCTCCGAGCGCACCAACTTCTTCCCGTCCGGTTGTGAATCTACCGCCTATGCTCTGTTCCGTCACGATGACGGTAACGGAGACGCGGCGGTATTCCAGACGGCGACTTATACGGGCAACGCTACCAACCCGCGCACCATAGACCTATTGCCCGCATTCGGCATCCGTCCTATCTTTGGGATTGTGGTAGGACTCACGAATGGGCGGCAGCGCGATACTAGCCACACCGGGACCACCAGTACCAACATTGATACCGGCGAGAGCGTAGCTGCGAACGGCATTAGTGGCGGTGGTATCGACCAGATCATAGTAGGATCGGACCTCAATCAGTCGGGCGTCACCTACTACGTATTTGTCATTCCCGGTGATGATACTGCCGGTGAGGGTGGTTGGGGCGTACCGGGAGAGTTCTTTAATGTAGAGCCCGATTCTTCCACCGATCCCGGCTGGGAGGAACCGACAGAGGTAGAGGGAGCAGACGAGCCCGGTTCGGACCTCACTACTTTCGTGGACGACGAGCCCGCGCTAGTGGCATTTACTATCACGGATGAGGATGCGCTTAGCGGGCTCGATGCCGATGGGGTAGTAACGGACCTGTGCCGCTACGTGCTGCACCGGCTGGGGGATTCCGCTCAGACCATATGGACCAAGGCGGAGGTAGGAGCATACCTGGCGCTGGCCGCTACCGAGATGGCCATCCGTACTCGAATCCTCTGGGATCAGTTCTTTTTGGATGACATCATCGCGCTCACCGGCCAGTTTTCCGATCCTCCGTCCGCCGTCACCATCCTACACAAGGATGTAACCGAGGTTCAGCGCGCGACGTGGCAGACGCGGCCGATAGAAGCATTGTCACCAAGGGATCTGGCTCGGTCCGATACGCGCTACGAGATTACCACCGGAGAGATCTTCGGCTATACGTGGCGCAAGGATGGAGTCAGGGATTTCCGGCTGGTGCGAGCCCCGGCAGAGAACCCGACCGAGGTCCGTGTAGACCACTGGCGGCACTTCGAGGCACAGTGCTCCTTGAGCGAGCTTCCTCCGCGCTACTTCCTGTATCTGGCCGACTACATGCAGCAGCGGGCGCTGACGAAATTCGGCCCCGGCCAGAACTATAAGCTGGCACAGCTCTACAAGGACCGGTGGGAGCGGGGAATAGCGCGGATCATCAAGAGAGTCGGGAGACAGAACAAGGAGCGGACGGGAAGAATGGGAGGGACGAGCCCTGGTAATAGAGGTGGTCCGCCTCGTGCGCGTCTCCCGTGGAATTACGGTTCCAGAGTAAGGTAGAGTAAAGGCTAATACTAATGGCAGTACTGGCTAGACAGGATTTCTCAGCGGGGTGGATGCCGGATGCGGATGCGACTAACGCTCCGCCCAATGCTCTGCTGCGCGGAGATAACCTTATTCTGGACGAGCTGGGAATACTGGCAGTACGGCAGGGTTCAACCAAGATCAACTCCGTAGCGCTTGGTGACATCGATGTTCATTCCCTCTATACTGCCGTAATCAGCGGCACTCGCTACCGCTTTTCCGGGGCTGCGGCCAACGTCTACTCCAATGGCGTCACTCTCGGCGTCACCATGGCCAGTTCGGGCGACGTTATATTCGGCTCCTACATGGGTCAGGTGTTCTTCGCTCGCTCCACTTCCAAGCACAAGTACGACGGCAGCACCGTGCGGACGTGGGGAGTGGGGATGACATCGGGAGTTCCTACCCATGGCTCCGGAGCTGCTGATGCGCTGTGGAAGATCGTGTACGTCCGCAATGACGGTACCTATCTCGCCAAGTCCGCTCCTTCTGCTGCTTCTGCTGCCGGAACCTGGACTACCGGCATGACGGTAACGGCACCAGCGGATGGGTCGCGCGATTCTCAAATCAACGAGATCTGGCTATTTCGGGCTGACGACCTTACCGAAGGAGCATATTATCGGGTAGCGGTAAAGACGGGGGTATCGGGAACTGGATCGGTGGCTATTACCGATAGTACCTCCTCTGCCGATGCGCTGGTAATCAACATTAAGCTCGAGAGCGACAACGCGGTTCCTCCTGACTCCATTGTTGATATCGAGGGTCCATACTACGACCGCCTGTTCGTCCTCACCGCCACTACTCTCTATCCCTCACGTCGCCTCAACCCTGACTCCTATTCTGCCGATCAGGCCATAGTGATCGCGGGAGCCGACGAGACCTGCTTGTGGGTAAAGAAGTCACTGGGTGGACTGTACATCGGGACCACCAAGGATATCTACCGGCTGGATGGAACCGGCGCGGAGTTCGAAGATGGTACGATGGATTTCACGCTCACCCCTACCAACATTGATAGCCCGCCCCGTGCTGCCGGTACTGCCACGCGCGAGGGCAACCTTCTAGTCTATCTGGCTGCCGATGGCTGGCGAACGATGCAGGGGGTAGGGTCATCACTGCTGACCGGGCGCACGTCGCTCCTGTATAAGGCAAAGGCGCGACACGGGGTATCGGCGGTGAATCTTACCGGGGGGCGCTTCCGTGCTGCGATCTCCCGAGGTCAGCTTGCCGCACTCATTCCGGAGGGGGCCAGCACCACTACTACTGCCGTTCAATACCGTTATCAGTTCGATAAGGCCCGCTGGTACCGGTTCACCTACGGCTCTCAGGCGTGGCGGGCCATACACCGGGAGCCGGATGGGACGCTGATCGCCTCTGATGCTGCGGGGTTCGTGTGGATCCTCGACACCGGCACCCAGGATGATTCCGTCGATATCCCGGTGGTGATGTGGACTAAGGTGGACGACGATGACAAGCCGCTCCAGCGCAAGGATCCGTGGGACCTGCGGGCGAAGGTGGATACGAACGGAGCGACGGCTACGGCAGAGGTTTACTTCGACGGGTCCAGCACCGCAGCGGGGTCAATAAGTATAATCCAGACCGGGATGGGGGTAACGCTAGGAGATATCTCCAGCCTCGCCGCCGCCTTCCGTCAGGTACAGCTTCGTATCACTGGCTCCTTCTCGACCTTCAAGTGGTTCGACCACGGTATAGGCTATCGGGAGCACCCGGCCATACAGGTATACGCGGAAACCAAGCCGGATCAGCCTTCACCTTCCCGTCGCAGGTTCGGTGGCATCCGGCTGATAATCGATACGCTCGGAGAAGCGGCGACAGTGACCCCGATGGTGGACGGGCTGGCGATGAGTAGTCAGGAAATCACCACTACGACCGCGCAGGGGATAACGGTAAGCTTTCCCGCCCGGATCAATCGCGATGCCTGGATCAAAATCAGCAAGGCGACGGGGTTCGAGCTGTATAGTGCTGAGCCGTTAGTATTGGAAGAATTCCCACCGATAATGCAAGGAATAACGGTACCCAACGATGCCGGGTATCCGGGTATAAAGACGATGAGCGGGGTCCAATTAAGGATTTGTACACTAGGAGCTTCGGTCACCGTTGATACCATTATCGATCGCGTCATCACCGATTCCTTCACCGTTCAGACGGGAGTAGATGAGTCGGTCGAGACTACGCTACGGTTCCCCAAGGCGTATGGTAGGGCTGGCACCATCGTGCAACTGCGATTCAGCGCCGATGTCGAAGTGTACAACTGGTCACCGCTGGTCACTGCCAAGAGGCCGCTGGGAATAAAGGCGTGGAACTCGGGGCCGCTGGATCTAGGCGGCGGTGAGTTCATCTGGCCGCGCGAAGTATGGCTGAAAGTCGAGGCGGGAGCGGACTTAGTGGTAATCCCCTACTTCGATGGAGTGACGTTCGATACGGTTACGGCGACGATAGGGGCTGGAGAGCTGAACACGGCGTCAAAGATCCGGATCCCGGTGCCGCGTGGTTATAAGGGCAAGGTACCCAAGTTCGAGATCCGGTCCGCGCAGCCCTTCTATCCCTTCTGGATAGAGTTCGTGGTGCGGCAGACGCGGGGAGAGGAAGAGAAGGAGCCGATAAGGGTAGAGGCACAGGTTGGCGGAGAGGTAGTGGCGTGATTAGTAACAGTCAACGTATAATGGTAGAAGTATGAGCTACCGTTACCCCCCCGGTATTTCGCCCGAGCTTCACGAGGCCCTGCGCCAGATATGGTTGAAGCTTGATCCTCTGACTCAGGGCAATATCGACCTTCATGGGCAGCGCATTATTAACGCCGGGGAAGCGGTAGCAGGAGGAGATTACACTACTGCTGCTGAGGTCGAAGGGACCTACGTCACCCAGACAGAGTTCGATGATCATAGTGCGCGGCACGAGGATGGAGGGGCGGACGAGGTTAGTGTAGCAGGGTTAAGCGGGCTACTTGCAGATGCTCAGACGCCACTGGCGCACAATACAAGTCACGAAAATGGAGGCAGTGACGAGATTAGTGTAGCAGGATTGTCGGGGCTACTCGCAGATGGACAGACACCTCTGGCCCATGCTGCTAGTCACGCGGATGGTGGAAGTGATCCGGTTGATGTAACGGGCCTGGATGGATTTCCAGGCGGAGGTACTACCTTCCTGCGTGATGACGGCACCTTCGCTACTCCTTCCGGGGCCGGAGATGTGGCAGGACCTGCCTCAGCGGTAGACGAACGCATTGCGGTATTCGACGGCATTACCGGTAAGCTTATCAAAGACGGAGGCGATAGGATTATAGACGTACTAGCTATGGCGCTGGCGACTGCCGAGAATTACGCCGACTCCGCCATTCAGGAACACATGGAGGCGGATGATCCGCACAAGAGCCTAATTCCCGCCGCCCACGCTACTAGTCATCAAAACGGCGGCGCGGACGAGATTTCGGTCGCCGGTCTGTCGGGGCTCCTCGAGGACGCGCAGACGCCGCTCGAGCACGGGAACGAAGCGCACAATCCCGACTTCGCGCCGGATGCCGACCTCACGACGCTCGAGGGTGACGTTGCGGCGCACGTCGCGGATACCGCTAACCCGCACGCGGTCACGGCGGCGCAAGTCGGCGCGCTTGAAACGGTAGCTGTCGATCCCGCTGGTGCGCTCGACGGCGACGGGACGGGCGCGTCCCCGCTCGCTGTCCTCGTTGACGGCGTCACCGTCACAATCAACGGAAGCAACCAGCTCGAAGCCGTCGGCGGAAGCGGACTAACGGCGCTGCAAGTGTTCGCGCGCGTGAGCCTGAGAGGGTAACGATGTATCTGGACGCCACAACCAAAAGTTTCGAGGTTCTACTTGGCGGCGCGGTCGCGACGACCGAGCTTCCGATCGTGGCGTCGTTTGTCGACGTGACGATCGCTACCGGGGCCGCGAGCGCGATTGCGACCACTGACACGGTGACCACTGGCGCGACGCCGGTCACCGCGGTCGCGGCGCCTGGCGCGGGTGAACGTCGGCAAGTCAAAACCCTCACGATTCCGAACCTCGATACCGCCGCCGTAGTGCTCACGGTGCAGCTCAATAACAACGCGACGATCCGGCCGCTCTTTACCGTTACGCTCGCGGTCGGCTCGACGTTCGTCTACACCGACAGCGGGCCGCGTGTGTTGACGGCGGATGGCGCGGTGCTCGGGCAAGGGCAGGCTGGCGCTGACGGCGCGGATGGGGCCGATGGTGCCGACGGCGCGGCGACGTTCCTGGAACTCACCGACGCGCCCGCGAGCTACAGCGGAGCGTCAGAGAAGCTCGTCGCGGTTAACGTCGGGGAGACGGCGCTAGAGTTCATCGACCCGCCAGCGGGGGGTGGTGGGGGCTCGCGCACTAACGGCTTCCGATTGACCCTGGAAACCGCAGTTCCGGTGTCGACGACAGACCAAGCCGCTAAGACAACGCTCTACTGCACGCCGTTCGTCTCGAACGAGCTGTCGCTGTACGACGGGGCCGCGTGGAACACGCGCACGTCGGCGGAATTCAGTATCACGCTCGCCGGGCTCACCGCGTCAAAGCCGTACGCGGTGTACGTCTACGACAACGCCGGGACGCCGACACTCGAACTAGAGGCCTGGACTAACGCGACGACGCGCGCGACGGCGATCGTTTTACAGGACGGGACGCCCGTGAAGTCCGGCACCGCGACCCGGCGGTACATTGGCGACATCTACATCAATGTCTCTGGTGGGCAAACGGACGATACCGTCGCGATCCGTAGTGTGTACAACGCGTGCAACCAACGGCTCCGCCCGCTGATTAAGCTTGAGACGACCGATAACTGGACCTACAACGGGGTATTCCGTCAGGCGAACGGGGCGGTAGGTAACAAGTTCGACGTCATGCTTGGGCTACCAGCCTACATGGAGGCGACGATTGTTCAAGGCGCTAAATGCACAACGCAGTTCGCAAACGTCGCGGTCGCTGTGGGCATCGACTCCACGACAACCGCCGATGTCGGGAGCTTACGCCCGAAGGCGTCCATCCTCACGGCCAACGCTCCCCAGTTGATTCTCGGCGCGTGGAAAGGGGTTGTCGCTGCTGGACGACATGAGATCAACTGGCTTGAGCGTGCGGATAGCGCGACGACGACGTTCTACGGCGACGACGGTGGCACCGACGTCGTGGGTGGAATGATCGGCGTAATGATGAATTGAGACGACTATGAGCAGAGCAGAGCGCCTCGATCGCGAGATCAGGTCGGCCGGTATCGCTATCGCCGGCGTGTCGCCGGATGCCGCAGCGCCAGGCGGCTACCGCGTGACGCCGTCGTCGCTCCAGGCCGCCGCGCAGTCGATCATCGACAACTTCAACCCTGACGATCCGGCGCATGATGCCGCGGAGCTGTCCGCGTCGGCCCTCTCGACGAGCCGTCAGAAGGACGTTCTAGCGACCTGCGCGCTGATCGTGCGGGCGCGCGGCATCAACGCCTGGAACAACATGACCGTCCAGCAGAAGGTCGGCGTGACGCTCGCCGAGGCCGACGTCTGGAAGAACATTCGGGAATTCATCGACGACAAGGCCTAGGGCATTAGTGCGCCGTGATCAAGAGCGGTGCCGTGCCTACTTACAGGTCAGATTGTGTTGACAGTAAGCTAAGTAGTATAATCGGGCGTCAACACCAGTCCGGTTCTTGACAAGGAGATATAAATGGCGTGGCCTCTACTAATCCCGCTCCTCTCGATGGGTGCTTCTGCTATCGGTGGAGCCTTATCCAACCGCAAGAAGACGCAGACGGCAACGCCGACAGTCTCCCCGGAGTTCGGGCCGCTTCAGCAGATGCTGATAGGCAACATCACCAAGCGTCTCCAACAGCCGAGTGCGCTTCCTGCCGGATTCGAGACTGGGGGTATCTCTGCTATCAATAAGACCTTCGATGCGGGCCAACAGTCGCTTGAGAATACGTTGTCTGCCCGAGGGTTGAGCAGATCTCCGATGGCGGGAGCGGCGATCAATCGAGGGCAGGGACGGAGAATTGGGGAGATAGCGCGATTCCGTACCGGACTACCATTACTGGAGCGCCAGTTGCAGCAGGAAGACGAGACAGCAGCTACAGACTTGCTGGGGCTGGGACGGGGCACGGAATTCTCGAGCAGCGGCAACAAGGCAGGGGGAGCGCTTGGAGGGCTGGCAGAAATGCTGGGTTTCCTGATCGGACAAGGTGCATTTCCGGGGGTATCTCGCGCAGGGGGAGGCGCAGGTAAAGTACCAAGTCTCTATCAGGGGTTCTAGCAGCGGCAAGTAGTAGCAAGGAGGCACCAATTGGCGTTCGCGGACCAGTTCATATCAGGCTATACCGCCGGTCAGCAGACCAAGCAGCGCAAGCAGCAGCAGGACTGGGAGGTTGAGGACCGTGACATCGAGAAGCAGCTCCTGCAACACCGGATGAAAGAGCTGAAGATTCAGGAACGGCTGAGAGCACGGACAGCGGCCAAAGAGAACCTGGATCTGATGCAGGGGATCCCGGAAGCGGATGTCACTCCAGAGCAGGTCGAGGGAGGAATGCAGGGGCGCCTCAATATGATGGAGAGAGGTGAGCCTACTCGACTGAACCCGATGGAGATTCCGGGCATAGAGGAGTACGGTATTCCAGGAGTAAAGCGTCGCCCTCAGACCATGGAGCAGCAATTAGCAGAATTGCTGGCTCAGGCCCAGATCAAGGAGTCCACGGAAGTAAGGTCGGTGCCGCGCGGCGGGAAGCTTATTCAGGGCGGTAGAGTCATAGCGGAGGGATCGCCAGTTAGCGAACCGCTACAGACAGTGACGGAGAGAGACGCATCGGGCAGGGAGACTACACGGTATGTCCCTAGGGCCGAAGCACAGGAGATGACTTCGGTAAGAGAGCGGTTGCCCCAGCGTCAGTCAACTTCTACCTCCGCTGCCTCTCCTGCTGATATCGAGGAGTTCGTTACAGGAGTAGTGCGCGGCGATACCCCTCCTGACCAGATCCCGGTATCGGCACTAGGAGTAAGGATTCGAGGTGAGCTGGCTCGGCGAGGATACAACTTGACCCGTGCCCAGTCAGACCTCAAGGCGCTTACCTCTCATTACCAGACCTTAAATACCGGGGAGCGGGCCAACCTCAGGATCGCCGCCGATACTGTAGAGTCGGCGCTCGATGAACTGGAGCGGGTAAATGAGGGTTGGCAGAGTGGGGGGCTAGGAATCCTGAGTAGCGCACGGCTGGCGGCAGCAAAGCTAGGAGGACTGGGCGGCGATGCACGACAGATGGCAGCAGACTTCGAGGCGGCGGTAGGAGAGGTACGATCCGCACTGGCGCTATTGAAGTCCGGAGGATCGGCACCCACCAACAAGGCACTGGAAGACGCGGAGAAGGCGATAAGTACGGGGAGCAATATCGGGGCGGCAATAACGAGATTAAGGACGGCGCTCCAGTACCGGACGGCGGCAGTGCGGAACCTGGACGCGATTACGCCATCATCGGTTGAAGGAGCGGCGGACTTCGAGTGGGATCCGGCAACAGGGCAGCTAGTACCGGCGCAACAGTAACGGTAATCGGTTACCAATATGGCCCAGACTAGAGTCAATATCCCTGGTAAAGGGGTAGTCAGATTCCCCGAGGGGATGACGCCGGAGGATATCCGTAAAGCTATCCTAAAAATCGAAGGCGGTACTGGTCCTGCGACGCCAGCACAGGTAGCGGCCAAGCCTGAGCCCGAATCCCGTGATACCGGCTCCTTCTTCCCTTCTCCCGGTGAGTTTGTCCGCCGTATGGGACGGCAATTAATATCCCCGGTTGAGCCCATCAAGAAGCTAGGACAACGCGCCGCTACTGCCATCGAGGGAGTTGATCGTGCGCCCGTTGAGCGTGCACCCCTGGTGCAGATGCTGTCCGATGCAGTATCTTCGATGCGTGAGAGTCCGATGACAGGAATAGCGGAGCTTACCGGCATTCCAGGGTTGTTTCGAGGGGTGCGCGATGCCGCCCCCGCTTTCGCTGAGCAGCCACTAGCGGCGGCGCGGGGCTTCGGAGCCGGGGTAGTCGAGGAAATAAGCTCCCTGAGTCCGATAGAAGCATTGCTGCTGAGAGTGGGTGGAAGGAAGCTTAAGGGCGGTAAAGGTAGTGCTGGTACTACGCCTTCGGGCCGAGGACCTACCCCCCCTGCTGACATTCCGCCCCCGGTACCCGCCGCTGAGTTAGCCGATGTCGCCAAGCAAGTTTCTACTGCTCTCCGGGAGAACCTTGCCGCTCCCCGCGATCTCGGGCCATCTCTGGTGCGCCGTGCCGAGGGAGCGAAAGCGAGCGCCCCTCGTACTACTTCTCCCGGCATGCGCCCGCGACTATCGACCATCAAGGCCCCCACGGTCGAGGAGGCGATAACGGCGGCGCTGGAAGAAATCAGGAAGCCGGAATCGCCTACCCGTGTCTCGCTGTCGCCTGCCGAGCCTCCCCCAATGCCGCGTACCGGGTCCAGAGGTACCCCTATACCTCCAGGCAGTAATGTTGCTGAGCCGGGCGGGGTGTTGGGGCTGGGAGAGGATTCGGCGGCGGCAGCGCGACGTTCGATGACGCGGGCCGGGCAACTGAGAGAGCAGAGAGCGCGAGAGATAGACCGGTTGGCGATGCAGGCAGTAAAAGCAGCGGAAGCACGGTCGAGGGATTTACTACAACAGGCGGCGGGAAAGACGGGGACGAAGGGAGCAGAAGCAAAATTGCCGCTACCTAAGCCCGGAGAGACTACGACATTAGGAGGAGTAGCGGTAGCAGGAGATGAAGGAGCGGCGGCATTTAGAGCAGGGAAGGCGGCGGAGGCTCAGGCAGTACCAGGATTGCGGAAGCTCCCTGTGATGCCTAAGGCCAAGGTATCGTCACGTGCGGAACTGGATCTGAGGCGTACTAGTCTGCTAGCGAAAATCAAGAAGCTGGAGACAGGAGACTCGGGGCTCGACAAGAAGTTGGTGAGATTCAACTATCTAGCGAACCTGGAGAAGCCGACTCCGGCGCAATTCATCGAAATGGGTAAGCTGGAGAAGGGGATACTGGGGAGCGCGAAGCTGCCGGGGACGATCAAGAAGCGATGGGAGGGATTTAACAAGGCGGCGGCGGGAAGGGCGAGTGTAGATGCAGTAGAGGAGATAAGGACGGCACCAGCAAGAGCGAGCGATCCGAATAACATCGGAGTAACGGCACGGTCCGAAGCACTGGCAGCGAAGATCCAGCCCCCGGAATCGGTTCCTCCGCCTGTTGCCCCTCCGCCTGAAGTGGCGGTACAGGCGCAGAAAGAGATTGTGGCTCAGATCGGTCGCGCTAAAGCTGCTGGTACTGGGAAGCGTAGTGCCATCATCGCGGAGTCGGAAAAAGGAGCGGCGGCGCTGGAGGACCTGGAGAAGATGCTAGGGAGAGAGATACAGCCGCCAGCAGGAGCACGAGGAACGATACCTGCTGAGCCATCGGGTGCTGGATCGTTCGGGCCTCCGCCTCGTGGAGTCGAACCCGATGCCTGGGCGCGCATCAACATTGTCGAGGATGAAGCACGGCGGCTGGTCGAGAGAGGGGTGCGCGATCCCCGGCTGATAGACGAGATGCGGCGATTCTGGGGCAGTAAGGGAGCAGCAGATAGGCTAGGAATACCCAAGGCGGAGATAGAGAAGATCAGCGGACCTCCGCACAAACAGCGGCCTACGGTACAGGTTATGGAGGAGCTGGACGCGCGGTACCGCTACCTGCTGGACGATCCCCGTGGCTTCTTCCGGACTGAAGCACTAGTAGTGGGCAGCGGTGCGATGGCGGGAGGGTTACTGGGGGCGACCATCGAAGGAGAGGATGCAGTAGATCGGTTCTCGTATGCATTATCGGGGGCCATTATCGGCGGTACTGCGGGCTGGGCCGGGGTCAAGGGGGTACAGGCGGCAGTGCGAGCGGCAAAAGGGCCGAGAAGCGTAGCGGGGGAAGCGGTAGAAGTATTAGATACGGCAAACCTGCTCGCGGGGCCTGCGATGATCAAAGCCTCGTTCGGGTCCATGGGAGGTACGGCGGCAGGAATATGGCAGAGACTGAGGGAGGGACGGACAGCGGACGCGCGGCGTGGACTACAGTTTCTCAAAAAGGAAGCCCCAACCATGTGGTGGAAGACGCTTACGGGACCAGCGGAGAGGCTAGGACCGGTCAGTAAGTTCGGAGCAGATGTTGCGGAAATGGCCGGGATAAAGTCGCTCCCACAGAAGATATTGATAAATGTGCTGCGGCCCTTCATCGCGGCGGATCGCACAGGAGGAGAAGTGCTGAAGAGGATGGGATTCAGCAAGGCCGAGGCGGAACGTATGATGTTGATGGGAGAGCCGACATCGTGGCAGGGGCAGACGATGCTGCGGCTGATCAACTCCAATATGACGTTCCGGATGCTAGCCAAGTTCCCACGCGTCCGGATAGGAGCACTGGAGCGAGGGATAGAATTCATGCCCGGCGCGTCTAGCCGCATTTCTACTCGCCACGCCAAGTCGCCGCTGGGCCGGTTCGCTCCTCAGGAGGGATTGAGCAAAGCGGCATTAAAAGCAAGAGCGGAGTTTGGAGGGGCGGCGCTAGTAGGAGGAACGGTGTACGGCTACTGGAGGGACCCAAGTCTGGCTGAAGCATCGGTAGCATCATCAGCAGCAGGACCGGCAGCACTACCAGCGGCGGCGGGGATAGCGGCGGGCAAAGGGCTGAGAAGAGGCGGTACAGGACTGCTGGAGGCGCTGGCATCGGCGGCATCATCGGTACCTCAGATTGGCGAGGCGGATATCCGGATGCTGCCACAGCGGGTAGTGCCGTTAAGATCATTGCGACGGGCTCTCGAAGCGGCCGGAATGATGGAAGCGGAGTAAAGGTGGCTGACGACACGGAGGAGCGGGAGCGCCGTAGCCTGGAGCGGCGGGTATATGAGCTGGAGAAACAGATGGGAAGCATTAATACCATCGTGGCAGTAACCAGCGTGCGAGTCGAAGGACTAGTATCAACCGTAGAATCCCGTCATAAGGCATTCGAACGCGGGCAGGACCTAATTCTGGATAGGCTAAAGCCGATAGCGACGCTGGTAGATCAGAAGCTGGACCTACGATTGACTAATCTCGAAGCAGTAAGAAACAGGGCGGAAGGGGCGATACTGACGATCAAGTTGCTGGGAATTACCGGGGTTGTGGGCGGAATCGTAGCCATCGTTCAACTGATAAGAGGAGGGTAGCAACATGAGTGATGTAGTACTGCTGGTGTTCGCGCTCGTTCTGTTCGTTCTTGCGGCAGTCGGAGTCCCGTCGCCGCGCGTAAATCTTCTCGCCGCTGGCCTCGCCTGTTGGGTCGGAACCCTTCTCTTATAGGGGGATCCTATGAGTCTATTACTGATCATCCTGTTGCTCCTGTTGCTGTTTGGCGGTGGCGGGTTCTACGCGGGCGGTCCTGTCTGGGGCGGCGGTGTGGTGGGAATAATCGTAGTGGTTCTGCTGATCCTGCTGCTGACAGGGAGGCTGCAACAGTGAAAGTAAAAGCCATAGTAACGCGCGGAAAGTGGGAGGCGACGCTGCACAACATCCGCGCCATGAAGAAACGGTGGACGAAGCTCGAGCAGCGGGTAAGGAAACTGGAGCAACAGTTCAAGAAGAGGAAGTAATGGGGGATGCTGTGTGGGATAAGCGAGCGCCGCACCGAACGAGTCCGCCCGTAGCGCCTGTGCCAGTTACAGGGACTAATCGCGTTATCCGCGTTACGCAGGACTCGGACGGACAATTCGCGCCACGTATGATGTCGGACCGGGCCAATGCATGGATCAGCGGCGGCGAGGCGCTTGTCTTCGCTGGCAGTAGAGACACGGGAGGACCCCGGTTCTTTGCAGTAGACCTCAGCTCCGAGCAGGTGACGCGGCGTGACGATCTCATATGTCCGTATCAGGGAGAGACGGAGTTCTGGTACTGGACTCCGGACGGAAAGCTGATGATAGGGGCAGGACTACAACTGCATCGCGTCGATCCCCGCAACGGCAGTGACGACGTGGTGATGGATGCTAGCTTCATTCCCGGTGCCCATATGATCGATCAGTGGCACTCCAGCGACGACGGCAATACCCACTCCGCTACCGTCAAGGACGAAGGGTACCAGAAGGTAGGTACAGCGACGATGCATAGCGGGAAGCTGGACTACTGGCCAGCGATGAGGGTGCTGGACGAGTCCCAAGTCAGTCGCGATGGGCATCATGTTGTCATCAAGGAGAACGACGATAACCGCATCATCAACCTCGACACACGGGAAACGGTGTGGTTGCGGGATCATGACCGGGCGCTCGGCCACTCCGATTGTGGACCAGACTTCATTATTGGAGAGGCGGATAAGCCGGATCCCGGCGCATGCATCATCCGGTACTTCGACAAGCTTCATGCTTCTCCCGTCATCCTGTTTAATACTACTAACATGGGGTACGTATCGACGCGCGGTGGGCGGTGTCTCCACAGCGACGATATCTACCTGAGCCTCGTAGCGCTCGACGGGTCCGGAACAACGCCGCTGGTCGAACACGGAGCCAATACACACCCCGGCGACCCTGATTACTACGACCTCCGCGTTAAGACGAACCTTGACCATACTGGACAAGTAGGCTGCTATATGATCAGGGGTCGCATATTTCTGATTAGGTTATAGTACAATGACCGATGTGGCCCTGAAAGAATATCTTGAACGCCGGATCGAGGATGCCGATCGCCGGTATGAGCAACGTTTCGCCGCAGCAGAAGTGGCCCTAAATAAAGCGGAATTTGCGCTGCGTGACTATAAAGCTGGGTCGAATGAATGGCGCGACGCACTGAAGGATCAAGCGGCACGGATGGCCACGCGGAGTGAATTGGAAAAAGTAGATCTTCAAGTACAGGAGCTGCGACGGGCGCGGGCGAACCTTGATGGTAAGCTACTGATGGTAGCCGCCATCATTAGTGCAGGAATGGCGCTCATTGTAAACATCATCGCACGGGTTACAGTATCATGACCAGGGAAACGATAGCAATACTGGCGCTGGGACTGAGTTTAATCGCTGCCATCTTCGGGTTCGGGGTCCGGATCGGAGTACTGACCGAGCGGATCGAGGCTCAGAGGAAACAGATGGAGGTGATGAGCGCCGACCTCCGCGCCATCAACAATCACTTCATCTTGTGGGCGCGCGATCACACCCAGTGAAAGCAGGACAATAATGGAATCAGAGAAGGGTACGGCGGCGCAGACCAGGAGATTCGGCGGGTGGTGGATGGTGGCGGTAGCGGCGCTGCTGGCAGTACTGTGGTTCTCTCCTCAACAGGGGAGTGTACTCATCTACAAGGTGTCGCAGCTCTCCATCGGAGTGTTGATGGCATATTGGGCGGATCGAGTCCTCTTCCGGCATGCCCCTAACATTGATGCCACTCTACCGAAGGATACGGTAGGAGCAGCAAGATTAATTGCACGGGCTATAGTGGCACTGGCGATCATTCTAGGATTGACAATAGGCATATGAAGGTAGCAGGATGCTTAGTGTTGCTGGCGGCACTAGAAGTCCCTGTGCCTGCCTCTGCTCCTGCTCCTCCTCCTATTAGTACTACCCCCATTCCTCGCGCCGCTCTTCAGTACCAGCGTACTCTCATCTCCTCGGCCCGATTCGTGTGGGGGCTCAATGCGCCGGTAGCGGCAATGGCGGCTCAGGTCCACCAGGAGAGCGGATGGAGAGCGGATGCGCGGTCAGCGTTCGCCTCGGGACTTACCCAATTCACTCCGGATACAGCGGATTGGATCTCTCAGCGCTATTCTCAGGAATTGGGAGAGAACCAGCCGCTGAATCCTTCGTGGGCGCTACGGGCGCTTGCCCGGTATGACAAGTTTCTATATGACCGGCAGCAGACGGCGGCGACCGAATGCGACAGGTGGGCGTTCACGCTCAGCGGGTATAACGGCGGCGAGGGCTGGGTGAATAGAGACAAGCGGCTGGCAGCAACGCGCGGTGCTGACCCTTCCCGTTGGTGGGGCCACGTCGAGAAGTACAGTCCGAGAGCGGTATGGGCGTTCAACGAAAATCGGGACTACCCGCGTAGAATTATCCTTCAACGCCAGCCCCCGTACCGAGCATGGGGGCCGGGCGTAGATTGCGAGTTTACTAATGGTGTGGCTGTTAGCTCTTCCTAACTGGATCAAAGTAGCGGTAGCGGGGGTAGCGGTGATCGGTGTCCTCCAGGTTACCCACTGGATCAAGGTGCGGGGATTGGATAGTCAGATAGAGCGGCTGGAAGTAGAACTGGCGCTCGAAAAGGGGGCAGTAGCGGACCTGCGAATAGCAGTAAGCGACGTATCAGCCAACCGGGACAAGCTTACTGCCACCATCCGCGAGCAGAACGCGGCAGTAGAGCAGATGAGAGTAGAGGCACGGCAGGCGGAGACGGCGGCGAACCTGCGGGTAGCGCGGGCGATAAGGGCCGGAGAAGAGGAGGCACGTAAACTAAGGCTACCCACTAGTACTGTGCCACCGGGACATGCGGCGATGAACGACTGGCTACGGAGCCGGGTGGGAGTAGACTGATGGCCGATCCAGAATACGTAAATCAAGGGCCGGATAGACGGACCGGAGGGGTGCTCGGCCATATTCTGGCCTGGATACAGCGCGTCTTATCCTTCCACTCGGCTCGGCCGCCCATTGACCTTATCTGGAGGCCATTCTTCCCAATTGGAGATGGATTGGGACATTGGCGCATCGGTATACAGCTATCGCGGCCGGGATGGTTGCCCTTCTTCGTATTGTTCGTGCCGCGCCGCAGTGGGCGCTGGATGTCGTTTAGGGCCGGATGGAGATGGGACGAGAACTGGGGACGAGGCGGATATATTGCTGATGTGATTATCAAGTTCCGCATCAACAATATGGCAGGGTTGGTAGTGCTACTGGCGCTTACACTCGGACTGGCCGCATGTGGCGGCAAGAAGATCCCTCCTCCTACCGTGGTCCGAATAGTAGAGACAGTAGAAGTAAAAATACCAGTGGTAGAGGCGCGGGTACCGCCGCCTGAACTCCTGGTCCCACTCACCCCGCCGCTGCCCCTCTTTGTGGCTCCGGGTGACTCGGAAGCGTCGTCGGCGCTCACGGCGGAGGGGGAGCGGTTGCTGCGCGGGCTAATCGAGGAGCTGCTCGGGAGAATAGAGGCGTGGCGGGCGTGGGCGCAGGAACCGGTGACCGATTAGGCAGGACCGTACTACCGCTCCCGGTCCATGTCTATATCGTCTATCAGCCGCCCCACCTCTTTTGCCCAATCTTCCGAACATTCTTCGTAAATGGCATCAAGTACCCCCTCGGCCGCACGGTCTGCATGACTTCCTACCCCGTAGCGGTTGATAAAGGTGTAAGCCTCGATCAGATCGGCAAGGCGGAACACCTTGTAGGCAGGCTCGCTGATCATAGTTGCCATCGCATCCTGTAGCAACCATGGACAGAAAACGGCAGAATTGGGGATGGTAATCTTGTTCTTGGCCGGAGTGGGAATATCGCCGGTACGAGACTCGTCCGCATCGTGGCACAGGACGTGGAGGACTGCTTCGAGAGGAAAAGGAGTAGAGGTACGGGCAGCGAGTTCGAGGGCGATAACCAACACCCGAAATACGTGGTCTGATACCGTCTGTTGTTTCAGGGTAGGCACAATCGTCCATCTTGGAACTATTGATAAAGCTAGTAAGTCTGTTAGTCGCACGGGTTACTCCTGTTCCAAGTTCTAATCTTGTGACAAACTGCACACACTACATCACACTTGGCCATCTCAGCCTTAATGCGCGCTATTCCTGTTCCTATATGACTGACATTAAACAGTTTCTCCCCGCGACAGTGATCGAATTCCATACAGTAGTGTGGAAGTTCTACTCCGCAGTCCGCACAAGGTACTTCTTTAGAGGTCTGAAGGAACTTGCGTAGTCTAGCATATCTAGCTCTATCATAGCTCCTAAATTTATTCGGGTTTCCTTTTTTGTATACTAGATGTTCTTTTTTGTACCTCTCTGGATCGCTGCTGCGATATAAGCGCATCCTAGCAGCATTGCTAGGTCTTTCGTGTCGTCTATCTTTCTTTATTTTCGGGAGAGCTATCACTACTTAGTCCTCCTCTCCCTCATCGTACTGTTTCTTTGCTCGGAATGTTACATACGGCTGAACCTCGGTGCGCTTCGTCGCCTTCTCAAGCTGCTTCAGGGTGATTCCCTGTTCGATAAGCTTTTCGCGGACCAGCGATTCCCGTGGCTCCGGCTTTACGTACGCTGCTGTCCACGCCTCATCTCTCACCGACCAGCTCTCGCTATCGTCCACGTCCTCCATGATCGCTCGCGCTACTACCTTCTTTGCCTTTACTTCCTCTTCTAACCCCTTCATCTTCGCCGTCAGCTCCGTGATCTCGTCTCCCAGGTCTTTAAGGTCGTCCAGCTTCCCTCGAAACTTGCTGTCCCTCCAATTAGGGAGGTCGCGCTCCTCGAACTTACCGCGCTTCTTGTCGTTGATGGGTGGAGCAGCAACCCTAGTGGAAGATGGTCTGCTTGTCGCCCCTACTGCCCCTCTGACCCCCTTCGAACCCGCCGCTCCCTTTGCTCCTGCCATGTGACTCCTCCATTGTGTAGACGATTAGATCGATTCCGGGTGACTCGTATCCGCAGTTCGGACAATAGACACTAAGCCGATTCTCCTCCAGGTTCAACATGAACGCGTGGCCGTAGCGGAAGGCGCACCAGCGCTCACGCCACATCTTTGACCAGCTAATCCTTGAGCTTCCCCCAAGACTGTGCGAACGATCCGCTTGATTTGACTGGGACCCGTAGCTTGGTAACATCGGTCATACCTCTTAGGATAATGGGGGCTACATCCTCCCCCAGCCCTTCCAGTATCTCGAACATCAGACTATCGTGGATCTGCACGATAAACCTTACTGCCTTCCCATAGTCCCACAGTTGCTCCCACAGCCATCCCATGGTCCGTTGTAGCATTCCCTGTGCTCCGCCCTGGATCTTGTGCGAGTGCGTCTGCCGCTGTGCCTCCCACCTCTCCCACTTGTCCTCACTGAAGATCGCCGGTAGATACCGCTGCATCCCCCAGCGGTCCTTGATTACCCCTCCCGCTCTCCGGCACTCCTCATGGCACCCGGTCATATAGGTCTGAACCCCCGGATATAGCTTGAACCATTCTTTCCTCAGCTTGGCTACTCCGTTTAAATCCCATCCCTCGCACCCGGCCATGCGCAGCTGGTCCAGCAGTCCCTGGTCCTGTATTCCCGTGATGACCCCGAATCCTGCCCGCTTGCTAGGATACCGGTGCTTCATCTTATGCACCTGATCGTACGGGACCCCGAAGATCTTGGAGGCGGTATCGGTATGGATGTCGATCTTGCCATCGTTGAATAGTCGTACCAGCCGTTCATCCCTGCTCTCGTCCGCCATGACCCGCATCTCGGCCTGATCCAGGTCTGCTTCGAACAGCTCGTACCCCTCTTCGGCCCGGTAACAGTCTCGCACCGACTTGCCTAGTTCGTTACGCACCGGAATAGCAAGGAGGGGAGCACTGGGGCGGTCATCGAAGGCGGTAGCAGAGAAGCGACCGGAGGAGACGCGGGTAATTTTAAGGTCGCACACCACGCGAGTCGAGGCTAGCTTTTCCGGCCAATTCTCTAGCACCGGGTCCACAAACGAGTCCCGTACTTTCTGGTGCTCTCTCCATTGTTCTATCTGCTCGATAGCCTCGTCCTCGAATCGCAGGTGCTCTATGGACTTCTTGCTCGTGCTCATTTTGCCGGTCGATGTCTTCTTCTCCCCTCTGAGCCCGCGCCTCCGCATTAACGTTGCCACCTGATCGGAAGATGCTGGGTTGAACGGTCGTCCTTGGAAGTAATTCCTAGAGATCCCATCCCGTATTAACCCCATCTTCTCCGTCATCTCTTCGCCTAGCTTCTCGAAGGACGCGCGATCGCCGGTAATCCCGTTGATCTTCATGCTCACCGCAGCGGGCAGCATGCGCATCTTCATAGTCATCAGCGAGTCCAGCCCAGCAGCGGAGATGGCGGCCTTCATCTTGGGATACAGGCGGAGGTTGGCATCGGGATCGCGGCCAGCGTAGTAGACGGCATCAGCTAGAGGGATATCGGCCAGAGTGCCGATGGGAAACGCGCCTAAATCCTTCTCTACTATTACTCGCAGCTCTCTGTCCACCTTCTTCCAGCGCTTGTGGGGGTCGGTCCTCCTTCCCTCTTTGTCCAGCTTCTCCGAGTAGTAATCTACTAGGATCGCTTCAGCCCTGCGCTGGACCGGCTGAGGAGTATACAAGTGCGCGCTACCGTCATTCTCGTGCTCTACTCGCGCTTCCGGCTTCCCCCACTTTCCCTCCATCACCCTTTCTAGATACCCCAGCTGCTTCTCCAGCCCCGCCTGCCCCACCGTCTCCGCGTAGTCCTTCATCACCATTCCGCAGTGGCGGCGGGCGAGGTTCTTGAGGGACTGTGGCTCGACGCACAATAGATACGCCGCCATCATGGTATCGAAGATATCCACCTCGATGTCGTAGAGGAAATCGAGGCCCAGCCCTAGGCACATCTCGAAGTCATAGAGAGCAGGATGGACCACCAGCACCGGCTTCTTCTTCTCCAGCTTCTCTCGGAGCAGTGCGATGGCGCGAGAGAAGCGCGGGTGCCCCTTGCGCAAAACGAGGCCGGTTCCGGGGGCTACGGAGACTTGGACCGACCATTCGGAGCCCGGTACTCCCTCGGTGTCCAGCCCGACCGCACCTCCAGCCGCGCCCTCCTCCATCCCGCCCAGATACCAGTCGAAATTGCTGTCATCCAGGTCGAAGTACTGAGGCTTAGGATGTAGGTCTATAGGAGGATCTACCGGTAGCTTGCCTTTAATTGCGGCAGCGGCACGCGCGTAGTCCCAGGTGACGAGCGGTAGAAGATCCTGATTATAGAAGGGGCTTGCAGGATGGTAGCAGGGGAGGATGGTAGCATCATAGCCAGCACCGTCCGACCAGCGGTGAGGAATGCCGTGGATGGCCTCCAGGTAGGCGGACTCACCAAGGAAGAAGCGAGTAGAGAGAGCCCCAGCGGTGATGATGAACTTGGGCTTGATCTTGCGCAGCTCCGCTAATAGTACCGGCCCCCACTTGGCTACATCCTCGGGTTCGGGATAAGGGTTCCCCTGCCGGTACTCCTTCATCAGGTTTGTGAGCCAGCCGTCACGCCGGTCCAGCCCATTCCGCTCCAGGTGCGCATCCTGAGCCTGACCAGTGCGGCCTACGAACGGACGGCGACGGTGCGCCTCTTCCTCGCCCGGTGCTTCCCCTACTATGGCCCACCGCGCCTTGGGGTTGCCTTCGCCCGGAACGATAATACCAGTAGCGGCCACTAATAGTCCTTGCCGGTTGACCGGTTGATATTACCAATGGTCTCTTGTGCTAAGCCCTGTGTCGCACCTGTTCGCGCTTCCCGGTCCTGCTCCGTCGTGCGCTCATACCCCATCACGAATATCGCGTTTAATACCACCCCTGCTGCATCATCATCGATCAGAGCAAGCGGCGGAGGAACATTCGGACCGCGCATCCGGTCGCGGATCAGCAGCAGGTGTTCGATGGCGTGGTTGATGCGATCGAAGATGAACTCCCGGTCGCGTAATCCTTGTTGCCAGTTATCTACCCCGTACTTCTCCGCACCCAGCTCGAATCTCCGTGCGATCCGCTCCAGTGCCCACGTCGGAATAAGGTCGTAGCGCGGTTTCCGTCCGGATGAAGTAGCACCGCTGGTAAATACGTGCTTTTCGCTCGTGTTCATTCCCTTCCCCCTGTAACCATCTGGGACCTCGATACCAGTAATCTCTCCGTGTGATCTAGGTGTAGGCACCTCTTCCTCCTTCTGATACACTACACGTTCAACCTTGATGATCTCGCTAGTGCTAAGATCAATGGTGATCGTATCTCCAGCTTCGATATTCACCGGAGCGATCCACCCGGTCACTCTTTCCGCCTCCTGATCGCGCTCACCGCCGACTTCGCTATAGTCGGACCTATCCCCTTTATCTCCCGCCACTCTTCTACCCCCGCTTCTATCATCTCTGCCACGCTTTCAAAGTGCTTCGCCGCCGCCCATCCCCGCACATAGTCTATCGCAGGTAGCCCCGATGCTACCTTCGCCATAATCGCCTCAACGGGATCCGCGTCCGGTGGCGCTGCCGTCTCTCCGCTCTTGTCGAACACCTGTAGCCCCCGGTGCTTATCCCAGGGCTTCTCCAACCAGTGGTCCATGACTGCCAGCCACGTAGCTGCTTCGTTGAGGTCGTATACTTGCTTGACCCGAAGCGGCGTAAGCATCTGAGCAGTAAGGAGGAACCCCTCGAGGTATGAGTATGGGACCGGCCTCCGCCCCAGCTTATATTGTTTCCACAGCTTCCCGCGTCGAACCTGAAGATTGTTATCAGGTCCGGACCGGTGCACGCCGTAGTATAGAAGGAAGCTATAGTCATAAGCAGCCAGCATTCGAGGAATCTGAGTTGCACCTAGCCGTCCGGTGGAGATAGAGGATAGGAGATCCGATAATGACTTGACCTCTACCCCAACCGTAATCACCGAGCTATCGGGACCGCAGCCAGTAAGCATGACATCGGCCGAGTCCAGCGTCACTAATTGACACCGGCCGTCGAGCGCAGGCATGTCGGCCAGATCCCTGCTACCTGCGCGAGAATCAACGAGAATCACGTACGATACACTCTCTTGGAATCTGCTGTAGCCCTACATAGCCTTGTAACGCCATCTCACGTAGATATCGTAGATGCATCATTGCCGGGCGTCCATCTGGAAACCGCGTCAATATGATACAGTACTCGCTGCGCCACAACCACTCATCAGGGTGTTTTTCCTGTACTCGACGGCGAGCGACTGGACTAACAAATAACTTTATATAGTCAGGCAAAGTAACTCCTACACCTTGCGGTCGAGCGTGTGGCAATCCTCGGGACCGAAGCTGACCAGCCGTACTGAAGCCCTGCACCACTCCTCTAGCTGCCTGGTATATTCCTGCTGGTCCGCCGTCCACTCTCGGGGCAAGGTAAACCAGCTCTCCGGCCACACGTAATTGGCGAAGGTGAGTGCTACCCACGCCGGTCGTATCTGCCGTGCTGCCGTTTCTACCGTTTCCCGGTCCAGCCGCGCGATTCGCCTCAGCTTCTTTGTTACCGTGGTCAGCTCGAACAACGTCGATAGCTCCTTAACCGTCGCCTCGGGCAGCGACATCAGCGCCGTCTTGTGAACCTCGGATAGCGCGGCCTGATAGTTGAGGCGGTCTGCCGCAGACCAGCGGTGCTGGTTGAGATGGGACCAGTTGGCCGGTCCATCGAAATTCTTTCCTGCCTCCACTACCGCTTCCTCGAACGATGCTATGGCACCCTCGCGGAGTAGCGGCGGCAAACCCGCCCTGTCGCGAAGAGCATTCATCTCCCGCGCCAGCTCCGGCCAGCTAGTCTCCTGTGGCATCGGGCCAGAGTTTCCAGCAACGCGGATGGGATAGGTGCGGACTACCATGCAGATCTCGGTTGGCAACGCGGGACTCAATCCACACTCCAACATCCACTGTGCCGGTCCCGTCTGCTTGTGGGTGGTGTAGGGGTAAGGGCCGAGATACAGGTCGAGCAACTGTCCCTGGGTACCTTCGAGCAGAATCTTCGCGCCCTCGTTCCAGCTATAGTTCAGCAGCGCCTCAGTGTCACACACGTCGTAGCCGTCGCTTTCGTGGGTGTCTCCAAATTGCTGGTAGCCTAGTCCTCGGCCCGTGATTCTTTCGACCAGCGCTTCACTCGCACCTTTGCCCGTCGCACCGATAGCATGGTGACGACCAGAGTCTTTGCTGCGGGCTGCGTGGTACGGACGGTGAATGCCTGCGCGGCGGTCGATGGAAAGGCGCTCGCGGATGTCGGTGCCGGTCAGAGCGGAGATTTCACGGACCTCACGATCAAGGATAGTAGGATCAATCAGGGCACCAGCGCCAATCACCAGCCGCGTATCCGGGTTCACCCATCCAACCGGTAATTGCTGGTTCACGTAGCGGGAGCCATTGTAGTAGACCGAATGGCCAGCGTTGACTGCGCCTGTCCGCACTGCTATGTCCATCCGCTCCTTCTTGCACAGGTAGCCCGCCACGAGCCCCTTACTTTCCGAACCGAACTGGCCTCCCTGCACGATAATTATCGGATTGCCCATCTCTAATCCTTCGGGTCGGCTTGCGCCCGTAAATTAAGACGCCGAATCTCCGCGTGGATGGTTTCCTTGTAGCGCGGATCTCGGGCCTTAGTGTTAAATGGTTTGCCTTTTCTACTTCTATTGGTCTCCGCAACAGTAAGGTATTCCAACAGCAGCTCAGCCTGTCTTTTCTTTAATACTAACCACGGTATAACAATGGGCAACCATGTCTTTAAATCCTCGGCCGACATTCTCCAAGTATACTGCCTTCGGTTGCGAGGGCCTCTGCGTCTATGGACATACACTCTAGTGATGCCTGTCTTCTCAATCAGAGCATCTGATAGTCTAGAGTCCGTATTGGCGATGGATACTACAGGACGGAATGTGTTAGCGTTATGTTTGCGTCGGTCGATCAACATTACACTACCTTCTCCGTCTATAAGTGCAGCAAGCCACGCGGCGGTAGTTTTGGGGACTCTCATGTCCAGATTGTAACACACCTATGGGTGTGGCTGCAATACCCTAGCCATCCGCGTTCTCTCCATCCGGCACTCGGCCGAGAATCGTCACCATGTTCGACACGCATGCCGATATCATCACCTTCTCTCCGTTCCTCAGCACCACTACCCGCTGCTTCTGCCCCGCGTGACTGACCGCTACTATCTGGTCTATCTCCACGTAGACGTAGCCGATAGGGTAACGCTCGAGCTTCTCTAGCCGTAAGTTAGGCACCAGCGGCCTCCATTTCCTTGTACATCGCCGCCAGCTGCTTTACTACCATGGCCCCGGCGTGGATGAGTTCCTTGCGCAAGTCGTCCAGTCCGCGCCGCTTCTCCTCGCTGCCCAGCCTGCCGACGTGTAGAGAGGTTCGCTGCAGCTCCACCGCCGCCTCCAGCAGTTCTTCCATCGTTATTGCCGACCGCCGTAGCGAGTCCTCCGGGTATACCGGGTGCTTGGCGATGGACCGCACGTACTCGGCTTCGATGTCCTTCCACACCTTGGCCAGCACCGAATCGTTAATCAATACGCTCATGTGTCCTGCCTTCTTGCCACTCGTTCCCGTCGCTTCGACGTTCGGGTGAAATTGCTCGCAGACGCAACTGGAGAATCCCTGACCGCAGCGGGTACACACCTTCATAGCCCCTCTCACTTCTTCCCTAACCATTCATCCCTGTCCGTATCCGTCGCCATCGCTAGCTTTCTTTCTATCTGATGAGGACATTTGCCATAGGCCGATATAGCAAAGTTACAATTACAACACAGCAACCTAAGTCCCTTCCGTTTTCTTTCTGCTAACCAACAGTAGTAGGTTTGGCGGTTCTTAAATTGGCTACGGTGCGCTTTACCCCCTCCGTGGATGTGGTCGATACACAGAAACTCTGGTCTGTGTTCTCCACAACACTTACACCTATCGCCATACCTAGCTAGCACTCTAGCCATTCTTCGCTTATCGGCCCTCCTAGCTTGGGCTTTGGCTAAGCCGGGGTTCTCCTTGCGCCACCTGCGTTGAGTTGCAGCCGCAGTCTCTCGGTCTTTAGCGGGCACGTAGCCAATCCTCACGAGTGGTATCTGTGGCAAGAGCAAGGATACTGGCGAAGTTCAGATCATCCCCCTCGACGCTCACTCCCTCCAGTGCTGGTCCATTTGGACTCAATTTGCAAACCTGAATCTCGGCCTTGAACTCCCCGTCCTCCCGGTAGCAACGCACCGCCAGATCACTAAGGTATCCGATCTCCTTGAACCCGGCCCTCAGCATCTTCCCTGTTCTCACGCTCTGCATCTCCCCTTCCTTCAGCCTGTCCACGTACTCTTCCTTGAGCTGGTGGATGGTGATGAGGTGCTTACCGTGAGTGCGGTAGACGGTGCGGTGTAGCTGCCGATACTTGGCGTTCACCGGACCATACAGCCGGTCCATGCGGCGTCCTCGGGGAGTCAGGGTTCCGAAGCTCGCGAGCCGGATAAGCTCCCACCCCTCGGTGCCGGTGTCTATCACTACTCCCTTCGCCCACCGCGCCGCCGCTTCCCCTACCCGCTTCTCCAGGTTGAACCACGCCTCCGCGCAGTTGGCCTTAACGGTTTCTTCGCTGAGCCCTATCGCATAGCGCACCGGTAGAATCTTGATCCCGTCTCGCTGCTTCTTCCCTTCCGGCTTCTTTGCGCGGTCGGCGGATTGATCGATGTCCACGTAGCCAAGCGGTCCTACCTCGGCCAGCGTCATTGCGAGGGAAGATTTTCCTGCTCCCTCTAGCCCGGTAATGTCCATGAAGATACCTCGGCGCGGGATGTTGGAGGTAGACATCGAGCTAAGGTCCTCCCAGTCGGCCTTGCCATCTACCCCCTCGTTCGTCTCGCTGCCCGCCTTACTCTTTAAAGCCATCAACGTGCCTTTCTTCGACCGGGAATGTATACCAGTTCAGCACCTGATATTCCCCGCTGGTCATCTCATTCCAGTTGGGCCTGCTAGCCGGGTCATGATCCAGAGATGCGGAGTCCCTGTTCATCGCATCTACCTCCCAGGACTCGAATTTGATCGAATTGAAGAAATCGCGAGTGTTGAGGCTCGGTATCCCCAGCACCGCCACTATCGTAAATTTCGGCATCGCTACACCTCTTCCAGTCTTCCGTTGCACCATAATCGCAGCTCTCCCTCGTCCTCCAGCTCCCAGTTCCGCGCTCTCCTTCTCGCTATCTCGCACTGCTCCTTATCCCGGTCGAACCCCAGCCATGGTCGCCCCACTACGGCGGCAGACACGAGCGTAGAGCCGCTGCCACAGAAGGGGTCAAGGATGGTATCGCCTTCCTTCGACAACAGGGAAACAAGAAACGTTGTTAGTTCTATCGGCTTCTGCGCCGTGTGCAGCTTGTCCATCTGCGCCACCTTGTCGCACACCAGGATGTTAGAGTATATCGCCCGCCGCTCCGAGTTCCACGTGTGACGGGCTCCGGGTGCGGCGAACCACAGGATGTGAGTGCACAGGGAGCCGAAGTTCCGCGCCCTTGGCTTACCGGCGTTCCACATCACCATCAGCTCGGCCATCCATATGAACCCGGCGTCCTCCATCGCTACCATCCACGCGGCGGTCGCATGCACCCCGGCCATTACCACTGTTGCCCCGCCTTTCCTCAGCACCCGCTTGAACTGGGTAGCATAGGGCCGCGCCCACTCTACGGCGGAGGAGGAAGAGGAGACGGAGGGAGCCCATGGATCGCTACCTACCCCGCCCTCATCGCGGCTTATGCCGGTAAAGAAGGGAGGGTCGCTGATAATGGCTCCTATGCTATTGTCTGGTAATCTAGAGAGCAGGTAAAGCGAGTCACCGCGCGTTACTCGATTGAGAGAGGTCACCGCCGTCTCCTTGTTATTCTTCCTGTGCGTAGCTGTGGATCATCGACCAGTTCTCAATCAGCTCCTCTTTCGCCCATTTATCCATCCACATCATCCCCTCCGGTGGACCACCCTTATAGTCCCCGTTGATGAACACGATGATAAGGACCCCGCGACTCATTCCCGCCATGATCGCGTAGGATTTGAGCTGCCACCAATACCGGGCAAACCATTGATCCTCGATGTCCTCGGCCCGGCGCGAGGAGGCCCACGTGCACTTCAGCTCCACCGTCGCCCACGCGGACATCGGTAGATCCTTTTTTGGTTTCTTATTGCTACCGCCCCACATATCCCACAGGTCCGGGGTGCCATAGATTCCCTGGTAGTGGAGCTGTCCCGGCCGCACATAACGATCTGGGTATTCGCGGGCGAGCGCCTCGATCATGGCGTATTCGAGTGCGTTGCCTAGGTTGGCCCGCACCTGATCGATCGGGTCAGAGCCGAATCTGTCAGGATATAGCGCGCTCATGATGCGGTGAATCGCAGATGAGACGTGACGACCCTTCGATCGCCCTTCCTGACGAAAAAGCTCTAACAGCCGATCGTTGATCAGGCGCGGAGCCATTGTGCTATCGCTTGTGACTATCGCTGGTTGTGCCGCTGGCTATCCGACCGACAAGATCCCCGTCTTCTCGTCGAAGTCCCACGGGCCGTCTTCCACGAAGTCCGCTTCCATCACCCTCTTTACTGCCCGCGCCTTGTCCTTATCCTTCGCCATGGCCTTCAGGATCTCGGTGGCCAGCTTGCCCTTCTTCAGCTTGCCGCCCGCCTCGGAGATGGCCTCCATGACGACGCCCTGAAGCTTGTCATCCAGATCGTCGCCGCCGCCCGTCTCTTCCTCTTCCGGCTCAGGCTTACTGGTCGCCCGTCCCGCCTGTCCGTTGGGCTTCGACGCCTTCTTGCCGCTCTTGCTCGTCTCCGCCTCGCCGTAGCCGAAGACTTCCGTTACCACCAGCACATCGTTCGCGCGCCTTCTTCCCTCTTCCCCCTCCGCTTGCACCAGCCCCGACCGCTTCTTCTGCGGCACACGGTTGAAGTGAGCGTCGAGCCCTTCCAGGCAGTCGAGCGATGAGGTGAGGTCCTTGCGCGTGAACTTCTTGCTGGCCTCGCCCGCGTCCACGATGCTGCTCATCAGGTGCGCGAAGTTGGTGTTGTTGTTCAGACCCGCTCTCTTCCCCACCTTGAGCGCGAATGGCCCCGTCTCGTCTTCGTCGCATGGCGTCTTGCCATCCTGCGAGGGAACGAACGAGTCGAGGTTACCCGCGCTCCACCGCTGCACGAACGGTTCATCTTCATCCTCGGGCTGAATGGTGAGTCGCGCTGCCAGCACCGGTTCATCGATGTTACCGTCGTAGTCCCAGCGTTCGTAGACCGCCTCGATGATGCGGCCCCGAAAATCATCCTTCAGCCCGCCTGCCAGCATCTCGTCCGGGTTCAGGCTTGCTACTTCTGCTCTCTCTTTCGCCATGTGTATCTCCATTGCGTTAACGCGTTAACCTAGCTAGGGTCGGTGATGGAGGGACCGTGAAGCCCAAGGAGGCGAGAATAGTGCGTCGTCCAGGGGTCACCGGAGTAGGTGATGGCTCTCTCCTTCCACCACCGCAGCGCACTATGTCCCGTTTTGAAACACCCACAGTCCCTCCGTGTAGGGCCAACACCCTCCGGAGCGACAGGCAGGAGTACCGTTGTCGGATTCGGAGAGAGTAGGCTGGCCCGCCCGAAAGCAGGCCGAGCGAGGATTCTAACTCTGCCGTTGCGCCCCTGTCAATACTGAGCCACAGCGCACCTGCTACCGCTCAATCGGCGGCACGACCACTATGCGCGGGACACATTCGCCGCTCTCGGCCCCTTCTTTCCCTCCGTCTCCTCGAATTCCACCTCGGTGCCGCGCTCCAGGCTGTCGAAGCTGAACCCCGGCTCTTCCTGTATATCGCTCATGTGGAAGAAGTAATCCTGGCCGTTCGGCCCCTCCAGAAAGCCGAATCCGCGATCTTTCACTGTTCGTTTCACTTTACCTATAGCCATGCCCAATTCCTTCGTCGGTTAATCCTTGCTATCATTGTAGTTGAGACTTCGTACTTACGTGCTAGTACGTTGCCTGCTTCCCCTGTCGCCAACCTACTCCTAATATCTAGTACCTCTAGCTCCGTTAGCTTACCACCACCGCCATTGGCTTCACCCCTTGCTGTACGTCCTTTATTACACTTATCTCGTACATTATCTATACTGGTACCAAGGAATAGGTGCTTAGGGTTGCAGCACGGAGGACTATCACACCGATGTAGTACTTGTCTTTTCGGCCAATACCCTCGTGTTACTCTCCAGGCGATTCGATGTGCTCGTCGAAGGTATTTGCGGCCTAGAGCGCGTATAGTAAGAGTGCCGTACCCGTCCCTATCCGTACGCGCCGTCCATGGCCAACATTCGTCCGGCCCCCGTATATCAACGTGTAGCCAGAATCGCTCGGATAGACTCATGTTTCTACTTCCGTGAAGCTCCTTACCCGCCGAATCGAAGAGCGAAACCACTTAGGCATCAGGTTTTTGTTCTTAGCAAAGAACCAATACCAGTGGTCATCGATTATATAAGTGCGGCAAAAGTCATCCTCGCTGCGCATCCCTCGTCCTGACCGCTGGATCAACTCTACTATTGTTACATAATCGAGATACCTCTTATCCGCCTTGTGCCGCGCCTTGATCACCGCTGGCCGCGAGTCGATGAATGGCATCTTTGCTATTATCTGGAACCGCGCTTCCGATTGCGGGAAATCCCATCCCGTCCCTACGCTGGGACTCACCAGCACTGCCGGAGGTCGCGCTGCTTTAAACGCCGCTACCGTATCCCGCATGCTACGTCGGTCGTGCACGTAGATAATGCTACTGAAGCGGCTGCGGGATTGGATCAGCTTCATCTGGGCGTAGCTCATCGTGAACACAATCCCCTTGCTTCCCTTCCCTTCTCCTCCTTCTACCGCCTCCTTCTGGACGATTTGGTCAATCCTGTTCAACCAGATCTTCTCCTCTCCTAGTGTCATGTTGCGCCCAACTTTGACGGTAGGAATGGTGTAGATCGGACGACGGCTGCGCTTGAACGGACTAGGGTATTCCTTGTATAGGTACTGCGACGGATCTATCCCCAGGTATCCCGCATCTTTTGTCGTCACCGTGGCCGATACCAGGATCACGCGCGGGATTCCGGCGAACAAGTATTTCTCGCCATAGCCGCTTGCCCACACCGGCTGGAACGTCGCCCCGTCCTTGTTCTCCTCAATGATCCAATCAGTAGAGGCTCCCGGTACCCATGCAGGAGGGTCGGGGGCATCCGTCCGCTTCCACATCTTCGCTCCTGCCAGTCCCGCCAGATTCGTCTCCAGCTCATTTAATCTCCGTACCACCGTGATTGAGTGCCGGTACATAGAGACTTGGGTCTTGGCTGACTCCACTCGCGCCCGACATACAGGGAGCGCCTCAGTATCAGCCCAATGTACCCACTCCTCTATAGGCACTCCTCGGGGAACCTCTAGTCCCAGTAGCGCCTTTACTTCCTTCGCCACTATCTCAATCTTCACGAACTCCGCCAGCGATTCGGCTGCATCGTGCGCCTCATCCAGGATAAGAGTATCAAACTTTCCTAAGGATTGCTGCACTGCCGCGTACCGGTTCATCGTCATCCAGTAGGAGTAATTGGTTACCACTAACCGGGATTTGCTGGCGCGACGGAGCGCGTCATAATAGTTACAACCACCTTCGCGGAGCTCGCACTCGATCCCGGCGTGACAGGGACCTTCATCGCAGCCGGGAAGGATTCTCCGTCCCTCTTCCTCGAAGTACAGGCACGGGTAGTTGTTTTGTCCTTTAACCTCGACCAGCCCCATCTCCGAGAAGTCGCCCATGAGTTGCTGCTGCAGCCCCTTGGTCTGGGTTAGAGCGAGCGTGCGTCCTCCCACCATGGCCGCTACCGCCATGTAGATGGTAGACTTGCCGCAGTTGTGTACAACGATCCCATTTGCCAGGAAGTTTCTGTGCGGATCGGTGCACATCAGGTCGTACGTCCTCTCCATCTTGAACTTGGCAACGCTCTTTACTCTTACTTCCGTTGGCAACACCTGTAGCTTGTCTCCGGGTCGATGTAGACGAAGGTGATCGGCGCACGACAACACATCCAGATTATCCGGATGGTTATTTAGATGGTTGTTATCCTTGTGGTGAACATGGAACTCATCAGGGTCTATGAATTGTAAGCACTTAGCTAAATCTGGGTCAGTTCTACAAATTCGTACGAAATCCAGCACAGATAGCCCGTTCAGCCTAGCCTCAGCCACTACGCGGTGGAACTCAATTTTTCCTCGTACTCGCTCCGGTCCTCGTTTGTGTCCACGACGGCGGTCGTATCCCGAGCGATAGCTAATGCGACTGTGTGCAAATGGATGGAATACTAGCCCCTGAATCGTACTGTATACCCTCTTCGGACTTCGTAATCCACTGTAAGGAATTGACCCGTCGCAAACTACTATACTAGACTTGCGCAGGTTGACTAGTGGGGTAAAGCCTTCGGTAGTTAGGATCTCGTGGTCCGGGGTAGCTCGCAGCTTCCTGCCATCCTCCAGTACCAACTCATACGTAAGCTTTACCCCACTATATACCACCTCGCTAACTTCGTGTAGACCAATCCTGTCCCCTAGGAGGCTTCTCGTAAAGGTTGGATAGTCGCGCCTGAGTACATTATTCTGATTGGTAAACTCACGCTCGATTGAGTACTTCTTCGATGCCTTAAGCCGTCCACCTCTAGCTACGGTTATTACTGTATCATGCGACACACAGCCGGGAGGAGCATTGATGATGGTGAAGCGGCGCTCATTGCAGGCAGCCGAGATTACCGCATCGAGCTGGCGCGGTCGCCACTCAGCGAATTTCGGAGGTAGGCCCAGATCAGTAGGATTCACTCGTTGCTCGTCTCGGGTGGGGCGGGCACGCGAGCGGCCTCCCCTCGTTCAGCGTTGGCGACGATTGCGCCGATCTCAGCGCCGAGGTCGTTCAGCGAACGCGCGGGCACATGGAGATAGGCGTGGCCTCGCGCATCGTGCCGCGTCTCACATGCGAGAACGGCCTTGAGCGCCGCCAGCAGGTCGGCATTGACCGGCTGTTCCGGCTCCGCTGCCCCTCGCCCCGCCTCGCATGCGTCAGAACATCCGCCGTCCGCGCACCAGTCACGTTTCGCCTGCGGCTTCTCCGCTGCCCCTCGGAGGGAGGCCAGCGACTCGAAATACTTGTCTCGCCACCTGGCCGCTGCTTCCTGCCACTCGGGGGTCTGTTGCGTCCAGTCGCCACCGCTGACGTTCGCGAGCACAACCCATAACATTTCCGCCGCATCCTTCAGCGTCTCCACCTCTGGCGAGGGTCGCAGGGAGGCCAGTGCCGAGGCCAGTTCGTCCGTGCAATTTTTATATACCTGCGCCTTGCCCTCCCAATAAGATGGATCCTCCGTGACAGCAGCAAACTCAGCGACTTTGGCGTCGTAAAACGCTTGATCTTTGCGCCACTTGGCTATCAGCGCCTCGACCGGGTTAGACATCGGCCTTGCTCCATGTTTCACATTCTGCTGTTTCGCCGTGCTTAATGGACTGCTCGTATTCGCACCCTAGAGAGCCATCGTCCAGCGCCGCTTCCATCGCCTTGTCGAGGAAGTCAGATAGGGGCGTTGAACCGTCCTCGCGTTCGTCAAGCATCGCGTGCTGAACGTCCTTTGCAAATTCGACCGCGTCGGTGATGGCGAACGTGCGGATGTAGTCGTCGCGGGCTTCATCAAAAGGATTCGCCCAATCCGCATATGACGCCGCGTGCGCGAGCGTGTGAATCCCGATTTCAATGACCAATTTTCCGCCAGCGACCCTGACCGCCAGCGGCCTACCGTAGTGATAGTGCTTCGGCTCACGGCTCATGGCGCGATCCTCCGGGGGCGAGATTTATCACGGCGACGAATCTGCCACATTAGCAACCAATGCGGCTGCACCAGCCACAGGTAATATTTCGGTGAGCGAAAGAACAGCCGCCAGCGTGGACGTAGCCCGCCGCCGTCCTTGTAATAACGCGGATCTGGACTTGAACCTGCCATCTACGTCCCTCCCTCTGCGGGTGCCGGGCGCTGCGGCGATGCGGGGGCGACTTTTCTCAGCAGATCTTGCACGACCGGAGAAGCACAGTAAGCACACAAGGTGGAGGCATCCCCAATCCCGCAGTAATCAGGATTGTAGCACCCGCTGGGCGGTGCGGGGGCGGGAGGATCGGAGACAGGCTCAGGCATCGCCCCTCACAATCCACCGCAGCCGCCCCCACAATGTTGCTGTGCACAGCACAAAATTGTTAAGGTCCAGTCGCATCTCTCCTACCTTCACTCTTAGCCATTCGTTTTCCTCTTCTATCCTCTTCATCTCCTTCCTGGTTTCCCGTACCACTGCCCCCATATCTACCAGCGCCTTCCCTGTCTCCTCCTGTATACGCTTTTGCGCCCTCAGCGCTTCTACCGCCGCATCTCCCGCCCTCACCACTTCCCGCCGACTCACGCGCGCTTCAGCCATAGGTATTCTCCGTTTCTACCCTTACCGCCCCTGCTCCAGCCGTCGCTCGTTCCGTAACCTTTTTAGTGCTTCCGCCGTCACCCAGACGCTGACCACCTCCGCCCCATACCTCCGAGCGAAAGCGGAGGCGGCGGAGTGGGTACGAAAGAGAACCGCTGATACCCCCCCTGGCCCCCTACGAATGTCGGGATATACAACCTCGTATATCTCGCGGAGGCCGGGAGGGTGGTCAGACATCGCAACCGGGCGTACCGGGTCGCCGAAATGGCCCATACGGAACATGACATCCGTGACTTACAAGGAACCCCATGAACCGCTTGTAATCCCTATCCGGCATACCAAATAAGCGCACCACGCACCTGTACTGTCCATGCGTCGCAATCAGCCCCCGTTGAATAAGCATCCTAATATCCTGCCGCACGAGATCACGATCTCGATAGAGCGGATACGCATGTGTCCAGAACGATTGTCCCGGAGTAGTGACCGCAGCATAAAGTGTATTGGTAAGATGCTGCCGCCGATCCTGTTGCGGCTGTAACTCGGACGACGGTAGCGCTGCCTCGATGTGCTCGATATCAATAACCGTGTCTGACGCGGCCCACCGTGCACACGTGATGACGTGTTCCAACTCTCGGACATTGCCCGGCCACGCGTACTGTGCCAGGCGCGCGCGTGCGGCCTGCGTGATGATCATCGGCTCTGCTATACGAGCAAGGAAATGATCGATCAGGAGTGGAATGTCGGCCCGGCGTTCCCGTAGCGGAGGCACGGCTACCTCAAGCACTCGCAGTCGATACATCAGGTCGGCCCGGAAGGAGCCTGCTGCGACCATACCGGGTAGATTGCGATGCGTGGCCGCAATCACGCGGGCATCTACTCGCGAAACCGTATCCGATCCTACGGGCTGGATCTCCCCGCTTTCCAGGAAACGCAGGAGCGCCGCTTGCATGCGCGGCCCCATCTCCCCGATCTCATCCAGAAAGACGGTGCCCTGATGAGCTGTCCGCAATTTTCCAGGTCGTTCACGATCAGCGCCGGTGAAGCTACCCCTCAGGTGTCCGAACAACTCCGACTCAAGGAGCGCGTCCGTCAAGGCCGCACAATTTACAGGTATAAACGCGCGGGCGTGCCGCTTCGACGTCACATGTACGCGGCGAGCGATCAAGTCCTTGCCTACGCCGGTTTCCCCGGTAATAAGAATCTTGTCGTCGCCAGCGGCCATGCGGTCCACGGATTGTAGTAGCGACTGCGTAGCGTGTGCACCAATGAATACCGGCATTGGACTTATAGCGCGGCTTTGTGCCGTTATCACAAGAACATCCTTTTGATTAACATGAACGCCCCTAGCAGGAGCGCCCATAAACCTAGTGATATAGCGACGACGGCCAGAAACGCTGGCCGTCGCCACCTGAACTCGAGACTAGTCCCAGGGACCATTCGGTTTCGTCTCGGACACACACTCGAAGGCCGTAGACCCCACGCTGAAGCTGCCGCCCACGGCGTCACACTGCTGCAGTGCGCCTTCGCCAGCGCCGGGGAATCCCGTCGTCCGTGTCCACGTCGTCGGTTCGGGCTCCGGCTCGGGTTCGGGCTCCGGTTCCGGCTCAGGGTCCGGTTCGCAGTCGAGGCACGGCGGATCTACGGGTGGATCGACTGGCGGGGCCACCGGCGGTACCACCGGAGGCACGAACGGCGGCGGGGCATCGTTCGCCCCGCGAATCTGGAAGGTGATCCACGGTGTCCACACGCTCTGCCCGTCTCCTCCACACACCCACGTCGCGATACGAGCTTCGTAACGGCCACTCTCATACGGCCGTTCGACGTTGCCGCCGTCGTGTTCGGTGGTGAAGCGGTCTACGGCGGCTTTGGTTGCCTCAGTGCGCACCTCAATGGCGTAGAGGGTTGCGCCTGGTACGGGGGTCCACCGGAAATCGACGTGGAACTGCCCTGTAATGGTGTGCCACCCCTGCACGAGGTCATGCGGGCAGGAGTTCGGTCCCGGCACGAAGCGTGCGGTGTCGGATACCGAGTCCGTGCTCCCCTGTCCACCGGCCCCAGTCACGGGTAACGGTCCAACCACGGTGTCGAGCGGGGTACTGCCGCATGCGGCGGCGAAAACGGTACTCATGAGTAGTGCTACAATTCGTGTCATCTTCTCTCCTTGGTTATGGTACAATGAGTGTCCGGTGAACTAGTGCTTGGCCTTGTACGGATCCCCACGGTAATCGAGCGTCGGGACCTTGCCGCCCTTGCCGTTGCTCTTGAATGTGTACGAGTCCCGGACCTTCTTGCTCGGGATCACCTCGGCCGGGTCCGCGCCTCCCGCGATCTTCTTCATCCAGCCATGCCACCGGCCGTCGTGTCCCGGCGCAAAGTAGCTCATAGTTTCCTCGCCGCAACCGCAGGCGCACGACCTCACCGTCTTCACCACCTTCTTCTTGGTGCCCGCTGACCGCGCCGCCGCTCCTGCCAACTTCCGTTTGCCGCCCGTTCCCGGCAGTCCCGCGTGCTTGTCGGCCCGCTTCCTTGCCAGAGCCGCCTTGCGCACCTTCTCTCTGCCGCGCGCCGACTTCTCCGCTACCGGAATCGCTGATGCTGTCGCCATTGTCGTTTCTCCTGATTGATTAACTTCCTGTTTACGCTTGTTACGCTGTCGCTCCGACTCGTCCAGGTCGCGCTCGTCTATCCGTTCGACTATGGCTCGAGGAGAGATGCTGACGCCGCCTCCGAGAGATTCAAATTCCCGTATCTCCGCCTCTCCTTCTCCCACTCTTGCTACCCGCTGCTGCCCCTTCAATGGGACACAGTAGGCGCGGGACTCGTTCACCATCTCAACCCGATAAGGTGGACCGTTGGGCACCATGCGGATGATCTCGCCCTGCTGGAGTAGCGAGGCGATGGGACGAGAGGCCCACGCACTGGGAGGCGGAGCGGGGATAGGGATAGATGCGGGAGTTGGGGTGACCGTCAATAAGCTGGGCGGCATCGCTGCTACTGCCGCCTTAACCGAGAGAGCCGCTTTTCTCGCCATCGTTCCTCCTTGGGGAACCGAGCCAAGCGCCCATTAGAACACAGGCTTTGTATTTCTTACCAGTAACTTACCCGACCGCACTAGTTTTTCAAATGCCTCCCAATCTTGAACTATCCTACAACCGGGGCCGAACCCGTGTAGTGTCTTATGGCAGTTTGGACAAACTATCATCGTATTGTCCAAGCTATAACCTTTGTGCGAGTCTATGCGGTGCCGATCACACACTCCGCCCCAGCCGCACAACTGGCATGGAGTTCTAACATTTCTCTTTTGATTCGATCTTAAGTGGTGTCCACACAACCTCTTACCGCGTGCCGTACGGCGCGTACACCCTGATACTTGGCACGGCTTAACGCGATTGCGTTGTCTTAACAACGCATTCTTGGTCCGCGGCACGAACCAATGATAACACGGCGGTGGCTGGCTGTCAATAATCCTATTCCTTCTAATCGAGAACCCCCTACTGCTCCTGTTGAATGACCGACTGCTGAGCCCTCATGCCGTCGATAATCACCTCCACCTGCGCCAGGACTGCCGCCTTGTTGCCCTTCAGCCCCAGCTCCTGCTTCAGGACTGAGTAAGCGGTGCGCCCTCTTGATGCCCTCATCCCCTTTGTCTCCAGATAGAGCGCACCCTTGAGTACGCACAGCCGGTAGTAGCTTATCGACGCCGCTCCGGTAATAACGGTACAACCCGCTTTCTGTTCAATCGGCATCGGTCTTCTCCCTATTTATGTCCCATCGCCCCTGTTCGTACCCGCGCAGGAATATGGTGAGTCCTTCGCGGTGTACAATACCGAGATATCGCGGCTTCCGTCGCCGTCGCTCAGGCCCCACAGCCCGTAGCCGTTCCGTAACGACACGTCCATTCCGAGCTGTCGCATCCGGTATACCGTCTCCTGTATCTCCTTCCTGTAGCTTCTCCTCACTGTGTTCTCCTTCCTGTAGCTATGCGCCACTGGTCCCCTCCTTGCTATCTTCCGGTCCCGCCGTCGTCTCCGGGTCCGGCTCTCCCATCAGGTATTTCTCAATCTTCCCTATGTAGCCCTCCGCCGTCTTAATCAGCGCCTCGTGTAACAGCCCGATGTTACGGGCTCCGTGCAACTTATAATTGCGCGGCGCATCCTTCATCGGCCAGGTATACTCATCGTTCTCCCGGATACACAGTTGCCACCTGCCCTTCTCTCGGACGTATCCGATCTTAAGCTGGTCGGAGGTCTTGACCCAGCACTGGATTCCTAGTCCCAGCGCATGTAGCTTCTCCTCCTCGTGATGGATTCGCTCGGTAAGCTGGTTGGATAGCGTATCCAGCCGTTGCTTCAACTCCTGCACCTTTTCGAAGTCTATCACCGTGTCCTCCACCCCAGCCCTTCCGGAGGCTCGTCGCCCATCATGTCGTCCTCGTCCTCGTCCGGTTCCTCCCCCTCTGCATCGTCGTCCGGTTCATCTTCCTCTTCCTCCTCTTCTTCCTCCTGTAGCTCCAGCTTACCCGAGTACGTCTCGCAGCTTCCGCACACCTCCCAGCAATCCGCCTGTCCTGGGTGCGACATGGCGTAGTGGCGAGTGTAGTCGGAACAGGTGCGACAGAAGAACCAGCCGTCACCGATCCACATGTGAGGATTCATCACCAGCCCA
>Ga0326597_10000627_pt1 | contig 61573 bp, 65 predicted proteins | sample RVTome_12_FD_203789 | JGI IMG/M metagenome (GOLD analysis project Ga0326597, IMG submission 203789) | Soil microbial communities from uranium-contaminated site in the Upper Colorado River Basin, Wyoming, United States - RVT100D185 | ecosystem: Environmental > Terrestrial > Soil > Contaminated >...
AGGCAGAGCAGGCGCAAGATCGCAAGGTAAAGTCGGCGGCGTGATGAATTCAGGCAGGAGTCGCTCAGGACAATTTCAACTAAGAACTTGACAACCTCTTGATTTACGTGTTGGACCAATTACAAGGCGCACGGAGGATATAAGGAGACGGAAATGGAGGATCTGCAGCTTTTCGGAGAAGCGGTGGGCCTGCTTGGCGTAGCCCTACTTTTGATGTACGCCGACTGGACAAGTCACGCGCCGGATCAAGGCTCTAAGGATCATATTGCATCACGGTGGTGGTATTGGACTGGGGCGTTTGCTGGAATATTAGGACCCCTGTTCCTGCTGTTGCTCGGGGCTGCAAAACCTCTCGGTCTATTCACCTGAGACTACCGTGAGATCGGGTCTCCCCTACTCCGAATCACGCGTCCGAGCCTCCAGATAGCTCCCGTTGACACCCCATATCGAGTAGTGGGAGAATCCCCGCGGTTCAGGGGAGGCCCATAATGATTCGTACGTACCTACTTTTATGTCTCGTGTTGTTTATCCTCGCAGTGCCGAGGGAGTCGGTGGGGCAAGGCGGTGTATTAGCTGAACTGAACGCAATAGATATCGTGGTTATGGACTTAACCAGTTTCGAGAAGAGGTTAGGTCTGAGCAAAGAGGCTATTTCTAACCAAGTACTTGTACTGCTACGAAGTAAAGTTCCACGCCTAATAGTGACAGACACTGCTAATTCAGTCGTGTTTATTGATGTCTCTGTCGACGCCATCAGGACGACACAGGATAGTAATTTCGGCCACTATGGATATGTAGTCGTGTCGATTGGGCGCCAGGTCACGATCATGGAAACTGGAAGATTTGGCGGAGGATTTATATGGCTACAGCATGCCGGATTTAACGGTCCCCAACCCAATTTACATGGAAATATCAATATGGCATTAGACCAACTTTTAACTGCCTTCGCCGCCGCCTGGTATCGGGATAATCCAACAAAATAGAATACGATCTGGAGCTAATGAGAAAACTGATCCTCCTATCGCTGGTCCTCTGCTTCGTAACCCCGGCATCCGTTGCCTTCGCCCAGCGTCCAGGCTGGCGGCGAGTGAATAACGCTCCCGACGACATCATTTATGCTGGGAAAGACCGAACCTTCTACTGCTGTTGTGGTCTACACTTCGGACCACGACAGTGACGGGAGCGGCTCAGTGGATCACCAGGCTTGTGGCTACGTACCCCCACAATCCTACACCAACCGGGCCAACCGGATTGAATGGGAGCATATCGTTCCCGCTTCCCTCCTACCGGCGCACCAGTTTGACTGCTGGGTGCATGGATCCCGTGACAAATGCGAGCGTGAGGATCCACGAGCACAGGCTATGATCTTTGATCTCCACATCCTGGCACCCGCGATAGGACAGGTGAACGCCCTACGATCCAATGATCGTTATACGGAGATCCCTGGTCCTCCAAGCGGATTGGAAGCATGCCCCATTCAAGATGAGTCAAACGCGTTTGAACCACCCCGGTTAGGCTAAACAGTCAAAATCGCTTCGTCCCTTCGCTCCGCCCGAGTTCAGTGGTCCCCTTCGTTGAAATCGGGTGGGTCCCTAAAGTGAAATCGGGCATCCAAGCCATTGGCGACCCGCTTCACCTGTATAAGGCCGTGTTTAGAGTACGTTCTTGGCGCCTTTTTCCATTCCCTGTAGGCTTCACGCTTTTCTCTTATACCTGCACAAAACAGGCACGGGGGCAGAAAGACCCTTGCGGGATATAGGTTTTTCGGGGAAAATCTGCTTTGCAATCAGAAGAAGACCTCCGAATCTCACCCTGACCCCGAGAGAGAATCCGCGAATGTCGTTGACACCCGCTTTCGACCGAGTGACAACTATCCCATGACTGTCGCGGCCCTCATGGTCATGCTTCATTTCTCCCAGATTGTCGGCCTCAAATTTAGCTTTGTCGGGGTATTCCTGTTGGCGCGGGGCTCGGATGCTTGGCAAAGTGTCTACGGCGGCTGGCCCGCCCCTCTTCAACGTATAGGCACCCTCCTCTTTCAGCGCAGCGAGGAAGGGCACGAATCGTTCTGGGGATGGGTTTGGTTGCTGGTCGGATTTCTGCTGCAACTCGTGGGGCAGGTCTGCACCAGATTCGGGCTGTACACGTTCTAACCCTAACACCCCATTTCCTTTTTTATTTATTGCTCTTGCGAGCCACTCTGTTTTGATGTAAAAGCGCCTCGAAGTTGCACCTAAAAAGGGTGGGATCATGAATTCTAAGATTGATTTACAACTCAAACTCATCTTGCTGTTTACTGTTTTATCAATTTTTTTATTTGCTTCACTTGCCCATTCATTGAACGGACAAGAACTCCTTGAATATTGCAACCTGGCTGAGAAGGTGGACGATCGGGTTGTTCGGGTAGATGAAGACATACTTGCTAAAGCGTCATACTGCTATGGTTTCATCAGGGGTGTTGCTGGGGCCAATGATGCTTTTTCTTTAATCCCATCAATTAAAGCCGTTAAGCACTGTGCTCCTGAAAACGTCACCAATGGTCAGCTAAGCCGCGTAGTGCTCAAATTTTTACGGCAACACCCAGAAAATCTGCATTCTACTGGTGCAGCCTTAGTTCTTGCAGCTCTTCGTAATGCATATCCGTGTGAATCTCAGCCCTGACCGACTGTGCCCATTCTGTGCTTGAACTCCTGTCGGAACCGATGAGGTGGAAGTCGGAATCAGGGAACGAACCCTTGAATTGATAAGGGATTTTATGGCAAAGTTGGGTTTCCCTGCCGACAGGTCTTACCCTTTTAAGCAGAGGGTCGCTGGTTCGAGTCCAGCACGGCTCATTTACCTATTTGATTTCCCAGGCTCGAAATCATCCCGTACGCACCGGTACGACAGATCAGTTCCTGCGGTTCGCTTTCAAGGCTCGCTGGTAGGCCTCACGGGCGGTGTTCCTGTTCATGTAGTCCAACAGCAGCGGGCTTAGCTTGAGCTTGTGCCCGTGACCGGAGACGATACAGGTCGTGAGCAAGATATCGGCGCCGGTGAACGTATCCCCGAGGATGAACGGTCTCCCGTCCGCCAATTTGAGATGGGCCACCCTGATCTGCTTCTCGAAGCCCTCGAACGCGGCGCGCACCGCGTTGGGAGCCTCGCCGTAGACCTCCTTCAGCCCGACGTGCTTGCGCACGATGTAGAGGGTGGTTGCGTCCAGTTCTGTCATGGTGAAGAAACACCACTCGTAGTAAGCGGCCCGCTCGGGCGTGCCCACGGGCGGCACCGATCCGCGGGACCCGCCATAGGTTTCGCCCAGATAGGTGACGATGGCCGCGCTTTCCGCCAGGACCAGATCCCCGTCCTGGAGCAGCGGAATCTTTTCCCTGGGGTTGAGCCTGACGTACTCGGGGCGCTGGGTCTCGCCCGTGCGGGACCCGATGGGCCGTCTTTCGTATTCCAGCCCCAGCTCCTGTAGGATCCATTGAGCCCTCATGGTGCGCGGTGTTCCGACACCCCACAGGATCAATCGAGGCTTCACCGCTGCTCTGTCCATACCCCCCCCAATCCTTGGATTTTTTGGTAGGCCCTGTGCTATATTAGCGCCCGAGATTGAGCCTCCGAATTGAGCCTTTCTCCACAGCTCCTACACGGCTCATACCGTCCCCGTCGTCTAGCCTGGCCCAGGACATCGGCCTTTCACGCCGGCAACACGGGTTCAAATCCCGTCGGGGACGCCAAACATCTTTTTTTTACCGCCAACCGCCTAATCATCCGACACCTGTTCGTCATGCTGTATAATCATTTAAGCAGCCGTCTCACCTCCCTCTCTGCCAATATAAGTGAGGCAGTGCCCTCCCAGATTTTAGTGTCGAGGGACTTTGCCAGGAGCGGGAAAGGCCCTCTTGACAGCGATTATCCTTCTGATAGGTAGCGTTCTCGGGTCTTTTGTTGGCGTTCAAGGGGGGGTAGTTACCGTGACCGCAAATAGGCTGGGGCAGCGATTCAGGCTAGTTTCGGCTTTTCTGGTAGTTAGCCTATTTTTTAGCGTACCCGGGGATCGGTTTGCCCAGGAAACTAATCCGCCTCAATTTTCAACCCACCCAAAGCTACACTTTCGACTTCAGGAATTATTCAACGAAGCGCCGCCGTCTCTTCCCCAGGAAACGGGGCTTCTCAGAATCGACGACCAGGGAAGGGTCCAGGTGTATATCCGTCCCGTATCGGGTGCTGATGTACAGGATTTGCTTGATAACATCTCACTACTGGGAGGGAAGATTGACGGACAGGGCCTGGGAGTCATACAAGCATGGGTTCCCATCAATGTCCTGGAATCGGTTGCCGATCTCCCCAACGTGCTATACATCCGCCCGCCTGATTACGGACAACCCAATACAGGTTCTGTCACGACTGAAGGAGATGTAATTCTCGCCTCGGATGATGTCCGTCAACAGTTTGGAGTAACTGGGGCGGGGGTTCGTGTCGGTGTAATCTCAGATGGGCTCAAGGGGCTGGAAGAAAGTATCGCTTCTGGTGACCTTCCATCAACGACCTTTCATTGCCAAGCTGCTTCTTTGACGCTACGGTCTAACGGCTGCCTTGTGGGGGAAACATTAGTCGAGACAAGTAGAGGTATTACCGGGCAACCCTTCCGATCCGATGGAAATTTAGCACCTGGTGCAGAAGGCACCGCAATGCTGGAAATTGTCCATGATATTGCACCTGGGGCTGAACTTTGGTTTACGAACGTTGCGACATCCATGGACTGGATCAACGCAGCAACATTTCTAGCAGCTAGGGTTGACGTTTTGGTTTCAGATGTTGCCTTTCCCGCGTTCTTCCCTGACGGCCAAAATACACTCTCACAAGCCGTGGCCCAAATCATAGAGAACCCGTCCAACCAGGCATTTGCCTATATACAATCTGTTGGCAATCATGCGGACAAGCATTATTCAGCAACATATACGGACTCCGGAATTGGCAACGCAAATGGTAACGTTCATTTGTTCAGTTCAACTAATGAAACGGACGGACCCGCTACTCCATTGCACCTGAACCAAATAGTAATTCCGGCAGAAACGATAGCAAAAATTTATCTTACTTGGAATGATCCTGCAGGGGCATCGACAAACGACTATGACCTTCTGCTTGTCGACTGTGAAACAGAAGTGATCCTGGACAGCAGCATCGAAATTCAAAACGGTTTTCAAGAACCACAAGAGACTATCGCTTATATTAACATTTTTGGCGTTGATATACTTGCATGCTATGCAATTCAAAATTTCGGTAATTTTGCGGCACCTCGCACATTAAATATTTTATTGGACCTGAGGACAGATCAACCATTTCATCTGTTCAATACCCCAACGAAAAGTATAGTCGCACCAGCCGACACCCCTGGGGATCTAATCGCCGTTGGAGCTGTCCCTCATTCATCACCAACTACGATTGAGTCGTTCAGCTCACGTGGCCCAACTTTTGATGGACGGGATAAGCCTGATGTAGTGGCACCCGACGGTGTCAGGGTAACGGGAGCTGGAGGTTTTCCGTCTGCTGGCTGTAGCCCAAATTGTGCGTTTTTTGGAACCTCAGCGGCAGCACCTCATGTGGCAGGTGTTACAGCATTGCTCCTAGAGCTTGACCCAACGTTGACCCTTTCCAGCTTGAAGTCTGTCCTAAAACAAAGCACTAATGCACTCGGTCTGATCGACGGCCTCGCGACCGCGACCGCTGTAACCCCTCTCTTAGCGGTTTCTCCAACTACCACAGTGGACTTCGGGTCAGTAGCAGTGGGGCAGTCCGCCGATCGAACCTTCACCGTCACCAACAGCAGAGGCGGAACCCTCAACGGGACACCCTCTACCTCAGCCCCTTTCAGCATTCTGGGCAACGCCGCATACTCTCTCACGAGCGGTGAGAGTAAGGACATTACGGTACGTTTTAGCCCGACATCGGTAGCTACCTTCATGGGCAATGCCACTTTCACCGGCAGCCTAGAGACCCGGCAGCTTACCGGCGTGGGGATTAGGGCCTTCACTGATGATCCTTTGGTTACAGGGGCAACAGCAATCAAGAGAGTACACATCACGGAGCTACGTGATGCGGCGAACCAGCTAAGAGTTCAAGGTGGCCTGGTAGGATTTTCGTTTACCGATCCGACCCTGACCAGTGGAGTGACAACTGTCAAGCGAGTCCATATCACTGAATTGCGCGCTGCATTAACTCAAGCCGCTGCCGCGCTTGGCAAAGCGGCCCCTACCTTTGCTACTGACCCAGCAATCGTAGCTGGCCAGACGGTTATTAAAGCAGCCCACATAAACGAGATTCGAACAGCTATAAAGTCATTGGAGACAGTATCCACTCAGTGACATAAGAAGCCACCGTGCATACCGGGACCACCCTGTGTCTCGTGTGAAAATTGGCCAGCAATCGGTTTCACCATCCTCAGGGCTACGTCGCCTGATATGACGCTAACTTCCAGGCATTTTTTTACGTTGGGGTTGAATAGCCTTGTGTTCGCCATCGAAGTCCAGCGCAGCATATGGAGAAGCAGGGGACATGATGAGCCCCAAGCCGAAAACTCCGTTGCGGAATTCGTCACAGACTTCCTGTTCAGTTTGTCGCGTATCGACCCACACGCCCCAGCCCTCGCGATACGGAGTTTTACTCGCTCGGGCAGAGAGGGAGCGTGCTGCGCGACACCCGGCTCTTGATACCCATATGGTAGAGCTTGCTTTCTTGGGCTCTGAGGCACGCCTCGATGTCGCGCAAGCTCTCTCGATAGGTCAGTTGGGCGAATGCCATCGAGAGATATTGGTCGAGACAGGAAAAGGTCTTGACCTTGTGCTCTCCGCCATAGCGGGCCACGCAACGACGAAACGTTGTCAGCGGCAAGTGCTGCGTGACTTGCGCAAAGACCAGTTTGCCCAGGTTCATGAACGCCCCCCGCGAGTGAGTTCCTCGCAGGATCGCAAATCCACGGGGCGCACTTCAAATCGAGACCAAGAAAAATCATGAATTATCTATTTCAGATCAACCAATTAGCGCGTTTCGGCTGTTCAACGTCCGGACAGCAGTGCATAGGTAAGATTGTCAAGACCATCGTGCCTGACCCCATAGACACACTTTTTTCATCCGGACGGAAGGAACCTTCAGTTGCGCCCAAGCCGGTGCAACTAGCGGAGCGCCTGGCCCGGAGTGCGCTGGACTAAAGATCGGTATGCAGATATATTCTTAATTATAGTAATTCTGCTTATATATTCATTAGTTATAATATGCTCCCTGATTTCGTAGACATACTTGACAACGATTAGGGAACATACTATATTGAGCAATGCGGATCGTCGCGAAGAGGACTCTGCGGGAATTTTGGTTGCGCTACCCCGACGCTGAAGAGCCCCTCTTGGCATGGTATCGCGAAGTCGAAAAGGAAGACTGGACCAAGCCGTCACAGGTAAAAGACAAGTATAGGAGTGCAAGCTTTGTGGGGGATCGTGTTGTGTTCAATATCAAAGGAAATCATTACAGGCTTGTTGTGAAGATCAATTATCCGTACAGGGTGGTTTATGTGCGTTTCGTCGGCACGCATAAAGAATACAATGAGATTGACGTCGAGGAGGTGTGAGAGATGAGCAATATTCGACCAATTCGAAGCGACGCAAATTACGAGGCCGCTCTCGCGCGTATTGATGCCCTTATGAACGCCGAGAGTGAAACCCCTGAAGGTGAAGAACTCGATGTGCTTACTGACCTTGTCGAACTTTACGAGGCGAAGCATGTCCCCATGGGATTTCCAAGCCCGCTCGGAGCAATCCGGTTTCGCATGGAGCAAGGCGGGCTTTCACCACGTGATCTTATCCCGTTCATGGGCAGCCGTGCAAAAGTATCCGAGGTGTTGTCCGGCAAACGCCCGCTCACGATGCAAATGGCACGCGCGCTACATGCCAATCTCGGTATCCCGGCCGACGTACTATTACAGCAACCGGGCGGTGAGTTGCATTCGGCCCTCGAAGGCACCGAGTGGCACCGGTTTCCATTGGCGGAAATGGCAAAACGTGGATGGATCGAGAAGCGACGCAATCTTAACTCCCATGCTGAAGAAATCATGCGAGATCTGATTGGTCGCGCCGGAGGCGAATATGTTTTACCTGCAACATTCTTCCGAAAGAATGATCAGGCGCGTGTCAACGCGAAAACTGACCCATACTCTCTTAAAGCTTGGTGCTGGGAAGTGTTGGCGAGGGCAAATGCGCGTCGGCTGTCCGTCAGCTTTAAACCGGGCACAGTCGACCTTACTTTTCTGCGGAAAGTGGCCACATTGAGCTGGTCGCAAGACGGCCCCCGACTCGCCCAAGAGTTCCTCGCCAATAACGGTATTCATCTCGTGTATCTTGAGCATTTACCGCGTACGCACCTCGACGGTGCGGCGCTTCAACTCGCCGACGGTACACCCGTTATCGGGCTGACCTTGCGCTATGATCGGCTCGATAATTTCTGGTTTTGCTTGCTGCACGAGCTTGCTCATATCGGCCGCCATATGACGGGGACAAGCAATGAAGCGTTCGTCGATGATCTGAGTCTTCGTGACCTGCAAGGCGCGCGACGTGATCATCGAGAAACCGAAGCAGATGACTGGGCCGAGAATGGGCTCATTCCAGAAGACATATGGAATACGAGCAAGGTAAGGGACAACCCAACGCCGCTGGCGGTCATGGAGCTAGCCCAGCACCTCGGCATTCATCCGGCAATCATCGCAGGTCGCATCCGGCACGAGACACGGAACTTTCGCCTGTTGTCCCATTTTGTCGGCTCCGGAACTCTACGTAATCAGTTTTTTGAAGGAGAATAGGAATGAGTTTTCGTGTCCGAAATCAACTTGACTAGGGGGTCAACTAGGGGGTCAAGTCTGCTCTTGGCTCTTTAGTAGTTGATTCTCAATTCGCACTGCTCGCTGCCGCAGCCTTCGCTCCCTGCCAATTCGTTCCTCCATCCTCAAATATCCCGTGCTCACCGATGAGTACTTCTTCAATCCAACCACCTCACCAACTCTAAAAAATTAGCGGCATTTTCCAAGGTAGTGGCCCGGGTTGTGTGGAAATTGGTTCCTTCGGTATCCATGCCTCAAAAATTTCTCCCACATTTGGCTTTTAACAAACGATCTCCATCTGGTCTAGGCTCAACTACCTCCGCTCAGGCCGCTTGCGACATGGAAATCCGGCCGAGCTCCCTCCACCCATCGATGCGACGCATATGGATCTGACCACTGATCAGCAATCCAAAGAGCAAGAGCTCCGCCGCGTTGGCGTTGGGAAGCGATCCTTGGGTCTTCACCCGTCTTCGAAACTCCCCGTTGAGCCGCTCAATGGCATTGGTGCTGCGAAGCGACTTCCACTGGCTGTTGGGAAAGCTGTAAAAGGTCAGAAGCTCTTCTCCTGCTTCTTCCAAACTACCAGCCACCTTGGGGGCCAGCTTCTTCCACTTGGAGAGAAACTCCCTGTAGGCTTTCTGGGCAGTATCCAAGCACTCGGCGCGAACGATCCTGTGATAATCGCTTCTCATCTCCTCCAAGGCATGCCGAGGTACATAACGCTCCAGATTGCGAAGCTTGTGCACCGTACATCTCTGTACTGCCACCCCCGGCCAGAGCTGTTCTACAGCCGCTCGAAGCCCCTTGTTCCCATCCATGACCACCAGGGCCGGCCGCCCCAAACCTCGACTGACCAGCCCCTCGACAAACCCACTCCAACACGACGTCGATTCGCTGGCCAAAAGCTCCAGGTCCAACACCTCCTTGCCTCCCTCACGGCTAACCCCCAGAGCTACCAACACCGGCAGCGATGTCACTTTGTTAGCCACCCTGACCCTAACAGCTATGGCATCGAGGTAAAGCACCATCACACCGAACTCCGTCAACGACCGCTTACGCCACGAGTAGAACAGGCTCTGAAGCCGCCCGACGATACGCGAGATCGCGCTCTTGGACAGTGGAGCACCACGCAGCAAGGGAGAAAGCGCTCCCCGGATACGTCTGCCGTTAGCCCCAGCCAGGTAGGCTCCCAAAAGGGCACAGTCCACCGATGGGGCTCGCCGCTCGTAGCGCCGGATCAGATGGCTTTGCCATTCCTTTTCCTGTCCGTCCTCGATCAGCCGGGCTCGCGGCAACTCAAACACGGTGGTGCCCAACCCGGTAGTGATCGAGCGCGACCTCTTGCCGTTTCGGTAACCCCGGCGCTCACTGCTACGTTCATAGCGCCGAGCCGCCAAGACTTCCTCAAGCTCTGCTTTGGCCAATACCCAAATCATCTCTCGGATTTTTCCTCGAATCCCTTCGGTCAATGGATCTGGCCCCGGCAGGGCTTCCATTCGCTCAAAGGATCGTATACCTTGTCCCATAGGCGTGTCCCTCCTCGGGCTGACTCACCCAGTGAGCCAGGTTGTTTTTGGCTACCGAGAGGATACGCCTTTTTAATTTTCCACAGCAAGCGGGACACGACCCAGCTCTTCGTATTGCATCTGATTGACGGAGCACTCAAATACTGACTTTTGAACCCGCTGTCCGAAGTCCTTACAGACCTGCGCCACCCTGCGGAGCCGGACCTCTCCCTCGGGGGATTTGGTCGAAACGTCATAGGTCACCAGGATCAGCACAAAATCCCCTCAGCGGTATAGAAAAGGCAAGTATGCATCCATGTCGCCACGGAGCACACGAGCCAGCAAACGCGCCTGGACGTGGGGGATCAGACCCAAGGGGGTTTTTTGCTCCAATAAGGGGTGCATGACCTCTTCTTGTTTGCGGGTCTGATAGGCCACGATGACGCTCTTCCGGCCTTCGTCGTTCAAGTGAACCGCGCCGCCTGGACGCTCGACAAAGTGGGCCTCTGTAATCTGCCTTCGATTCACCAGAGTCAGGGCTAGTCGGTCCGCTAGAACAGCTCTCAACTCCTCCATTAAGTCTAAGCCCAGTGCCGGTCTTCCGGAACGTAATGCGCGGAGAAAGCCCACCTGAGGGTCCAGCCCGACACCTTCCGCTCCCGCAACGCAATCGTTCACCAAGAGCGCGTATAGAAATGAAAGGAGAGCATTCATCGGGTCCATCGGCGGCCGTCGGTTCCGCCCATTCAGTTTGATGGTCCGCCACTTGCAGTGGCAAGCTTCGAGTCGGGTGAATATCGACTCGCTACAAGGAGGCAAGGGCCATGCGAATCAGAGAGATCATGACCCGCGACCTTGAGGTAATACACCCAAACGATATACTGCAGGACGCGGCAGAGAGGATGCGATCGCTGAACGTGGGATCGCTCCCGGTGTGCGATGGCGATCGGCTTGTGGGGATGGTTACCGATCGAGACGTCACCGTGCGGGCTACGGCGACCGGGCAGGACCCGAAGCAGACCACCGTCCGCGACGCCATGACCAGCGGCGAGGTGATTTACATCTTCGAGGACCAGGACGTGCGTGAGGCGGCACAGTTGATGGAGCAGCGCCAAGTCAGGCGACTGCCCGTGCTGAGCCGCGAGAAGCGTCTGGTCGGCATCGTCGCCCTGGGAAATCTGGCGGTGGAGAGCGGCGACGAGCAGCTGTCTGGCGAGGTGCTGGAGCGAGTCTCCGAGCCCGCGGAGCCGGAGCGATAGCGTTAGAACCTAGCGAAAGCTCCCTCTGAAGGAGACCAGAGGCTCGGTATCCTGGGTGGCCGTGTAGGCGACCAGGCGGCCGATGACGATCATCGTGCCCTGGGACTCGATTGTCTCTTCGACCTGGCAGTCCAGCACCCCCACGGCGCCGACCAGAGTGGGCGCGCCCGTGCTGAGCGTGGACCAGGGTTCGGTTTGAAAACGCTCTGCCCCCTTCAGCTCTGTCTTGCCGCCGAAGTGGCGGATCAGCTCCTCCTGGTCGCGGCGCAGGTAGTTGATAGCGAAGTGCCTGGCAGCCAGGATGGCGCGGAGCGCGGAGGTCTTCAGGTCCACTGACACCATCATGCGGGGCGGATCGGCGGACAGATGGGTAGCCGAGAGCGCCAGGAACCCGGCGGGCCCCTCCTCGTCGCGCGCCGTCACCACCGCTGCCCCGATGGCACGACAGCCGATCGCCTGCCAGAAGGTCCTGGCATCTACCTTTGATCCCCCTCCCCCTTGTGGGGGAGGATCAGTGAGGGGGGTACTCATCGATGCAACATCCTACGTGCACATGTTCTCGTACAGGGTACGGCCTTCGTACCGCGTGCGAAAGCGGCCTCGGCGCTGCAGCTCCGGGACCAGGTGGTCCACGATGTTCATCTGGTAGCGCGGCACCGAGTAGGGACGACCGATGATGTAGCCGCCGCGGGCACCCTTCGCCTCGAAGTCCTCTTCCAGGTAGTCGGCTATGTGGCAGGCGGTTCCCGCGATAGCCCAGTCGTACCCTGTGGCGAACCGCACCCCGTACTGGAAGAACTCCTCGCGGGTGATCGTTGCGCCTTCGCCCACCTCGTTCGCCAGCTTGGCGACGAAGCCGACCGGCGACGCCTGGGTAGCGATGATCTCCTGATTCAGCTCCGAAGGCGCAAAGCGGTCGGGGAGCGTCGAGAAGTCCCAGCCGGATTCATGCGAGAGGAACGCCCCGAACCCCTCCGGTGGAACCAGCGTGAGCAGGCCCTCCTTCTGCCGCTGTGCCTCCTGCTCCGTCTCGCCCACGAAGAGCGCGATGGCGTACAGGATGCCAACGCTTCCAGGCTCCCGTCCCTTCGCCACGAGCGCCATGTCCAGCTCTCGGCGATGCCTCATCTTGTCGCCGAAGCGCGGCGCGGACGCAAAGACCACGTCCGCGAAGTGGGCAGAGGCCATGATGCCGCGCCCGGATCCGCCGGCCTGGATGAGCACGGGGCGGCCCTGCGGCGAGGGGACGCAGTTCAGGGGCCCCCGCACCTTGAAGAACTGTCCTACGTGGTTGATCGCGTGCACCTTGGACGGGTCGGCGACCATCCCCGACTCGCGGTCCCAGATGAAAGCGTCCGGCTCCACGCTGGCCCACAGCGCCTTGCAGACGTCGATGAACTCCTCCATGCGGTCGTAGCGCAGGTCGTGGTCCATCAGCTCATCGAAGCCGTAGTTCGCGGCGTCGGCCCGTCGGGTCGAGGTGATGACGTTGAACGCGATGCGGCCGTTGGTGACGTGGTCCAGCGAGTTCATCAGCCGCGCCACGTAGAAGGGCGGCATGAACGTGGATGCGTAGGTGAGGCAGATGCCGATGTGGCTGGTCACCCGCGAGAGCAGCGCGATGAACGGGCTGACGTCGTGGCGCGGCCAGCCGATCCCCCAGCGGGCCGCAACCGCGGGCGACCCCTGCCAGGTGGACGGAATCCCGGTGCTGTCGCCGAAAAACAGCATGTCGATGCAGCCGCGCTCGGCGATGCGGGCGATGTCTTCGTACTGCGACGGATCTGGATAGGTGCGATGGGACCACGACCCGGGCGTGCGCCACCGGCCGTCCAGGTGAGTGAAGGAGAGGTCGAACGCGAGGTGCATCTTGTTCGGCAGACAGCCCCCTATTCGTCGTCGAAGAGGTTCTCGTACAGCGTTCGGCCGGCGTAGCGTGTCCTGAAGCGACCACGGCGCCGAAGCTCGGGGACCAGGTAGTCCACGATGTTCATCAGGTCCCGCGGCGTGGAGTACGGGTGGGCGATCATGAAGCCGCCCCGGCAGCCCGTCGCCTCGAAATCTTCCTCCAGGTAGTCGGCCACCTTCGCGGCGGTGCCCGCCACCGCCCGGTCGTATCCGGTGGCAAAACGCAGCCCGTAGTGGAAGAACTCCTCTCGGGTGATCTGGGCGTCCTGGCCGAGCTCCTCCCCCAGCCGAGCCACGAACCCGACCGGCGAGGCCTCGGTCGCGATGATCTGCTGATTCAGCTCGGCAGGTGAGAAACGGTCCGGTAGCGTGGAAAAATCCCAGCCGCTCTGGTGCGAGAGGAATGCCCCTGCGCCTTCAGGCGGGATCAGGTCGAGCAGCGCCTCCTTCTGGCGTCTGGCCTCGTCCTCCGTCTCCCCCACAACTACGGTCGTGGCGAACAGGAACTTGACCTCCGACGGGTCGCGGCCCTTCTCGCGCAGCGCCTTGTCCAGCTCGACACCGTGCCTGATTCTCCCGGGCCGCGACCCTGTGGCGAAGATCACGTCCGCAAAGTGCGCCGACGCCCGAATGCCGCGCGGGGATCCCCCGGCCTGGATGAGCACGGGGCGGCCCTGCGGCGAGGGGACGCAGTTCAGCGGCCCGCGCACCTTGAAGAACTGTCCCACGTGGTTGATCGCGTGCACCTTGGACGGGTCGGCGACCATCCCCGACTCGCGGTCCCAGATGAAAGCGTTACGGCCCACGCTGGACCAGAGCGCCTTGCAGATGTCGATGAACTCCTCCATGCGGTCGTAGCGGAGGTCGTGCTCCATCAGGTCGTCGAAGCCAAAGTTCGCGGCATCTGCCCGTCTGGTAGACGTGATCACGTTGAACGCCATGCGGGCGCCACTGACGTGATCGAGCGAGTTCAGGAGCCGGGCCACGTAGAACGGCGGCATGAAGGTCGTCGCGTAGGTGAGGCAGAAGCCAATGTGGCTGGTTACTCGCGACATCAAGGCGATGTACGGGCTCATGTCCTGGCGGGGCCAGCCGATCCCCCAGCGCACCGCCACCTCTGGTGATCCCTGCCAGGTTGCCGGGATGCCCGTGCCGTCCCCGAAGAAGAGCATGTCGATGCCTCCGCGCTCCGACAGGCGGGCGATGTCTTCGTACATGCGAGGGTCAGGATAGGTGAGATGAGACCACGATCCGGGCGTGCGCCACCGACCGTCGAGGTGCGTGAAGGACAAATCGAAGGCAAGGTGAATCTTCTTCGACACGACTAGGCTCCGTCCTCCCGGTACTGCCAGCGCGGGTCGACCAGATCGGGGATTTCCTCCCCCCTCTTGTCCACCGCCACCTCCTCGCCGTTTACCAGAAGGTGCGCTCGCATCGGCACGGGATTGCGAACGGTGTCAGAGGCATAGCAGCCGTCCTCGGCCACACTGAACATCTCGATAATCCGCTCCGCTGGCTGATCGCTGACGATGTTGACCTTGAAAATAAAACCGAGCGCAGCCTGGTCCATCGGCGCGACCTCCGGGTTGCGGCGGTTATCCCACAGAAGCTGCGCCTCGACCGAAAGCTCCGAGAACGGCACGTCCATCACCGACGCGAACTGCGTCAGCTGGCTGGTCAGTCAACCAGCCGCCCCGGCCACGAAGTAGCCCATCGGTGTGGGCGCCTGATCGCCGTCGCCCCGAATCTGCGGCTCGTCCATATGGAAGGTGTGGCCGCCTGTCTCGGCCTCGAAGTAGTGGTCCTTGATGACCCTGACCGTGGCATACGGGTAACCGAAGACGGGCCGCTCCGGCTGTCGCCGCATGCGCTCGGTCACACCTTCCCACAGCGTCTTGTACTTCGCGAAGTCGACTCGTCGCTCCGTGTCCATGTAGACCTCCTGAGATTAACGCCATTCCTTCTCCCTTTGGGAGAGGGGACGCTGTACTAGACTACCGGCCAGCGCATGCGGAGGGGAAGGTTGGTCCGCTCCGACAGCACCCGCCCCCAGTCGATCGCCTTCACCTGCGCGTACAGCTCATCCTCGTCGAAGAGCGTCGTCCGCTGGCGCTCCACCACCACGCGCCCGTCCACGATGACCGTGTCCACGCTCCTGCCGTCCGCCGAGTAGACGAGGTTGTTGACCACGTTCACCATCGGGAGCCACTCGGGGCGGTTAGCGTCGAACAGGGTCAGGTCCGCCTTCTTGCCCACCTCGAAATGATAGGAACTCGCTTTTCGCGCATGGCCGTGAGAGAGTCAAAAACTGCCCTCAGCGACCTCTTCGTATCCGCCTTCGACGGTCCCAAGCGACGACCGGACGAGCAGACGGGCCAGCCCTGCCTGATTTGAACGGAGAATATCCGATAACGGGCTGTTATGTCAACGCTCCGTATTGAGTCATGTATAATCTAACCGAAAGGCCATTCGTTGCGCCATTTGTGATTCTAATCCTCCAAGGGCAAGCGCTCCTCCTTATGTGACCTTGGCTGGGGACATCTCTAAAATCGTTGCCCGAATTCTATCAGCGAGTTTTTCTCTCAGATCCTCGGGGCTTTGCCATATTATGTGGTTGTATTGTCTTGTATCGAAATGCATGTTTTTTTTATCATCTTCCTTACATAACCAGATGACAGGTCGCCCTAGCCCCATTGCAAACCCCGCTTGGCACTAGAGTTAGCACTGGTGAAAGCCAGAGGTTAGCGGGGGAAGCTTAAGTGTTAGAAAAGAATGGTGGAGCCGATGGGAGTCGAACCCACGACCTCTTGAATGCCATTCAAGCGCTCTCCCAACTGAGCTACGGCCCCACGGGGTGGAAGGTGAATGGGAGGAGGGAAAAGTCGGACGCGGATTGCCCCTTCTGCCCCCAATATCCAAGAATAGCGCTGAAAAGTCAATCGGCGCAGATCAGCGCGGAACACCGGCAGGTATGCTTTTTTATACCTTGTCCTTGACCTTCCCGCCCTGCATCTTGATCATTTCCTCGGCGTGGCGTCTGGCCTGTTCCGTGACCTCGATTCCCCCCAGCATGCGGGCCACCTCTGCAATTTTCTCTTCGGCGCCGAGCTGGCGGACCCGGGTAAAGGTCCTCCCCTTAGCGACCTCCTTTTCCACCACGTAGTGAGAGTTGGCGAGGGCGGCAATCTGGGGGAGGTGGGTCACGCAGATGACCTGATGGGCGGTGGCGACTTTTTTTAGTTTTTTCCCCACCATCTCGGCCACGCGGCCGCCGATTCCCGCGTCCACCTCGTCGAAGAGGAGGGTGGGAATCTCGCCTTGATTCAAAACCAGCGCTTTGACGGCAAGCATCAGGCGGGAGAGCTCGCCGCCGGAGGCAATACGGGCCAGCGGCTTGGCCGCTTCCCCGGGGTTGGGAGAAAAGTAGAACTCGATCCGGTCGGTCCCCGCTTCGGTGATCTTTCTTCCGCCCAGAAAAAAGGGCGGCTCACCCCGCTCCTCCTCGTCGTCCAGGAAGCGCACTGCGAATTTGGTCCGGGGCATGCCCAGGCTTGCGAGCTCGGTCTCCATGCCCTTTTGGAGCCGCTTGGCAACCCGCCTTCGCTCCGCCGAAAGGACCTCCGCCTGAGCCCAGGCCAACCGGCGGGCTTCGTCGAACGCCCCCTCCAGGGCCGCCGATTCCTCGGCGCCCCTGTCCAGGGCCGCCAGGTCTCGTGTGATCTTCTCCGCGGTCTTCAGGATCTCTTCAACGGAGCCGTTGTATTTACGCTTCAGGCGCTGGATCTCATCCAGCCGGTCATCCAGGCGCTCCAGCGCCTGGGGATCGAATTCGACCCGGTTCGTATAGCCCCTGAGAGTGGAGACGGCCTCCTCAAGCTGGGCAAGGGAGGACCTGAGCAGCTCCACGGCATCCCTCAAGGTAGGATCGATGGCCGCCAGTTCCTCGAGCCGGGGCAGGTACCGGCCGAGGCGGCTCACCACGGCATCCTCGGACTCGTAGAGGATCTCCGCTCCCTCGCGGCACCCCGTGTAGAGCTTCTCGGCGTGGATGAGAACGTTCCGATTGGCCTTTAGCTCTTCCTCTTCCCCCGGGCGGAGCGAGGCCCGGGAAATTTCCTCCGCCTGGGACCGCATCAGCTCTTCTTCGCGCCTTGCCCGTTCGAGATCGTCTTTCGCCAGGCTCAACCTTTCCCATGCAGAGCGGAACGCCTGGTAGCGCTCCCGCATCAGGCCCGCATGCTTCCCCAGTCCCCCGTACGCATCGAGCAAGGTCAGGTGGTAGTCGGGCCGGAGCAGCCCGTGGTGCTCGTGCTGGCCGTAGATGTGGAGAAGGTAGGGGCCAAGCTCGGACAGGAGACTCAAGGGGCAGAGGCTCCCGTTCAGATAAACCCGGTTTTTTCCGGAACGGGAGACGATCCTCTTGATGACCAGATCATCGCCGGAGCCGTAGCCGCCCTCGCCGAGCTTTTCTCTGAGCCCGGCGGGCAGGGCATCGAAGAGGGCTTCCACCGTCGCCTCGTCCTCTCCCTGCCGGATGATGTCCGGGGAAACCCTCCCGCCGAGGATGAGGCCCAGGGCGTTTAGGATGATGGTCTTGCCCGCGCCGGTTTCCCCCGTCAGCACATCGAGGCCGGGATCCAGTTCCAGAGTCGCCTGGTCGATGACGGCAAAATTCTTGATGCGAAGCTCGCGTAGCATGCGCCCGCCCGCAGGGGTCTAACGCTCCCCCCACCTCAACCGAGTGCGCAGGATCTCGAAGTAACCCCGGGAAGGGGCCTTGACGAGGGAGACAGGGACTCCGTAATCCCGCGCCTCCACCACGTCGCCGTCATTTAGGAGCAAGGCCTGTTGTCCGTCGGGACTCAAAAACACCGTGTCCTCGGCTGCGCGCACTGTGACGCTGACCGTTGACTTGCTGGAGATCACGATGGGGCGATTGGTCAGCATGTGAGGGCAAATGGGCGAGAGAACAATGGCGCCCAGAGAGGGATAGAGAATAGGACCGCCGGCGGCCAGTGAGTACGCCGTGGAGCCCGTGGGCGTGGAGATGATCAACCCATCGGCCCGATAGGTGCTGAGATACTCCTTCTCCACGTAAGTCTCCAGGCTGATGATCTTGGAGCGGGCCCCCTTGGTGATCACGGCGTCGTTCAACACGCGGAACCTCTTGGGTTTGGCGTTCTTGCTGTAAACGCGAAGCTCCAGGGTCATGCGCTTCCAAACGGAAAAGCGGCCCGCCAGGGTATTGTCGATCACCGCGGCCAGCTCGTCGGGCGCCACTTCGGTAATGAAACCCAGCCCTCCGAGGTTAACGCCGAGGATGGGGACCTGAGGCCGCTCCACCAGCCGGGCGATGCTCAGAAGGGTCCCGTCCCCGCCCAGGACCACGATGAGATCGGCCTTTTTGGCCATGGTTTCTTTGGATGCAGACTTTGCCCCCGGACCTTTGAAACCCGCTTCGATGAGAACCTGTTTCCCCTTTTCCTTGAGCCAGGGGATCAACCACTCCGCGATTTCAACGGCCTTGGGTTCCCCGTGTTTGGCGACCAACCCCACGATCTCGATCATCGATGGCGATTCCTCCCCACGTGACATTACCATACCGCGTGAAAAAATGTCCATGGAGGTTGTCGGAAGAAACACGGCTGCGGTTATCGACTTCTAGCTGTCCTTCTCTGTATAAAGGTGGCAAGCAACCGCGGAGGTGGGCCATTGGCAAGCAAGGAATTTTTAAGAACCGTCAAGGCGAGAAGCAGCATCAGGGTTTACAAGGCGGGAAAGGTGAGCGACGAACAGCTTGCCCTCATGCTGGAAGCGGCCCGGTGGGCTCCTTCGGGGGCCAATAGCCAGCCCTGGGAGTTCGTCCTGACCCGCAACCGGAGAAAGATGCTTCGAGTCCGCGAGATCTATTCCGGGGAATGGAAACAGCGTAAGCTCGAAGACCCGGTGCATTACAAGGGCCTGAAAAAAGACTACGTGGGGGACGTGAGCGTTCTGATGCTCGTGTGCGGCGACCCGCGGACCATGGAGGTCTACCTCACCACGCGCCAGAGCGCCGATCGGGAAAAGCTCTTCCAGGCCAGCGTTGCCAATGCTGTGGAGCACGTCATGCTCGCGGCGGCGAGCATGGGGCTCGGTACGGTGTGGGTTTCGGTGCGCAAGGAGGTGGAGGCGGAACTGAGAAAGCTCTTTCGTGTGCCCGAGCCGCTGCGACTGTTGTGGATCGTGCCCATCGGGCATCCCCGGGTCCTGCCAAAAAACAGACGGCGCCGGCCCCTTTCAGCCATGGTTCACCGGGAGAGCTACGACAGAAAGAAACTGCGTACCGAGAAGGAGATCAAGGCCTGGCCGAAATAGATTCTTTGCTAGATAGCCGGGAGGCTTGGAAGCATCCCCGTTTATTCGCGTTCCAGCCTTACAGCCAAGGGTTGGCTCCAGGGTCTACACTACCAGCCTTCTCAAACGGTAGCTTGCGTAGTCCACCGCCATGACGAGGAATATAAGAACGAGAACGATGGCGGCCGCCTCCTGGTATTGGAAGGTCCTGAAGCTCGTGTTCATCAGGTAACCGATGCCGCCTGCGCCGATCAAGCCCAGGACGGAGGCGGCACGGATGTTGGTCTCGAGCCTGTAAAGGGTGAAGGATATCAGGTCCGGCAGGACCTGGGGCAGCACGGCGAAGGTGATCACCTGGGCGTAACCCGCCCCGGTGGCGCGAACGGCATCCACCACCCCTTCGTCGATGTTTTCCACCGACTCCGAAAGGAGCTTCCCGAGCACCGTGCTCGTGTGGATAAACAGGGCCAGGGTCCCGGCGAAGGCCCCCAGTCCAACGGCGGCCACGAACAGGAGGCCTAGGGCCAGGTCGGGAATGGTGCGGACGAAATTCATGATCAGGCGAATGGCCTGGTAGAAGAGAGTGTGCGGCGTCATGTTTCGCGCGGCCAGAAAACCAAGCGGGAAAGCAACGAACAGGGCGAGAAAGGTCCCGGCCAGGGCCATCTGGATGGTTTCCAGGGTTGCGCCTACGATGGTCTGCGGAAAGGTGTTGTCCCACCATCGTTGTTTGATCCTCGACTGTTCCTCGGAGAGTGGCAGGGGGAGCAGGAGGTCCGGGGTGGAGAGCTCTTCCGGGAAGTAATAGCTTGCGGCGTCGACCACCTTCCTGAAATCCGGCGGCAGCATGCGTCCCACAGTGGCGGCGATCTGGGGGATCCCTTGGACCAGCTCCGCGGGCCTGATCTTGGCCCCTTCGAAGGCCCACCATAGGGCGATAAGTAGGCCGGTCAGGCAGGCGTAGTAGCCGAGGCCCAGCCTTGGTGCCGGTGGCGCCTCTAAAAAAATATCGCCTTCGGGGCCTTTGCCCCGGTTTTGGATATGCTGTGCCACTTGAAAGCCCTCCTCTTTGGATGTCTATTCGGATTCCCTGTAGATCTTGGCCGCCGTCGCCTCGCTCAACTCGGAACTGGGGCCGTCGAAAAGGACCCTCCCCCGGTCCAGTCCCACGATGCGGTCGGCGTATCGCTTCGTCAGAGCGAGGGTATGGAGGCTCACCAGAGCCGTAATCCCGTCCTCGCGGCATACGGACTTCAAGATGTCGAGAATCACCCGGGAGAGTTTCGGATCGAGATTGGAGACCGGCTCGTCGGCAAGGATGATGGCCGGTCGCTGCATCAGGGTCCGGGCGATGGCGACCCTCTGCTCCTCGCCGCCGCTCAAATCGCTGGTCCGTTTGTAGGCATGGGCCAAGAGCCCGACCCGCTTCAAGTTGATGAGCGCCCGTCGCTTTTCCTCCGTGGAGAAAAGCTTGAGGCAGCTCTTGAGGCTTGGCTGGTAGCCCAGGGTGCCCGAGAGAACGTTCTCGATGACGGTGAAGCGCTTGACGACGTTGAACTGTTGAAAGACCATCCCCACCTTGCGCCTGAGCAGGCGCAGCTCGCGGCGGCCGAGCTTAAGGATATCGGCGCGGGCGCCGTCGGCGGCGGGGGTGAAGAGAGACCGCGGGATCAGGATCTCGCCGGAGGTGGGCTCCACGAGGCGGTTGATGCACCTGAGCAACGTCGATTTGCCCGCCCCGCTCGGTCCGATGACGCCGAGAAACTCGCCTTGCTCGACCTTGAGGTTGACGCCGTGGAGGACGGGGGTGAACCCAAAGGATTTGTGGAGTTCTCGCAGCTCTAGAATGGTCACGGTTGTTTTTTCTTGAGGGCCTCTTTGAGATCGATGCCGGCGATCTGGAAGGCCCGCCGCACGGAATCGTAGTCCTGGTCCGTGGCGGTGAAAAAGCCGTCTATTCGATAGAGGTCCCGGAGCATCTTTTTCCCCGCGGGGTCGGCGCTCAGGTCGAGAAAGATCTTTGTTATCCTTTCGACGAGGGCCGGGTCCAGGTTGGCGTTCACGACCAGATTATCCGCCGGGATGGGTTCTGAATAGGCGATGGCGCGGATCTTTTTCTGCTCCTCGGGGTCCGTCAGGTACCGGGTCCAGGCGGCTTCCCTGCCGTCGGGGAAGTTGGCGAAAGTCGCCCCCGCGTCCACCTTGCGGTTCAAAACGGCAAGCACCGTGGCGTCGTGTCCCCCCGAGAAAATCATCTTCTTGAAGTCCTTGGTAGGATTGAGTCCCTTCTCATTGAGCATTTTGCGGGGGAACACATGACCGGAAGTGGATAGGGGGTCTCCGAAGGCAAAGGTCTTGTTGCGAAGATCCTCCAGGGTTTGAATGGAGCTCGCTGCGTGGGTGATGATGGCGGAGTAATAGACGGCCCGGCCCCTGCGATGGGACTTGAGAATGACTTTGACGTTGGCCTCTTGGTTGGCCAGGACATAGGACGCCGGGGTAAGGAAGGCGATGTCCAGCTTGTTGGCGCGCAAGGCCTCCACCACCCCGGTATAGTCTGTGGCCACGAAAGGCTGGACCTCCATGTCGAGGTGACTCTGGAGTATTGCCACGATGGGCTGGGCGTTTCGCGCCACTTCCTGGGCGTTCTCGGCAGGTACGAAGCCGACGCGGAGAACCCTTGGCTTGTCGCCCGCCGGCGTGCAGCCGAAGGGCCCCAAGGGAAGCAAGAGCAGGAGAGTCAAAGTGATCCATTTTTGAGTCATCTCAATAGCTTGGATACTCCAACCCGGGACAATGTGCAACGTGTCGTCGCCCGAGGGGCAGAGAGGCTCCGGGGTCCTGGCTGTCATCGGTTGCCGTTGGACCTGCTAAATAGGGGTAAGAAAGTGCCCTATAGACCATTTAGAGAAAGTTCCATTGACACCGGCGGCGGCGGAGAGTTATAGTCAAATTCCGTAATGCACCGTGCGGTGCATTGCGGCTTTTTTTATCATGAGCATGAAACAACCCGTCAACCGGGACCTTTCGGATAGGGCCTGTAAGCCTGGAAATCCAATCCAGTCATGACCGTTGTAGCCATCATCCCTGCACGTTATGGTTCCACCCGTTTCCCCGGAAAACCCCTAGCCATCATCGGCGACAAGCCCATGGTCCAGCATGTGTACGAAAGCGCCTCCCGGCCTACCTGCCTGGACGAGGTTGTGGTTGCCACCGATGACCGGCGCATCGTAGAGACCGTCGAGGGCTTCGGCGGCAAGGCCGTGCTCACCTCCAGCAACCACGCGAGCGGCACCGACCGCCTGGCCGAGGCAGCCAGAGGAATCAAGGCCCAATGGGTGATTAACATCCAGGGCGACCTGCCCTTTTTCCGCCCCCAGACCATCACCCGCATCGTCAGGGCGCTCCAGCGCGACCGCTCCATCCTCATGGGGACGGCGCGCGTGCCCATATTCGCCCGGGAGGAGCTCTTGAATCCCAACGTCGTCAAGGTGGTTTCCAATGCCGATGGTTTCGCCCTATACTTTTCCCGTGCGCCCATACCCTTTCAGCGCGGAACGGAACGGGAGAAATGGAAGGGGCGGGAGATTCTGGGCTACCGTCACCTGGGCATTTACGTCTACCGGAGGGAGTTTTTGCTCCGCTTTGCCCGCCTGCGCCCGGTCGCTCTGGAACTGGCGGAGGGACTGGAGCAGCTTCGGGCCCTGGTTCACGGGGTTCGCATCCGGGTTCTGGATGTTGACGAGGACTCGGTAGAGGTGGATACTCCGGAAGATCTGAAAAAGGCCGAGCATTACCTTCTGCGCGGGAGACTTGGGAATTAGAGATGGCCAACGCAAAAACAAAATTCATCTTCGTAACCGGGGGCGTGGTATCTTCCCTCGGCAAGGGGCTTGCCTCGGCCTCCATCGGGGCCCTCATGGAAAGCCGGGGCTTAAAGGTCACGTTGCTGAAGATGGACCCGTACATCAACGTCGATCCGGGGACCATGAGCCCCTACCAGCACGGTGAAGTCTTTGTGACCGATGACGGCGCGGAGACCGACCTGGACCTGGGTCACTACGAGCGCTACGTCTCCACCCTCATGGGTCGAAACAACAACTTTACCACCGGCCAGGTCTACGACACGGTCATCACCAAGGAGCGCCGGGGCGATTACCTGGGTGGGACGGTGCAGGTGATCCCCCACATCACGGATGAAATCAAACGGCGCATCCGGGTGGCCGCGGAAGGTTACGACATCGCCATTTGCGAGGTGGGGGGGACCGTGGGCGACATCGAGGGACTGCCTTTCCTGGAGGCGGTGCGCCAGTTCCGCTGGGACATCGGAAGAGAAAACGTGCTCTATATCCACCTGACCCTGGTCCCGTACATTGCCACGGGCGGGGAACTAAAAACCAAGCCCACCCAGCACAGCGTCAAGGAACTCACCGGTTCGGGGATCCAGCCTGACATCCTTCTCTGCCGCACGGATCGCTTGCTGGAGAAAAAGCTCAAAACCAAGATCGCCCATTTCTGCAACGTGGACGAGAACGCGGTCATTACCGCCAAGGACGTCGAATGGATCTATGAAGTCCCTCTGCTCTTTCACGAGGAGGGCCTGGACGAGAGAATCGTGGAGCGACTCCATATCTGGACCGGGGCCCCCAACCTTCGGAAATGGCATCGTATCGTGCACGTGCTTAAAAACCCCAAGGACACCGTACGCATCGCCATGGTGGGCAAGTACATGGAGCTCAAGGAGTCCTACAAAAGCCTCACGGAAGCCCTGGTCCATGGCGGCATCGCCAACGAAGCCAGGGTGGAATTGGACTGTATTGAGGCGGAGCGGATCGAGCAGGAGGGGGTCAAGGGAATCCTGGACCAAGCCCATGCCATCCTGGTCCCGGGGGGCTTCGGCGGCAGGGGCAGCGAGGGAAAGGTCGAAGCGGTGCGGTACGCCAGGGAGAAACGTATACCTTTCCTGGGCATCTGTCTCGGCATGCAAATGGCGGTGACGGAATTCGCCCGCAACGTCTGCGGTCTCGAAGGCGCAAACTCCAGCGAGTTCGATCCGGAAAGCCCCCATCCGGTGATCCATCTCATGGGCACCCAAAAGAACGTGAAGGACCTGGGGGGGACCATGCGGCTCGGCGCTTTTCCCTGCGTTCTCGAAGCGGGGTCGCAGGCCTTGAAAATTTACGGGAAAAAGCGGATCTCGGAGCGCCACCGGCACCGTTACGAGGTCAACAACTCCTACCGGGAAGCCTTCCAGCGCCACGGCATGGTCCTGAGCGGCCTCTCGCCGGATGGGAATCTGGTGGAGATTGTCGAGCTCAAAGACCATCCCTGGTTCATCGGCTGCCAGTTCCATCCCGAGCTCAAGTCCCGACCCACTGACTGCCATCCTCTATTTAAGGGCTTTATCAAGGCGGCCCTCGCGCACCGCGTGGCGGCCAAAAACGAGCCCCGCATCAAAGTTGTGCGGAACTGAAGGTCCACCGTGATGCCGGCGGAAACTGTGAAAATCGGCGAGATTGAAATGGGCCAGGGCAAACCCCTGGGTCTGATTGCGGGACCCTGCGTGATTGAAGGTAGAGAGTCGGCGTTGCGCCACGCTTGCGCCCTTAAGGAAATTGCCGGGCGCGTGGGTGTACCCCTGATCTACAAGTCGTCCTACGACAAGGCCAACCGCACTTCGCTGGAGTCCTTTCGTGGCCCCGGCCTTGATCGAGGGCTCGAAATTCTTGCCGAGGTGAAAAAAGTCTGCGGGCTACCCTTGCTCACCGATGTCCATGAGATTGAGCAGGTGCCCCGGGTCAAGGAAGTCGTGGATGTCCTCCAGATCCCCGCCTTCTTGTGCCGGCAAACCGATTTCGTTCTTGCCGTGGCGCGCTCCGGCCGGGTGGTGAACGTCAAGAAAGGGCAATTCCTCGCGCCCTGGGATCTGAAAAACGTCGTTGACAAGATCCTTTCCACCGGCAACGCGCAGGTGATGGTGACGGAGCGAGGGGTCTCCTTCGGTTACAACAATTTGGTCGCGGACATGCGTTCGTTGATGATCATGCGTGATTTCGGCTGTCCCGTGGTGTTCGATGCCACCCACAGCCTCCAGCTTCCCGGGGGCATGGGCAAAGTCTCGGGCGGGCAGCGCCGGTTCATTGCTGCCCTCGCCCGGGCCGGTGTCGCGGTGGGAGTGGACGCTGTTTTCATGGAGGTCCATGAGGATCCGGACCGCGCCCTGAGCGACGGTCCCAATTCCCTGGCTCTCGAGGAAGTGGAAGGGCTGCTCCGCCAGCTCAAGGAAATCCACGCCATTGCCGGGAGCGGCAAGGGGAACCCGTCGTGACCAAGTCGGCAAAGATTCTGGAGCGTGCCCGGGAGGTCCTTAACGTGGAGGCCAGCGGCCTCCTGTCCCTGAAGGACCGGCTCGATGGGAGCTTCGTGCGCGCGGTGGAGGTTCTCTACCGCTGCGAGGGGAAGGTTGTGGTTACGGGCATCGGCAAGTCCGGGCTGATCTGCCGTAAAATCGCGGCCACCCTGGCCAGTACCGGGACGCCTTCTTCGTTTCTCCATGCCGGGGACGGCATTCACGGAGACCTTGGCATGATGATGAAAGGAGACGCGGTGCTCGCCATCTCCAACAGCGGCGAGACCGAGGAGCTTCTCAAGCTTCTTCCTATCATCAAGCGGCTTGGTCTCAAGCTCATCGTCATGACCGGTAAGCCCAACTCGGCCCTTTCCAAGGCGGCGGATGTGGTCTTGAACGTCGGGGTCAAAGAAGAGGCCTGTCCCCTGGGTCTCGCTCCCACGGCGAGTACCACGGCGGCGCTGGCCATGGGAGACGCCCTGGCGGTGGTTCTTTTGCGCGAGAGGGGATTCAAGGAAGAGGACTTCGCCCTGAGGCATCCAGGCGGAGTTCTCGGGCGCAAGCTCCTTCTCCACGTGCAGGACCTGATGCATCTCGGGGATGCGCTTCCTTTGGTGCAGGAAATCACTCCTATGAAGGAGACCCTCCTGGAAATCACTTCCAAAAGGCTGGGAGTCACCGGAGTCGTGGATCATCACGGTCGGCTGGTTGGGGTCATCACGGACGGGGATTTGCGAAGAAACCTGGAGAAGTCAGAGGGAGATATCTTCCGTTTCAAGGCCAGGGACTTGATGACGCGAAATCCCAAAACCATCTCCCCTGACGACCTTGCGGCCAAAGCGCTGGCCGTCATGGAGCGGCATTCCATTACCTCCCTCTTTGCCCTGGAAAACGGCGAACGCAAGCCCATGGGAATCCTTCACCTTCACGATCTTCTGAAAGCCGGCATCGTTTGACAATCCCAGTGCACCGCATCCCTGCCGCCGTTCGAAGAAAAGCCCGTAGAATCAAGCTCCTCCTGCTCGACGTGGACGGGGTACTGACCGACGGAGGCATTTTAATGGGGCCCCGGGGCGAAGAGATCAAGCGCTTTGACGTACGGGACGGGCAGGGGATCAAATTGTGCCTTCAGGCGGGAATAGAAGTGGGGCTCGTGACCACGCGCTTTTCTCCGGTGGTGCGCCGCAGGGCCCGGGAACTGGGGATCCGGATGGTTTTTCAGAAGGTAATGGATAAGGGCGAAGTGTACCGGAGGATCAAACAAGTTAGCGGGCTCGCGGATGCCGAGATCGCCTATATGGGCGATGATATCGTGGACATGCCGGTTTTACGGCGGGTTGGCCTGGCGCTGGCCGTTAAGGACTCTGCTGCCGATCTCAGGGGAAAAGTAGACTACTTGACGCGAGCCACCGGCGGGCATGGGGCGGTGCGGGAGGTGGCGGAGGTGGTCCTGCAAGCCCAGGGAAAATGGCAGGCACTGGTCCGGGGGTATTCTCGTTAAGGGGCCGGGTTGGTTGACTTCCGCCTGATTTTTCAAGATGTTGTAACCTTATATTGGGGACGCAAATTCCATGCCTAATTGCTTTACAGCTAGGTAAATTAATGATAATTTGGATGGTGACCTCGGCTTTGGTAAACCCATGAATCGATCAGCACGATATGTCATTCTCGCCGTCATTTGTGTCTCTCTGGGGGGGGTGGTTTACAAAGTAGCTGAGACCCTCTGGCTACAGAAGATGTTGGAGTTCAAGCAGAACCCAACGCGGCTCATGGAAATCGTTCCCGAGGCCGCGCTGCAATTGAAAGACTTTCGGCGCAGCAAGGTGGAAGGGGGGCAAAAGATATGGGAGGTCACGGGAGACGAGGCCATCTACGTAAAGGAAAACAAGGAGGCCATTATCAAGACCCCGCGGCTCACCTTTTACCACGAGAGCGGGGAACCCATCGAGGTCCGCGGCGAACAGGGACGCCTCTATTTCGGCGATCGGGATATTGAGAAAATTCAGTTGCAGGGGAACGTGGAGGTCTATTACCAGGGCTTTGTCTTGAAAACCGACGAAATCATTTATGTTCAGAAGCAGGATCAGGTCGTCTCGCACGGGAAGGTGGCCATGAAGGGCGACGGCCTGGAACTGGAAGGCGTGGGGGCGGAAATCTCCCTCAAGGGTGAAACGATCCGATTGCACGACCGCGTAAAGACGCGAATTGAGCCGGATCTGCTCAAGGGAAGAAAAGTCCGCACCGGTTGATGCTGTGGGGGAAACATGGGGTACCTGAGATCCGGCGTATTACATTTTTTCGGGCCGTTATTCCTGGCTGTTCTTTCGGTTTCGCCTTCCTGGGCGGCCGAAGGGGTAAAGGGAGGCCAGGGCAACCAACCCGACAAGCTTCAGAAGGAACCGATCATGATCAGTTCCGATCGCATGGAGATGGATCAGAAAAAGAACGTGATCCGGTACCAGGGAAACGTGGTGGCCGTCCGGGGGGACGTAACCCTGAAAAGCGACACCCTCACGGCCACTTACAATCCCGTGGCCAAGCGAATCGATAACGTTGTGGCGGAAGGAAAACTGGTGGTTACCCAAGGGGACCGCGTAGCGACCGGATCCAAGGCGGTTTTTGACAGTCAAAAGAGTTCCGTAATCTTAACCGGTAAACCGGAAGTGCGCCAGGGTAATAGCCAGATCTCGGGCACGCGGATTATCCTGTATATCAACGAAGATCGAGGCGTGGTGGAAGGCGGTGAGCAACGGGTCAAGGCGGTCATCTTTCCCGAGCAATTGGGAAGCAAGGACCTTGGAATCGGAAAATGAGCCTGCTCAAGGCACAAGGGGTTACCAAGGAGTACCATGGCCGGAGAGTTGTTGACCAGGTCCATCTGGATGTCAAAAGCGGAGAGGTTGTGGGCCTGCTCGGCCCCAACGGAGCCGGAAAAACCACGACGTTTCACATGATGGTGGGGTTGGTGCGCCCGGACAAGGGTAAGGTTTTTCTAAACGAGGCCGATCTTACGACAGCTCCTATCTATCGAAGGGCCCGGGCCGGGATCAGCTACCTTCCACAAGAAGCGTCGGTCTTCCGCCGGTTGACCGTGGAGAAGAATCTCCTGGCCATCCTGGAGACCTTGAACCTAACGCGCGAGGAACGTGAGACGCGTTGCAAGCGGCTTATGCGGATGCTGGGGATCACGCACCTGGAAAAGCACAAGGCCTACACCCTTTCGGGCGGGGAGCGCCGAAGACTGGAAATCGCGCGGGCTCTGGTCCTGTCCCCCTTTTTCGTCCTGTTGGACGAGCCTTTTACCGGGGTGGACCCCATTGCCGTGGCGGAGATCCAAAAGATTATTCGCAAGCTTACGACGAGTGGGATCGGCATTCTCATTACAGACCACAATGTGCGAGAAACCTTGGGGATCTGCGATCGAGCTTATATTTTAAGCGGTGGATTGATTTTGGAGGAGGGCAGCCCAGACAGGATCGCTTCGAGCGAGAAGGCCCGAAGGGTCTATCTGGGTGACAGCTTCAGGCTTTAATCATGGCGCTTGAAACCAGGCTCATTCAAAAACTCGCCCAGCAGCTTGTCATGACGCCGCAGTTGCAGCAGGCCATCAAGCTGCTGCAGCTTTCTCACATAGATCTCGAGGATCTCATATCGCAGGAATTGCAGGAAAATCCAGCCCTGGAGGAGGGCGCTCCCGCCGAGGAGGAGGGGGAAGCGCCCGAGGCGAAGACGCCGGACAAAACCCAGGAGTTGAGCTCGTCGGACTCCACGGACAAGATCGGCTCCCTGGATTGGCAGGAGTACCTCGACAGCCACGAAAACTCCATGCACGGGTCGCGGACGGCGGAGGCCGCGCGCGACGACGGCGACGGCTACCCCTCGTGGGAAAACACGTTGACCAAGAAGGAAACCCTGCAAGACCACCTGGTGTGGCAATTGCGCCTATCGGACATCGAAGAGCAAGACGCGCAGATTGCCCAATACATCATCGGCAACCTGGATGAAAAAGGCTACCTGGAGTTGTCCCTGGAGGAGGTCTGTCGCGTTACCGGCGCGACGCTGGAGGACGCGGAACGGGTCTTGAAGCGCGTCCAGCAATTCGATCCCGTCGGGGTTGCGGCCCGGGACTTAAAGGAATGCCTACTGCTCCAACTGGAAAATCTCGATCTCGGTGGCAGCTTGGCCGCGCGCATCGTCGCCAATTGTCTTGCGGAGCTCGAGACGAAGCGTTACGAACGGGTGGCCCGGGATCTGGGAATTACCGTGGACGATGTAGTGGACGCTTGCCAGCTTATTACGACTCTCGAACCCAAGCCGGCACGAGGATTTGGCGAGGAGCAGGTCCGCCCTGTGATTCCCGACGTGATGGTGCGAAAGATCGGGGACGAATACGTGGTGCTTCTTCAAGACGAAGGGGTGCCCCACCTCAGAGTGAGTTCCCTTTATCACCGGCTGGCCGGCGCCGAGGGGGATGAAGCAGCCAAGGCTCGAGCCTACCTGGAAGAAAAGGTTCGGGCTGCTACGTGGCTGATCAAGAGCATTCACTGGAGGCAACAGACCCTTTACCGGGTAACCCAGAGCATCTTCAAGTTTCAGGCCGAGTTTCTTGAGTCGGGGGTAAGCGAATTAAAACCCATGGTGCTCCGGGATGTGGCGGAAGACATCGGCATGCATGAGTCCACGGTGAGCCGGGCCACGGCCAACAAGTACGTGCACACGCCACAGGGGAATTTTGAGCTGAAGTATTTCTTCCAGAGCGGATTGCGCCGCGGCAACGGCGAGGATGTGGCTTCGGAGAGCGTCCGGGAAAAGATTCGCACCCTCATCTCCAATGAAGATCCAAGAAAGCCTTACAGCGACCAGGACCTTGCCCGGATCCTCGGCCAGCAGGCCATCGACATTGCCCGGCGCACAGTAGCCAAATACCGCGAGGCCATGGGAATTCTTCCCTCCTCCAGGCGCCGGCAACCTCATTTGCGACGGTAAGAAAATCCCAAAAAAATCGGGTGGACCTGATCCGTACGGGGGTGCTATAAACTTTCGAAACCAGGCCTGTGCGGTCCAGTTTCACCGTCTGGGCGTGGTAACGTAAGGCTTTGAGGTGCGAAGGCCGGCTCGTCCCCGCGGCATATACCATCGAAAAGGAAAGGCTGACATTGAAGATCACGGATCTATTAGAGGTTGATCGGATCATCCTTGAGCTCAAAGGCCGTACCAAGCAGGCCGTCCTGGAGGAACTGGCTGAGTTGGCAACTTTCCATTGCCGTCTTGGGGACCCCCAGGAGGTTTTAGGGATCATCCTCGCCAGGGAAAAAATTGCCAGTACTGCCATTGGAGATGGGGTGGCGATCCCGCACTGCAAAATGGCCGGCGTGGAGGGGGTGCTGGCCGTATTCGGGCGCAGCACCCGGGGGGTCGAATTTCAGTCCCCGGACGGTGAAAGGGCCCACCTGATCTTCTGTCTAATCGCACCCGAGGACGCGGCGTCGGACCATCTGAAAGCGTTGGCCAGGATTTCCCGTCTCCTTAAGAACGCCCGACTGCGTAAGATGCTCTTGGCGAGCAAGACGGAACAGGAGATTTTCAGTTTGCTTCAGGAGGAAGACGGCAACCTCTAGCGGTTATGGCCGAAGCCTTGGATATCATTGTAGTCACGGGGCTATCCGGCTCAGGGAAAAGTAACGCCATCCGGGCTCTCGAGGACGACGGCTTCTTTTGCATCGATAATCTCCCCGTTCTTTTGATTCCCAAGTTCATTGACCTGTGCCAGGGCTACCGGGAAGAGATCCAGAAAATCGCTCTGGGCATTGACCTGCGTTCGGGATACTTCTTTCAGTATTGGCCCGATGTTCTGAAGGAGATCCGGGAAGCGGGACATCGCCTGAGAGTGTTTTTCATTGATTCCAACGATGAAATCCTTTTGCGCCGTTTCAGCGAAACCAGGCGGCCCCATCCCCTGGCCGGATCCGGCTCTGTTCAGGAGGGGATCGCCCGGGAGCGCAAGGCTCTGGAGGGGATGCGCGCCTCCGCCGACATGGTCATCGATACGAGCCAGATGAGCGTCCACGAGCTCAAAAAAGCCGTGGAAAATTATACGGGGCAAATCCTGATCCCGCGCAAGATGGCCTTTTTTCTAACCTCCTTCGGCTACAAGTTCGGCATTCCCCACGACACGGACATGATCGTAGACGTGCGGTTTCTCCCCAATCCCTTTTTCGTGAGCGAGTTGAGGGAAAAAAGCGGTCGGGAGCCGGAGGTGCGCGACTTTGTGCTCAAACGGGAAGAAACCCAGTTGTTTCTCGACCGTCTCTGTTCCCTGCTGGAATTTGCGTTGCCCCAGTATCAAAAGGAGGGCAAAAGCAATCTGGCCCTGGCCCTCGGGTGCACCGGCGGGAGGCACCGGTCTGTGGTGCTGGTGGAAGAGCTGAAGCGGAGGCTCGAAGGGGACCAGCTGGGCATTCGCATCAAGCACCGGGACATCGACAAGTAGGTTGTCTTTGAACTTCAGCAAAAAACTTGAGGTCAAGAACAAACTGGGGCTCCATGCCCGGGCGGCAGCCCTTTTGGTACAAACCGTCAATCGCTTCGAGGCGGACGTGGTGATCTCCAAGGATGGGGAAAAAGTGGATGCCAGGAGCATCATCGGCGTGTTGACCCTGGGAGCGGCCAAGGGAAGCAAGGTGCGCGTGGTGGCCAAGGGAAAAGACGCCGAGGCAAGCATGCGAGCCATCGAAGAGCTGTTTGAGAAAAGCTTTTACGAGGCAGAATGAGCTTGCTTTTCTCGGTTCCGTCCGCTATGCAATGACCTTTCAGAGACATCCTTTGAGGGGAGTTTTTGGGAATGGCAGAGCGACAGAAAACGGCGCGCATTACCAAGGGTGATTACCTGTTCACCTCCGAGTCCGTTTCCGAGGGACACCCCGACAAGCTTTGCGATCAGATTTCCGACGCCATTCTGGACGCCAATCTGGCCCAGGACCCCATGAGCCGGGTCGCCTGCGAAGCTCTGGTCAAGAGCGGCATCATGGTGATTGCCGGCGAGATCACGAGCAGGGCGAAGGTCAACCTTGCGGACGTGGCGCGGGGGGTGGTGCTGGACGTCGGCTATGACGATATTTCCAAGGGCTTCGACGGCAACCGTTGCGCCATGCTTGTGGCCGTGGAACCTCAGTCCCGGGATATTTCCATGGGCGTCACCGAGGGGGAAGGCCTTTACAAGGAACAAGGGGCGGGAGATCAGGGGATGATGTTTGGCTTTGCCTGCAATGAGACCCCGGAACTCATGCCGCTCCCCATCCAGATGGCCCATCAGTTGGTCGGCTACCTGGCCAAGATTCGAAAAGGCGGTGAGGCCCCGTTTATCCGCCCCGACAGCAAATCCCAGGTCACCGTGGAATACCGGGACGGCAAACCCGTACGCGTGAGCAGCGTGGTCATCTCGACCCAGCACAGTCCCGAAGTGCCATACGAGAAGCTCAGGGAGACAGTGGTGGACGGGGTGATCAAGGCCGTGGTGCCTGGCGAGTACCTGGATAGGGACACGGTTTATCATGTGAATCCGACGGGCCGTTTCGAGATCGGCGGACCCCAGGGGGACTGCGGCTTGACCGGCAGAAAAATTATCGTGGACACCTATGGCGGCATGGGGCGGCACGGGGGCGGCGCCTTCTCGGGCAAAGACCCGTCCAAGGTGGACCGCAGCGCAGCCTATATAGCCCGTTATATCGCCAAGAACATCGTGGCCGCTAAATTGGCACAAAAATGCGAAATCCAGTTGGCCTACGTCATCGGCGTTTCTGAGCCCGCTTCCGTGGCCGTGGATACCTTTGGCACCGGAATCGTGGCGGACTCAGTGCTCAGTGAAATAGTGCGCGAGCAGTTCAGGCTCACTCCCAAAGGCATCATTGAAACCCTTGATTTGAGAAGGCCCATCTACAGACCCACGGCAGCCTACGGCCATTTCGGTCGCATCCCTGAAAACGGTACTTTTACCTGGGAACGAATGGACCGGGTCGACGACCTTTCAAAAGCCGCTGCGAAGCGCTGAAACATTCCTGTGTATCGGACGAGAGGGAGGTTTTAATAGTGAAGAAGTTCCATGTTCGGAATCTGCGCCTGGCTGACGACGGGCGCAAGCGTGTCCTGTGGGCGGACCGGGAAATGCCCGTCCTGCGCAGGGTGCGTGAACGCTTTTTGAGAGAGAAACCCCTGCAGGGCGCGCGCCTGTCCGCGTGCCTTCACGTTACTGCGGAAACGGCAAATCTGGTGCGCGCACTTAAGGCCGGGGGCGCCCAGGTGGTGCTCTGCGCTTCCAATCCTCTGTCCACCCAGGACGATGTGGCGGCTACGCTGGTAAAGCACGATCGCATCCCGGTCTACGCCATCCGCGGGGAGGACCGTAAAACTTATTACAGCCATCTTCGGGCCGCTCTGGATCACCGTCCGGCGATCACCCTGGACGACGGCGCGGATCTCGTGTCTCTGATTCACAAGGAGTACGCGCGCATCGCGCCCCAGATGGTGGCCAGCATGGAGGAGACCACCACGGGAGTGATCCGCCTGCGTGCCCTGGCGCAGGAGGGATCGCTCAAAATTCCCATCATCGCCGTGAACGACGCGGCCACCAAGCATCTGTTCGACAACCGGTACGGAACCGGGCAGTCCACCATTGACGGCATCATTCGCGCCACGGATATCCTCCTGGCGGGGAAACGGATGGTTATTGCGGGTTATGGCTGGTGCGGCAGGGGCCTCGCCTCCCGGGGCCGGGGCATGGGGGCCCAGGTCATTGTCACCGAGGTGGATCCCATCCGGGCCCTGGAAGCCGTGATGGACGGCTTTGAAGTGATGTCCATGAAAGAGGCCGCCAGGGTGGGGGACCTCTTTGTAACGGTGACGGGGGACAAGCATGTCATTACCAAGGAGCACATGCGCGTGATGCGGGACGGCGCCATGGTCTGCAACTCAGGCCATTTCGATGTCGAGATCGATCTCAAAGGGCTGAATCAAATGGCGGTGAAACGGCGAAAAAACGTGCGCAATAACGTTGACGCCTACACCCTGCGGGGCGGAAGGACCATTTACGTGCTCGGGGAGGGCCGGCTAGTGAATCTGGCCGCCGCGGAAGGGCACCCGGCGTCGGTTATGGATATGAGCTTTGCCACCCAGGCCCTTTCCTCCGAATGGGCGATGAAAAACCGAAAAAAACTGAAGGCCCAGGTCTATAGCGTCCCCAAGGATGTTGAGGATTGGGTGGCACGGTTGAAGCTTACGACCATGGGGGTGCACATGGACAAGCTCTCACCCGCACAGAAGGAATACCTCTCCTCCTGGGCCGTGGGGACCTAGTGTCGCGGCAACGTCGTTGGCTGCGCTCCTTTCCTTTCCGAAATGGATTTCCATTAGACGAAATTGACAAAGAGGGAGTTGGCAACCAACAGGCCCCGGGATGTTAAGCGGAGCCGCCCCTCGCGTTCCTCCATCCACCCCTGTTTTACCCAGTCCTCGATCTCGGAATAGTATTCCCCCGGGCTCTTCCCGAAGCGCCGAGTAAAAGTCTCCACGGAGATCCCCCTGGTCATACGGAGCCCGAGAAACATGAACTCCCCAGCGGCCTGGGTGAGGTTGATTCGATCGCTCTCGACCACCGCTTCATCTCTTTTGCCAATGCTCGTGATGTAGCGCCCGGGCTCCTTTTCATTCTGCCAGCGCTTTCCCCGGAAAGGAGCCTCCTCGCCCCACCGGAAAGCATGCGCGCCGGCCCCGATTCCCAGATAGTCCCCGCCTTCCCAGTAGTTGACGTTATGGCGGGAATGAAGGCCCGGCAGGGCATAGTTGGAAATCTCGTAACGTTCCAGGCCGCGATCCGCCAGGGTTGACTCGATGAGCTCCGCCATGGCGATCTCCTCTTCTTCCGGAAGCGAGTTCAAGCTGCCCGCACGGTGCCGGCGGTAAAACGGCGTCCCCTCCTCGAAGGTGAGATTGTACGCCGAGAGGTGGGGCGGGTCGAAGCCAAGCGCCTCCATCAAGTCCTGTTCGAGATCGACAAGGGGTTGGCCGGGCAGGGCATACATCAGGTCCAGGTTAAAGTTCGTAAATCCCGCTCCGCGGATGATCCTGAGCGCTTCCCGGCTCTCGGCGGCGCTGTGCACCCGGCCCAAAAGCTCGAGCCAACGGGGTTGAAAGGACTGGATCCCTAAACTGATGCGGTTCACACCGGCCGCGCGGTAACCGGAAAAATTCGCGCTGTCCACGGTTCCCGGGTTCGCCTCCAGGGTGATCTCAACCTCCCGTTGGAAGTCGAAAAGGGCCTGAGAGCGCTCGAGGATCCGCCCGATGCTCTCCGGTCTGAAAGTGGATGGCGTTCCGCCGCCGAAAAAAACACTTTGCACAGACCGCCCGCGCCAGGCCTCCGTCGCACCGTAAAAGGAGAGCTCGCGGACCAAGGCCTCGGTGTATCGGGTTTCGGGGATGGACGGGACCACATGGGAGTTGAAGTCACAATAGGGACACTTGCTCACGCAGTACGGGATGTGGATGTAGAGAGAAAAGGGCTCCCCCCGTGGCGGCTGGGTTTGCCCATGAGGGGTGCTTGCCAAGGTATTCCTCCGGGTCACGGCTTTTCGAGCCCCATCGCCCGGATTCGCTCGTCAGTGGTCGGATGGGAGTAATGATAGGCCGAGTACCAGGGGTGGGGTGTCAGGTTGGAGAGGTTTTGCACCGTCAGTTCAACCAGGGCCTCTCCCAGGGCCTTGCCGTTGTTCAATAGGCGGGCGGCGAAGCCGTCGGCCTCGTATTCGTGCTTGCGGGAGAGGTGGTTGAAAAAGGGGGTAAGGTAAAACGTCAGCGGCCCGGCCATGAAGGCGAAGAGAACGAGGGCCCCATGGCGGGACGGCTCCGCAAGACCGAAGGCCAGGTACAGGGGCTGATAGTCCACCAAGCGGCTCAGGACGAAGAGACCCGCCAGGAGAAAAACACCCCTTACGAGCAGCGTGCGCCGGATGTGTTTCATCTTGTAATGGCCCATTTCGTGGGCGAGAACGGCCAGGAGCTGTTCCGTATTCAATTGCTTGAGAAGGGTGTCAAACAAAACGATCCGCTTCGTGCGGCCCACCCCGGTGAAATAAGCGTTGGAATGGGCCGAGCGTTTGGAGCCGTCCATGGTGAAAATCCCGCCGGTCTTCAGCCCCGCCCGTTCGGCCAGGGAGGCAATGCGTTCGCTGATCTCGCCGGTTTCCAGCGGGGTAAACCGGTTAAAGAGGGGAGCAATCAGCGCGGGGTAGGCGAGCAACATGAAAAGTTGAAAGGCGAAGATGAAGAAGAAGGCCCAGATCCACCACGCCGGCCCCGTGGCGCGCATCAACCAGAGGACTGCGAAAAGAAACGGACCGCCGAAAAGGACTCCCAAAAAAAGCGCTTTTAGCTTGTCCGATATGAAGAGCCCGGGGGTCGTGCGGTTGAAACCAAAGCGCCGCTCGATGACGAAGATGGAATAAAGATCCACCGGAAGGTTCAGCACGGAGACGACGAGGCCAGTGCCGAGACAGAACAGTATCCCTGTGGCCTCCTGGCCCGACGGGAAGGACTTCCCGACGGTGCGGGAAAGCGTGTCCAGGAAAGGCAGTACCCCGCCGAAAAGCACAACCAAGGTGGCCACGGCGCCGTAAATCGCCGCCCAGCGCTGGAAACGGTTTTTTGCCAGGCTGTACGCAACGGACTGATCCACTTGCTCGGGGCCGATTCTGTCGTGCAAGAGCCGGGTTGCGCCCTGGACCGAGCGGTGACAACGAACGTGACTGATATTCAGCTCGTTTAGAACGAGTTCGACCAGGAACTCAAAGAGGAAAAACGTTAAAAAAAGTACAGCAATAACCTGGGCCATGGGAGACAGCCGATGTCCTCAAATACGCGCTCTGTGCGCCAATCCACTGCCTAATACTCTATTACGGGGCCCACCAAGGCGCAACGCCTCGTAGCGCCGGACGGGCCGTCCAGTCAAGGCCGTCTCCGTCACCGGGCTGATTGGCGCGTGGAGCTCTCTTGATCTGGAGCGGAGAAAAGGGGACATTAAGGCGGGACAAGCCGGGCGGTTCGAGCGTCTGGTTGAATCATCCCTGCCAGTGGGAGGAACGCGATGCTTTCCAACAAGGTCAAAGAGATTATGACCCGGGACGTTCTCACCGTTCCGGTTACCGATTCCATCGCCGCGGTTATAGCGCTCATGGCGGAGAAGAACGTTGGGCGGGTGGTCGTTATCGACCGCGGCGTCCCCACGGGGATCTTCACGGAGTCCGACGTGCTGAGGCGCGTGGTTGCCAAGAGACTGGACGCTCGGAAGCACCCCATTAAAAAGGTGATGACTTCCCCTGTCCGTGGCGTGTCGGAAGACACCCATATCCTTGATGTTTTGGGGAAGATGTACCGGGGAAAATTTCGTCACATGCTGGTTCGGGGGCAGAAAAAGGAGATGGCGGGGCTGGTCTCCATGCGCCGCATACTTAAGTTCGCGGTGGAACTCGGGCGCGACCTGAAAGAGACCGAAACCATTGGGAGTATCATGACAGGCCGTCCCCTCACGGTGGAATTTTCCCGGAGCATCCATGAGGTTTTGGGAGCCATGGTCCGAGAGGAAGCCAGCAGTGTCGTCGTCCTGGACCAGGGAGCACCCGCGGGAATCCTCACCGAACGCGACGTCCTGAGACGGGTGGCCGTGAAAAAAATGGACCTGAAGAAAACCCCCGTCAAAAAGGTCATGACACCGGCCCCGGTGTTCATGAACCAAGCCGCGCTCATCGGGGAGGTCCTGGTGGAGATGTTTCAAAGAGATTTCCGCCATATGCCCATTCAGGACGACGCTGGGAATTTGACCGGCGTGGTGTCCCTGTACGACGTGCTGAAATACGCCAGGGCTCTGGACGTGGACGAGGGGGTGCGCAGGGCATGGCAGGAGATCAAAGAGTACTGGGATTCCGAAGAGCAATACACCCCGGGATAGGGGGTATTTTTCGTCCGCCTGTGGTTTTTCAAGGGTTGGGGGTCGAGTGCCGGGCCTGGGAGAAGAGAACAATCTTGTAATTTTTTGACGTTATGATAGCTTATAAGGTTGCCTGGATTATGTTTTTTTCATCGGGAGCCAGTAGATGCCAGCAATCAATGATCTAAGCATTTGTGTCGCTACAGAAAACGGTTCGGGAAGCGCCTCCTCAAATAACATCCTTTTCAAATCCATATTCAAGATGGGCATCCCCTGCTCGTCAAAGAATATGTTTCCCTCCAATATCCAGGGTTTGCCCACCTGGTATCAAATCCGCGCCTGCGGGGACGGTTATTTCGGCCGTAAGGACGTCATCGACGTCATGATCATGTTCAACGACGTCACCGCGGCCCAGGATATTCACCGGGTCAGGGAGGGCGGGGTCATTATCTATGATGATACCAAGCCCCTGGCCTCCAACTTGAAGCGGGACGGTGTCCAGTACATCGGGGTGCCGGCGAACAAATTGGTGCAGGAGAACGTGGAAGCCTCTCCGCTGCGCGTCAAACAGAGGAATATGGTTTACGTAGGGGCCGTGGCCAAGCTCTTCGGCATCGACCGGGAGGTCATCCAGGAGGTACTGCGGGACACCTTTGGGAACAAGCCCGCAGTCATCGAGTCCAATCTTCTCTGCATCGATCTCGGCTACCGTTATGTGGAAGAAAAGGGCTTTAAACAAGGCATCGGACAGTTAAAGACCATTGCGGGGGGCAACAAGGGAAAGATCATTACCGAAGGGAACATCGCCTGCGCTCTGGGGGCAATCTATGGTGGAGCTACCGTAGTCTGCTGGTACCCGATTACGCCTTCGAGCTCCCTGGCCGAGGCCCTGGAGCACTATTTGCCCCGGCTGCGCCAGCGGGCCGATGGTAAAGCGAACTACGCGGTAGTTCAGGCGGAAGACGAGATCGCCGCGGCGGGTATGGTGGTAGGGGCGGGTTGGGCGGGGGCGCGCTCCATGACGTCGACCTCCGGACCCGGGCTGTCCCTCATGACCGAGTCCATAGGACTCGCCTACTTCGCCGAAATCCCATGCGTTTTCTTCATCATCCAACGGGGGGGGCCTTCCACGGGGCTTCCCACCAGGACCCAGCAGGCCGACATCCTGTCCATGTACACGTGCTCCCACGGCGACACCCGCCATATTATTTTAATTCCCCATGACATGAACTCTTGCTTTGACCTGGCCCGGCGGAGCTTCGACTACGCAGAGCGGTTTCAGACGCCGGTCTTTGTCATGATGGACCTGGATCTGGGGATGAACCTGTGGTCCTCCGATCCCCTCAAGTTGCAAAAGGAGCCTTTCGACCGGGGCAAACTCCTGAGCGCCGAGGATCTGCAAAAGATAGAGGGCAAGTTCCGCCGTTACTTCGATCCGGAAGGGGACGGTATTCCCCAGCGCACGGTGCCGGGCAACGTCCATCCCAAGGCCGCCTATTTCACCCGCGGGTCAGGCCACGATACCTATGCCCGCTACAGCGAGGATGAAAAGGACTATAAGGAGACCCTCGACCGCCTTGGAAGGAAGATCGAAACGGCTCGCAAGGAGGTTCCCAAGCCCATTGTGGAGTTGTCTCCCAATATCAAGGTGGGTTTCATCTCCTTCGGCTCCAGCTACGAGCCCACCCGGGAAGCCCGGGACCGGCTCAAGGCCGAGGGCATGGAATCCAACCACCTGTTGCTCAGGGCGTTGCCGTTGACGGAAGAGGTCAAGAAGTTCATGGCCGCCCACGACGTCGTCTATCTGGTGGAGCAGAACCGCGACGGCCAGATGGCGGCGATCTTCAAGTCCGAGTGGCCTGAACTGGGCGCCAAGATCGTGAGCGTGCTCGTCTACGACGGTCTGCCGGCCACGCCGGGCGACATCGTCAGACAGGTCCGGGAATTTCTCTCGACTTCCGGGAAAGAGGTAAAACAGTGGCAGGCGAAAAGACCAATCGCATCAATCTAGCGGAAAAGGACTATCGTGGCGCTGAGTCCACCATGTGCAAGGGGTGCGGCCACGACGCCATATCCGCCTCCATCGTTCGGGCGTTCTTCGACAGCAGCATCGACCCCCGCAAGGTCGTCAAACTGAGCGGCATCGGCTGTTCTTCCAAAACCCCCGCTTATTTTCTCGGCCAGTCCTTCGGTTTCAACGCCGTCCACGGGCGCATGTCCGCGGTGGCCACGGGGGCCAATCTGGCCAACCATACGTTGATCCCCATCGGCATTTCCGGGGACGGGGATACCTCGGCCATCGGCCTGGGCAATTTCTGCCACATGGTCCGTCGCAACGTGAATATTACCTACATCATCGAGAACAACGGCGTCTACGGACTCACCAAGGGACAGTTCTCCGCCACCGCCGACAAGGGGTCTCTTATGAAAGGCGGCAAGATCAATGAGCTTCCGGCCATCGATCTCGCCGAGCTGGCTATTTCCCTGGGGGCCACCTACGTGGGGCGGAGTTTTTCCGGCGACCGCAAACAGCTTGCTCCGCTAATCCAGGGGGCCTTCGCGCACAAGGGGAGCGCCGTCCTGGACGTGCTGAGTCCCTGCGTCACCTTCAACAACCACGAAGGGTCTACCAAGAGTCTCAAGTACATCAAGGAGCACCTCGATCCGCTGCACGATCTGGACTTTATTCCCTATTACGAAAACATCGAAGTGGACTACGAACCGGGGACGGACCAGGACGTGGTTCTCCACGACGGCTCGCACATCACGCTCCACAAGCTGAAAGACAGCTACGACCCCTCCAACAAGGGAAACGCCTTGAGAGCCATCCATGCGGCGGTGGCTGAAGGGAAGTTTCTGACGGGGCTGATCTACTATAACCCCGACGCCCTCGACCTCGCCACTGAGATGAACCTCTGCGAGACCCCGCTGGCGAGCCTCGGCCAGGACGACGTCCAGCCCTCCGTCAAACTGCTCGACGAGATCAACGCCGAGTTCATGAAATAGGTGGGCAGACAGAGATAGAGGCAGGAAGAAACCCTCCGGCGCGCTGCCGCCGCGTATTGCCCAACCTGACAAATTTACACAAGTGGATTCGCCGTTTTTCGCCCGGTCCGTCCGCGGACTTCTGCGCCATCTCGCTAATCTACAGCTCGGCTTGGCGGTGTCTGCGCCTTCCACTGTGTTTGATAAAGTTGCCCGCCAACGCGCTGACGGCCGCTGCCTCAGCGTTGGGTGAGCCTTGCCACCAGCAACTACCCGCGTGATAGAGTACCTGAAAAACAATTACTTCGCGGGTCTTAAATCATCGCCGTTACGATCGATCAACTACACCCTGGGCTTTGTGTGCGCATACGCGGCCGTTGCGCTTGTCGTTGGTGTTAGATCCGGTCTGTTCAAGCCCGCAATCGTTGACGCAGAAACTGCCTTTGCGGTGCCGTTTTCACTCTTCCTTTTTCCCTCGTTTCTGGAAGAGTCTTTCTTCCGCGGCGTATTGATTCCCAACGGCGCGAAAGAACGGGGATTGAGATTCACCGTTTCGATCGCGTTGATAAGCTCGATCCTGTTTGTCTTATGGCACCCGTTGAATGCGCTCACAATCAACAGGGGCGCCCAGGGGACATTTCTTAACCCCTTTTTTCTCTTCATTGCTTTTTGCCTGGGCCTGGCGTGTAGTTTGTCGTATATTTATTCCAAATCGTTATGGGCTGCGGTCATGATCCACTGGGTCACGGTATGCGTCTGGGTGCTTTTCCTGGGCGGACGTAACCTGTTGTTGGAGTAACGAAAAAAACGGAGCATTCCAGTTTTTTAGGCCAAGCAAAGCGTTTCAGGCCGGCCCTTCGGTAGACTCCGGGCGCTTAGCCGCTAAACATTGAGGCATGGCATGATTGACTACAATTTGGACAGGGGAAAATCGGTTGTGTATGTCCGGCCGACGGGACCGCTGCGCAAGCAGGACTTCGACGACCTCGCCCAGCTGGTGGACCCGTTTATCGAAGAGAGCGGTGGCCTTAACGGCTTGATTCTTGAAACGGCGTACTTTCCGGGCTGGGACAACCTGGGCGTCGTTGCCCGTCATTTCCGCTTCATTCGAGACCAGCACAAGAAAATCAAGAAGGTGGCGATAGTCACGGACTCCCCTCTCGGCGATGCCGCAGAGCGCATTGCCTCGCACTTTGTGTCCGCCACAGTCAAGCATTTTCCCGGAGGCGGTGTCGAGAAGGCAAAGGAATGGGCCGGTTCGTAGCGACAGCCGCGCCGAAGCGCGGGGTCGGTAATGCGCGGCAGGGGCTCCGCTCGCAGCTATCGGCCGGTCCCTTGCAACTTTTACGACCCGTAGGATTCGTTGCCGCCGGTTCAGCGCCGCTCAGTGGTCGTGTTTTTTCTGCAAGCCGCCGAGCCCCAGGGAGAGAACGTCGGCACGGGTGAGCCGCTCGCCTGCCAGCATGCGGGGAAGGAGAACGTCCAGGGAACTCACCGGGTCGTGAAGCACGCAGCCGGAAAGTCCGAGGATAGGCGTGTTCTGTAAATTCCCGAGTAAAAACATCGAGCCGGGAAGCACGGGGAAACCGTGGCACTCGATGGTGGCCCCGCTCTGCCGAATCCCCTCGGGGGTTTGATCGTCGGGGTCCACGGACATGCCGCCGCTGATCAGGATCAACTCGGCGCCGGCAGCTCGGGACTCTTTGATGTGGGCGGCGATCTGCTTGGGATCATCTGGGGCCAGTTTGACCTTTTCAAGATCGCAGCCCAGGGCCTGGAGTTTTTTTCTAACCACCGGTTCGAAGCCGTCCTTGATGCGGCCGGTGAAGACCTCGCTGCCGGTGACGATGAGGTGCACCCGCCTGGGAACCATGGGGAGGATGGTCGCGATGGGCTTGGGCTGGCAAATCGCCTCGGCCTTGCGGACCAGCTCCTCTTTGACGATGATGGGAATGGTTCGCGTGCCGGCCACAACGGTTCCCTTTTTGACGTATTCGTTGGCGGGGAGCGTGGCCATGATGATGTCGCCCAGAGCGTTGAAGCGGTAGAGGAGCCCCTCGTCGATCTTCAGTACCCCGGCGATATCGGCCACCAGGTTGACCCTTCCTTCGCTCGGGTCCGTGAAGGTGATGTGGGGGCCGGCGGCGGCCCTGGCGAGCCTGCGAGCCGCGTCCTCCTCGTGAAGCTCCCCTTCTTCCAGATCGATGATGTAGATATGGGCCTTGCCCATGTTGAGAAGCCGGGGAACGTCCTGGCTTCGGATCACATGCCCGTGCCGGAAGGCCGGTCCTTTGTGCTTGCCGGGAATGATCTCGGTGACGTCATGGGCGAGCGTCATTCCTACGGCCTCCTCGACGGGGACGATCTTGAGCATGGTCTCTCCTCCCTCATCCCTGGGTTGACAGCCCCATGATAGACAGCCGATACGGCGTTGTCCAGGTCGCCGGATTGCGGGGCAGGTGCTGAAAGCTGAAGGCGCGGGGTGAAAGAAAGTCCGCTGCGGGCGGGTCCAGGGGGAGGGCGGTCAGCCGCCCAGGGTGATCATCTCGATCTTCTTTTGCCGGGCCGGGTCGTAGCTGGACGAGCGGAGGGACTTCAGGCGGTCGTCCGAGTAGCGGTCGTTTCGCGCTCTCCAGATTCCGCTTACGAACTCCAGGATCGCCTCGTCGGTGGAGCCGCTTCTGAGCAGCGCCTTCAAGTCATGTCCGGTCTGGGAGAAGAGGCAGGTGACCAGTTTTCCGTCCGCCGTCAGTCTGGCCCGGGTGCAGCTCGAGCAGAAGGGCTCGGTCACGGAGGCGATGACGCCGACGCGCCCGGCGCCGTCCAGGTACTCGTAGTCCACCGAGGGAGCGCTGCCTTCGTCGCGGCCCACTTCCCTAAGGGGGAACCGGGCCCGGATCCTCTCGAGAATTTCTTTCTTTGAGACCATCTTGTCCGAGGCCCAGTGATTGGAGTTTCCCACGTCCATGTACTCGATGAAGCGCAGCTCGAAGCCGTGCCTGCGGCAAAACTCCGCCAGTTCCAGGATGTCCTCTTCGTTGACGCCCCGTTCGACCACTGCGTTGATCTTGATGGGGTCCAGGCGGGCCCTTTTGGCTGCCCATAGGCCTTCAAGCACCCTGGTCAGGTTGCCGCGTTTGGTCATGCGTTTGAACTTTTCAGGGTCCAGGGTGTCGATGCTCAGGTTGATCCGCTGCAAGCCGGCCGCTTTGAGGGCCTCGGCTTTTTCGGCCAGCAGGGAACCATTGGTCGTGAGGGAGAGGTCCTCGATGCCGCTAACGGAAGCTAGTTTGCCCACGAGGTCTTCGATGTCCTGGCGCACGAGAGGCTCGCCTCCCGTAATCCGTACCTTGTCGATTCCCAGTTGTACGAACAGGGTCGCGAGCCTCGTGATCTCTTCAAAGGTGAGGATCTCTCTCTTGTCGATCCAGGTGTATTCGTCGAAGGGCATGCAGTAGGTGCAGCGAAAGTTGCACCGGTCCGTGACGGAGATTCTGAGGTCCCGCGGCGTCCTGTTGAAGGTGTCCACCAGCATGCCTCTCAATATGCAGCAAAGGGGGCCAGTAGGCAAGGACCCGATTGGGCTCCCAAAAGGGGCAAAGGGCGCAGGCCGGAGCCTCCGCCGGATTTGCTGACCGGAGGTTGTTTTTTATTGCCGTGACGGTATGTTAGTATACAGACCTTTTGGGTGACCACGGTCCGTGGAAGAACTGATTGAGCAATTCGGGCATCACCTGCAGGACGAGCGTCATGTGTCTCCCCACACCCTGCGAAACTACTTGAGCGACCTCAAGCAGTTTCATCGGTTTGTGAAGGACAAGCAAAAACGGGATGGCGAAGCGAACGAGCCTGCTGTGGAGACGGTGGATGCCCACCTGATTCGGGCCTACCTCGGCTCCCTGGCCCGGGTGTGTAAGAAAAGCTCCCTTGGACGGAAGCTCGCATCTCTCAAAGGTTTTTTTCGTTTCCTTGTCCGGGAGGGACGGGTCAAGCGCGATCCACTGGTGGGCTTTGGCAGCCCCAGGCAGGACAAGCCCCTGGTAAGCTTTCTTTCCGTCGACGACGTCTTTCGGCTCCTGGACGGCGTTCAGGGGACAGGCATCCTGGAGGTCCGCGATCGAGCTGTTCTGGAAACGCTTTACTCCACGGGGATACGGGTGAGCGAACTGGTGGCCCTCAGCTGGGGCGACATTGACTTTAAGCTGGGAATCGTGCGGGTTACGGGAAAGGGATCCAAAGAGCGGATCGTGCCCATCGGCGGGGTTGCCCTGGAGGCCCTTGGGAAATACGCGGCAGAGCAGCAAAAAAAATGGCGGCGCTCCCCCAGAGGCGCGACGGCGGTGGTGTTGAACCGGCGGGGTCACCGGATCACCACCCGGAGCGTTGCCCGCATCGTGGGAAAGCACCTTCGGGCGCGCGGCATCACGGTCACCATGGGACCCCATGGGCTGCGCCATACCTTTGCCACCCATCTCCTGAACAGCGGGGCCGATTTGAGGGTGATCCAGGAGATGCTGGGCCACGCGAGCCTTTCAACGACGCAACGATACACCCACGTGAATCTGGACCATCTCACGTCGGTTTACGACCGCGCCCATCCCCGGGCATAGGAGCGGCCCGATTGCGCAGTTGGGCGGCAGGTAGAGATTGGAGTTGGAAGATGTTTCACGGGACAACGATTTTGGCGCTGCGCCATAACGGACGGATCGTCGTGGTAGGCGACGGCCAGGTGAGTCTCGGGCAGACCATCGTGAAGCACAGCGCGCGCAAAGTCAGAAAGCTCTACCACGACCGGGTCATTGCCGGATTTGCGGGAGCCACGGCGGATGCCTTTACCCTGTTCGAGAAGTTCGAGGCCAAGCTCGACCAGTTCAACGGCAATCTCAAGCGGGCCGCCGTGGAACTGGCCAAGGATTGGCGCACGGACCGGGTCCTGAGGAGGCTGGAGGCCCTGCTGGTGGTGGCGGACGTGGAAAGCCTGCTGGTCATTTCCGGGAGCGGGGACGTGGTCGAGCCGGACGACGGGCTCATTGCCATTGGGTCCGGGGGCAACTACGCCTTGGCCGCCGCGCGGGTCCTGGTCAAGCACAGCCAGCTCGATCCCCGGACCATCGCGGAAGAGGCCATGAAGGTAGCCGCCGATATCTGCGTTTACACCAACGACCAGTTGACCATAGAGGAGTTGCCGTAGTCCCTATGAAAAGCGAGCTGCAAGAACGCATCACCAGGAGGGGGGTCCTGCCTGAGCCGTCTCCCGTCATGACCCCGCGTGAAATCGTGTCGGAGCTGGATCGCTACATCGTGGGGCAGAATGACGCCAAGCGTGCGGTGGCCATCGCTCTGAGGAACCGCTGGCGCCGCCAGCGCGTGCCCGACGAGCTCCGGGAGGAAATCGCACCGAAGAATATCATCATGATCGGGCCTACGGGCGTCGGGAAAACGGAGATCTCGCGGCGTCTGGCCAAGCTCGCCCAGGCCCCATTCATCAAAGTAGAGGCTTCCAAGTTCACCGAGGTGGGCTACGTGGGCCGGGACGTGGAGTCCATCATTCGCGATCTCATGGACCTCGCGGTCAACATGGTCAAGGAAGAAGAAAAACAGGCGGTGGAGGTGAAGGCCAGAGAGCTGGCGGAGGAGAAGCTCCTGGATCTCCTGCTGCCCGCCGCCCCCGCGGCAAAGCCCGGCGGGGTCGAGGGCGAGCCGGGCGCCCAGGGGACCCGGGCCAAACTCAAGAAGATGCTCCGCGATGGGAAACTCGATGACCGGTCCCTGGAGGTGGAGATCACCCGGCCGGCCACGCCCATGGTGGAGGTGCTCACCCCCCAGGGTATGGAGGAGATGGAGTCCAATCTCAAGGAGATGTTTTCCAATTTGCTTCCCAAGCGGACCAAGAAAAAGGCAGTGAAGGTGCCGGAGGCCCTTGAGATCCTTTCCCAGGAGGAGGCGGCCAGACTGGTGGACATGGATAAAGTGGTCGGGGAAGCCACCCGCAGGGTAGAACAGTCGGGGATCGTTTTTATCGATGAGATCGACAAAATTGCCGGTAGGGAATCCGCCCAGGGCCCCGACGTTTCGCGCGAGGGAGTGCAGCGGGACCTGCTTCCCATCGTGGAGGGGTCCACCGTGAATACCAAGTTTGGCATGATTCGGACGGACCACATCCTGTTCATCGCCTCCGGGGCCTTCCACAGTTCCAAACCCTCGGACCTGATCCCCGAGTTCCAGGGGCGCTTCCCCATTCGGGTGGAGCTGAGTTCCCTGGGAAAAGACGACTTCGTGCGGATCCTGACGGAGCCCAAAAACGCGTTGATCCGCCAGTACGTAGCGCTCCTCGAGACGGAATCGGTGAAACTGGATTTCCGCCGGGACGCCATCGACGAGATCGCCCGCATCGCCTCCGACGTGAACGACAGGGCCGAGAACATCGGCGCCCGCCGGCTGCACACGGTCATGGAGCGGTTGCTGGATGAGATCTCCTACTCGGCGCCGGAGATGCCGGGCAAAGAGATCAGCATCGACGCCAAGTACGTGAGAGACCGGTTGGCGCCCATCTTGAAGGACGAAGACCTCTCCCGCTATATCCTATGAAGCAATCCCGGTCCGGCACCGGTCGGGCGAAGATCGCCGATCCGTAGCGGCCGGCTTATTAAGGAAGGCAAGACAGTTGGAAGACTTTATCGGAAAAGCTGAAATCCTGATGCAGGCCCTCCCCTACATCCGGCGGTTTTACGGGAAGACCTTCGTTGTAAAATACGGGGGCGCCGCTATGGAGGATGAGGCCCTCAAGGCCAGCTTCGCCCAGGACATGGTGCTTCTCAAGTACGTGGGGATCAATCCGGTGGTGGTCCACGGCGGGGGTCCCCAGATCGACCGGACCCTGGAAAAGATGGGGGTCACCAGCCGGTTCGTCCGGGGCATGCGCGTCACGGATGCGGAAACCATCGACATCATCGAGATGGTGCTGGTGGGCAAGGTCAACAAGGAAATCGTGGGTCTCATCAACCACCATGGCGGTATGGCCGTGGGAGTGAGCGGGAAAGACGGGAGCCTCATCTTGGCCCGCAAGATGAACGTGACCGTGCCCTCGGCCCAGAATGTGCCCGAGATTATCGACATCGGCATGGTGGGGGAGATAGTGAGCATCAATCCCACGCTTATCAACGCCCTGGACGAAAACAAGTTCATTCCGGTGATCGCCCCGGTGGGAGTGGGTGAGAACGGCGAGACGTACAATATCAACGCGGACCTCGTGGCCGGCCAGGTGGCGGAGGCGCTTGGGGCTGAAAAACTGATCTTGCTCACCGACGTGGCAGGGGTAAAAAACAAAAAAAGCGACCTCATGAGCACCCTGAAAGTTGCCCAGGCACGCAAGATGATCCAGGAGGGAGTGGTGGGATCCGGAATGATTCCCAAGGTGGAGTGCTGCATTGAGGCCCTGGAGGGCGGCGTGGCCAAGACCCACATCATTGACGGCCGGGTGAAACACGCCGTGTTGCTGGAGATCTTCACCCAGGAGGGAGTCGGCACCGAGGTCGTTCTGAAATAGGCCATGAACAACCAGGAGATCAAGGAGCTGACGCTCCTCCACGTAGCCCAGACCTACGCTCGCTTTCCCATCGCCCTGGTGCGGGGCAAGGGGGTCAAAGTCTGGGATGCGGACGGTAAGGAGTATCTGGACTTTGTGGGCGGTATTGCAGTGGACTGCCTGGGACACGGTCACCCCGCGGTGCTACGGGCCCTGCGGCAGCAATCCAGGGACCTGATTCACGTTTCCAACCTCTATCACATCGGCCCGCAGGCGGAACTGGCCCGCGATCTATGCCGCCATTCCTTCGCGGACCGTGTTTTTTTTTGTAACAGCGGGGCTGAGGCCAACGAGGCCGCCATCAAGCTGGCGCGGCGCTACGGTTGGGAGCGGTTGGGGGGGAAGTATGAAATCCTTTCCATGCTGAACTCCTTTCACGGCCGCACGCTGGCCACCTTGACGGCCACGGGACAGGAAAAGGTGCGGCTTGGATACGACCCGCTACCCCAGGGTTTTCGCCAGGTTCCCTTCGGGGATGTGAGTGCGGTGGAAGAGGCCATCGGGGAGAAGACGGCGGCCGTCCTGGTGGAACCCATCCAGGGCGAGGGAGGGATCGTTCTCCCGCCGGAGGGCTACCTCCGGGAGCTGCGCGAGCTGTGTAACGCTCGAAGGATCCTTCTTATCTTTGACGAAGTTCAGGTGGGCATGGGCCGCACGGGCAGGCTCTTCGCCTATGAGCACTACGGCGTCGAGCCGGATATCATGACCCTGGCCAAGGCCCTGGGCGGCGGGCTTCCCCTTGGAGCTATGCTGGCCAAGGAAGAGGTGGCCCGGAGCTTCGTTCCGGGCACCCACGCGTCGACCTTCGGTGGTAACCCCCTGGTTTGCGCCGTGGGTGGCGCGGTTCTGCAAACCCTCGTCGAGGGCAGCCTGCTGGAGAACTGCGCGCGGATGGGGGCTTATCTTACCGAGGGACTACGTTCGCTTCAGACACGCTTCGGCTTTATTCGCGAAGTGCGCGGCAAGGGGTTGATCGTGGGCGTGGAGGTTGAACGGGAAGCCGGTAAAATCGTCGCCGAATGCCTGGAGGCAGGCCTCCTCATTCTCGGCGCAGGAAACAATAACGTGCTTCGCTTTCTTCCCGCCCTCACGGTGAAGAAAAAGGACGTCGCCCGGGCGCTGGCACTATTGGAAAAGGTCCTGGGCCGTCACTAAGCGGGCAGCGGCAACGTCGTCGATGAAAAAGAGAGATCTGCTCAGTATACGGGACCTCGAGCGCGGGGACATGGAGCGGCTTTTATCCCTCGCCGCCAGGTTGAAGGGGGAGAAGGGTCGGGCAGCCTCGCGCCTTCTCGCGGGGAAAACCATGGCCCTGGTCTTTGAGAAACCCAGTCTCAGAACCCGGGTGAGTTTCGAGGTGGGCATGATGGAGCTTGGGGGCCGGACCCTTTTTCTCGGCCCCGACGAAGTCCAGCTCGGGGTGCGCGAGAGCCCGCGGGACTGCTCGCGGGTTTTGAGCCGCTGGGTGGATCTCATCGTGGTGAGAACTTTTGCTCAGGAGACGGTGGAAGAGATGGCGCGCTTCGCAACCGTGCCCGTCATCAATGCCCTGACGGATCTCTACCACCCGTGCCAGGTCCTGGCCGATTGCCTGACCATCCTGGAGCATGGAAAGCGCCTGGAGAAATTGAAGGTTGCCTTTGTCGGCGACGGCAACAACATCGTCCATTCATGGATGCTGGCGGCGGAGAAGATTCCCTTCACCTTTTCCCTGGCTTGTCCCGAGGGCTACGAGCCCGATCCCGAGGTCACCCGCTCGGCTCGGGAGAATGGCGCCCGGGTGGAAGTTACCCACCGGGTGGAAGAGGCCGTGCGGGGGGCCGACGTCGTCTATACCGATGTGTGGGCCAGTATGGGCCGGGAAGAAGAGCGAGAGTCCAGGCTCAAGAGCTTCCAGGGTTATCAGGTCAACGAAGGGGTCCTGGCCCTCGCCCATCCTGAGGCCCTGGTCATGCACTGTCTCCCCGCCCACCGCGGCGAGGAAATCACCGATGCGGTCATGGAAGGACCGCGCTCGGTGATCTTCGATCAGGCGGAGAACCGCCTTCACATGCAAAAGGCGGTCACGTTGTGGATCTTGGGTAAGGCGACGAAAACCAGGGCGCGAAAATCGAAGGGGAGGAAATGAACGTCAAGAAGGTAGTGCTGGCTTATTCGGGGGGGTTGGATACCTCGGTTTGTCTGCGTTGGATCAAGGAGCGCTACAACTGCGAGGTGGTGGCCTATTGCGCCGATCTCGGACAGGGCGAAGACTTAAAAGCCGTCAGGCGCAAGGCCCTGGAGACGGGTGCCTGCAAGGTGGTCATCGACGATTTGCGGGAGGACTTCGTCAGCAACTACATTTTTCCCATGCTGCGCGCGAACGCCGTCTACGAGGGCTCCTACCTGCTGGGAACCTCCATCGCCCGCCCCCTCATCGCCAAAAGGCAAATGGAAATCGCCGCCCGAGAGAGGGCGGACGCGGTGGCCCATGGGGCCACGGGGAAGGGGAACGATCAGGTCCGTTTCGAATTGACCTACTACGCATTGAAGCCCAATGTGAAGGTCATCGCTCCGTGGCGGGAGTGGGAGCTCAATTCGCGCATGTCCCTTATCGCCTATGCCACACGTTACGGTATCCCGGTTCCCGTGAGCCGTAAGAAGCCTTACAGCATGGACCGAAACCTCTTCCACATCAGCTACGAAGGGGGCATTCTGGAAGACCCGTGGCGCGAACCGCCCGCGGATATGTTCCAATGGACCCGGGCGCCGGAGAAGGCTCCTGCCCGGCCCGAATACATCGAGATCGACTTCACCCGGGGGGATCCCGTGGCGGTGAGCGGCAGGACGCTCTCCCCGGCCAGGCTCCTCTCCAGGCTAAACGACCTCGGGGCAAGGCATGGAATCGGAAGAGTCGACCTGGTGGAAGACCGCTACGTTGGCATGAAATCGCGCGGCGTCTATGAGACGCCGGGTGGAACTCTGCTCCACGAGGCCCACCGCGCCCTGGAATCCATTACCATGGACCGCGAAGTGATGCGCTTGAGAGACACCCTCGTTCCCAAATACGCCGAGATGATTTACTACGGCTATTGGTTCTCGCCCGAACGGGAACTGCTCCAGAAAACCATCGACGCGTCACAGGAAAACGTCACGGGGCGCGTCAGGCTGAAGCTCTACAAGGGCAGAGCCGCGGTTGTCGGAAGGCGATCGGAGAGATCGCTGTACGACCCGGGTGTGGCGACCTTTGAGGAAGATGACAGTTACCGGCAGGCGGATGCCGACGGATTCATCCGGCTGAACGCTTTGCGCTTGCGATTGCGGCGGCTCAGAAAAACCAAAAGGGCCGGGGGTTGAGGCTCGCCATGGCTCGACGGAAAAAACTCTGGGCGGGTCGCATCGGGGAGAGCACGGCGCTCTCGGTGGAGGCCTTTACCTCCTCCATCGCGGTGGACCGGAGGCTCTACCGCCATGACATTGCGGGAAGCATCGCCCACGCCAGGATGCTGGCCCGCCAGCGCATCATCACGGCCGCGGAAGCAAAAAAAATAGTCCGGGGTTTGGAGCTGATCGAAAAAGAAATTACCCGGGGGAACGCTCCGTTTTCCCCGGTGGATGAAGATATCCACATGAACATCGAGCGGCGCCTGGTGCATAAGATCGGGCCCGTGGGAGGAAAGCTCCACACGGCGAGAAGCCGCAACGATCAGGTGGCCCTGGACATGCGCCTCTTCCTCAGGGACGAGCTTGAGGCCATCGGCAAGTCCATGGCGGGCCTCAAGCTGGAGATAGCGCGCACGGCAAAGCGCAATCTCGGGGTCATCATGCCGGGCTACACTCACCTCCAGCGGGCCCAGCCCGTGCTGTTTTCCCACCATCTGCTGGCCTATGCGGAGATGCTGGAGAGGGACCAGGCCCGTCTGGAGGGTTGCGCCCAGCGGGTCAACGTTCTGCCCCTGGGATCGGGGGCCCTGGCCGGCACCAGCTTTCCCATCGACAGGGCCTATGTGGCCCGGCTGCTGGGTTTTAGCCGCATTGCCAGAAACAGCATCGATGCCGTGAGCGACCGCGACTTCATCCTGGAGTTTCTCGCCCTCTCGGCGGTTCTCTTCGTGCATCTCAGCCGGCTGGCGGAAGAACTCGTCCTTTGGTCCAGCGAGGAATTCGGTTTCATCGAATTGCCCGACGGCTATTGTACGGGCAGCTCCATGATGCCGCAGAAGAAAAACCCCGACGTTCCCGAATTGATTCGCGGGCGCAGCGGCCGGATCTTCGGCCATCTCCAGGCCCTCCTCACCGTCATGAAGGGGCTTCCCCTCGCCTATAATCGGGACCTCCAGGAGGACAAGATACCGCTCTTTGACACGGTGGACACCGTCAAAGGAAGCCTGGAGATTCTCCGGGAACTTATGGGCCGGATCAAGGTGAACAAGAAACGAATGCTGGCGGCGGCTGAAGGTGGTTACATGAACGCCACGGACCTGGCGGACTACCTGGTACGCCGGGGGTTGAGCTTCCGTGTCGCCCACGGCCTCGTGGGCCGCGTGGTACGGCACTGTCTTGACACCGGGCGACGAATCGAGCAGCTTTCCCTGAAAGAGCTCAAGGCGTTTTGTCCGAAGATCGAGAAGGACGTCTTTGGCTATCTTGCCCCTGAGGCGATGATCGAGCGGCGGAGCGCCATCGGGGGCACCGCCTCATCCAACGTGCGCCGACGGCTGAGAGAGATGGGGGTGTAAATGGGGCGGGAAGACAGAGACACGGGAAAAAATAGTGAGAGAGATTGCAACAGGGACGGGACGGGAGACAGAGAGTTGAGACAGAGACCGGCCCGCCTCCGTCCCGCGCTTGCACTTCTTTTCATAGCGATGGTTTTTGTTGTGGCGGCCTCCTGCGGCAAAAAAGGGCCTCCGCGCGCGCCTGAGCTCGCGGTCCCACAGGTTATTGGAGATCTCAAGGCGGAAGCGGGCAGGACCGGGGTCATACTGACCTGGAGCCGCCCCACGCGATACGTAGACGGGCAAAGGCTCCGGGATCTCCAGGGCTTCGTTGTCTTCCGTAAAGAGATCTCACCCTCATGTCCGGACTGCCCGGTCCCGTTCCGGGAGCAGTTCACCGTGCTCATTGACGATCAGGAGAGATTAATTCAGAAACCCAAGTTCCGGACTGTCGATCAGACGCTGAGCCCAGGGGCAACCTATATATACCGAGTCTTTTCACGCCTCGTGGACGGGTCGCTGAGCGAACCTTCCAATGAGGCCAGTATTACCTGGAGGCCCTGATGGATTTTTTCGCTTATCGCAACGGAGAGCTTTTTGCGGAGGGGGTCCCCGTGGAGCGCATTGCCCTGGAAGTGGGGACTCCCGCCTATATTTACAGCCTGGCGACCTTACGGCGCCACTACCGGGTCTTCGACGAGGCCTTTGCCCCGTCGCCCCACCTCGTTTGCTTCTCCGTCAAGGCCAACTCGAACCTCGCGGTGCTGCGGGTCTTCGTCAAGGAGGGTGCGGGTTTCGATATCGTTTCCGGCGGCGAGTTGTTTCGTGTGCTCAAAGCGGGGACGGACCCGAAAAAGGTGGTATTCTCCGGGGTCGGTAAGAGCAGCCAGGAGATCCAGTACGCCCTGGAGAGCGGCATCCTTATGTTCAATGTGGAATCGGAGCCTGAGCTTGACGTCATCAACCAGGTTGCCGGCCGGTTGGGAAAGAAGGCGCCCGTGAGCTTGCGGGTGAACCCCGACGTCGATCCGCAAACCCACCCGTACATTTCCACGGGGATGAAAAAAAGCAAATTCGGCATCGACATCAAGCGCTCGGTGGAGCAGTACAGTAAGGCTCGCACTTTGAGCCACCTGGAAGTGGTGGGCGTGGACTGCCATATCGGCTCCCAGCTCACTTCGGTTTCGCCCTTTGTGGACGCCCTGGCGCGGGTCCGTTCCCTGGTGGAGAACCTGCTGGGGGAAGGTGCCGGGATCCGCTACCTGGACCTCGGCGGCGGTCTGGGCATTCGCTACAAGGACGAAGAGCCGCCGCTGCCCAAGGAGTATGCGGATGCCGTGATGGGGGCCATGAAGGGCATCGACGTGACCCTGATCCTCGAGCCGGGTCGGGTGATCGTGGGCAATGCCGGGATCATGGTGATGAAGGTGATCTATTTGAAGGAGAGCGGCGAGAAAACATTTATCATCGTCGACGGGGCCATGAACGATCTCATCCGCCCGGCTCTCTATGGGTCCCATCAGAACATTCGTCCGGTCAAGGAGCATTCCCTGGGTGGGGAGCGGGTTGTGGCCGACGTGGTGGGTCCCATTTGCGAGAGCGGGGATTTCTTTGCCAAGGACCGGGAAATCGAGCGACCCGGGCGCGGAGACCTGCTGGCCATCATGAGCGCCGGAGCTTACGGGTTTACCATGGCTTCCAATTACAATTCCAGGCCCCGGGCGCCGGAGGTCCTGGTGGACGGTCAGAACTATTTCGTCGTTCGCAAGAGGGAAACCCTCGACGATCTGATCAGCGGGGAAATCATCCCGCCGGCCTTGCAGTAGGGTCCATTGAAATGCCGGATCTTCCATTCACCAAGATGCACGGCTGCGGTAACGACTTCATCGTCGTCGACTGCACGGTTGAGGAGCCCGCGGGATTGGAGTCCCTCGCCCGAAGACTCTGCCACCGTCGTTTTGGAGTCGGTGCCGACCAGTTCCTCACCGTTCATCCCTCACAGGTCGCGGACTTCAAGATGGGCATCTACAACGCCGACGGCGGCCAGGTGGAGATGTGCGGCAATGGGATACGCTGCTTTGCCCGGTACGTTGTCGACCATGGGCTGACCAGGAAGACGGAATTGGAGGTGGAGACCCTGGCCGGCATCATCAGGCCGAGGCTCAAAGGCAACCAGGTGGAAGTCGACATGGGTCAGCCCGTCCTGGAAGGTAGGGAGATCCCGGTCAGGGCCGACGGCCGGGTGCTCGATCATCCGCTGGAGGTCGATGGCAGGGAGTACCGGGTGAATTGCGTCTCCATGGGAAACCCCCATTGCGTGGTTTATGTGGACGACCCTGAGGGGTTGGAGCTGGAGAGAATCGGCCCCCGCTTTGAGCACCACCCGTTTTTCCCCAACCGGGTGAACACAGAGTTCGTCAAGATACTCAATCCGGGGGAGGTGCGCATGCGGGTTTGGGAGCGCGGCGCCGGGGAGACCTGGGCCTGTGGCACCGGGGCCTGCGCGGTGGCCGTGGTGGGGGCTCTAACGAACCGGACCGAGCGCCAGCTAACGGTCCGCCTGCTGGGCGGGGATCTGTCCATCCATTGGCGCCCGGATAACCGGGTGGCCATGACAGGAGGTGCGGAGGAAGTTTTTCAAGGGGTCGTGCGAATCTAGTTTGTTGGGAGGGTGGTTAGATGGACTTTTGGGGTTCCATGGTAGCGCTGGTGACGCCGTTCAAGGACGGCAAGGTGGATTGGGAGAGTCTCGAAGCCCTGGTGGAATTCCACATCGGCAACGGAACCCACGGGATCGTCCCCTGCGGGACCACCGGTGAGTCGGCCACTCTGTCCCATGAGGAACACGACGACGTGGTCCGGGCCGTGGTGAAGTGTGTGAAGAACCGGGTCCCCGTCATTGCTGGCACCGGTTCCAATTCCACCAGGGAAGCCGTGGAACTCACCCGTAGCGCCGAAAAGGCGGGCGCCGACGGAGCCCTGATGATATCGCCTTATTACAACCGTCCCATGCAGGAAGGGATTTATCAGCACTACAAGACCGTCGCTTCCCAGGTGGGCATCCCGCTGATCATCTACAACATTCCCTCGCGCACGGGGTCCAAAATCGAGCCCGAGACCTTGGCCCGCCTGGCGGAGATCCAGAACATCCAGGGCGTGAAGGAAGCTACGGGTTCCGTGGACCAGGCCATCGAGGTGCTCCGGCTTTGCGGAGAAGGGCTTGCGGTTTATTCCGGCGAGGATTCCCTTACTTTCTCCCTGATGACTCTGGGTGGAAAGGGGGTTATCTCTACCGTGGCCAACGTGCTGCCCCGGGAGATGTGCCAGCTCACCCGCGCCTGCTTCGAGGGTGATATCGAGAACGGAAAAAAGATTCAGTTCCAGCTTATCCCCCTGATCCGCGCCCTTTTCCTGGAGACGAATCCCATCCCCGTAAAAACTGCCCTATCCCTGATGGGCAAATGCCGGGCGGATCTGCGCTTGCCGTTGACTCCCATGGCTGGGGAAAATCTCCAGAAGCTCAAAAAGGTCATGGCTGATTTCAATCTGATCTGAGGTTGCCGTTGGTGGATTTAATCGTTTGCGGGGCCGCCGGGCGGATGGGGGGAGCCCTGATACGAGTCGTCCGCGAGACCCCGGGCGTCCGGCTGGTAGCGGCGGTGGATCGTCCTGGAAGCGCCCGGGTGGGTAAGGACGCGGGGGAACTCGTCGGGATGGGAAGGCTGGGGGTCCCCGTGACGGAAGGCATTCCCCCCGGGCTAAAGGGCGAGGCCGTGGTGATTGATTTTAGCCGCCCGGACGCGTCCGTTGGCTACCTTGGTGAGGCCGCCGCAAAGGGGCTTCCCATTGTCATTGGGACCACCGGCTTTTCCGACGAGCAATGGAGGGAGATCAAGAGGCTCAGCCGGCGCACGCGAGCCCTGGTGGCCCCCAACATGAGCATCGGCATCAACCTCCTTCTGGGTCTCGTCGGCCCGGTAGCGCGGGCATTGGGGGAGGAATTCGACGTCGAGATCGTCGAGGTGCACCATCGCTTCAAAAAGGATGCCCCCAGCGGCACGGCATTAGCCCTGGGGCGGGCCTTGGCGGCGGCGCTGAAGCGGGAATTGGACCGTGTGGGCGTTTTCGGCCGCAAAGGGATCGTCGGTGAACGGGACAAGAAGGAGATCGGCATCATGTCCCTGCGCGCGGGGGACGTGGTGGGGGAGCACAGCGTAATTTTTGGAGGATTGGGTGAGCGTTTGGAGTTCGTTCACCGGGCCCACAGCCGTGAAACTTTTGCGCGCGGCGCCGTGCGCGCCGCCCAATGGATTGTGCGCCAAAAAAAGGGACTCTACAGCATGCAAGACGTGTTAAAACTGCAATAGTCAGGTTGACAAAACGTTTTTTCTATATTAATCACATACGCAATTCCAAGTGATTTCAGACTCTCCCCATTCAGGTCAGCAGACCCCGGAAGAAGAAGTCGAGCGGTTGGCTCAAGACATCGGTCGTCTCATCCGGGCGGTCGATCCGGAAAAGCGGGACGATCTCAAAGAGCTGGCTTTCACCCTCATCCGAGAGGAGATGTTCCAGAGCTTGGGGGGGGGAGAGGCGACAGCGGAGTTGCCGGTAGGTCCTTTTAACCCCTTGGGAATCGGGGCTCTGATCTTCGTCCTGGGAGCGGGTCTCTCGTTTGTCTTCGGTCCCGTGGGACTGGTCTTGATGCTGGGTGGCGGGATCTTCGTTGTGTGGGGAGTGGTTTTAAGCTGGATCAAGCGATAGGAGCTGGGGAATGGCGGCGGAAGACAAATCAAAAGCAAAAAAACGCGGTATCTGGAGCCGGCGGGACTTCTTCACCCGTTTCGGATGGGGGGGCTTCGGGGTTTTCTCGGGGCTCACACTGCTCGGGTTCGTACGTTCCGCCTTTCCGCGGGTTCTGTTCCAGCCGCCGTCGACCTTCAGAGCGGGATTTCCATCGGATTACACCGTCGGCGAGGTCAGTGAAAAATATAAAAAGGATTACCGCGTCTGGATAGTGCGCGAGGAAGAAGGGTTTTACGCCATCTTCGCCAAATGCACCCACCTGGGTTGCACCCCGCGCTGGTTGACGGCGGAGAACAAGTTCAAATGCCCATGCCACGGGAGCGGTTTTTTCAAAAGCGGCCTGAATTTTGAAGGCCCCGCACCGCGTCCGCTGGATCGCTTCGAGATCCGGCTTGCGGAAGACGGGCAGCTGGTTGTGGACAAGAGCCGGCCCTTGAGAATGGGCCCCGGAGTCGAGCCCGACGAACAGCATCCGGAAAGTATCTTGAAGGTGTAACGGATAATGAGCAAGTGGGACGACCTGAGGAAAGAAATCGTTGAGAGTCAAGTCTGGAAGGCCATTTTCCGCCACGGCTATGAGGACACGCCAAGAAACCGCGTTCTCATGGTCACTTCCAACATCTGGCTGCACCTCCATCCGGCAAAAGTACGCAGGCATGCGGTCAGGATGCGCTTTACCTGGTGCATGGGGGGGCTCACCTTCCTCATGTTTCTGGTCACCGCGGTGACGGGCATCTACCTGATGTTCTACTATCGGCCGGTGGCCGAGTACGCCTATGCCGACATGAAGTACCTGGAGTTCGACATGCCCTTCGGCATGCTCATGCGCAACATGCACCGCTGGGCGGCCCATGCCATGGTGATCTTTGTATGGCTGCACATGTTTCGGGTCTTCCTCACGGGGTCCTACAAGCCGCCGCGGGAGTTCAACTGGATCGTGGGCGTCCTCCTGCTGGTTTTAACGCTGCTGCTCAGCTTCACGGGCTATCTCCTCCCCTGGGATCAGCTTTCCATCTGGGCGGTCACGGTGGGCTCCAACATGGCGCGGGCCACGCCGCTGCTCGGGCACGAGGGTCCCTTCGCGGAGCTGGTCGGGGCCAATCCCATCTACGACGCCCGGGCATTTTTGTTCGGGGGCGGCGAGATCGGGCCCCATACCTTGCTGCGCTTCTACATCCTCCACTGCATTTTTATTCCCCTGGTCGCCAGCCTTCTCATGGCGGTGCATTTTTGGCGTATTCGAAGGGACGGGTTTTCCGGACCTCCCCTGTAGAAGGCGCCTGAAAGGTTGGTTGGACATGGCCGAAGCGGCTCAAGAGAAAAAACGGTCCCCTTTCATCGACGACAAGATCCATACCTGGCCCCACCTGGTGCGCGGCGAGTTTCTCGTTGCGCTCTTTGTAATGGTCGTGCTCATCCTCTGGTCCCTGGGAGTGGACGCTCCGCTGGAGGAGCCCGCGAACCCAACCCGCACGCCGAACCCGTCCAAGGCTCCCTGGTATTTCCTCGGCCTTCAGGAGATGCTCGTCTATTTCGACCCCTGGCACGCGGGGGTGGTGCTGCCGAGCCTCATCATCGTAGGGCTCATGGTCATCCCCTTTATCGATATCAACACGAAAGGGAACGGTTACTATACCTTCAAAGAGCGGAAATTTGAGATTCTGACCTTCTTGTTTGGCTTCCATGTCCTCTGGGTGGTCATGATCATCATCGGGACCTTCTTTCGCGGCCCGGGATGGAACCTCTTTTGGCCGTGGCGGGCGTGGGATCCTCACAAGGTTGTGGCCCTGACGAACGTTGACCTTCCGTACCTGCTGGGTTTCAGGGACTACGTCTGGTCATCGGTCTTCGGCGGCGCCTGCGTCCTGGGGTACTTTTTGGTTTCCGTAGCGATCTTTCACCGTTGGGTCGTTTGGGTCAAAGGGAAGGAATTCATGCTACGGTGGGGCCCCGTGCGTTTTGCCATCACGGCCTTTCTCGTTGTCATTATGATGGCCCTGCCCGTCAAGATGTTTTTACGCCTTGCCTTCAACGTCAAGTACATATGGGTTACCCCTTGGTTTAACATTTGATGTTCTACGTGGCGAAGGTTTTGCAGGCCCTTGGACTGGCGGATGTGGGGTATGCCCTCTTCGTGGGAGTCATTCGGAACAGCTCCATGGCCGAGGAAATCGTACTGACCCTCATCGGGGTCGGCCTCTTCGCGATGGGCAGAACCTTGGAACGGAAGTTGGTGTGAGGGAGATACCATGGCGGTCAGGGGTGTCGATCCAGTAGAGGAACGGAAATCCTACGGGTCCGTCTTCTTTCAGGAGTCTG
>Ga0326597_10000628_pt1 | contig 61549 bp, 51 predicted proteins | sample RVTome_12_FD_203789 | JGI IMG/M metagenome (GOLD analysis project Ga0326597, IMG submission 203789) | Soil microbial communities from uranium-contaminated site in the Upper Colorado River Basin, Wyoming, United States - RVT100D185 | ecosystem: Environmental > Terrestrial > Soil > Contaminated >...
CGCGGGTTCGAGGCACCCCACCCCGTCCCTCTCCAAACCTTCCCCCTGCGGATCCCCTGCCGAGACGGACCCAACCCGTCCATCCCCCCACGCCCAAGGGGGGTAGTCCGACAGACTCCTAGCACATGGTTTGTGGGTCTCGATGTTCACAAGGAAACCATCGCGGTTGCGTCTATTGATTGCCAACCCGGAGCGGAGGCCGTGTCGTTCGGGACGATCGGGACTCGGCACAGCGACCTCGACAAGCGGATCCGGAAGGTGCAGTCGAAGGGCAAACACTTGGTCTTCGTCTACGAAGCGGGGCCGTGCGGGTACTGGCTGGTTCGCTATCTGCGGCGCAAGAATCTGACGTGCTTCGTGGTGGCCCCGTCGCTGATTCCCAAGCGGCCCGGCGACCGCGTCAAGACCGACCGGCGCGACGCGATCACCCTCGCGCGCTGGATGCGCTCGGGTGATCTGACCGCCGTCTATGTCCCCGAGGTCGAAGACGAGGCGATCCGGGACTTGGCGCGCGCCCGGGAGGATACGCTCCAGGATCTCAAGGCCGCCCAGTGCCGGCTCAAGGCCTTCTTGCTGCGCCAGGATATCGGCTACACCGGGCGTGCCAACTGGGGACCCGCTCATCTGCGCTGGCTCGCGGAGGTCGTCTGTCCCACGCCGGCCCAGCCGATTGTCTTCCAGGACGGTCCGGGCGCTTGACGACCATCACGAACGACTGGAGCGCCTCGAAGTCGAAGTGCACGACCACGCGAAGGCGTGGCGGCTCTACCCCGTCGTCGAGGCGATCCAGGCGATGCGCGGGGTGGCGTTCACCGTGGCGATCACCGTGATCGCCGAGCTCGGCGATCTCACCCGCTTCGAGCATCCCCGGCAGCTCATGAGCGACCGGGGGCTCACACCCTCCGAGTACTCGTCCGGACCCCGCCGCCACCCAGGCGCCATCACCCAGGCCGGCAACACCCACGCCCGCCGCGCCCTGATCGAGGGCGCCTGGTCGTATCGTTACCCCGCCAAGGTCAGCCGCCATTGGCAACTCCGGTTGGAGACCCTCCCGAAGGCCGCCCAGGACATCGGCTGGAAGGCCCAGGTGCGGCTGTGTAAGCGCTACCGGCGGTTGACCGCCCGCGGCAAGAACCCCAACCAGGCCGTGGTCGCCGTGGCCCGCGAGATGGCCGCGTTCCTCTGGGCCATCGCCCGCGAGGTACCGATCGCTGCCTAACCCGACCTCAGCTCTGGCCAACTCCTCCTCCACAACACTTCCCCTTCAGGCCACCGGATGCGACGCAGCCCCGGTATCGGCGCAACCCTCGATAACGTTATGAGGCGGAAACAAAGCCTCGAGCCTAGACCGAGGCAGGCGCCCGACGGACGCAAGTCAGGGGGTAGCCAACCCACGGATCGCAGCCCATTCAACCGGCGCATTGACTGGCTCCGTCCGTCCGGTGGTCTGAACAGCAGTCCACGATGAAACCCCAACATCCCCCTTAACCGTCCCGTTGACACAGGGAGTCATAGCAACGCTCCGGTTCAGCGGCGGGCCGCGCAGCGCCGTCCGCTGCATGCTGTTGATATTGATTGAGGCCTCCTCCTCTGCGTGCCGTCCAGACGGCCGGTACGCTGGGATTCTCGACAACCCATCGAGGAGGAAGCCCGATGCGATTCTATACCCAGCCACATCGGTACTACTGTGGCATCGACCTGCACGCGCGCACGATGTACCTGTGCATCCTCGACAGCGACGGGGAGACGGTGCTGCACCGCAACGTGAAAGCCCAGCCGGAGAGCTTTCTGAAAGCGATCGCACCCTATCGAGAGGACCTCGTCGTCGCCGTGGAGTGCGTCTTCACGGGGTACTGGCTGGCCGATCTGTGTGCGCGGGAGAAAATCCCCTTCGTCCTCGGCCACGCCCTCGATGAAGGCGATCCACGGCGGCAAGGCGAAGAACGATCGGATCGATGCCCACAAGATTGCCGTACTGCTGCGCGGCGGCATGCTGCCGCAGGCCTACGTCTATCCCGCGAAGATGCGCGCCACCCGCGATCTGCTGCGGCGTCGGATGCACCGGATGCGCAAGCGCGCCGAGCTGCTGGCCCACGTCCAGAACACCGCCAGCCTCTAACCTGCCGGCGCTCGGCAAGAAGATCGCCTACAAGTCGAATCGCGACGGCGTGGCCGAGGGCTTCGCCGACCCCAGCGCTCAGCACTCGGTGGCGCTGGACCTGGCACTGATCGACACCTACGACCGGCTGCTCGGCGAGGTCGAGCTCGCGGTGACGCGCACCGCCAAGGAACACGACGTGAATGCTTTCTACCGCCTGCGCTCCGTGCCCGGCATCGGCAAGATCCTGGCGCTGGTGATCCTCTACGAGATCCAAGACATCCGCCGCTTCCCCCGCGTCCAGGACTTTCTCTCCTACGCTCGGCTGGTGAAGTGTGCCAAGGAGTCGGGCGGGAAGCGGTACGGCTACTCCGGCAAGAAGATCGGCAACGCCCATCTCAAGTGGGCGTTCTCCGAAGCCGCCGTGCTCTTCCTGCGCGGCAACGACGCGGGGCAGAAGTACGTGGCCCGCCTGGAGAAGAAGCATGGCAAGGGCAAGGCGCTCTCGATCCTCGCCCACAAGCTGGCCCGCGCCGTCTACGTCCTGCTCAAACGCGAGGAGGCCTTCGACCCGCACCGATTTCTCGCCTAGGGAGGAGCGTGGGTGAGCCTGCCGTCTAACTGGACACCGGCGGGAGGAGCCGCACCCCGTGCTCTGGAAATACCCAACCCCTGCGTCTTTGAACGCCGACGAGCACCTCGGCCCAGCTCCCCGATCCCTCCACTTTGATTGGACACCCACGCTCGCTCCCACTTTTTCCGGTAACGCCTCGGGCAGGCGTTCGTGTTCTGCCCCTCTCCCGATCCGTTCCCTAACTGGAGAACCCACTCGGTTCAACCCGCACTTTGCTTCGGACGGCACGAGGGCACGGATTGGTTTCTAGGCCGCAATGGACTTGACCCATCCCTCCTTTGCCGTCGCCATCGTGATGGTGATCGAGCCTCAATGAGTGTTGGGTGCAGACACGTTCTGTACACCGCTTTCGAAACCCAAGTCAGAACCCATACCCGATCCGCTCGTTGCCGACTCCACCACGCGGCCCCCCCTTTATCCGGGGGCCGCTAGCGGATGTTTCTACCCCTTGACCAACGGAGGCCTCATAAGTGTTAGGCATGGTCTACCACGACTCTGGATACTCGGTGTGGGTTGGAATCCCTCCGCTAGGGCAACCCCATGCTGCTCTGGATGCCCAGAAAATGTGATCCGTTGCGACACCGTGAGCAATGGCAATGAATCATCTTCTGGAACGGCGGGTGAACCTCAAATGTCACCGTTCCGCAAAGACAACCACCGTGAATGCTCGACTCATTCATCCGCTCTCGCCGGGTGCCTAACGAGCAGGACCTTATCGATCGTGCGCGAGCATGGGAGGCGATGGCCTCCGAAAACGGGCGGTCGGTCCCCCACCGGTACACCGCGGCGACCGGTGGTCATGGAGCCACTGCCCGCCGCCGGCGCGCCGCGAGCAGTCGCGCGCCGGTCGCCTCGACGACATACGGAACGGAAGACTCGGGATACGGCGCCACGCTGCTGACGTTGATCTCGCAGAGGACGTAGGTGTCATCCCCGTCCGGTCCCGGCGGACCGAGCAGGAAATCGCAGTCCCAGAGGATCGGAAGGGCCTCGGCGTCGATGTGGAGCAGTCGCTGCACCGCCGGAAGCCACTCCTCCTCCAACCTGTGCTTGAGGGGCTGAAACTCCGGTTGGGTCGGCGGGTAGTAGTACCGGGGGCCCGGCTGCGGCGCTGCCGTGGGCGGCGCGCCCGGTGGGGCCGGAAAGAGCGCATTCACCGCCTGATGTCCAAAGCCAGTTACTTGGTCGTGGGTCAGATAGCAGCGGATCATTCCCTCCGGGAGGCGCGGCTGATACTCCTGATCCACCATCAGACCGGCGGCGGTGAAATAGGGCGCGCAGCGCGCGAAGAGCTCCATCAGCGTGATCTCCTCTTCGACGCAGCCGCGCTGGGCGTGGCGGACACGGACCGCCGTCGATTGCGGTGGTGACACGTCCATTCCACGACCCCGCTGCTCCGGGGTGGTGCGCGCCGGCAGCTCGACCCGCCACACGCCGGTACCGCCGTTGCCGCGGTGTTGCTTGAGGACCCGAGCCTTGCCGGCGGTCAGCCGGAGCGGCAACTCCCGGCGCATCTGCGCGAGGCTTCGGTACACATGGGTGTCGCAGCCCCAGCCGAGTTCGCGCGTCTGGTAGAGGACTTCCTTCGTCCCCAACTTCAGGATGACGTCGGGATGGGTGCTGACGAAGACGCCGTCATCGGCGACGCCGCGCAGCAGGAAATCGAGCACCTGGCGGTCGCGTCCGCCGTCGAGCGGGTTCACCCACACCAGGACACCGTCCATCCCCAGGAGTTGCGCCCGGACCTCCTCGCGGAAGTCGTCGTGATACACGGCGGGCTCCGCGCGGATCCCCTGCTCGGCGAAGGCCCTGAACAAGTCCGCGAAGCGGCTGCTCTTCGGGTCTGCGTGCTGCCAGGCCTCGCGATCGCCGGGGTACAGAATCGCGACGCGCAGGGGGCCGTCTTTCACCCTAGGCCCACCTCGTTCAGTCTGTTCAGCCTCCTTGAGGTCGGCAGGTGAGCGTTTGCCGCGGGGGCGAGGTCCATGACGGCGCACAGCCGATCCATTCGCTCGGCGAGCGTCAGGGACTCAAACCACCGGGCCTTGGCCTCGGGGGTCTCCTCGCTCCGATCGTGGGAGACGTTGCCGGGCATCGCCAGCGTGCGGTTACCGGGCTCGTAGGTAGCGGTCGACGCCCGCGGCCGCGTGGCGGCCTTCGGCGATGGCCCAGACCACCAGGGAGGCGCCGCGGTGCATGTCGCCGGCGGCGAACACGCCGTCGACGCTGCTCATCAGGGCGTCGTCCAGCGCGACGTTGCCGCGGGCGTCGAGGGCCACCCCGAGGTCGTCGAGGAGGCCGGTGCGCACGGGCTGGACAAAGCCCATGGCCAGCAGCACGAGGTCGGCCTCCATGGCGAACTCGGAGTCCGGGACCCCGATCATCTCGCGGCGGCCGTTGTCGCCCGGGTCGCTCCATGCGAGGCGGATGCCGTGCAGGTGGGTGACCTGTCCACCGTTACCGGTGAACGACTGGGTGGCGACGCTCCACTGGCGGGAACATCCCTCCTCGTGGGAGGAGGAGGTGCGCAGCACCATGGGCCAGTTGGGCCAGGTGCCGGGCGACGGCCGGTCCGGTGGCTGGGGCAGGAGCTCGAACTGGTGGACCTCGGTCGCACCCTGGCGGTTGGCCGTGCCGACGCAGTCGCTGCCCGTGTCGCCGCCGCCGATCACCACTACCTTCTTGCCGCGGGCGTTGATGGATTGGTCGCCGGGGATCGTGTCGCCCGCGATGCGGCGGTTCTGCTGGCTGAGGTACTCCATGGCGAAGTGGACGCCTGCGAGCTCACGGCCGGGCACCGGCAGGTCGCGGGGCACCATGGCGCCGCCGGCGAGCAGCACCGCGGCGAAATCCCGTTGCAGCTCGTCGCCCGGCAGGTCCACGCCGACGTGGACGCCGGTGCGAAACTCGACCCCCTCGGCGCGCATCTGCTCCATGCGCCGGTCGATGGTCCATTTCTCCAGCTTGAAGTCGGGGATGCCGTAGCGCAGAAGACCGCCGATGCGGTCGGCCTTCTCGAACAGGGTCACGGTGTGGCCGGCGCGGGCGAGCTGCTGGGCGGCGGCCATGCCCGCCGGGCCGGAGCCGACCACCGCGACCCGCTTGCCGGTCTTCTTGCGCGGCGGCGCGGGCTGGATCCACCCCTCCGCGAAGCCGCGCTCGACGATGACCTTCTCGATGTTGCGGATGGTGACCGGGTCGTCGTTGATGTTCAGCACGCACGACGCCTCGCACGGCGCCGGGCAGATGCGGCCGGTGAACTCGGGGAAGTTGTTGGTGGCATGGAGGCGGGCGAGGGCGTCCTTCCAGCGGCCGTGGTACACCAGGTCATTCCAGTCCGGGATGATGTTGTTGACCGGGCAGCCCTGGTGGCAAAAGGGGATGCCGCAATCCATGCAGCGCGCGCCCTGCTCGCGGAGCTTGGCCTCCGGCAGATCGACGACGAACTCCCGATAGTGGCCGCGTCGCTCGCCCACCGGGGCGTACGAGGGCATCTCGCGGGGAAATTCGAGGAAGCCGGTTATTTTTCCCATGGGGTGAAAATATCTGTCAGGTTGCCGCAACGGCGTCACCTTCGGCTTCGCGGCGGCGGCGCTCTGCCAGGACCCGCCGGTACTCCTCGGGCATCACCTTGACGAAGCGCGGCAGCCACTCGTCCCAGGCGTCGAGGATCGTCCGGGCGCGGGCGCTGGCGGTGAAGTTGTAATGCTCCTCCACCATCTCCTTGAGGGTCGCGACGTCGGCCGCCTCGACCACCTCCTCCAGGGCGACCATGCCGGTGTTGCAACGCTGATCGAACTTGCCGTCCATATCCAGGACGTAGGCGATGCCGCCGCTCATGCCGGCGGCGAAGTTGCGCCCGGTGCGGCCGAGCACGGCCACGATGCCGCCGGTCATGTACTCGCAGCCGTGGTCGCCGACCCCCTCGACCACCGCCTGGCAGCCGGAGTTGCGCACCGCGAACCGCTCGCCGGCCACGCCCTGGATGAAGACCCGGCCGCCGGTGGCGCCGTACAGCAGGGTGTTGCCCACGACGATGTTGTCGGCCGGATCGAACGACGCCTCCCGCGGCGGGTAGACGACGATCCGGCCGCCGGACATCCCCTTGCCCAGGTAGTCATTGGCGTCCCCCTCGAGGGTCAGACACAGGCCGGGGACGCAGAAGGCGCCGAAGCTCTGGCCCGCCGAGCCGACGAACTTCGCCTCGATGGTCCCCTTGGGCAGGGACTCGGCGCCGTAGCGGCGGGCGATCTCGCCGGCGAGGATGGCACCCACCGTGCGGTGGACGTTGCGGATCGGGAGCTGGATTGCCACCTTCTTCTGCGAGTCGAGGGCGTACTCGGCCAGCTCCAGGAGCTTCTGGTCGAGGGCGTGTTCCAGCCCGTGCTCCTGTGGCTGAATGCAGCGGGTGGCGATGCGCGACGGTACGTCGGGCTTGTAGAGCAGGGCGGAGAAGTCGAGCCCCTTGGCCTTCCAGTGGTCGATCGCCTGCTGCGGGCGGATCATGTCGACCCGGCCGATCATCTCGTCCATCTTCCGGAAACCCATCTTCGCCATGAGCTGCCGCACCTCTTCCGCGACGAAGAAGAAGTAGTTGACCACCTTGTCCGGGGTGCCGCTGAAGCGCGCGCGCAGCTCCGGGTTCTGGGTGGCGATGCCGGCCGGGCAGGTGTTGAGGTGGCACTTGCGCATCATGATGCACCCCTCGACGATCAGGGGCGCGGTGGCGAAGCCGAACTCCTCGGCGCCGAGCAGAGCGGCGATCACCACGTCGCGGCCGGTGCGCATCTGGCCGTCGGCCTGGACCACGGTGCGACCACGCAGGTCGTTCATCACCAGGGTCTGCTGGGTGTCGGCGAGGCCGATCTCCCACGGCAGCCCGGCGTGCTTGATCGACGACAGGGGCGAGGCACCGGTGCCGCCGTCGTAGCCGGAGATCAGGATCAGGTCGGCGCGGGCCTTGGAGACGCCGGCGGCGACCGTGCCGACCCCAGTCTCCGCCACCAGCTTTACCGAGACATTGGCCTTGGGGTTGACGTTCTTCAGGTCGTAGATGAGCTGGGCCAGGTCCTCGATGGAGTAGATGTCGTGGTGGGGTGGCGGCGAGATCAGGGTGACGCCGGGGGTCGAGTGGCGCACCTTGGCGATGATCTCGCTCACCTTGTGGCCCGGTAGCTGGCCGCCCTCGCCCGGTTTGGCGCCCTGGGCCATCTTGATCTGCAGCTCGTCGGCATTCACCAGGTACTCGGTGGTCACGCCGAACCGGCCGCTCGCTACCTGCTTGATGGCGGAGCGCGCCAGATCGCCGTTGGGCCGCGGCCGGAACCGTTCCGGGTCCTCGCCGCCCTCGCCGGTGTTGGAGCGGCCACCGAGGCGGTTCATGGCGATGGCGAGGGTCTCGTGGGCCTCCTTGGAGATCGACCCGAAGCTCATGGCGCCGGTGCAGAACCGCTTGACGATGTCGCTCGCCGGCTCGACCTCGTCCACCGGGATCGGGTGCTGGCCCTTGAGCTCGAACAGGCCGCGCAGGGTGCACAGACGCCGGTTCTGCTCGTTTACCGTATCCGAGAACGCCTTGTAGGTGGCGAAGTTGTTCTCCCGGGTGGCCTTCTGCAGCAGGGTGATGGTCTCCGGGTTCCAGGCGTGGCGCTCGCCGTCGATGCGGAACTGGTACTCGCCGCCGACGTCCAGGAAGTCGCCGGTCATGGCGGCATCGCCATAGGCCATGGCGTGGCGCCGCAGGGCCTCGACAGCGATCTCGTGGAGGCCGATCCCCGCGATGCGCGAGGTGGTGCCGGTGAAGTAGCGGTCGATGACCGTGGAGCTGATGCCCACCGCCTCGAAGATCTGCGCCCCGCAATACGACTGGACGGTGGAGATGCCCATCTTGGACATGACCTTGAGCAGCCCCTTGCCCACGGCCTTGATGTACTTCTGGGTGGCAAGGCGGTAGTCGATCTCCTCCGGCAGCAGCCTCTCGGCCACCAGGTCGCGCAGGGTCTCGAAGGCGAGGTACGGGTTGACCGCACCGGCGCCATAACCAATCAGACAGGCGAAGTGGTGGACCTCGCGCGGCTCGGCGCTCTCCACGATCAGGCCGGTGCGGGTGCGAGTGCCCTGGCGGATCAGGTGGTGGTGGACCGCGGCGAGGGACAGGAGGGAGGGGATCGGTGCGAGGTCGGAGCCGGTGTCGCGATCCGATAGGACCAAGAAGTTGATCCCCTCGTCGATCGCCGCAGACGCCTCCTGGCACAGCCGGTCGAGGGCCCGCTCCATCCCCTCCGGGCCGTCGGCCACGGGGAAGACCGTCTGCAGGGTGCGGGTCGCGAAGTGGGGGTGCTCGATCTGGCGGATCCTCTCCAGGTCGACGTTGCACAGGATCGGCTGCTCGATCTTGATGCGCCGCGCGTGGGCCGGACTCTCGCCGAGCAGGTTGCGCTTGGGGCCGATTGCCGTGATCAGGGACATGACCAGCTCCTCGCGGATCGGATCGATCGGCGGGTTGGTCACCTGGGCGAAGACCTGCTTGAAGTAGTGGAACAGGGGGACCGGCCGCTCGGAGAGCACCGCCAGGGGGTTGTCTGCCCCCATCGAGCCGATCGGCTCCTGTCCACCCAGGGCCATGGGCAGGATGATCTGGCGTACCTCCTCGCGAGTGTAGCCGAAGGCGCGCTGGCGGATGCGCAGGGTGTCGTGATCCGGCTGGTGGAGCTTCTCCTGGGCGGGTAGCTCGGCGAGGTCGACCCGGTTCTCCTGCACCCACTCCCGGTACGGTTGCTGGGTAGCGATTTCGTGCTTCACCTCGGCGTCGTCGATGATTCGCCCCTGCTCGGTGTCGATCACCAGGATCTTGCCCGGCTGCAGGCGCCAATTCTTGGCGATGCGCTCCGGTGCGATGTCCAGCACGCCGGACTCGGAGCCGAGCACCACCAGGTCGTCCTTGGTCACCAGGTAGCGCGCCGGCCGCAGGCCGTTGCGATCCAGGGTGGCACCGATCACCCGGCCGTCGGTGAACGCCATGGCCGCCGGTCCGTCCCACGGCTCCATCATGGCGGCGTGGTACTCGTAGAAGGCGCGGCGCTCATCGTCCATCAGCGGGTTGTGGGCCCACGCCTCCGGAATGAGCATCATCATCGCGTGGGGTAGGGAACGGCCGCCGATGACCAGGAACTCCAGGGCCTGGTCGAACGACGCGGAGTCCGACGCCCCCTCCTTGATGAGGGGGAAGAGCTTCTTCAGGTCGTCGCCGAACAGGTCGGACTTGAGCGACGACTCGCGCGCCCGCATCCAGTTGATGTTGCCGCGCAGGGTATTGATCTCGCCATTGTGGGCGATGTAGCGGAACGGGTGGGCCAGATCCCAGGTGGGGAAGGTGTTGGTCGAGTAGCGCTGGTGGGCCAGGGCGAGGGCCGACACCATGTCCGGGTCGATCAGGTCCGGGTAGTAGCGCGGGAGCTGGTCGGCGAGGAGCAGCCCCTTGTAGATCAGGGTGCGCGACGATAGCGACGGGATGTACAGCGCCTCGGCACCCGTGAAGGCGCTGTCGAAGGCCACCTTCTCGATCCACTTGCGGATCACGTAGAGCTTGCGCTCGAAGGCGTCCTGGTCGAGGCCGTCGGCGGCGGCGATGAAGCATTGCCGGATACGTGGCTCCACCTCCTTGGCGGAGAACCCGATGTGGGCGTTGTCCGTCGGCACGGTGCGCCAGCCGAGGAAGCGCTGGCCCTCCTCGATCACCACCTGCTCGACGAGCTGGGCACACCGCTCGCCGTCGGTGGTGCGCGGGGAGAAGATCATCCCCACGCCGTAATGGCCCTGCTCTGGCAGTTCGATCCCCTCGGCCCCGGCCACCTTGCGCAGGAAGGCATCCGGGGTCTGGATCAGGATGCCGGCGCCGTCGCCGGTGAGGGGGTCGGAGCCGGTTGCACCGCGGTGGGTGAGATTGACCAGGATCTCCAGCCCCTGCTCGATGATCTGGTGGGACTTGTGGCCTTTGATATTGGCGACCAGGCCGACGCCGCACGCGTCGTGCTCGAAGCGGGGGTCATACAGGCCTCGGTTCTTTGGCAGTCCCGGGTGGGTCATGGCAATCGCCTAAAAAAGACCGTGCGGTTGGCCTCACCGCGCGGTCCGAACTCCGTCCTCGCCTTTAGCTGGTCCGACGTTCGTCTCTGGTTCGCCGTAAGTATTTGAATTTTAAATTGTTTTAATAGTCAGATAGGGTGTGCAGGTTACCAGTGACGCCAACTTCTGGTCAACCTGACCCTAGCCGAACCAGGCCGTCTGCGCGCACCCGATGGTGGGGTGGCCCGCGTAGGGGCACGGCATGCCGTGCCCGCGGCGGGTCGATGGCCCCACCCGCGGATTCGCTCCGCGCGCGGCGGTCGGCTCCGCGGCGCACGAGTCGACCTACCGATGTCCGCCGTTATTGGGCCTCTGGCTCGCGGGTCAGTTGCCCGCGGCGGGCAAGGGAGTGCGGCCCGCCGGGCGGTTGGCGGTCGCCGGGAAGGAAGTCGAGGGTGAGGCGCATCCGGTAGTCGCCGCGGTGGAGCTTCTCCCAGCCGGTGAGGGTGACGCCGGTCTCGCCGTAGTGGCCCGGGTGACCCTCTGGCGGATCGGCCTCGGTCGCGTCGTCGGCATAGTATAGGGCCGGCCGGAGGTCGAGGCCGGGCGCGAGGGTGAGGTCCCCGTGCATCGTCCCGTAGCGGCCGGCGATGGTGAAGCCCCGCATGGGGCCACCGCGCAATGTCTCCTCATTCGGCTCGACGCGCCCGTCGATCCGGGCCGGCGGGTGGTCCGGACAGGTGATGGTGCGGCTATCCCCGGGCCGGAGGTCGAGGGTGGACCGGACTTCCAGGTCGTGGAATAGCCAGCCGACGTTGAACGGAAGCCGGATCACGATGTCCATCACCAGGGTGTTGGGGGTATGGATGCGATCGATGATGCTACTCGGAGTCTGGATGCCGAGGACCATGCGCAGGCGGTTCTCGGTGCGCACGACCGCCCGCACCGGACCGGCAATCACCCCAACAATCCGGCTCGTGAAGTCGGCCTGGGTACGGTGGAAGGGGAGTTTCCCCAAGAGGAGGCCGCGCGCGCGGATCTTGCCGGTATCGATCCAGTCGGTCTCGTGCGGGTCCGCGGTCCACACGAGGCGGTCGAAGAGGAACGGCCGTGCCGCGTCGAAACCAAGAAGGTAGCCCGGATGAGCCACCTCGTCGCGCTCGTAGTTGTAGGAGATCCATCGGCGTGCGCTCAGGGGTGGTGGGGCGTCGTGGGACGCGACGTAGACACGGCCGGCGCCGGGAATCCCGACGGGCCGGGGGGTCGGTGCGCCGGGAGGCACGGTTCCGGCCGGGGCCTCCTCTCCCAGGTCGGCGGTGGCAACCACGAGTTCATCGAGCTCCGTCAGGCGGCGGTGTGCCCCTTCGGGGGAGGCGTGCATGGTGAAGTCCCAGTCGCCGTCGGCGGTGTGGCGATCGAACTGGAAGGGAACCGTCTGCCACGCGCCATCATGCAGTGCCCACACCCGCACGTGATTGATGCCCACCCCCACCAGGGGGGAGGACACGGCGAGCAGATCGGGGGTCGAGTCCGCCTGGCCTTGAGCCCAGGCCGACGCCGTGAACAGGAGAAGGACCAGGAGGAGTTGCACCGCTAGGCCTCCATCGAGTCGCAGGGGACAGCAGATCCACAGGAAAGGGAACCACAGATGAACCCAGATGGACACAGCGTCAGATCAACCGATAGTCGCCGGCTCACCCGAGATTGATCAACGCGGGAACCCAGGAAGCCAGGAAACCGACACCGCTGAAAGGATCCGCGAAAACCGCGACTGGAGCAGAAAATCGCACCATCTGTAGCGTGGGCTTCCGCCCACCGGACGCCAACGCGTGTTCAGCCTAGGGCATCGGCCGGTTGAAACCGGCCCTACAGGTTTGCGCGATACCCCCCGGGAGGTCTCTTCCTGGCTGCGGGGGTCCCCGTGATCGAACGACCAGTTCGATCCAGCTTCGCCCGACATGGCCGGCAAAGCCTGCCGTCGTGTCAATGGTGCTGCAACACCAGAGCGGCGTTGACGCCGCCGAAGCCGGCGGAGTGGGAGAGGGCGAGGCGGTAGTCGCCGTGCAACGGCGCGCCGACGACGTGGGCCAGGGCGCAGGCGGGGTCGGGATCCGTCAGGTTGGCGGTGGCCGGTGCCACGCCGTCGCGCATCGCGAGCAGGCAGATCGCCGCCTCCAGGGCGCCGCTCGCCCCGAGCATGTGGCCGGTCGCCCCCTTGATCGAGCTGATCCGGATGGTCTCGGCGGCCGAGCCGAGGGCCACATGCAGGGCACGCGATTCGGTCGGGTCGTTGTGCAGGGTGCCGGTGCCGTGGGCCGAGATGTAGTCGAGGTCACGGGCCGTCACCCCCGCCGCGCGCAAGGCGTGGGTAATGGCGCGCGCCAGGGCGCGGCCCTCCGGGTCCGGGGTCGTCGGGTGGTAGGCGTCGCAGGTCATGCCGCTGCCGGCCACCGCTCCATAAACCCGGGCGCCGCGGGCCCGGGCGTGGGCCTGCGACTCGACCACCAGGCAGCAGGCCCCCTCGCCGAGGACGAAGCCGCGCCGCGAGCGGTCGAAGGGGCGGCAGGCGCGCGGTGGGTCGTCGCCGGCCGGTGCCAGGACCCGCGCCTGGTGGAAGCCGGAGAGCATCAGCGGGGTGATCACCGCCTCACTGCCACCCGTGACCACCACGTCGGCCTCGCCGCGGCGGATCAGGTGGGCGGCCTCCGCGATTGCGTGGGTGCCCGAGGCGCAGGCCGTGGCGATCCCGAGACACGGTCCGGTGAAACCGCGGGTACGGGCGATCTGCGCCGCCGCCATGCTGGCCAGGGTGAGCACGGAGAAGTGGGGTGAGACCCCGCGCACGCCACGGGCGGCGTAGCGCACGGCCGCCTCCTCGACCGCCGGTAGCCCACCGCGGCCACAGCCCAGGACCACCGCGGCCCGTTCGCCGTCGACCGCCTGGCCGTCTAGCCCGGCGTCGGCCAGAGCCTCGGCCGCGGCCACGTGGGCGAACTGGATGAAACGATCGGTCTTGTGGACCTCCCGGGCCGGTAGATAGTCAGCCGCGCGGAAACCACGCACCTGGCCAGCCGCGAGGTCCGGGACCCCGCCTACCTCGACCCCGTCGAGGCGGGCAACGCCGGAGCGGCCGGCGACCAGCGCCTCCCACGTCAGGGCCAGGGTCGGACCGAGGGGGGTGACGGCACCGAGACCGGTGACGACGGGATGGGGAGGGTGATGGCTCATCTGCCTTTCTGGCGCTCCAGGCGGGGCGGTCTATAATCGCCACTTCCTCGTCGCTGACCAAATGCCATGTCCGACACCTCTCTCACCCTGACCCGCAAGCCGGCGTGGTTGAAGAAGCGCCTCGATCCGCGGGCCGTGGCGCCGGTGCGGGCGCTGATGCGGGGCCAGGCCCTGCACACGGTGTGCGAGGAGGCCCATTGTCCCAACATCGGCGAGTGCTGGGGGCGCAAGACCGCCACCTTCATGATCCTCGGCGATCGCTGCACCCGCGCCTGCGCCTTCTGTGCGGTCCGTACCGGACGCCCGACCGGCCTGGACCGGGAGGAGCCGGCGCGGGTGGCGGTCGCCGCGGCCGCCCTGGGCCTGCGTCACGTGGTGGTCACCTCCGTGGACCGGGACGACCTCGATGACGGCGGCTCGACCATCTTCGCCGAGGTCGTGGCGGCGCTCCACGCTCAGGGGCAGAGCGTCGAGGTGCTCACCCCGGACTTTCAGGGCGACACCGCGGCCATCGACCGGGTCGCCGCCGCCGGGCCGGAGATCTTCGCCCACAACGTGGAGACCGTGCCGCGCCGCTACCACGCCATGCGGCCCCAGGCCGACTACCGGCGCAGCCTCGAGGTACTGGTGCGGGTCAAGGAGGTGCGCCCCGACCTGCTTACTAAGTCTGGGCTGATGGTGGGAGTGGGGGAGAGGCCGGACGAGGTGGTGGCGGTGTTGCGCGACCTGCGCGCCGCCGGGTGCGACGTGGTCACGATTGGCCAGTACCTGGCGCCCGGCGCCGCCTACCACCCGGTGCTGGAGTATGTGACCCCGCAGCGGTTCGAGGCGTACCGGGAGGCGGGAGACGCGCTGGGCTTCCTGGCGGTGGCGAGCGCCCCGTTCGTCCGCAGCTCCTACAACGCGGATACCGTGTGGGAACGGCTGCGCCGTTCCCACGGTAGACAGTAGGTAGTAGACAGTAGACAGGGGGGATGGTCGGGGACATCACCGCCTTCGGACATGCAAGGGGAGGCGGTGACCGATTGCACGGCGGTAGGTGTGCAAACCCGTCCGCTCTGTTGCCCCCCGTCTACTGTCTACTGTCTACTGTCTACCTTCTCCGTAATCGGCAACGCCGGTGTCGATCACCGCGATCCCCCCGAAACACCCATGTCCGAAGCCTCCTCCATCTTCAACCTGCGGCGCATGGAGCGCCTCCCTACGTACGTCTTCGCCAGCGTGAACGCGGCGAAGATGGCGGCGCGCCGGGCCGGTGAGGACGTCGTCGACCTGGGCATGGGCAATCCGGATCAGGGGACGCCGGCGCGGATCGTCGACAAGCTGGTGGAGGCGGCGCGTAACCCGCGCAACCACCGCTACTCGGCGAGCGCCGGGATTCCCAACCTGCGCCTGGCCATCTGCAAGTGGTACGCGCGGCGCTACGGCGTGGAGCTGGACCCGGAGACGGAGGCGATCGCCACCATGGGGGCGAAGGAGGGGATTTCGCACCTGGTCCTCTCCCTGATCGGACCCGGCGACACGGTGATGGTCCCGGACCCGACCTACCCGATCCATACCTACGCCGTGATCATCGCCGGCGGGAGCGTGGCCCACGTGCCGCAGCAGCCCGGTTGCGACTTTTTCGAGTGCGTCCGGCGGGTGTGGGAGCAGCACGACCCGAAGCCGCGCACCATGATGCTCTGCTTTCCGGCCAATCCGACCACCCAGGTGGTGGAGCTGGAGTTCTTCGAGCGGGTGGTGGCGTTCGCCAAGGAACACGAGATCCTGGTGATCCACGACCTGGCCTACGCCGACCTGTGCTTTGACGGGTACGAGGCGCCCAGCCTGTTACAGGTGCCGGGTGCCAAGGACATCGGCGTCGAGTTCATGTCCCTCTCCAAGTCCTACAACATGCCGGGTTGGCGGGTCGGGTTCTGCGTCGGCAACCGGGAGATCGTCAACGCCCTGCGGCGCATCAAGAGTTATCTCGACTATGGCATGTTCCAGCCGATCCAGATCGCCTCGATCATCGCCCTGAACGAGTGCGACGAGGAGCCGCCCAAGATTCGGGCGCTCTACCAGACCCGGCGCGACATCCTGTGCGGCGGGCTCCACCGCATCGGTTGGGAGGTGGAGCCTCCCAAGGCAACCATGTTCGTCTGGGCACGGATTCCCGACCGATATCAGGAGATGGGATCGGTGAAGTTCGCCGAGATGCTGGTGAAGGAGTGCCACGTTGCAGTGTCACCCGGGCTCGGTTTCGGCCGCGGCGGCGAGGGCTACGTGCGCTTCTCCCTGGTCGAGAACGAGCACCGCACGAGGCAGGCGATTCACGGGTTGAAGAAGCTCTTTTAGGGAATAGGGAATAGGGGATAGGGGTGGTGCCGGCCCTGCGGGCCGGCGAATCTTTTTTCCGGAAACCTGGTGATAATGCGGTTTCCAAATTCTCGAAAATCTTTGGCCGCGACAGCGGCCATCCATCCCTAACCCCTAACCCCTAACCCCTAACCCCTAGTCCCTACGCGCCACCCAAGGCAGGACCTATGGCAGACGCTGGAAGGCGATCGATCGGCGTGGGCATCCTCGGCCTCGGCACCATCGGGACCGGAACCGCGGCGGTGTTAATCAACAATCGTGGCCTGCTCGCGGATCGCATCGGGGCCGAGCTGCGATTGGTGGCCGCGGCCGACCTGGACCCGCACCGCGACCGCGGCATCGACCTCTCCGAGGTCGCCCTCGGGACGGACCCCGTGGCGGTCATCGAGCACCCCGAGGTCGACGTGGTGGTGGAGCTGATCGGTGGCACCACCCTCGCCCTTGATCTGGTGCGGGGGGCCCTCGCCGCGGGCAAGCCGGTGGTGACCGCGAACAAGGCGCTGCTCGCCCATCATGGCGCCGAGCTCTTCGCCCTGGCCCGCGCGCAGCGGCTCGCCCTGCGGTTCGAGGCGTCGGTGGCCGGTGGCATCCCGATCATCAAGACCCTCACCGAGGGGCTGGTGGGGAATCGCATCGAGGCGGTGTTCGGCATCGTCAACGGCACGTGCAACTACATCCTCACCAAGATGGACGCCACCGGCGCGGAGTTCGACGCCGTGCTCCAGGAGGCGATGGCCCTGGGCTACGCCGAGGCCGACCCGACCTTCGACATCGAGGGGATCGACGCGGCCCATAAGGCGGCGATCCTGGCGCGGATCGCCTTCGACACGCCGATCGACTTTGCCGCGATCCCGGTGGAGGGGATCTCGGGACTGGAACCGATTGATACCCGCCTGGCGCGGCAGCTCGGCTACGTGATCAAGCTCCTCGCCGTCGCCAAGCGGGTCGGAGAACGCATCGACGTCCGGGTCCACCCGACGATGCTCCCGGAGGAGACGATGCTGGCCAAGGTGGACGGCGTGTTCAACGCCGTCGTGGTGCGCGGCGACGCCGTGGGGGAGACCCTCTACTACGGCCGCGGCGCCGGCGCCCTGCCCACGGCCAGCGCGGTGGTGGCGGACATCGCCGAGATCGCCGTCGGCCTCACCGACGGCGGCCTGCACTGCGCCGATCCCTACGGCAACCGCACCCTGGTCGACCGTCCCCTCCTGCCGCTGGATGAGGTGGAGACCCACTTCTACGTGCGGTTCGAGGCCCTCGACCGTCCCGGTGTCCTGTCGCGCATCGCCGGGGTCTTCGGCGACCACGGCATCTCCATCGACCAGGTCCGCCAGCACGGCCGGGACCAGGGCGGCACCGTACCCCTGGTCATCCTCACCCACGACGCCGTCGAGGGAAACCTGCGCCGCGCCCTGGCGGAGATCGAGGAGCTGGACGTCACGGTCGGCCCGGCGGTGGTCATCCGGGTGGAGCAGTAGGGGCCGGGCGGATGTCGGTGATGCCACCCGTAGGAGCGGGCTTGCCGCGCGCGTCACCTCCCTCCCCCACCGGGGGAGGGTTGGGGTGGGAGCGGTGGGAAGTGGTGGACTGCTCGTGCCGGACGCCCTCTCCCGGCCCCCTCCCGGTGGGAGGGGGGCATAGCCCGCCACTCACTCACTGACCGCGATCTCTTTCGCCCACGTTCTCGAGCTCACTATGGCTGCCTCCGCTTTCACCCCCTGGGCCGGAATCATTGCCGCGTACCGCAAGTACTTCTCCGTCACCGACGCGACTCCCGTGGTCTCGCTCCAGGAGGGCAATACGCCGCTGATCGAGGCGCCACGGCTGGCCGCGGCCATCGGCCTCGATGCGGAGCTCTACTTGAAGTTCGACGGGGCGAACCCCACGGGCTCCTTCAAGGACCGCGGCATGACCATGGCGGTTTCCAAGGCCAAGGAGGCGGGCTCCGAGGCGGTGATCTGCGCGTCGACCGGCAACACGTCGGCGAGCGCCGCGGCGTACGCGGCGCATGCCGGGATGCGCGCGGTGGTGCTCATCCCCGAGGGCAAGATCGCCCTCGGCAAGCTCGCCCAGGCGATGATCCACGGCGCCCAGGTGGTGCAGATCGACGGCAACTTCGATATCGCCCTCACCATCGTGCGCAAGCTCGCGGACGCACACCCGATCACCCTGGTCAACTCGATCAATCCCTACCGCATCGAGGGGCAGATGTCCGCCGCCTTCGAGATCTGCGACCAGCTCGGCGGGCGCCCCCCAGAGTACCACTTCCTGCCGGTGGGCAACGCCGGCAACATCACCGCCTACTGGGCTGGCTACCAGCGCTACCTGGCGGAGGGCCTCATCACTTGCCGGCCCATGATGATGGGGTTCCAGGCTGCCGGCGCGGCGCCCATCGTCCTCGGCCATCCGGTGAAGCACCCGGAGACCGTCGCCACCGCGATCCGCATCGGTAATCCCGCCTCGTGGAAGCAGGCCGTGGCCGCGCGCGACGAGTCCGGAGGCCGGATCGACATGGTCACCGACGAGGAGATCCTTCAGGCCCAGGGCCGCATCGCGGCCCTGGAAGGGGTGTTCTGCGAGCCCGCCTCCGCCGCCTCCGTGGCCGGCCTTACCAAGGCCGCGGGCGAGGGGCACATTCCGGAGGGTGTCACCGTCGTGTGCACTCTGACCGGCCACGGCCTCAAGGATCCCGACACCGCCATTAAGCACGCCCCCAAGCCGAGCACGGCCCCGGCCACGATGGACGGTGTGCTGAAGGTCCTGGGGCTGGGGTAGGAGCCGGTGGCACCGGCGACCCGCGCCGCCAGGCGCGGCAGGCCCTCTCGGGCCGGAATCGCCGGAGGGATTCGGCCCCTACCGGGGTCCCGGGACCACGCCGCAATCTCCCAACAACAAGGTGGGAGCCGGTGGCACCGGCGATCCCGCGCCGGTGGCGCGGTGGCGGGGTCTGTAGTAGTTCTTCGCCATGGACGAGACGTCACGCCGCCGCGCCGAGTGGCAGGCGCGCTACGAGAAGCGCGAGACCGGCTGGGATCGGGGCGGGGTGAGCCCGGCCCTGGGCCACTGGTTTGCCATCGGGAACGCCCGCCCGCGCCGGGTGCTGGTGCCGGGGTGCGGGCGTGGCTACGAGGTGGTCGCCCTGGCGGCCCGCGGGTTCGACGTCACGGCCATCGACATTGCGCGTTCTGCTGTCCGCGCGCTGCGGGGGTTGCTCGATCGAGAGGCGGTGTCGGCGCAGGTGGAGGAGGCGGATCTGCTCCACTGGGAGGCACCCGCGCCGTTCGATGCGGTCTACGAGCAGACCTGCCTGTGCGCCCTCGATCCGACCACCTGGCCCGCCTACGTGCAGCGGTTGCGCGGTTGGTTGCGGCCGGGGGGAGATCTCTTCGCGCAGTTCATGCAGACCGGCCGGGAGGGTGGGCCACCGTTCCACTGCGAGGTGGGGCAGATGCGCGGCCTGTTCGCCGAGGAGGCGTGGGCGTGGGCCGACGGTCCGCCCCTACGGGTCGACCACCCCAACGGCCTCCACGAGCTCGGGTATCGGCTGACCTGCCGCGGTTGATCGGGTCGCTGGTGACTTGTGGTGGCGAGGGGGTGGCGTGGAAAACTACCGCTTGACCAACCCGTCGGGTTCGAGGACGCTTTCTTCACTCGACGACATGTCGAGCAAGAGCCGACAGCGAACATGTGCACGGATATCGGGGACCTCCACGCAGGCAACCCCATTCTTCTTGTGGCGTCCTTGCCACAGGGCCCAGCGCGGGGGATGAGTCCGCGTGTGTCAGGAAGTCGTCAGGTACGGATCAACCGAACTCCGACGATGACCAACCTTTTAGGAGCAGGATGATGCGTACCCGAGGAACAGTGAAGTGGTTCAACGACCAGAAGGGCTTTGGATTTATCACGCCGGAAGGTGGTGAGAAGGACTGTTTTGTCCACCACTCGGCCATCCAGGCAGAGGGGTTCAAGAGCCTGAACGAGGGTGACCTCGTGGAGTTCGACGTGGTGCAGGGCCAGAAGGGCCCGGCCGCGGAGAACGTCGTGCGGGTCTCCTAGTCCCTAGCGACCCGAGCCATTCGGCTGTGAGGGCCGCCCCGACCCGTCGGGGCGGCCCTTTTTTTGTCTGCCGGCAACCCGGTAGCCCGCATTTCTCACCAAGAATCGTCGCGAGCCCGCGCAAATGGCCGTAGATCCTGGCGGGCCCGCGGTAGGAGTCGAATCCCTTCGGCGATTCAGGCCCGAGAGGGTCTGCCGCGCCCCGAGGGCACGGGTCGGCGGTGCAGCCGGCTCCTACCCTATCGCGATAGCATGGGATTGGCCGCAGGCTACACCGGCCGGCGCTTCTCCAGGTCGATGACGCATCGCCACTCCTCCGGCGTGACCGGTTGCACCGAGAGGCGACTGCCCTTGCGCAGGAGCACCATATTCTCCAGGCCCGGGGCGGCGCGGAGCTCGTCGAGGGCGAGAGGACGTTTGAGGGGACGGACGTGCCGGATGTCGACCATGTACCACGTGGGGTTATCCGGGTCGGACTTCGGGTCGTAGTGCCGGTCGTCCGGGTCCCAGGCGGTGAAGTCCGGGTAACCCTCCCGGACGACCTCGGCGATGCCGACGATCGCCGGTGGGGTGCAATTGCTGTGGTAGAAGAAGACGCGATCGCCCTTCTTCACCGCGTCGCGCAGCAGGTTTCGCGCCTGGTAGTTGCGGACGCCGTCCCAATGGGTGGTCCGGTCGCGCGCCTGCGCCAGGTCGCCAAAGGAGAACGCGGTGGGCTCGGACTTCAACAGCCAGTAGCGGCGGGCCATGGGGCTCATGCTCTGTGGTTGGGGGCTCCCGGTGGAGCGTTCGCGGGCGGATCCGTCCCCGCACCGGCGGCGGACAGCGATCAAGAGTCTCTGCGAACCGTATACCGGTAGACGGCCACCGCCAACGGGGCGACGTCGACACCGGCCGCCGCGATCTCGGAGCCATCGCCGGCGTGATCTTTCCCCGTGACGGCGGCAGCCCCTATGTCCGATGAATCATGGAATCCCTATTACGAGCCGACGGGTTCGTACAACATGGGACGTATGATTCCGGCCACGCACGATACGGGCGTGGTCCGTTGGTTCTCTCGCCACACCCTGACCATGGCGGCTGATCCGCCCGAGGTTCCAACATGAACGACGAGCCGGCCGCGCAGCACGCCTCGCCGGTGAGCGAGGCGCGCTATCGCGGGCTGTTCGAGGACTCCCCCATCTCGCTCTGGGAGGATGACTTCTCGGAGGTAAAAGACCTCCTGGACGCCTCGCGCGATGGCGGCGTCACGGACCTGCGCCGCCACCTGGAGGACCACCCGGAGCTGGTGTTTGCCTGTGTGGCCGCCGTGAAGATCCTCGACGTCAACCAGGCGACCCTGGATCTGCTAGAGGTCGACAGCAAGGACGCCTTGCGGGACGGCCTACCGCGCTACTTCACCGACGCGACCATCGCGGTCTTCCGCGAGGAGCTGATCGCCCTGGCTGCGGGCCGGACTACGTTCGAGTGCGAGTCGGCCCTGCGCACGGCGACCGGTCGCACGCTGTATGTGGTCGCCAACCTGTCCATCGCCCCTGGTCACGAAGAGACCTGGTCGCGAGTCTTCATCTCTCTTCTGGATGTCACCGCCAGGAAGGATATGGAGGTGGCGTGGCGGGAGAGTCGCCGGGAGTGGCAGACCCTGGTGAGCAATCTCCCCGGCGTCATCTACCGCTGTCGGAACGACCGCCACTGGACCATGGAGGTGCTCAGTGAGGGGTGTGAGGCGATCACCGGTTACCCCGCCTCCGACCTCCTGCACAACCGGCGCCTCTCGTTCCACGACATTATCCACCCGGATGACCGAGAGCAGGTGTGGCAGGCGGTGCAGGGCGCCCTGGAACAACGCGCACCATTCCAGCTCCAGTATCGGATCACGGCTCGGGACGGGACCCAGAAGTGGGTCTGGGAGCAGGGGCGCGGGATCTATACCACGGTGGGCGACGTCGTGGCCCTGGAGGGCTACATCACGGACATCACGCCCGTGTGCGAGGCAGAGGAGATGGCCGCCCGGTTCGGCCACATCATCGACGAGTCGCTGAATGAGATCTACCTCTTCGATGCCCAGACCCTGCGCTTCCTGCGGGTCAATCGCGGTGCCCGAGAGAACCTGGGGTACTCGTTGGAAGAGCTGCTGGAGATGAGCCCCGTCGACCTGAAGCCGGAGTTCACGTCCGAGACGTTCGCCGCGCTGATCGAGCCCCTGCGCACCGGGGAGCGGCAGACGATCCAGTTCACCACCGTGCATCGGCGCAAGGATGGCTCCGTTTACCCGGTGGAGGTGAATCTGCAGCTCTGTTTCCCGAAACCCTCGGGGGCCTTTGTCGCCATCATCATCGATATCACCGAGCGCACACGGGCTGAGGAGGAGGCGCGCTGGTTCACCGCGATCCTGGAAAACACCCCCGACTTTGTCGCCGCCGGCGATACCCAAGGCCACCATCTCTACATGAACCGTGCCGGCCGCAGATTGGTAGGCGCCGGTGTGGACGAAGATCTTTCCGCGATCTCGATCGCTACCTACCACCCTCCATGGGCCGCGGACCTTGTCATCCGGGAGGCGATCCCCACCGCCACCCGCGAGGGGGTGTGGCGGGGGGAGACGGCCCTCCTCGGACCGTCCGGTGAAGAGATTCCGGTGCTGCAGGTGATCCTGTGTCACCGAGACCGGCAGGGAGAGGTCGAGTACTACTCCACCATCATCCATGACATCCGCGAACGGAAACGCGCGGAACGCGAGCTGCAGCGGGTCAACCGCGCCCTACAGGCGGTGAACGAGTGCATGCGGGTGCTGGTGCACGCGGTGGACGAGGAGGCCTTCCTGGAGGAAGTGTGTCGGCTGATGATCGAAATTGGCGGTTATCGCCTGGCGTGGGTGGGTTTTGCCGAGCATGATGCGCAGCAGAGCGTCCGGCCGGTGGCACGGGCGGGTCACGACCAGGGCTACGTCGACGGTGCCGCGATCACCTGGGGTGACACCGAACGCGGCCGTGGCCCCGCGGGTACCGCCATCCGCACCGGCCGGCCGTGTGTGGTGCAGAACCTAGCGCAGGATGCGGGGTTTCAGCCGTGGCGGGACGAGGCTGCCCGGCGCGGTTTCGCCGCCTGCATCTCCGTTCCCTTGCGCGGCCAGGATGGTCGTCTCTTCGGCACGCTGAATGTCTACGCGGAAGAACCCCAGGCATTCGATCCGGAGGAGGTGGAGCTGCTCACCCGCCTGGGGGACGACGTGGCCTACGGCATCGTCACCCTGCGGGTGCAGCAGGCACACCGGGCAGCAGAGGAGAAGCTGCGCATTCTGTCCGCGGCGGTCGAGCAGAGTCCAGTTTCGGTAATCATCACCGACGCCGGGGGCGACATCGAATATGCCAATCCCAAGTTCACCGAGGTGAGCGGCTATCCGCTCGACGAGGTCGTCGGGCAAAACCCGCGGATCTTGAAGAGCGGCGAGATGCCGGCCGAGGCGTACCGTGGCCTGTGGGAGGCCATCACCGCCGGCCACAACTGGCAGGGCGAGTTCCACAACAAGAAGAAGGACGGTGAGTTGTTCTGGGAGCGGGCGTCCATCTCGCCGATCCGGGACCCGGAGGGCAAGGTCACCCACTTCGTGGCCGTGAAGGAAGACATCACCGGCCACAAACGGATGGAAGAGGAGACGCGCGCCCTGGAGGCCCAGCTCAGGCAGGCGCAGAAGATGGAGACCATTGGCACCCTGGCCGGGGGCATCGCCCACGACTTCAACAACCTCCTGCAGGCGATCATCGGCTATGGCGGCATGGGTCTGGAAGACACCCCACCGGGAAGTCGAACACACCGTCACCTGCGGCACATCCTGACGGCGGCAGAGTCGGCCAGGGACCTGGTGCGGCAGATCCTCACCTTCAGCAGACAGGGGATCGTGGAACGCCGGCGGGTGCGCATCGACCGCGTCGTCAACGAGGTGATCGCCCTGGCGCGGGCCACGTTGCCGGCGACCATCGAGCTCCGGCACGCGATCGATCCCGAGTGCCATCAAATCTTGGCGGACGTCAGCCAGATTCATCAGGTGGCGATGAACCTGTGCACCAACGCCTACCACGCCATGCGCGCGGACGGTGGCGTGCTGGAGGTGAGCGTAGGCAACGTAATCATCACACCGGAGCTCGCCGCGGCACATCCGCGCCTGGCCCCCGGACCGTACGTGCGGCTACGGGTGGCGGACACCGGGGCCGGGATCGATCCGATCCATCTGGATCGCATCTTCGACCCGTTCTTCACCACCAAGGGCCCCCAGGAGGGAACGGGACTCGGGCTCTCGGTGGTGCACGGCATCGTCGCCACCCAGGGGGGTGATATCGTGGTCGCCAGCGAGCCCGGGCGCGGTACCACCTTCGATGTCTACCTGCTGCCGGCGGAGGCGGACGCCGCAACGGACGAGACCGCCGCGCCACAGGAGTCGACCGGCAACGAGCACGTCCTGTATGTGGAGGACGACCCGGAGTTAGCGGGGCTCGTCGAGGAGATACTCCAGCGGCTCGGTTACCGGGTGACATTGAGCGGCGATGGCGCCGCGGCGCTGGCGACGATCCTCGCCACTCAGGATAGCTTCGATGTGGTCATCACCGACCAGGTGATGCCCGGCCTTACGGGCATAGGCCTGGCCGAGAAGTTGCGGGTCGCGCGTCCTAGCCTGCCCATCATTCTGGTCACCGCGTTCAGTGACGCGATCTCCCACGATCGGCTGGAAGAGCTCGGGATCCGCACGCTGATCCGCAAGCCGGTCCTGGCTGGGGAACTCAGCGACGCCATCCGAAGAGTGATGGGTAGCCGGGTGGAACTAGGCTAATGAGGCGAAGATGGCGCGGATCCTCCTGATCGAAGATGACGAAAACATTCGGGAGATGTTCTCGGAGTTGCTGGCACGTGCCGGCCATGACGTCGTGCCCATGGCGAACGGCAAAGATGCGGCGAAGCGACGCGGCGAGATGGCGGCCGCGCTGGTGATCACCGACATCCTCATGCCGGAGCGAGATGGGCTGGAGGCCATCTGTGAGCTACGACAAGACGCTCCGGAGGTGAAGATCATCGCGATCTCGGGCGGTCGCAAGATCGGGCCGGAGCTCTACCTGGAGTCGGCACAGGCGCTCGGGGCCGACCGTACCTTCGTCAAGCCCGTCGACGGCGCGGAGCTGCTCGCCGCGGTGCGCGAGCTGCTGGGGGAGTAGGCCCAGACGGCGTGTCGGCGGCGGCGGGGCGCCCTCCGTGTCGCCCGTGTTGGACGGCTACGGAGACCGACCAGGACGCGCCAGCGCTGGGTGGCCGGATTCGCGTCCGGACGGTGTGCGATTCGTCGGCGGTGCATCCTTGCGGCGCAGAGCGGGAGGTGCATCACTCACTCCCCGTGGCTGGCATAGAATTCCGCCATGGCGACTGCCAAGCGGATCGACCTCGACGACCTGCCGCACCGCCCCGGCATCTACGTGATGCGGGACGGGGAGGGGGCCGTGCTCTACGTGGGCAAGGCCGTGGACCTGGCCAAGCGGGTGCGCACCTACTTCGGCGCCCAGGGGGGCCGCGCGGTGAAGACTCGCACCCTGGTGGCGAAGGTGGCGGCGGTGGAGACCATTGTGGTGGAGAACGAGGTGGAGGCCCTGCTCCTGGAGTCCAACCTGATCAAGGAGCACCGGCCGCGCTACAACGTCTTGCTGCGCGACGACAAGCAGTACCCCTACATCCGCCTGTCCGTGCAGGAGCCGTTCCCGCGCATCGATGTGGTGCGCCAGGTGGCGGACGACGGCGCGCGCTACTTCGGGCCGTACGTGGCCGGGGTGTCGATCAACGACACGGTCAACCTGATCAACAACCACTTCATGGTGCGCAAGTGCCTGAATCGCGAGTTCAAGGTGCAGCCGCGCCCCTCGTTGCAGTTTCAGATTGGCCGGTGCTATTCCCCGTGCACCGGCCGGATCTCCCCGGAGGAATATTGGCGCAAGGTGGTGGAGCCGGTGCGTACCTTCCTGGAGGGGCGCGACCGGGAGGTACTGCGCGACCTCCACCGACGCATGGCGGAAGCGGCGGCCACGGAGGCGTTCGAGGAGGCGGCACGCCTGCGCGACGTCATCCGGCGGGTGGCGAAGATCGTCGCCCGGCAGAAGATCGTCGATCCCGGGGGCGGCGACGAGGATGTGGTCGGGGTGGCGCAAGTGGGCGCCACCACCGCGGTGGCGATCCTGGTGATCCGGGCCGGCAAGCTCCAGGGACGCCGGGACTTCGTCTTCACGGACGACGATCAGCCGCTCGACGAGCTACTGGATCAGGTGATTCGCCAGTACTACGGCGCCGGTAGCCTGGTGCCCGCCGCGGTCCTCGTTCCACGGACGCTCCCCAACCAGGCACTGCTCGCGGAGTATCTGAGCGCGCGCCGTGGGCAGCGCGCCGAGCTACGGATGCCACGCCGCGGCCGCCGGGCCCAGCTCGTGGACATGGCGGCGGACAACGCGCGCCAGGCGCTGGAGGAACACCAGGCCAAGCGCGCCCGCGCCACGGACCTGCTGGCGGCCCTGAAGCTCGCCGCCGGCCTGCATCGCCTGCCGCGGCGAATCGAGTGCTTCGACATCTCCAATGTCTCTGGACAGTACGCAGTCGGATCGATGGTGGTCTTCGAGGAGGCGCGGCCCGCGCGACGCGACTACCGCCACTTCAAGATCCGCGCCGTGGAGGGTCCCAACGACTTTGCCATGATGGGCGAGGTGATCACCCGCCGTTACAGCGGCACCCTGGCGGAGCGGCTGGCGCCGCCGGACCTCATCCTGATCGACGGCGGGCCACCGCAGCTCGCTGCCGTGGCACCGGTCCTGCGGCGGCTCGGGCTGGCCGAGCGCGTCGACCTCGTGGGCATCGCCAAGGCACGCTCGGTGGACGGCCAGGGCAGGGGACGGGGGGCAGCCGCGCGCGGCTACGAACGGCTCTACCGGGCTACCGGTGGAGAGGACAATGCCCCGAAGCCGGTCGTCCTCGCCCCGGATGACCCCGTCTCTCATCTCGTGGCCCGGATCCGCGACGAGGCCCACCGCTTCGCCATCACCTATTACCGCAAGCTGCACGGCGACAAGCTGGTGGCGAGCGGCCTCGACGACGTACCGGGTGTCGGACCCGCGCGCAAGGTGGCGCTGCTCAAACACTTCGGTTCCCTGGCGCGGGTACGCCAGGCGAGCGTGGAGGACCTCGCCGCCTGCCCCAAGATCGACCGCCGCACCGCTCAGGCAGTCCACAACCACCTCCACGGGCCACACCGGATGCGACCTGTGGAGTGATGAGCCGCTGCGTCGGTGCAGCGGGGTTACTTGCCGTTGCCGAGGCGTGCGTCGACCTCCACCTCGGCGGCCAGCCAGTCGGCGTCCTCGTGGCCGCTCGCGAAGCCCCGGGCCTGCGCGCGCAGGTAAGCGGCCTCGGCGACCATGCGCAGGCGCTCCTGCTCGTCGACTTTCTTGGACTTGGGTTTCTTCGTGGCGGTCGCTTGCTTGGCCATGGCGGATTCTCCGGGGCGGGAAGAGGAGGTGGGGGAAGGGCTGCGACGGGGATTCCGAGGGCGCCATGCCGCGGACCGTCGGCGCGTGGGAAGAACTTCCTAATTGTTTAGATCGGTTAATGGCGATTGGCAAGAGGGAGATTCATCCCAGATCGTCGGCTGACGGGAAGTGGATCCACGCGGGAGACCAGGAAGCCAGGAGAACCACGCCTCGGAAGTCGCTCTTCTTGGTTTCCTGGGTTCCCGCGTCCCACCACGGTTGGTTGTCCGATTCCGGACGTTGATGATGGCACTCCCGCTGCGTCCCGCCGTACAGGTTGTGGCCATCGCTTCGCCCTGCGCGTGCGTCGATGACCGCACCCTTAGCGCGATTTCTCTCGCCGAGAACCGCTTCGAATGCGACCGGGAGGGCAAACGGCCGGATTGTGCAGCGGAAGGTCGTACCCAGCGCCAGGCGGCCGTCGCCCTGGTAGGTGACGCCGCGCAGTGCCTGACGCAGGGAGTCGGGGTCCAGCACGTCGCCCTTGACCACCTCCACGTCCGCGTCTTCCGGGATGATCTCCCGCGCCTTGCTCTAGCTCCGCACGAGGAGGCGCAGGGGCGTCCCCCGCGCCGTCAGCGCCCGCACCAGGCGCCGGCCGACGAAGCCGATCGCCCCGAGGATCAAGACCCGGCCCACGTCGTCCGGCAATCTGTCAGCCATCGCTGCGCTCCACGCCGGTGTCGTTAGCCACCCAGGGACGAGTTCACCAGACACCGTAACCAACCCTGGCACGGCGTTCCACGCGGCCGCGACGACGCGAGCCCGGTTGCCATCGCGGACGACCGCCGGCGTCACCGCGCCAGCGGGCTCGACGACGTAGCCGACTTCGGGGCCGTCCGCAAGGCGGCGCTCAAACAGTCGGGGCCCTGGCGCGGGCGCCTCAGGCGCGCCTCGCGGACGCTTGCGGCCCGCCCGCGGGTCGACCGCCGGACGGCGCAGGCGGTCTACGACCACCTCGATCCGGGCTAGCGCCCGGCTGTCATCCTATTTCTTTCCACCTTTCGCCTTGGCCGCTGCGCTCTTGGCCTTGGCCGCCGTGCTCTTGGGTTTCGCCGCTGCGCTCTTGGGTTTCGTCGCCGCACTCTTGGCCTTGGGAGCCTTGGCGTCGTTGCCCTTCAGTATGGCGTCGACCTCGGCCTCCGCGGCGAGCCAGTCTTCATCGGGGTTGCCTGCCGCAAAGCCGCGCTTCAACGCGCGGTGGTACGCGGCCTCGGCGATCATCCGCAGTCGCTCCTCTTCGGCGACCTTCGACGCGGGGGCCTTCTTGGCGCCGGCCTGCTTGGCCATGGTGGGATTCTCCTGTGCAAAGAAAGGGGTGGGGTGAAACCTGCGAGACGCGGCGTTTTGGCGACTCACTACACGGCGAGAATTCTTCTCGGAGGCATAGGCGCTGGCAAGCGAAATAGCGGACATACCCGGAAACCTTGGTCAGGCATCATCGCGATGCGTCGGACGTGGCGCTGGATCGCGGAACGGACTCCGCGCGAGTGCGCAGGGACCCTGCGGGGGCCGGCCTCACCTGCGCATGAGCACGACCACCGCCCGTGGCGCGACGGTGTAGCGCAGGTCCAGGAGCAACACCTCGTCACCGGGCTCGGCGATGTCCTGCGGGCTGACCCGCGCGGTGTCGACCACTCTCCGCCACTCCCCCGCGGCACCCTCCTGGACGGTGAACTCGAGGGGCTCCCAGTAGGCGTTGATCATGACGTAGAGATCGACGTCGCCGAGCTCGCTGCCGTCGAGGTAGCAGGCCAGACTGCGAGACAGGTAGCTCCAGTCGGGGTCGCCATCCACGCCGGCCCAGCGCACCGCTGCGCGCCAGAACCGCGAGCGCCCGAGCGTCGGGTGCGCCGTGCGGAAGGCGATCATCCGCTGGAAGAAGCGGAACACGTCCCCGTAGGGCTGGCGCCGGCTCCAGTCCAGCCAGGTGGTCTCGTTGTCCAGGTTGTACGGGTTATTGTTGCCGCCCTGGGTGTGGGCGAGCTCGTCGCCGGCCACCACCATCGGGGTGCCGTTGGCGAGCATGACCAGGCAGCAGAAGTTTTTGATCTGGCGCCGGCGCAGGTCCACCACCGCACCGGGCACGCCGGCGTCGCCCTCCCAGCCGCAATTCCATGAGCGGTTGTCGTCCGTGCCGCCGTCACTACCCGCATTGTGTTTCTCGTTGTACGAGACGAGGTCGTAGAGGGTGAAGCCGTCGTGGGCGGTGATGAAGTTGACGCTCTGGAAGGCGTGGTAGGCGTTCTCCAGGTCATCGGGGAAGAGATCCGCCGAGCCGTACAGACGGGTCGCGAGGGCCCCCACCTGGCCGGGATCGCTCTTGACGATGGAACGTACCTCGTCGCGGAACTTGCCGTTCCACTGCAACCAGGTGATGCCCGGAAAGCTCCGCCCGAGCTGGTAGGCCGAGATGTCCCACGCCTCGGCGATCAGGCGCACGTCGGCGAGCACCGGGTCGCTGCGGATGGCGGAGACGATGGGCGGGTCCTCCAGGTTGATGGAGCCGTCGCTGCCGCGGGTGAAGATCGAGGCGAGGTCGAAGCGGAAGCCGTCGACGTGCATCTCCTGGACCCAGTAGCGCAGGCTGTCGAGGACGAAGGCGCGCACGTAGCGGTTGGCGGTGTGCAGGACATTGCCAGTGCCGGCGTCGTTGCGGTAGCGGCTGCGGTCGTCTTCGAGGAGGTAGTAGGTGGTGTTGTCGATGCCGCGGAAGCCGTAGTTGGGACCGTTCGCGTTGTTCTCCGTGGTGTGGTTGTAGACCACGTCCAGCACCACCTCGATGCCGGCCTGGTGCAGGGCGCGGACCATCGCCTTGAACTCGGAGATCGCCGCGCCCGGCTCCGGAGAGACCGCGTAGAGATGGTGCGGGGCGAAGAAGTTGAGGGTCATGTAGCCCCAGTAGTTGCCCTCGGCGGGGTCGAACTGGAAGACCGGCATGAGCTCCACCACCGTCACCCCGAGCTCCTGGAGATAGGGGATCTTGTCCACCACCCCGGCGAACGTGCCGCGCCGCTCGGGGGCCACTCCGGAATTCTCCCGGCGGGTGAAGCCGCGGACGTGCAGCTCGTAGATCACCGTGTCGTGGCCGTGGCGCGGCGGCCGGTCGTCGCCCCAGTCGAAGGGGAGCGGCTCGGGTCGCAGCACGCCCAGGGGGGCGCGGCCGGCGTTGTCGCCCGGCTGGCTGGCCGCCTCGCGGCTATGGCCGGGCGGGAAGACGACCGCCCGGGCGTACGGGTCGAGCAACACCTTGTCGCGGTCGAAGCGGTGGCCCTGGGAGGGGTCGAACGGCCCGGCGACGCGGTAGGCGTAGTAGTGCGCCTGCTCGACCACCGACGCCGCCACGCGGCAATGCCAGACCCGGGCGCTCTTGTTACGCAGGGGGTCCAGCGCCGTGGTGTGGATGGGCGTGCCGGGGTCCCCCTGGCGATAGAGCTCCAGGGTCACGCCGGTGGCGTGCTTGGAGTACAGGGCGAAGTTGTAGGCGGCCTCCCCCGGGACCGCCGTGACGCCCAGCGGATAGGGACTGCCCTCGGTGACGGTCCAGAGCGGCATCGCGTGTCTCCAGCAGGGGGTACGCGGCGGGTCTCACGTGCCGCCGCGGGGCTCAATCGTAGCCGCCGAACATGAACAGGGACGCGTCCTCGTCGGAGGGGTTCATGAGGCCATGGAGCTGGCCGCCCTTGAGCATGGCGAAGTGGCCGGCGCGCAGGGTGCGGATCTCCAGGCAGCGCTCGCGGTTGACCATCTTCAGCCAGTCGCCCACCACCATGTAGCCGCGTCCCTCCATCATCAGGAAGACCTCCTGGTTGTCGCGGTGGCGGTGCAGGCCGATGCCGCACTCGGGCTTCATCACGTGCAGGTCCATGTACTCCACGCTCATGAAGGGCTCGTAGCCGTTGCCGTGGGCCTTGGTGCCATAGCCGTTGAGGTTCCAGGGGTTGAGCTGGCGTCCCAGCTCACCCGCGCCGCGGTCGGCGTAGCGACCGTACTTGGACAGCAGGTTGCGGTACTCGAGGAATCCGACCCCGCCGTGTGGGTGGGGGCTGACGCCGACCCCCAGGTAGTGATCCCAGCCGCGCACGATCATGTTGAACTCGTAGTGGTAGTTGGCGCCGTCCCGGGAGTCCCACACCGCGGCGCTCGCGTCGGCCCAGGCCACCTCGAGGTGCATAGGCAGGATTGGGTGCATGGCGTGGTCGGGCGCGACGTTCACCATATAGAGGTCGTTGAGACGATCGCGGTCGAAGTCCGCGTATGCCCCCTGGATCAGGTCGGGGCGGACCTGCAGCTCGCCGCGCTGCAATGCGTCGCGACCCTTGGCGTCGAGCAGCGGGCCTAGATCATTTCCCGGGTAGCCCCATAACTCGACCTCGTAGCGGTCGCTCGGCTCGTTGTACGGCACCCGGATCAGCGCGTCGCTCGTGGTAGTTCCAACCTTGAGCCAGAGCCGGATCTCCGGCCCCAGGCGATGGCCGCTGCGGCGTGATAGCTCGGAGTCCGGCCCACCACGGTAGGATAGGCGCAGGAAGGGCAGGGCTGCGCCACCCGCGCGCACCCAGCCGCGGATGAGGTGACAGTCGGTGGTGCGGAAGTCGCGCAGGTTCTGCTTCTGGAAGTCGGTCTTGTTGTCCTGGCCGGTCGGGTCGAGGATATCCGCGTCGCCGCCGGCCGGGCCGTAGAGCTCAAGGAACTCGAACGGGAACAGGAACTGCAACTGCTCCGGGAGGTAGCGTTCCCGCCCGGCGGCCAGGCGAACCCGCTCCATCTGCCCGAGCAGCTTGAGCAGCGAATTGCCGCGGTCGTAGTCGGGCGGCCCGGCGGGGTCGACCCGGAACACGGCGTCGGAGTGGACGATCTGCATGGTGTGGACCTCGTCAACTGCTGTGGTAGAGGACGGAGACGAACTTCAGGGGTTGGTTCCCGGGGTTGCGGATGCCGTGGATGCCACCGCTCTTGGTGTAGATGATGCTGCCGGGGCGCACCGGGACCTCACGGCACAGGCGCGGCCCGAGGCCGAAGATGTCACGCTCGACCAGCGGCAGGTGGGCGACCTTGGGGTCATCCCCCTCGCCCAGGTAGGCGATCCCCTCGCCGGCGACGATGTAGTACAGCTCCTCGGTGCCGATGTGCCGGTGGGTCCCCTCGACCTTGCCCGGAGGGATGGTGACCTCGTGGAAAAACACCAGGGTGCCGCCCAGCTCGCGCTGGAGCATCCAGCGCATCTCGACCAGGTTGCCCGGGCCCCGGTCGGGATTGTCCGGATTCATCAGGGCGTTCTCGTAGCGCACCGGCTCGACCTCGTCGGACTGGAGGTACCAGCCGCGCTGGAAGTCGATTAGGTAGTTCTTGTCCTCCACGGTGTTCTGGGCGGAGTTGGGCTGGGCCACATTGGGCACCTGGTGCGAGCGGAGGTAGTTGTTGTCCCACTCCGGCTCGTTGATGGCGTAGCCGAAGGGCAGGTCGCGATCGTTCTCGCGGAAGGCGATCTCCACCTGGCGCACGCCCCTTATATCCGCCAGGGCGGTGTCGAAGGCGTCGACGTGGGTGATTTCGCCATCGGCGCCCATCAGGTCGAGGACCTGAAGGTCGTGGTGGTTGTTCGCCGGGGCCTCCAGGGTCTGCCACAGCTCCACCTGGTAGGCGTCGATCCAGCGGCAGTGGCGCAGCTTGACCGTCGCCTCCACGGCGTCGGGGGTCCCGGGATGGAGGCGCAGCCAGGTGAGGAGCTCGCCGCGCAGGAAGCGGCCGCGCTCGCGTGCCAGCTCCACCAGGCGGCCGGCGCGGTACTCGATGCGCAGAAAGTTCGAGTAGGGCAGGCCGTCCATGAAGACCTGGCCCTTGAGCAGGGTGGTGTCGGCCTTGCTGCGCACCTCCTGCACGTTATAGCGGTAGCGCGGGCTGCGCGTCGCGTTGAGGTATTGTGCGTGATAGACGCGGTCGGGGTAGAACACCACCTTGAAGATGGCGTTCTCCGGGTGGGTGAAGAGGTCGTCGAAGCGGGTATCCATCAGAGTCTCTCCAGCAGCCGGTCGGCCACGCGGAAGGCGTTGGCCTGGATGGTGAGGGTGGGATTGGCGCTCCCCGAGGTGGGCATGAACGCGCCGTCGGTGACATAAAGGTTGTCGAGCTCCCAGGCGCGGCAGTCGGGATCGAGCACCGAGTCGTTCGGGTCGGTCCCGAAGCGCGCCCCGCCCAGCACGTGGTTGGCGATGCGCGCGCGGGCGTTCTCCGCCATGTAGATGCCGCCGAACCCTTCCACCGGATAGTTGCCCTGGCCCCCGTCGCCGCCGAACCGCAGCACCGCGGCGCATTGCGCGGACAAGGTGTTCATCAAATGGATGTCGTGGCTATGCCAATCCTTGATGATGTAACCAACCTTGCGGTTCCACTTGTCACGCACGGTGGGGTGCAACTCGATGCGATTGCTCGGCAGCGGCAATTGATTGGCCATGAAGCTGACCGACAGACGGGTGCCGAAATCGCGGTCGAAGAATTCCACCAGTGCCTGGCCGGTCAGCCCGGTGTTCTCGACAAAGGCCTTCCAGATCGTGTCGACATCCTGGCTGCCCGTGGTCCGCGCCAGGGAGATTGGCAGGGCCTGGTCGGAGGTGTTGTTGTACATCGCCCCGCCGGCCCACAGGCCGTTGGCGCGGATGAAGTCCTCTCCGGCACAGAAGTCGGTCGCCCAGTCCGAGTCCAGCGACACCGACTTGTCGTAGCGCCCGGGCATGGGGGTCTCGGCGCCGCCGAAGCAATGAGTGAGGAAATACTTGCCGAGCAGGCCGCTCTTGTAGATGCGGCCGGCGAACTCCTGGCTCTCCTCGGCCGAGAGCATCAGCAGGCGTACCGACTCGATGGCCGAGCAGGCGACCACCACGATGTCGCCCGCGACGGTCTGCGGCCGGCCGGCGGGGTCGCGGTAGTGCACGCCGGTGACGCGGCCGTTGCTCTCGCTCAGGTGGGTGACCACGCAGTTACAGCGGATCTCGAGGTTGGGCCGGTCGGCGAACGGTGCCAGCAGGGCGACCCAGGTGTTGGACTTGAGCCCCAGCGGGTCGCCGTAGCGGTTCACGTAACCGGTCTTGGCCGGTTCGTCGCCGGCGGGGATGCGCCGCCCGCTGGGCTCGTGGTCCGCGGTGATCACCGCCAGGGGGGTGCGGTAACGCGGCATGCCCAGGGCATCCATCCCCGCCTCGACGAACTGGCTGATCGGGTTGGGGATGAGGGGGGTCTGGTAATGCTCGGCGGAGAACGGCTTGGCCTGGTTCGCGGCGGTGCCGTTGATGCCGATCAGGCGCTCGGCCTGACCGTAGTACGGCTCCAGGGTGTCGTAGTCGATGGGCCAGTCCCGGGCCTCGCGCTGGACGTCGCCGTTCGGGTCGTCGATCAGGTCGCCGCGCCCGGCATTGAAGCTCTGCAGTCGGAAGTCCGTCGGCGCGAAGCGCAACGAGACCGCGCCGTAGAGCTGGGTGCCGCCACCGATCACCTGAGCGGTATACCCTTCGAGGGTGGCGCGGTCCCGGCCGTCGCGGCCGACGTACACGTGTGGTTCGTCGTTGATGTCCGGCTCCACGTGCGAGCCGTAATAGGACTCGCCCTGATTGGCCATGCCCGGCACGGTCAGGCGCTTCTCCGGGCCGGTGGCGAACAGCTCGTCGCGCTTGAAGTCCGACAGGCCCCGTGGGTCCTGATCCTGGGTGCGCAGCAGCGGCCCCTTTTCCAGGACGAGTACCGACTTGCCGGCAAGGACCAGGGCGTGGGCGATCGGCGCCCCCCCGGCCCCGGAGCCGATGATCACCACGTCGAATTTATCCATGGGGTGCTCCTCCCAGATGGAATTTCTAGTGAGTACTTCGTGCTACCCGCGATAGGCGGGGTTACGGCCGTACGGCGGCTCCAGGGCCTGCTGCCAGTCGAAGAGGGTCTCGCCCTGGTCGTTCCGGTAGCGTTCGGAGAGCCACGCCCAGGCGGTGGCGCCGGCATTGCCGCCGTATTTTGGATGGGAGAAGGCGCCGGTAAAGGTGTGGCGGCGCAGGAGCTGGAGGAAGTAGCGCGGGCTGCCGTAGCGACCGTAGTCCCAGCCCGGCACGTCATCACGGCCCATTTCAGCGTACAGTGTCACGTATAGGTCGCGCGTCATGTGGGCGGGGTCCAGGAAGGGGTTGCGCTGGCGCACGACCTGGTTGATGAGACCGAGGCAGATCCGGTAGTCGGCCTGGTGATGGCTCTCCTCGCGGGCCAGGAGCTTGTCGATGAAATTCACCACCCCGACCGAGGCATCGAAGCGGTAGGCATTTGGGTATTGGGCGTCGCGCGCCTGGCGATCCAGGTAGTCATAGAACCGGGCCAGGAAGTTCTCCGCGGTCGGGGTACGGAACGGCAAGATGTGGTCGCACAGTCGCTCCAGCAGCCGTCGCTCCCAGTGCTCGAGCACCAGGGGGATGGTGCAGTCCTGGGTGAAGAATCGGGACCAAACCCGGCCGTTGTCCAGGGTCATGCGCTGCGGGTTGATCGGATCCAGGAGCGCTTCGCCGCCGACCAGGAAGCGGTAGGAGTGCGCCTCGCCGCGCGGCACCACGGCGGTGAGGGTGAAGTAGGGGGTGGCGCCCACCTGGCGCATCGCCAGGGGCTCGTAGAGGTTGGCGAAGCTACCGATCACCGCCACCTCGGTCGGCAATGCGCCCGGCGCGGCTAGATAGACGAAGGTCACCTCGTTGAAGCCCTGGCTCGCGGCCTCGTCATCGGGCTCGCGGTGGCCGTCGATGACCGGGAACCGCCACGCCTCGGCGATGCGCGCGACCTCGGCGCCGGCCTCCGGTCCATAGACGTGGCGTGGCTCGGGATTCTCCCGGGCGAGGTACTTGGTGCAGTGGTTGAGGACGTATTGATCGTCTTTAGCGATGAGGCGTACCGCCATCTCCTTACCCCCTTTATGCCTTGCGTTCGATCATGAGAGCTCCGCGCGCGCCGTCTGCACGCTCACTGCGACCCGGCGGTGGACAGGGCCTGCCATACCGCCGGCAGCCCGAGACTAAGGAAGTAACTGTTGCCATAGCCTGGATATTGCTGCTCGATCTCCTCGATCAGGGCCTGCTGCGTGGCGCCGTCCAGCTCCCCTGCGGGGTGGCGGGTGGCGACCCGCGCCTTGACGAACCGCAGGTAGTCGATCTGCCGGTCCAACAGCTCCGGACCTCCCTCATAGCCGCGCCCGGGATGGACATAGCGCGGGTGGAGGGCCTTGAGCCGCTGCAGGATCTCGATCCAGGGATCGAGCTGGCCCAGCTCCAGCCAGGCATGGTGACGATTGGCGACCAGATCGCCGACGAAGAGATGGCCGTCCAGCTCCGCCACCACGTGGGCTTTGCTCACCGCCGGGCCGAGCACGTGCAGCTTGAACTCGAGGCCCGCCAGGTTGCGCGTGGCCGTCGTGTCGCCGAAGGAGTCGGGCAGGACCAGGTGGTCCGGGTAGTCCGGCCGATAGCGCCCCTCGAACCACTTGCGGCGCAGGGCATCCACCCCGGGGATGAGGGCGCGCACTGGGGCCGACGTCAGCACCTCGGCGCCGTGCTCGGCGAGCACGGCGGTGCCATTGAACTTGTCCGGATTGGCGTGGAGCACCAGCGCCGCGGTGACCTGCTTGCCCGTGTACGACTCGGCGACGACCACCGCCTCGCGCGCCGCCGAGGGCAGGAACTGGGTGTCGACCAAGACCACGCCCGCCGGGCCCTCGACCCAGTAGCTGTTGGTGGAGAAGCCCCAGGGGATGGAGGTGTAACGCCCGATCGCGTAGTCGGCGCAGGGCGCGGCCCCGGCCGTGCACGGCAGGTACGACGCCCACAGGAGCCAGAGGAGGAGAGGGGGGCTCGGGGACCAGCGGGCACGATCCTGATCTGTCACGGCAGTGAGACGATGTGGCATCCTGCGCAGCCTCCCTGAAGACGATCCGCGTCCGACGTCAGATGACGGCGCGCAGCTTCGCTCGGTCGCAGCGACGATACAAGATACCGGTGCGCCCGTGCCTGAATCCCTTGTTTCGCTCCCGGTTGGCGTTGCCGCCGGCGCGGTTACGGACCTCCAGCCGAGTCGGCAAACTGGTGGGCATGGGGGGGGGCGCCGGCCACGGGCACCGCCATCGGATGCGTGCGACGGCCGGCGTGCCGTGCGCGGTTTCGTTGCCGTGGTGTGTCGGGCACAGTGGTGGGATGCTCTGCCTGGGGATCGAGACCTCGTGTGACGAGACGGCGGTGGCGGTGTTGCGCGATGACGTGGTGCTCGCCGAGGCGGTCGCGACCCAGGTGGCGGAGCACGCGCCGTTCGGCGGCGTGGTGCCGGAGCTGGCGTCGCGGCGCCATCTGGAGACCCTCGACGGGCTGGTCGTGGGTGCGCTGGGGTCCGCAGGGGTCACCCTCGCCGACCTGGACCTGATCGCCGTGACGCGCGGCCCCGGCCTGCTGGTGGCGCTTCTCGTCGGTATGCAATACGCGAAGGGGCTGGCTGCCGGTCTCGGGGTGCCGCTGATCGGCGTCAACCACGTCCTCGCCCACCTGCACGCGGTGCAGCTATCGGGGAGCGTCGCCTACCCCTACATCGGCCTGGTGGTCTCGGGGGGCCATACGCACCTGTTTCGCGTGGCGGGTCCCACGGCGATCACCTTGATCGGCCATACGGTGGACGACGCGGCAGGCGAGGCCTACGACAAGGTGGGCAAGATGATCGGCTTGCCGTATCCGTCGGGGGCCCTCCTCGACGACCTGGCGCAGGGAGGCGACGCGGCCGCCGTCCCCCTGCCGCGGCCGATGCTGGACCGGGACAACCTGCTGCTCTCGTTCAGCGGCCTGAAGACCGCGGTGCGCACCCACCTGAGTCGCACGGGCCAGTTGCCGGAAATCGGCGGCACGGCCCCGTCGGGCGCCGCCCTCGCCGACCTGGCGGCGGGCTTCCAGGCGGCGGCGGTGGAGACGATCGTCGCCAAGACCGTGCGTGCCGCTCGCCAGGAGGGGCTGGAGCGGGTGGTGGTGGGCGGCGGCGTGGCATGCAACTCCGGCCTGCGCGCGGCCTTCGCCGCCGCGGACGGCCTGGACGTGCGCTTCCTCCCGCCGCGTCACTGCACCGACAACGGCGTGATGATCGCCGCCCTGGGCATCGCGCAATATGCCGCCGGCGTCCGCCACGACCTCGACCTCGCGCCGATCCCAGGCCTGGCGGAGCTCCTGACGGCGGAGCACAGCACACATACGGCGGCGAGATCCATCTAAGGAAGGCAGGAAGGGGCAGGAAGGCAGGAATTATTGCCGGGCCTGCTTGCCTCCGCCGTCTATCCTGCCTTCCTGAAATTCCTGCGTTCCTAAGAGGGAACTTGTGCGCCGATATTCCGGCAGTCTCGCGTCCGTCGACGTAGGCGCGATCTCAGAGCCAAGATCGGCGTGCGCTCTGGGTTGATTTTTGGTTTCCTCTCCCGCCATGACAACTGCTACCGCCCCTCTGCGCATCGGCACCGTCGAGCTGCCCAACCGGCTGATCGCCGCGCCGATGGCGGGGATCTCCGACCTGCCGTTTCGCGAGTTGGCCAAGCGCCACGGTGCCGACCTGGTGTGTACCGAGATGGTGAGTGCCGAGGCCCTGGTGCGGAGCAATCGCCAGACCCGCCGCCTGATGCGCTACGAGGAGGCCGAGCGGCCGGTGTCGATGCAGCTCTTTGGCGGCCGGCCCGCGGCGATGGCCGAGGCGACGCGGATCTTGTGTGACCACGGGGTCGACCTGATCGATCTCAACATGGGTTGCCCGGTGAAGAAGATCGTCAAGTCGGGCGCCGGTGCGGCCCTGATGCGCGAGCCGGCCCAGGCGGCGGCGGTGGTGGGGGCGATGGTCAAGGCCAGCGATCGTCCGATCACCGTGAAGATGCGGGCCGGCTGGGATGCCGCCTCGCTGAACGCCGTGGAGGTGGCCCGTGCCTGCGCGGCGGCCGGGGCGGCCGCCGTGTGTGTCCATGCCCGCACCCGCGCCGATGGCTTCGGGGAGGTGCGCCACTACGAGCTGTTCCGCGACGTCAAAGGGGCGGTGACCATCCCGGTGGTCGCCAACGGCGGGGTCGACTCGCCCGAGGTGGCCGAGGTGCTGTTCCGTGACTACGGCTGTGATGCGGTGATGGTCGGGCGCGGCGCCTTCGGCAACCCATGGCTCTTCGGGGCGATCGCCGCCCGGCTGCGCGGCGAGGCGTACGCCGGCCCGAGCCTGGTGGAGGTACGCGACACCTTGCTCGTCCACCTCGCCCGGGCCGTCGAGGTCCACGGTGAGATCCTGGCCGTGCGGCGGATGCGCAAGCACCTGCCGTGGTATCTCCGTGGCCTCCACGGCGCCCACCGCGTCAAGGAGGAGATCCAGCGCCTCGCCTCGGCGCGCGAGGTGGAGGCGGTGATCCGCGCCTACTTCGAGCAACTGATTCACCACGAAGAACCGTAGGGTGCGCCAAGCGCAGCGCGGCGCACCCTCTCCGAGCGTCGGGGATGATGGTGCGCCTCGCTCTGCTCGGCACACCCTACGGGATCTGTGTGTGGAGAGATCGTTGCGCCAGTAAACCCCGCCGTAGGGGCACGGCATGCCGTGCCGCTACACGATTGGGGTGCCGTGGTCCGCAACGGTGTGACGATGTGGCGTCCGCGGCGTATCGTAGGGGTTACGCCTGGAGCGTCACCCCATGCCACCACCGCCGCCTAACCTCCTCGATAGCCTCCCCGTGGGCGTTCTCGCCACGGACCTGGCCGGAGGGCTGGTCTGGTGGAACCAGGCGGCGGACGACCTCGTGGGCTCGGCCATGGACCTGCGGGAGGGGCGTTCGATCGGTGACGTGGTGCGGGTCGACTTCGATCTCCTCGCCGTCGTCGCCCAGGTGATCGAGACCGGCCTCGGCTACACTAACCAGGCCGCCACGCTGATGAATCGATCGGACCAGGCGATCGACGTGGGCATCGGCGTGGCCCCGCTATTCGCCGAGGGTCACGACCTGGCCGGCACGGCGGTGTTCATCCAGGACTACACCGGCCTGCGCCGCCAGGTGGAACGCAGCCGCCACGCCCAGCGCCTGCAGGACCTGGGGGAAATGTCCGCGATGATCGCCCATGAGGTGAAGAACCCCCTGGGCGCGATCCGCGGCGTGGCCCAGGTCCTGGCCGGGGAGTGCAACCGCGAGGATCAGCACGAGGGGCTGGAGGTGATCCTGCGCGAGGTCGATCGTCTCACCACGCTGCTCGACCAGGTACTCGGCGTCGCCCGCGCCGAGCTACGCGAGCGCGCCGCGGTCAACATCCACCGGGTGCTCGATCGGGTGGTTGATCTGCTGCGCCGCGAGCTCGGCGAGCAGGCAGGGCAGCGGCTGGCGGCCGAGTACGATCCGTCGTTGCCGCACGTGGGGGGCAACGAGGACCAGCTCGTCCAGGTCTTCTTCAACCTCGTGAAGAATGCCCTGGAGGCGGGTCCGGCCGGCACCCCGGTCATCCTGCGTACCCGCCTCTCGGCCGTCCGCATGGCCCTGAGCAAGCCTCAGCCGGGCGGGGCGCGCATGCTGGTGGTGACGGTGATCGACCGTGGTCCGGGGATCGCCGCGCAAGATCGCAGCCGCCTCTTCACCCCCTTCTTCACCACCAAGCGTCACGGCACCGGGCTTGGACTGGCCCTATGCGCGCGGATCATCGAGGAGCACGGCGGCGAGATACGCTTTCCCGAGGTGCGCAAGGGCGGCACCCGCGTGGAGGTCTATCTCCCCTTCGCGCGGGTCGAGGACTAGGGCGGTCTCGCCCCGGTGCGCTTTCCAATTCACCGCCGTTGTCCCTATCGTCGGCCATGGAAGAACGACCGGACGTCCTCGTCGTCGATGATGAGTCGAGCCTGCGCTGGGTGCTCCGTAAGGGGTTGACCAAGGCGGGGTACGACGTGGAGGAGGCGGAAGAGGCTCACGCCGCCCTGCGTCTGCTGCGCCAGCGCGACTTCTTTGCCATTATCCTCGACATCAATCTGCCCGGCATGACCGGTCTCGACGCCCTGGAGGAGATCGCCAAGGTCCGACCCGGCGCGCCGGTGCTGGTGATCACCGCGCAGAACTCGATGAGCAACGCCATCGAGGCGATGCGTCGCGGCGCCGCGGACTACTTCACCAAGCCGTTCGACCTGGACGAGATCCTGCTGGCGCTCGACAAGGTGCGCGAGCGCCGCGAGCTGGAGGCGGAGGTCAGCCGCCTGCGCCACGCGGCGGGCGAGGCCGATCCCCTGGAGGAGATGGTCGGCCGCTCCGACGTGATGCGCGACGTATTCAAGCGGATCGGCCAGGTCGCGGCACGCGAGACCACGGTGCTGATCCGTGGCGAGAGCGGCACCGGCAAGGAGCTGGTGGCGCGCGCCATCCATTACAATAGCGCGCGCCGGCAGGGGCCGTTCGTGGCGGTGAACTGCGCGGCGATGCCGGCGGAGCTGTTGGAGAGCGAGCTGTTCGGCCATGAGCGCGGCGCCTTCACGGGCGCGGTGAGTCGCAAGCGCGGCCGCTTCGAGCGGGCCCACGGCGGCTCGCTGTTCCTCGACGAGATCGGTGACATGGCGGCCGCCCTGCAGACCCGCCTGCTACGGGTGCTCCAGGAGAAGGAAGTGGAGCGCGTCGGCGGTGAGGAGGCGTTGCCGGTCGACGTGCGCATCCTGGCGGCGACCAACGTCGATCTGGAGCAGGCGGTGCGCCGTGGCGACTTCCGGGAGGATCTCTACTACCGGCTCAACGTGGTGACCATCGCCCTGCCACCCCTGCGTGAGCGGCCCGAGGATCTCCCGGCGCTGGTGGAGTACTTCATTCGCCGCACCAATCCCGAGCTCGGCACGACGGTCGATGGCGTCACCGATGAGGCCCTCGATCGCCTGCAGCACCACGCATGGCCCGGAAACGTGCGCGAGCTGGAGAACTGCATCAAGCGCGCGATGGTGCTCGCGCCCGGCCGGGTGCTGGGGATGGAGGAGATCGCCGCCGCGGGCTTCGGCGCCGCCACCACGGTGGCGCCGCCGGTGGCGCAGGATGCGCTGGCCGCGGACATCCTGCCCCATCTGGAGCGGATGGTCGGCGCGGTGCAGGAGGAGAGTGACCTCTACCGTCAGGTCGTCGCGGCGGTGGAAGCGCCCCTGCTGCGCCTCGTCCTGGCCCGTACCCACGGTAACCAGCTCCAGGCCGCGAAGCTGCTCGGGATCAACCGCAACACCCTGCGCAAGAAGCTACGCGAGGCGGGCATCGTGACCGATTCCAGCAAGTGATGCGAGCCGCGCCATACGCTAGATCCGCGGCGGAATCGAGCGGATTGCAGGTATTGAACCGATTGGCTCTGAATTGCTTGACACCCTCCCTAAGCCGTCCCTACGATCGCCCGCAATTCCAGCACGGCTGCGGCTTTGCAGCGGAACACCACATCACCCAGCGAGGAGGAAGGGATGACTAAGGCGGATCTCATCGATGCCATTGCGAAGGATGCCGATCTTTCGAAGGCGGACGCGGGCCGGGCGCTCAACGCCGCCCTCGATGCCATCACCGGGGAATTGAAGAAGGAGGAGAAGATCTCGTTGGTGGGATTTGGCACCTTCTCCTTGGCCAAGCGGCCGAAGCGTAAGGGACGCAATCCCCAGACCGGGGAGTCGATCACCATCCCGGCGCGCAAGGTGCCGCGCTTTACCCCTGGCAAGGCGTTGAAGGACACGGTTCAGCGTAAGCGCTAGACCGGCGTCGGACGGATTCGACGAAGATGAGGGGGGTAGCCATTACTGGCTGCCCCCTTTCTTTATGGCGCGTCCGCGAACCGTCTGGCCCCTCAGGGCGGGCTTGTCCCGCGGTGTCGGGTGGCGTCGCCCGGTAGGGGCACGGCATGCCGTGCCCCTACGTTGGGAGACCTCGGGATCCGGGTGGTGGCCCGAGTTCGCGACCAAGGTCGCTCCTACCGCTCGCGCTTGTTTCCTTGACACGGTTCAGGGGTGTCCGAAGAATACCCGCCCCCTTCTGATCCCCACGACGTGGGCAACAGGCGCGTAGCTCAGGGGGAGAGCGCTACCTTGACACGGTAGAGGTCGGCGGTTCGAAACCGCCCGCGCCTACCACTTTGATTGGCCGTTTACCGCGGATGTAGCCGAGACGACATGCAGGTCGACGTAACCCTTCCCGACGGGACGACCCGGACCTACGACGACGCGGTGACGGTGCTTCAGGTGGCGGAGTCGATCGGCGCCGGTCTGGCGCGGGCGGCGATCGGCGCGCGGGTCGACGGCAAGCCGGTCGACCTGAGCGCCGAGCTGCGCGGCAAGGTCGCCCTGGAGATCGTCACCGACCGTTCGCCGGACGCCTTGGAGATCCTGCGCCACTCGACGGCCCACCTTCTGGCCCAGGCGGTGAAGCACCTCTACCCGGAGGCGCAGTTCGGCGTCGGGCCGGTGATCGACAACGGCTTCTACTACGACATCGACATCGACACCCGCCTCCACCCGGAGGACCTGGAGCGCATCGAGGCGGAGATGCATCGCATCGCCGAGCAGGACTTGCCGGTGGAACGTCACGAGTTCGCGCGCAATCAGGCGATCGCGGAGTTCCAGCGCATCGGCGATCACTACAAGGTCGAGATCATCCAGGCCATCCCCGTAGGGGAGATTATCTCGGCCTACGGTCAGGGTGACTTCCTCGACCTGTGTCGCGGCCCGCATGTCCCGTCCACCGGCCGCCTGCGCTTCTTCAAGCTCCAGTCGATCGCCGGCGCCTACTGGCGTGGTTCGGAGAGGAACAAGCAGCTCCAACGGATCTACGGCACCGCCTTCTTCTCCAAGAAGGAGCTTAACGAGCACCTGCAGCTCCTGGAGGAGGCGAAGCGGCGCGACCACCGCCGCCTCGGTCGCGACCTCGACCTGTTCCACCTCCAGGAAGAGGCCCCGGGGATGGTCTTCTGGCACCCCAACGGCACGCAGATCTGGCGGGCGGTGGAGAGCTACATCCGCGAGCTGATACGGACCCGCGGCTACCAGGAGATCCGCACCCCGATGATCGTCGACCGCTCCCTGTGGGAGCGCTCCGGCCATTGGGACAAGTTCCGCGAGCTGATGTTTACCACCGAGAGCGAGGCGCGGGAGTTCGCGGTCAAGCCGATGAATTGCCCGTGCCACATCCAGGTCTTCAACCAGGCGGTGCGCAGCTACAAGGACCTGCCGATGCGCCTCGCCGAGTTCGGTTCCTGCCATCGCAACGAGCCGTCCGGCACCCTCCACGGCCTGATGCGGGCGCGGAATTTCGTCCAGGACGACGCCCACATCTTCTGCACCGAGGGGCAGATCCGCGACGAGGTGGTCGCCTTCAACGAGCTGGTCTTCCAGGTCTACGAGGCATTCGGTTTTGGGGCGCCGTTGATCAAGCTGGCCGACCGGCCGGAAAAGCGGGTGGGCTCGGACGAGGTGTGGGACCGGGCCGAGGCCGCCCTCAAGGGGGCCCTCGATAGCAGCGGCGCGACCTACGAGCTCAACCCGGGCGAGGGCGCCTTTTACGGCCCGAAGATCGAGTTCAGCCTCAAGGATTCCCTGGGTCGGGTGTGGCAATGCGGCACCATCCAGGTCGACTTCTCCATGCCCGAGCGCCTCGGGGCGGCCTACATCGGCGACGATAATCAGCGCCACACGCCGGTGATGCTCCACCGCGCCATCCTTGGCTCCATCGAGCGCTTTATCGCGGTCCTCATCGAGCACTACGGTGGCGCCCTGCCGCCGTGGTTGGCGCCGGTACAGGTGACGGTATTGCCGATCAGCGAGCGCCACCGTGACTATGCGGAGACGGTGGGGCGCCAGCTCGACCAGGTCGGCCTGCGCGTCACCGTCGATCGTCGGGACGCGAAGGTCGGCGCGAAGATTCGCGATGCCCAGCTTCAGAAGATCCCGTACATGCTGGTGGTGGGGGATCGCGAGGCCGAGGACGGCAGGGCTGCCCTACGTACCCGCAGCGGCGGCGACCAAGGGACGATGGACATGACGGCAATAACCGATAGAATCCGCACCGCCGTTGCCACGAAGAGCGCGGAACTGTAACACGACGGGCTTGCCCGGCGAGACCTGGAGGTTCCTATCCGAAGACGTAGACCGCCTCAGAAACGTGAACAACGCGAGCGGATCAACGGCCGCATCCGCGTGCCCGAGGTCTTCGTGATCGATGAACAAGGCACGCAGCTCGGGGCCATGGAGATACGGGCCGCCATCGACATGGCGGGGGAGCGGGGACTGGACCTGGTCGAGGTCTCACCCAATGCAGACCCCCCGGTCTGCAAGTTCATGGACTACGGCCGGCACCTCTATGACAAGAAGAAGAAGGCCTCCGTCGCCAAGGCGCACACCCATCAGACCCTCCTCAAAGAGGTGAAATTTCGCCCCAATACCGACACCCACGACCTGGAGACCAAGACCCGCAAGGCCGACGCCTTCCTGACCGATGGCAACAAGTGCAAGTTGACCGTCATGTTCCGGGGCCGGGAGATGGCCCACACGGAGCGCGGCAGGGAGCTCCTCGACAAGGTGACCGCCATGCTGGCCGACGTCGCGGAGCGGGAGCTGGAGCCCCACATGGAGGGGCGGTTCATGTCGGCGATCCTGGCGCCCAAGAAGGCCAAGGGAAAGACCCCGTCCCCCAGCAAGCCGAAGCCACCTGTTGCAGCCACTTCACCTACAGCCCCTGCCAAAGTCACAGCACCCACCACGGAAACCACTCATGCCCAAGCTCAAGACCCGGCGGGCGGCCGCTAAGCGCTTCTCCAAGACCGGCACCGGGAAGTTCCGCTCCCACCACTCCTGTGCCAGCCACATCCTCACCAAGAAGAGCACCAAGCGGAAGCGTGGTCTGCGCAAACCGGGGATCATCTCGGACGCGGATCAGAAGCGCGTCGACCGGATGCTGCCGTATCTTTAAGCGTTCAGCTTTCGGCTCGAGCCAACAGCTAATTGCCAACAGCCAATCGCTAACAGCTTAACGCTTCCCAACCAGGAGTCCTGTCATGCCCAGAGCGAAAGGGGGTCCCAAGACCCACCGCCGCCACAAGAGAATCCTCGCCATGGCCAAGGGATACCGGGGCGGCCGCAGTCACCTCTACCGCACGGCCCAGGAGACCGTCGATCGCGCCCTGTGCTTCGCCTACCGCGACCGCAAGGCCCGCAAGCGCGAGTTCCGCCGTCTGTGGATCGCGCGGGTCAACGCCGGCAGCCGCGCCCTCGGCGTGCCCTATAGCCGCCTGATCGCGGGCCTCGACAAGGCCGAGGTCCGCATCAACCGCAAGATGCTCTCGGAGATGGCGATCTACCACCCAGACGACTTCGCCAAGGTGGTCACCCTGGCCAAGGAGCAAGGGTAAGACAAGTTCCCTCCCCTCCGGGGGAGGGCCAGGGTGGGGGCGTCGGGAGCCAGCGAGTCGATGGGCAATCTCCGCATGCAGCGGTTCAGGTCGCCCGCTCCCCTGGCTCGGTCCTCGCCTGCGCCCTCGACAGGGGTAGGAGCCGTTTGTACCCGCGATCCGCGGCCGGTGGCCGCGGCAGGCCCTGCGGGCCCGGGTCGCCGAAGGGATTCGGCTCCTACCGCGGGCCGACCAGGATCTGCGCGCGTTTGCGCGGTCTGGCGACGATCCATGGTGAGAAATGCGGGTGACCGCCCACCGCAGGCAGCGTGACGGCGGATCAACGATGGCAGCGGAGCCGGCAAAATCGCCCGACTTGTTGGCGGTCAAGGAGGAGGCCCTCGCGGCCATCGCCGCGGCCGCCGATCTCGACGCCCTGGAGGCACTGCGCGTCGCCGTGCTGGGGAAGCGGGGGCGGGTTGCCACCCTCATGCAGGGCATGGCCGGCCTGGATCCGCAGGACCGGCCCGCCTTCGGCCAGGCGGTGAACGCCCTCAAGGGCGCGGTGAACACCGAGCTCCAGGCGCGCAAGGAGGCCCTGCGGCGCGTGGCGATCGAGGGCCGCCTCGCCGCAGAGGGTGTCGACATCACCCTACCGGGCCGGCCGCCGCGGGTGGGCTCGCTGCACCCCCTGACCCGTACCCAGCGGGAGATCGAGCAAATCTTCCTGCGCATGGGCTTCGCCATCGAGTCCGGCCCGGAGGTCGAGACCGATTACTACAACTTCGAGGCCCTCAACATCCCGCGCGACCACCCGGCGCGGGACATGCAAGACACCTTCTACGCCGGCGAAGACATCGTCCTGCGCACCCACACCTCCAGCGTCCAGAGCCGGATCATGGAGCGCCAGCCGCCGCCCATCCAGATCATCGCCCCCGGCCGGGTCTTCCGCCGCGACTCGGACCAGACCCACTCCCCCATGTTCCACCAGGTGGAGGGGCTGCTGGTCGACCGCGAGGTGAGCTTCGGCGACCTCAAGGGGGTGCTGGAGTCGTTCACCGCCCAGATCTTCGGCCGCCCCCTGCCGCTGCGCTTCCGGCCCAGCTACTTCCCGTTCACCGAGCCGTCGGCGGAGGTGGACGTGCGCTGCGTCATGTGCGGCGGCGACGGCTGCCGGGTCTGCTCCCAGGCCGGCTGGCTGGAGATCCTCGGCTGCGGCATGGTCGACCCCAACGTCTTCGAGCTCGCCGGCTACGACCCCACCGCGGTCACCGGCTTCGCCTTCGGCATGGGCATCGAACGCATCGCCATGCTCAAGTACGGCATCCCCGACTTACGCCTGTTCTTCGAGAATGACCTCCGCTTTCTAGAACAGTTCTGAGAGGAACGACTCAACGCAAAGGCGCCAAGGCGCAAAGATTTTTTTCTAACCACGAAGGACACGAAGAACACGAAGCGGTTTGGGGTCCATCATCACAAACAACGTGAGCACAGACTCACGTCCCACTGATTTCCGGAACAAGATTTCTCGCGCAGAGACGCAAAGACGCAAAGGAACCACTGACCATCTCTGCGCCTCTGCGTCTCCGCGCGAGCCAGAAAAGGAAACGATGCCGCGTTACGAAATTTCGCGAACCTGAAAACTTCGTGCCCTTCGTGTCCTTCGTGGTTTCCAAAGAAAAGTAGACCGCGATGCTCGTTCCTGTTTCCTGGCTCCGTGACTATGTCGAGTTCGACCTCGACCTCGACGCCCTGTGCGATGGCCTGACCATGGCCGGGCTGGAGGTGGGGGGCGTGGAGAACGCCGCCGCGGCCCTGGCCGGGTGCCGCGACCACCTCGTGGTGGGCCGGCTCACCGCGGTGGAGCGCCACCCGGACGCGGAGCGCCTCACCGTCTGCCAGGTGGACACGGGCGATCAGGTGCGGCAGATCGTGTGTGGCGCGCGCAACCACAGGGTCGGCGACCGGGTCGCCGTCGCCCTCCCCGGGGCGGTCCTCCCCGGCAGCCTGGAGATCCGCGCCGCCGAGCTGCGCGGCGTCGCGTCCGGCGGCATGCTGTGTTCGGCCAAGGAGCTGGGGCTGGAGACCGACGCGGAGGGGATCCTGATCCTGGGCGGCGACAGCGCCGTCGGCGCGCCGGTGGTCGAGGCCCTGGACCTGGACGATCCCGTGATCGAGATCGACCTCACCCCCAACCGCGGCGACTGCCTCTCCCTGGTGGGGATCGCCCGCGAGGTGGCGGCCTTCGCCCCCGGCGCGCGCCTCCACCTGCCGGACTGCACCGTGGACGAGCAGGGGCCGGAGACCGCCTCCCTGGTGGATGTGCAGATCGAGGCGCCCGCCCTGTGTCACCGCTACACTTGCCAGGCGGTGGCGGGGGTGACCGTCGGCCCGTCGCCGGCCTGGCTCCGGCGCCGCCTGCGGGCGGTGGGGCTGCGGCCGATCAACAACGTGGTGGACGTCACCAACTACGTGATGCTGGAGCTGGGCCAGCCCCTTCACGCCTTCGACCTCGACCGCCTCCACGGCCCGGCGATCCGCGTCCGCGCCGCCCGCGCGGGCGAGACCATGGTCACCCTGGACGACGTGGAGCGGCCCCTCGACCCCGACCGCCTCCTGATCTGCGACGCCAACCGCCCGGTGGCCCTGGCCGGCGTCATGGGCGGCCGCGACTCCCAGGTGACGGTTGCCACCACCCGCCTCCTCCTGGAGGCCGCCTCCTTCGATCCCGTCTCGGTGCGCCGCACCGCCAAGCACTACGTCCTCCACTCCGAGTCATCCCATCGCTTCGAGCGCCAGGTCGACCGCCGCGGGATCACCGCCGCCCTGCACCGGGCGGCGCGCCTGATCCGCGAGGTGGCCGGCGGCCAGGTGAGCCGCGCCGCCGTCGACCTCTTCCCGGGCGCCGCGCCGCGGCCGATGATCGACCTCGACCTGGCCGCCGTCAACCGCACCCTCGGCCTCACCCTGGAGGCCGACCAGGTGGCCGCGGTGCTGGCGCCCCTGGGGTTCGCCGTCGAGACGACGGCCGGCGCGCTACGCGTGACGGTGCCGAGCTGGCGCAACGACGTGGAGCGGCCGGCGGACGTGATGGAGGAGGTCGCCCGCGCCTACGGCTACGACCGCATCCCCTCCACCTTCCCCAAGGGCGGCCGGGTGCCGGGGCCGGGGGGGGCGCGCGATACCCTGCGCCGTGCCCTCCAGGACACCATGGCGGCGCTCGGTTACCGCGAGATGATCGCCGTCGCCTTCGCCGACGAGACCCGCGCCGACCGCCTGCGCCTCTCCGTGGACGATCCGCGCCGCGCCGCGGTGCGCCTCACCAACCCGCTGGCCGCCGACCAGGCCACCCTGCGCACCGAGCTGCTCTCCGACCTGCTGCGCGCCGCGGCCCACAACCGCCGCCACGGCGCCGACGCCATCGACCTGTTCGAGATCGCCGCCTGCTTCACCGCCACCGCCCCCGGCGAGCTGCCGGCGGAGGAGGAGTGGCTCGCGGGCCTCACCACCGGCCCCCGCACCGGCCTCGACTGGGCGACCACGCCGGAGGTCGCCACCTTCTTCCACCTCAAGGGCGACCTCATGGCGCTGCTCGACTCCCTCGGCGTCGGGCGGGTGGACTGGCGGCCCTCTGGCGAGCCCTTCCTCCACCCCGGCCGCGGCGCCGACCTGATCGCCGCCGAGCGCCGCCTCGGCTGGGCCGGCGAGCTCCACCCGGAGGTGGCGGCAGCCTGCGACCTGGCGGGGCGCTACCAGGTCTTCGCTCTCTCGCTCGCCGCCCTCGACGAGGTGGTGCGCGACCACGTCCCGTTCCGGCCGATCCCGCGCTTCCCGGCCATGGAGCGCGACCTCGCCCTCCTGGTGCCCGACGACCTGCCGGTCGCCGTGCTGCTCGACACCGCCCGCGCCCAGGCGGGCGACCTCCTGGAGACCATCGGCGTCTTCGACCTCTACCGCGGCGAGCACGTCCCGGCGGGGATGGTCGGCGTCGGCCTGCGCCTGCGCCTGCGCGCCACCGACCGCACCCTCACCGACGTCGAAGCGGACACGGTCGTCGCCGACCTCCTCGCCCGCTGGCAGACCACCCACGCGGTCACCCTGCGGCGCTAGTCCCCGCGCACGCCCTCACGGGGCCAGGGTAGGAGCCGAATCCCTTCGGCGACACAGGCCCGAAGGGCCTGCCGCACGGCGCCTGACCCTGAAACCCTCAACGCAGCGGCGCGAATGGGTTGAGCGATGAAGGTCACGAAGGGCGCGAAGAGCTACCCGCGTGTGCGAGGGCGCAGGATCGGGATCGGCCCAACGCAAAGGCACGTCATTCCCGCGCAAAGTCTTACCCCCGCGAAGGTGGGGGCGGGGAGGCAAGGGGAGGCGGAACCGCTCGGGTCCAAATCCCCTCTCCCCGTGGTGCGAGAGGGGCAGGGTGAGGCGGACGAGAGCAACGCAGAGCCACAGCGCCTTCCCGGTGACAAGTACGGCGCAGGTCGCGCGGACGACTCACCCGATTATGGTAACCGCATGAACTCTATCAATCGGTGTGATTATGATTCGTGAAGCGAGTGCCATGATGGTTCGCCAGCGGTTGGGTGCGCTCCTCAACGAGGTTCCGTACCGCCACGACACGGTGCCGGTGACCCAGGGCGGCAAGCCGGTTGCCGCGTTGGTGGATGTCGGCCTCTTCGCCAAGATCCGGCTCATGGAGGTGGAGTTCGACCGCACGCTGCTCGCTGGCGAGGCGGACTGCCTGGTCACCGGCGACCACGACTCGCTCGCGCTGGCGGATCGCCACCCCGTCCTCACCCCCGCCGACTTCGCGAGCCGCCTGTAAGCCGGGCTCTGCCAGCCGTGCCGGGCAAAGCCCGACCTGATATGGAGGGGGACGCCACGCGCCCCCCTCGCCACCCGGCCCAGGTCCGGGTGGCTCACCCCCCGTGGATGGCGGGCGGTCGCCCGCCATCAGACCCGGGAGCGTCCCGCTCCATACGGTCTATGTTGCGCCGGAGCGTTGGCACACAGCGCACCCTCACGCCTCATCCAGCTCCTGGAAGCGCGCGGCGAGGAAGTCGATCAAGGTCCGCACCGCCGGCAGCAGGCCGCGGCGCGAGGCGAACACCGCGTGGATGATCGCGCTGCGCGGCGCCCATGCCGGCAGGACGCACACCAGCTCCCCGCGTGCCAGCGGCTCACGCACCATGAACCGCGGCAACTGGACCACGCCGACCCCCGCCAGCGCCGCGGTGCGCAGCATGACCATGCCGCGGGTGATCAGGCGCGGTTGATGGTAAATCCGCGCCTGCGCGCCGTCCGGGCCGAACAGGTGCCAGACGTGCTCGTTCTGCGGGACGCCCAGGTCCAGGGTCGGCAGGGCAGGGAGGTCGCCGGGGACCTGCGGTGGCGCGAACCGTTCGAGCAGCGCGGGCGCGGCGACCAGGGCCTGGCGGCTCTCGCCCAGCACGCGCAGGGCCAGATCGGTGTCGGCCAGCGGCGGTGGCCGGACCCGGAGCGCCAGATCGATGCCCTCGCCGAGGACGTCCACGGGCCGGTCGATCGCCTCCAGGTGCACCGTCACGCGCGGGTAGTCGACCATGAAGGCGGCGACCATTGCCGCGACGCGCGCGTCGAGCAGGGCCACCGGGCAGCTCACGCGCACCACGCCGCACGGCTCCGCGCGCGTCACCTCGATCGCCTCTTGCGCGGCCTCCGCCTCGACCAGCATCGCGCGGCAATGGCCGTAGAAGGTCTGGCCGATCTCGGTCACCGAGAAGTGGCGTGTCGAGCGCACGATCAGGCGCACGCCGAGGCGCTCCTCGAGCAGGGCCAGCCGGCGGCTGAGCTTGGACTTGGGGATGCCCAGGGCCCGACCGGCCGGGGCGAAGCCGCCGTGGTCGACGACCTGCACGAAGTAATAGAGGTCATTCAGATCCTGCATGGCGGCTCCAGCCCGCATTTCTCACCAGGGATCGTCGCGAGCCCATGCGGACGGGCGTAGCTCCTGGTCGGCCCGGCGGTAGGAGCCGATTTCATCGGCGATTCAGGCCCGCGAGGGCCTGCCGCGGCCTCCGGCCGCGGATCGCCGGTGCAACCGGCTCCTACCCTCGGTGGGGAGAGTGCGGCGGCGTCCCGGAACCCCGGTAGGAGCCGAATCCCTTCGGCGATTCAGGCCCTGCGGGCCTGCCGCGGCCATCGGCCGCGGATCGCCGGTGCAACCGGCTCCTACTGCGGAGGAGGTGGGCCGGGAGATGCGGCCTGCCGGCAGGCAGGGCGGTGGCGCGGTCGCGGCAGAATCATGGTGAGACATGCGGGCTATCGTCCCGAAAATGGAACGCTGAGTCTAAATCATAGAGCCTACCCCTACCAGCGTTCCGCTCATAGAGTGTCTAACAGAACCCCGGGGCGCCTTGCCCCGATCCATCTGGAGCTCACTATGAAAAAGATCCTCGGCATCTACAGCGCCCCCCGCCAGCACTGGGTCGGCGACGGATTCCCGGTCCGCTCGCTGTTCTCCTACGACACCCAGGGCAAACACCTCAGCCCGTTCCTGCTCCTCGACTATGCCGGCCCGGCGCAGTTCGCCCCGGCCGCCCGGCCGCGCGGGGTGGGAGAGCACCCGCACCGCGGCTTCGAGACCGTGACCATCGTCTATCAGGGCGAGGTCGACCATCGCGACTCCACCGGCGCCGGTGGCCACATCGGCCCGGGCGATGTCCAGTGGATGACCGCCGCCTCCGGCATCCTGCACCAGGAGTTCCACTCCGAGGCCTTCACCCGCCGGGGCGGCACCCTGGAGATGGTGCAGCTCTGGGTGAACCTGCCGGCGCAGGACAAGATGGCCGAGCCCGGCTATCAGACCCTGCTCGACGCCGACATCCCGTCGATCCCCCTGGCCGGCGGCGCCGGCCGGGTGCGCGTGATCGCCGGCGCGTTCCACGGCCAGCGCGGCCCGGCGCGGACCTTCACGCCCATGGACGTCTGGGACATCCGCCTGAACCCGGGCGGGAGCACGCCGCTCGTGGTGCCCGAGGGCCGGACCCTGGCCCTCGTGGTGCTGCGCGGGACGGTGCGGGTCAACGGCGGCGAGACCGCGAGCGACGCCCAGATGGTGGTCTTCGATCGCGCCGGCAGCGAGATCACCATCGCGGCCGACGGCGACGCGACCCTGCTCCTGCTGAGCGGCGAGCCGATCGACGAGCCCATCGCCGGCTACGGCCCGTTCGTGATGAACAGCGAGGCCGAGATCGCGCAGGCGGTGGCGGACTTCAACAGCGGCCGCTTCGGCCGCATCCCGGCCTGACGCTTATTCACCCCGCCGCGGTTACGCTCCACTGGAGTGCTGCGGCCACGACCAAGGGTCACCCAATTCTCGCGGACACAGCGCCAACTCGTAGGGCCGGTTTCAACCGGCCGACGCCTTGCTTCCAAGAGGTCTCGGCGTCCGGCGGGCTGAAGCCCGCCCTACGTATGGCGATTGACTGCTGATTCCCCCTCGGGAGAACCCCATGATCCAGATCCTCGGCATCTCCGGCAGCCTGCGCGCAGGCTCCTTCAACACCGCACTGCTGCGCGCGGCACAGTCCCTCACGGGCGCCGGTGTGCGGCTCGACGTCGCCACGCTCCACGGCATCCCGCTCTACGACGGCGACCTGGAGCAGCGCGAGGGCCCGCCCCCGGCGGTCCTTGAGCTGAAGGAGCGGATCGTCGCCAGCCACGGCGTGCTCCTGGCCACGCCGGAGTACAACAACTCCATTCCCGGCGTCTTCAAGAACGCCATCGACTGGCTATCGCGTCCGGCCGACGGCATCCCGCGGGTGTTCGGCGGACGTCCGTTCGCGATCATCGGCGCCACCCCCGGCGGCTTTGGCACCGTGCTGGCCCAGAACGCCTGGCTGCCGGTGCTCCGCACCCTGGGGGTCCGCCACTGGACCGGCGGCCGCCTCCTCGTCTCCCGCGCCCATCAGGTGTTCGACGAGCACGGCGAGCTACGCGACGACGCGGTGCGCGAACAGCTCGGGGCGTTCGTCACCGGGTTTGCCGAGGACATCGCCCGCTAGCGTTGCCAACGACGGTGCTCATTCTCTCGGACGAAGGTGCGTGCCACACCATGAGACGAAGGGCCGCGAATGGGTCGCGGAATCGACGCGGGTGCTGCGTGCCATCGATCATCCGTGGCCGGACGGGCCACGACGCAAATGATGCGATGGCTCAGGCTTGACCCTCACACCAGTCGCTGGGTTGGAGTTGTAGAATTTTCGAGGACCCACTTTCGCCCTCCGGGCGGAACAGGGAGCCACGGTGCTCACCTACGCCGGGCGTACGAGCAGCCGATGCCTGGGCACCGGGAGGGGCCGCCCCAACTTTTGCAGGCTCTCCAAGTGCAGGTCGAGGGCCTCACAGGCGTTGGCAAACGCCTCGGGGAGCGTCGCGCCGCTGGTGATGATCTCCTGCACATCCGGAAAGTCCACCGTGTAGGCCGGTTCCTTCGCCTCGTAACGGATGGTGAACACGTACTCTCGATACAGGTGCGTTGTCGTGGTCATCGTTCCAGCAACCTCAGTAGTTTGCGAATATCCGCCGGGTGGCAGGTCTTGCGGCCGCCATGGGGCCGGACGATGGTCAACATGCGCCCATCGGCGTGGTGGTAGGTGCAGTGACTGCCACGGGTGTTGAACAACACAAAGCCCTCATAGCGTAGCAAAGCGTCGATCTCCGCAAAGCGGATACCGGCAGCGCCGCCGCGCATCTTTGCTAACAGCTTTTCCCGTCGTCCCATGGGTCACGCTCGCCATGAGGTCCATCGTTCTCAAGGGCGAGGGGATCGTAGCGAGGCCCCACCGGAGGGAGAAGGGCGAGCCGGCCCGACATCGCCACCCTCCACGGCATCCCGCTCCGATGGCGACCTGGAGCAGCGCGAGGGCCCGCCCCCGGCGGTCCTTGAGCTGAAGCAACGGATCGTCGCCAGCCACGGCGTGCTCCTGGCCACGCCGGAGTACAACAACTCCATTCCCGGCGTCTTGCCGACATCGGCCGGTAGCACTGCCGTCTCTGCTCGGCCTCCGCAGGCCATCTTTCGGCACGCCCCGTCACACCGTGGCCTGCACTTTTGACAAGCGGCGGGGTGGTCGCTAGCGTCCCGCAGGACTGATCCGGGAGGGGTTCGTATGGTTGCCAGGTACAAGTCAGGGCAAAGGCAAACGAGCACCGCCCCACCACCAGGGAGAGGTCGACTTCGCCGACGTTCCATGGTGACCCCTGATGCAGCTTTTCTTCCGTAGGCCGCCTGACGAGCACTGGGACGCATGGAACAAGGTCAACTCCACTGGATCGCGAGCTTCATCTGGGGGATCGCCGACGATGTGCTGCGCGATCTCTACGTTCGCGGCAAGTACCGGGACGTCATCCTGCCGATGACGGTGCTGCGGCGCTTCGACGCCGTGCTCGAGCCAAGCAAGCAGGCGGTGCTCGACATGAAGCAATCGCTGGACGCGGCAGGCGTCGTCCATCAGGACCCGGCCCTGCGGCAGGCGGCCGGCCAGGCCTTCTACAACACCTCGAGGTTCACCCTACGCGACCTCAGGGCGCGGGCCAGCCAGCAGCAGCTCAAGGCGGACTTCGAGGCGTACCTCGATGGCTTCTCGCCCAACGTGCAGGACATCCTCGAGAGCTTCGAGTTCCGCAACCAGATCCCACGGCTGTCCAAGGCCGATGCCCTCGGCACGCTGATCGAGAAGCTCCTGTCGCCGGACATCAACCTGAGCCCGAATCCCGTGAAGAACGGGGACGGCTCGGTGAGGCACCCCGGCCTCGACAACCACGGCATGGGCACGGTATTCGAGGAGCTGGTCCGCCGCTTCAACGAGGAGAACAACGAGGAGGCGGGCGAGCACTGGACCCCGCGCGACGCCGTGAAGCTCATGGCGCGGCTGATCTTCCTGCCCATCGCCGGCGAGATCGAGTCGGGCACCTACCTGCTCTACGACGGCGCCTGCGGCACCGGCGGCATGCTCACCGTCGCCGAGGAGACGCTGCAGGAGCTTGCCGAGGCGCACGGCAAGCAGGTCGCCACCCACCTCTACGGCCAGGAGATCAACGCCGAGACCTATGCCATCTGCAAGGCGGACCTCCTGCTGAAGGGCGAAGGCGACGCGGCGGACAACATCGTCGGCGGGCCGGAGCACTCGACCCTCGCCAACGACGCCTTCCCGGCGCGCGAATTCGACTTCATGCTCTCCAATCCGCCCTACGGCAAGAGCTGGAAGGGCGACCTGGAGCGCATGGGTGGCAAGCAGGGGATCCAGAACCCGCGCTTCGTGATCGAGCACGCCGGTGACCCGGAGTACTCGCTCGTCACCCGCTCCTCGGATGGCCAGATGCTCTTCCTGGCCAACATGCTTTCCAAGATGAAGCAGGGCACGCGGCTCGGCAGCCGCATCGCCGAGGTGCACAACGGCAGCTCGCTGTTCACCGGCGACGCCGGCCAGGGCGAGAGCAACATCCGCCGCTGGATCCTCGAGAACGACTGGCTGGAGGCCATCGTCGCCCTGCCGCTCAACCTGTTCTACAACACCGGCATCGCCACCTACGTCTGGGTGCTCACCAACCGCAAGCCCGCGCACCGCCAGGGAAAGGTCCAGCTCATCGACGCTACCCAGTGGTTCCAACCCTTGCGCAAGAACCTCGGCAAGAAGAACTGCGAGCTCTCCGACGCGGACATCCAGCGCATCTGCGACACCTTCCTCGCCTTCGCGGAGACCGAGCAGTCGAAGATCTTCCCGAACGAGGCCGTCGGCTACTGGAAGGTCACCGTCGAGCGGCCGCTGCGCCTCAAGGGCATCGACCCCAACCGCGCCTACAAGCCCGCGGAGATTAAAAAGCTGAAGGAGAGCCACGAGCGGGCCGAAAACGCGCCGCCGGTGATCAAGAAGATCCACAAACGGGGCACGCCTGCTGATCCGTTGCGCGGCCTCTTCGAAGCGAACCTCCCCTCCCCCCGACGTGGGGGAGGGGCCGGGGGTGAGGGCGCACGAGGTGACCGCGAGCGAGTGGTCGTCGAGTACGAACCCGACACCGACCTGCGCGACACGGAGCAGATCCCGCTGCTGGAAGAAGGCGGCATCGAGGCCTTCGTGCGCCGCGAGGTACTGCCCCACGCCCCCGACCTGCCTACCGGACAGGCAGGCGCCTGGTACGTGCCGGAGAGCGTCAAGACCGGCTACGAGATCAGCTTCACCCGCTACTTCTACAAACCCCAGCCCCTGCACACCCTGGAGGAGATCCGCGCCGACATCCTCGCGCTGGAGAAGGAGACGGAGGGCCTGTTAGATACTATTGTGGGCGACCGTTCGCTATCGGACTTAACCCGATGACTACCGTCCTATTCTTGCGTCCCCGCCTGATCGGGGCCCGATTTGAAGGCCACGCGATCCCTCTGGAGTTCCTGAAGGACCTGGCGGTCTTCGAGGAGATGATCGTCGAGATCGCGAAGGCAGAGTTTCTCAAGGATCATCCCGGGCGAACACGTTCTCCTCGTGGTTTCACCGAAGGCATCGCGCTGAAACTCACGGCCATCGACGATGGCAGCGCCATCCCGGTCATAAGCCTCGTCGTCGCCGGGATGACCTTGTTTCCTAGTAACCAGGGCTACTTCGAGCGTGCCCGCGATGCCGTCATACGCGCGATCGGGGCGGCCGAACAGAACCAAGTGATAACGGAGCACCTGCCCGAGAAGACGCTCGGCTACTTCGACCGGATCGGCCGCAGCCTGCGGGAGGGCGAAGCCATCGAGTTCACCTCGTCCGGCGGCGTAACACCGGCGAAGCTGACCAAAGAGACCCGACGAAAGCTCCTCCTCGCTTCGTCCGCCGTCAGGGAGCTCACCGAAGAGACCTCCGTCCGCGGCGCAATCCCCGAAGCCGATCAGGATGATATGACCTTCGAGGTTCAATTGATCGACGGCCGGAAGGTTCGTGCGCCGATGGCGGCGCAGCACGTCGATGCCATTCTGGAGGCATTCAACGGCTACCAATCGCGTACTCGCGTGTTGCTCCAGGGCATCGGTCGTTTTAGCCGCAATGACCGGTTGCTTGGCTTCGAGTCCATCGAGCACGTGAGTATCCTCGATCCCCTGGATATCCCCGCGCGCTTGGATGAGCTTCGGCTATTGCAGCCCGGCTGGCTTGAAGGTCAGGGCCAGCCACCCTCTCAAGAGGGTCTGGACTGGCTCTCGCTGACCTTTAGTCAGCAGTATCCGGACGACCTCCTATTGCCGTTCCTCTACCCCACGGCCGAGGGTGGAATCCAGGCGGAATGGTCGTTGGCGGGAACCGAAGTCACGTTTGAGATCGACCTCGCATCGCATGTCGGCCAGTGGCATGCCCTCAACATGGACGCGGCAGTGGAAGAAACGCGCGAGCTGAATCTCGGTGATGCAAACGATTGGCGGTGGCTGACCGAGCAGATCCGGCAGATGGCCGGGGGTACCGGATGACCGGCGCCACGTTGCTGCTGCGGCAAATCAATCCCTCATGGGTGCAAGCAGGGCGAGTCACTTCACAGGCATTCAAGCCGACACCGAAAGACAAGAAGCGGCTCTCCGTGTACGACGGTGACCAGGTAACGGCTGAGGATTCCTGGAGACACTACACCGAACAGTTGAAGTATTCGTCCGTAGGTGTGATGGCTGTGACTGTTGGCGATTGCCGATCACTCAATCTGCCTGTAGAACCCGATCCCGAGCCGTTCCCGGAACATGTCGTGATCCGGTTCGACGACTGCTCCAATTCGCAGATCGAGACGAAGGCCAAGCATTTGAAGAAATCCGCTGAAGAGCGCGGCTGGCTGTACCAGGCTGAATCGCGGGTATGACAGCGGACCTCAGGCCCTACCCCGCGATGAAGGACTCGGGCGTGCCGTGGCTAGGGGAGGTGCCGGAGCATTGGGAGGTGCGACGGCTCCGCAATGCTGCGGAGATGCGTGTCAGCAACGTCGACAAGCACACGAAGGAAGACGAACAACCCGTTCGCCTCTGCAACTACGTCGACGTCTACAAGAACGATCGCATTCGGGCGTCGATGGTGTTCATGCAGGCGACCGCGACCCGCGACGAGATAGCGCGGTTTCGGCTTGAGGCCGGCGACGTTCTCATCACCAAGGACTCCGAGGCGTGGAACGACATCGGCGTGCCTGCCCTGGTCGAGGACTCGGCGGCCGATGTGATCTGTGGCTACCACCTGGCACTCCTGCGGCCGTTCCCCCAAGTGGTTCTTGCCTCGTACCTCTTCAGGACCTTGCAGAGCGTACCGACGGCGTATCAGTTCCATGTCGAGGCCAATGGCGTCACGCGGTATGGGCTCTCGCACTCGGCGATCAAGTCGATATGGATTCCGCTCCCCTCCCTCCCCGAGCAAGCCGCCATCGTCCGCTTCCTCGACCACGTGGAGCGGCGGATCCGGCGCTACATCCGCGCCAAGCAGAAGCTGATCAAGCTGCTGGAGGAGGAGAAGCAGGCCATCATCCACCGCGCCGTCACCCGCGGCCTCGACCCGAGCGTCCGCCTCAAGCCCTCCGGCGTGGAGTGGCTGGGGGATGTGCCGGAGCATTGGGAGGTGGTCCCGAACCGCGCGCTGCTGAGGCTAGAGAAACGGTTGGTTGGTGGGGCCTGGCGCGAGTATCCGCTCCTTTCGTTGACGAAGCGGGGAGTCATCTTGCGCGACATGGAGAACCCCGAAGGCAAGTTTCCGACGAGCTTCGAGATCTACCAGGAGGTCAGGCCGGGTGATCTGATCTTCTGTCTCTTCGACATCGATGAAACGCCACGTGCTGTCGGCCTGTCGCAGCTCCCCGGAATGATCACGGGGGCCTATACGCGCTTCTCGTGTGACTCGGAAGCAGTTGACTGGGTGCACTTATTCTACGTTGCGATGGACAACGGTAAGCGCCTGAAGCCTCTCTACATGGGCCTGCGAAAGGTCATCACGAAGTCGGCCTTCTTAAGTGCGAAGATGCCACTACCTCCCACTGGTGAGCGCGCGGAGGTTGTGAAGCACGTTCAGGAGAGTCTCCGGACCGCTGATGAAGCGGCTGCCCTCTCTGCCAACGTGCGTGAGACAGCTCGCTCCCCGAAGTTTAGTGTAGAAGGGCGATTAAGGATCGTGTGATGAGCCACGGCATTTCGGCAGCACTCCCCCTGGTCGAGAACCGGGAGACTGAG
>Ga0326597_10000629_pt1 | contig 61501 bp, 51 predicted proteins | sample RVTome_12_FD_203789 | JGI IMG/M metagenome (GOLD analysis project Ga0326597, IMG submission 203789) | Soil microbial communities from uranium-contaminated site in the Upper Colorado River Basin, Wyoming, United States - RVT100D185 | ecosystem: Environmental > Terrestrial > Soil > Contaminated >...
TGTCCGACGCGGGCCTCAATGTCGGGCTGAAGCCCGACCTACAGGAACATCTCGGGCCGACGTTTTGTGGGTCGGACTTCAGTCCGACGCGGTCCTCAATGTCGGGCTGAAGCCCGACCTACAGGAAGATCACGGGCCGGCGTTTTGTAGGTCGGACTTCAGTCCGACGTGGTCCTCAATGTCGGGCTGAAGCCCGACCTGCAGCAAAGTACGGGAAGCCGCGTCGTGGATGCGTAACCGGGCCAAGCGTCAGCGTGTCCGTCAACGGTGCTGATCGAGGCGCTTACGGCACCTGCCTCGCGGCCCCCACCCGGACCACCTCGCGGTACAGCCGCACGTACTCGCGCGCGCTTTCGTCCCAGCTGAAATCCTGCGCCATGCCGGTGCGCTGCAGCTGCCGCCAGGCGCGCTTGCGGTCCCAGTAGATGGCCAGCGTCCGGCGCAGTGCCTCGAGGATGCCCCAGACGCTCGCCTCCTCGAACACCACCCCGGTGGCGATGCCGGCGCGCAGCGCATGCGGGGTGGCGTCGACCACGGTGTCGGCCAGCCCCCCGGTACGCCGCACCACCGGCACGCAGCCGTAGCGCAGGCTGTAGATCTGGTTCAGGCCGCACGGTTCGTAGCGCGACGGCATCAGGAACAGGTCGGCGCCGCCCTCGATCTGGTGCGCCAGCGCCTCGTCGTAGCCGATGCGCACCGCCAGCTGGGTCGGGTAGTGCCGCGCCAGTTCGATCAGCCGGCGCTCGAGCGCCGCGTCGCCGCTGCCGAGGACGATGCACTGGACATGGCCGGTCAGCAGTTCGGGCAGGGCGTCGGCGATCAGGTCGCCGCCCTTCTGCCAGGCGAGGCGGCCGATGTGGGTCACCAGTGGGACCTCGGGCTTCTCCGGCAGGCCGAAGGCGTGCTGCAGCGCGGCCTTGTTGACCTGCCGCCGGGGCAGGGTGGTGGGGCCGAACGGCCGTGCCAGGTGCGGATCGACCGCCGGGTCCCAGGCGCCGTAGTCGACGCCGTTGAGGATGCCGCTGAGCACCGCCGCGCGGTGGCGCAGCAGGCCGTCGAGGCCGTGACCGTAGTCCGCGGTGCAGATGTCGCGCGCGTAGGTCGGGCTGACGGTGGTCAGGCGGTCGGCGAAGGCGAGCCCGCCCTTGATGAAGGCGAGGCGGCCGTAGAACTCCAGGCCGTGCGGGGACCAGAGCGGCGCCGGCAGGTTCAGCCGGTCGAAGGTGGCGGCCGGGAAGTCGCCCTGGTAGGCGAGGTTGTGGATGGTGAAGACGGTGCGCGGCCGCTCGGCCTGGCCGTCGAGCAGCGCCGGCACCAGGCCGGTCTGCCAGTCGTGGCAGTGGACCACCTCCGGGCGCCAGCGCAAGCCGGCGCGATCGAGGGCGACGCGCACGGCGACCCGGCAGAACAGGGCGAAACGCTCGGCGTTGTCGGGCCAGTCGCTGCCGTCGGCGGCCACGTAGGGCCCGCCGGGACGGTCGAACAGCGGCGGGCAGTCGACCAGCCAGACCGGCACGCCGCTGCCGGGCAGGGTGGCCTGCAGCAGGCGGACCGGCAGGCCGAGGCCGCTCAGCTCGGCCACCACGCGCACCTTGCCCGCCCGCTCGACCACGCCGCGGTAGGCCGGCAGCAGCAGGCGCACGTCGACCCGGCGCAGCTTCAGCGCCTGCGGCAGCGCGCCGCTGACATCGGCCAGCCCGCCGGTTTTGACCAGGGGCTGGGCTTCGCTGGTGATATAGAGGAGTTTCATCTTCTGCTTGGCGGCGATCGTTATACTGACCGGAGCCCGCTGGATGGAACTATAGATGCCCTTACCGACCGAGACCAAGGCCTGGCAGGCGCTGGCCGCCCACCACGCCGGATTCAGGGACGTCCACCTGCGTCAACTCTTCGCCGGCGACCCGGAACGGGCGACCCGCTACCGGGCCAGCGGCGCCGGGATCACCCTCGACTACGCCCGCCAGCGGGTCGACGACACCACGCTGCGTCTGCTCGGCGACCTGGCCCGGGAGATGGGGGTCGAGGCGTGGCGCGAGTCCATGTTCAACGGCGAGCGCATCAATGCCAGCGAGGGGCGCGCGGTGCTGCACGTCGCCCTGCGCGACCTCGACGACGCCTTCGGCTGTGCCGTCGACGGCGAGGCGGTGCACGGTGCGGTGCGCACGGTGCTCGAGCAGGTGTACGCCTTCAGCGACGCGGTCCGTGGCGGCGCCTGGAGCGGCCACAGCGGCCGGCCGATCAGCGACATCGTCAACCTCGGCATCGGCGGGTCGGACCTCGGCCCGCGCCTGGTCTGCAGCGCCCTGGCGCCGTACCACGACGGGCCGCGGACCCACTTCGTCGCCAATGTCGACGGCCATGCCCTCGACGAGGTGCTGCGCGCCGTCGACCCGCAGACCACGCTGTTCGTCATCGCCTCCAAGACCTTCACCACCCAGGAGACGCTGACCAACGCCCACAGCGCGCGCGCCTGGTTGCTGGCCAGCGGCGCCGGCGAGGCGGCCATCGCCCGCCACTTCGTCGCCGTGTCGACCAACGGGCAGGCGGTGCGCGCCTTCGGCATCGATCCGGCGAACATGTTTCGTTTCTGGGACTGGGTCGGCGGCCGCTACTCGCTCTGGTCGGCCATCGGCCTGCCGATCGCGCTGGCCGTCGGCCGCGAGCGCTTCACGGCGCTGCTCGCCGGCGCCCACGCCATGGACGTCCATTTCCGCAGCGCGCCGCCGGAACAGAACCTGCCGCTGCTGATGGCCCTGCTCGGGGTCTGGTACCACAACTTCTTCGCCTTCCCGACCCACGCGGTCATCCCCTACGACCACCGCTTGCGCCTGTTGCCGGCCTACCTGCAGCAGCTCGACATGGAGAGCAACGGCAAGCAGGTCACCCGCGCCGGCGCGCCGGTGCAGTGGTCGACCGGCCCGATCGTCTGGGGCGGCGTCGGCACCGACGCCCAGCACGCCTTCTTCCAGCTGTTGCACCAGGGCCGGCACATCGTCCCGGTCGATTTCCTGGTCGCCGAGCAGCCGGCGCACGAGTTCGCCGCCCACCACCGCATCCTGCGCGCCAACGTCGCGGCGCAGGCCGAGGCGCTGTGGCGCGGGCGCGAGCCGGCGGCCGGGGCGGCGGTCGAACCGCAGCGGGCGTTCCACGGCAACCGGCCGTCGAGCGTCATCACCTTCGACCGCCTCGACCCGGCGACGCTGGGCGCCCTGCTGGCGCTCTACGAGCACAAGGTGTTCGTCCAGGGGGTGCTCTGGGATATCAACTCGTTCGACCAGTGGGGGGTCGAGTTGGGCAAGGAGATGGCCACCGCCCGGCTGCGGGCGGAGGAGTCCTGAGAGCTTGAGAAGAAATCTACTGCGCGGCCCGATCGCTGCGTTGGGCGGTGCTCGCGCCTCGCCTGGCGATCTGATAGGTCTCGCCGCTGTGCCCCGTCCGCCTTGCGCCCGGACCGCTCGCTACGATTTCTTCTCAAGTTCTGAGCCGGCGTTCAGACCCGGCCCAGAATCACGCCGGCGAGCGGTGGCAGGTCGAGCGTCAGCCGGTGCGGCCGCCCGTGGCAGCCGACCGGCGTGGTCGCGACCTGCCCGTTGCCGAGGTCGCCGCCGCCGTAGTGGCGGGAGTCGCTGTTGAACAGCTCACCATAGACCCCTGGGGTGGCGACGCCGACGGCGTAGCCGCGCCGCACCACGGGGGTGAAGTTGAGGCAGACGAGCAGGCGCTCGCCGTCGCCGCTGCGCTCGAAGACCAGGATTGAGTTGTCGGCGTCGTCGCACGCGATCCAGGCGAAGCCGGCGCCGCTGAAGTCGTCGCGATGCAGCGCCGGGTGCCCGTTCAACAGGTGATTGAGGTCGCGCACCAGGGCGCGCACGCCGGCGTGCTGCGGCCGCTCGAGCAGGTGCCAGTCGAGGGCGTGGCTCTCGTTCCACTCGCGCCCCTGGGCGAACTCGTTGCCCATGAACAGCAGCTTCTTGCCCGGCATGGTGTACATGGCGGTGTAGAGCAGGCGCACGTTGGCGAAGCGCTGCCAGGGGTCGCCCGGCATCTTGTCCAGGAGCGAGCGCTTGCCGTGCACCACCTCGTCGTGCGACAGCGGCAGGATGAAGTTCTCGCTGTAGGCGTAGAGCAGGCCGAAGGTCAGCTTGTGGTGGTGGAACTTGCGGTGCACCGGGTCCTGGGCGAAGTAGGCCAGGGTGTCGTTCATCCAGCCCATGTTCCACTTCATGCTGAAACCGAGGCCGCCCTGGTCGGTCGGTCGCGACACCTGCGGCCAGCTGGTCGACTCTTCGGCCATCACCAGCGCCCCGGGAAACTTGCCGTGCACCACCTCGTTGAGCTCGCGCAGGAAGGCGACCGCCTCGAGGTTCTCGCGCCCGCCATGGACGTTCGGCGTCCACTCGCCGGGGTCGCGCGAGTAGTCGAGGTAGAGCATCGAGGCGACGGCGTCGACGCGCAGGCCGTCGACGTGCATCTCCTCGAGCCAGAACAGCGCCGAGGCGAGCAGGAAGTTCTTCACTTCGTTGCGGCCGTAGTCGAAGATCAGGGTGCCCCAGTCGCGGTGCTCGCCCCGTTTCGGGTCGGCGTGTTCGTACAGCGGCGTGCCGTCGAAGCGCGCCAGGGCGAAGGCGTCGCGCGGGAAGTGGCCCGGCACCCAGTCGAGGAAGACGCCGATCCCGGCCGCGTGGCAGGCGTCGACGAAATGGCGGAAGTCGTCGGGGCTGCCGTGGCGCGAGGTCGGGGCGAAGTAGCCGGTCGCCTGGTAGCCCCAGGAGCCGTCGTAGGGGTGCTCGGTGACCGGCAGCAGCTCGATGTGGGTGAAGCCGAGGTCGGCGACGTAGGGCACCAGCTCCGCGGCCAGCTCGCGGTAGGAGAGGTAGCGGCCGTCGCGGCGCCGCCAGGAGCCGAGGTGCACCTCGAAGACGGTCACCGGCGCATGCAGCCAGTCCCAGCGGGCGCGGCGTGCCAGCCAGTCGTCGTCGTTCCACCCATGTTCCCGTTCCGGCGCCACCACCGCGGCGGTGGCCGGGCGGAACTCGAACTGACGGCCGTAGGGGTCGCTCTTGACCTGCAGCGCGCCGCTCTGGCGGTTGAGCAGCTCGAACTTGTACAGCGTGCCGGGCCCGAGGCCCGGGACGAACAGCTCCCAGACACCGCTGCCGCCGCGCGAGCGCAGCGGATGGCGGCGGCCGTCCCAGCGGTTGAAGTCGCCGACCACCGACACCCGGGCCGCATTCGGCGCCCAGGTGGCGAACAGCACGCCGTCGATGCCGTCGGCGCGCCACGGCCGGGCGCCGAGGAAGTGCCAGGCGTGGTGGTGGCGCCCCTCGCGGAACAGGTGCAGGTCGAGGTCGCCGATCTGCGGCGGGAAGGCGTAGGGATCCCAGACCTCGGCACGGCCGCCACCCTTCAGTTCCAGGCGCAGGCGGTAGCGCTCCGGGCAGGCGCGGGCCGGCCCGCGCCAGATGAACAGATCGCTGCCCTCGACCCGCTCCAGCGGCGCGTCCGCCTCGACCAGCCAGGCGCGTTCCGCCTCGGGCAGGTGGGCGCGCACCACGGCGCTGGCGCCGTCGGGATGGCGTCCGAGCAGGGCGAACGGGTCGTGGTGGCGGCCGCGCTGTAGGCGCTCGACTTCGATGCTAAGATGGTTCGGGAGGGTGTCCATGCCGTCTGCCTGGAGTCCGCGGGGCGGCGCCGGTTCAGGAGACCCAGCATACCATTGAGGAGAGGGCCGTCGTGCCGTCGCGAACGGGCAGGGAGACCCGCGCATGAGTTTCCGTTTCACCACCCGTTTTGTCAGCCGCCTGACCCGCGGCACGCTGGCGCTGATCCTCGCCGGCGGGCGCGGCACCCGGCTGCGCGGCCTGACCACCTGGCGGGTCAAGCCGGCGGTGCCGTTCGGCGGCAAGTTCCGCATCATCGACTTCCCGTTGTCGAACTGCATCAACTCGGGCATCCGCCAGGTCGGCGTGCTGACCCAGTACAAGGCGCACTCGCTGATCCGCCACATCCAGCAGGGCTGGGGGCAATTCCGCGGCGATTTCGGCGAGTTCGTCGAGATCCTGCCGGCGCAGCAGCGCCTCTCCGAGGAGTGGTACAGCGGCACCGCCGACGCCGTCTACCAGAACCTCGACATCATCCGCAGTTACGCCCCGGAGTACGTCGTCATCCTCGCCGGCGACCATGTCTACAAAATGGATTACGGCGCCATGATGGCCTTCCACGTGGCCCACGAGGCCGACCTGACCGTCGGTTGCATCGAGGTGCCGCTGGCCGAGGCCAGCGCCTTCGGCGTCATGGGGGTCAACCGCGAGTGGCGCGTCACCGACTTCGCCGAAAAGCCCGAGCAGCCGACGGCGATGCTGGAGGATCCGGACCGCGCGCTGGCCTCGATGGGCATCTACGTGTTCAACACCGCGTTCCTGTTCGAGCAGTTGATCCGCGACGCCGATCTCAAGAGTTCGTCCCACGACTTCGGCAAGGACCTGATCCCGCACGTCATCGACCGCTATCGCGTCTTCGGTTACCCGTTTCGCGACGTGCAGACCGGCAACCAGGAGTACTGGCGCGACGTCGGCACCGTCGACGCCTACTGGCAGGCCAACCAGGAGCTGATCTCGGTGACCCCGGAATTGAACCTGTACGACGGCGACTGGCCGATCTGGACCCATCAGGAGCAGCTGCCGCCGGCCAAGTTCGTGTTCAACGACGACGGCCGGCGCGGCATGGCGGTCGACTCGATGGTCTCGGGTGGCTGCCTGATTTCCGGCTCCCGGGTCGAGCACTCGCTGCTCTTCTCCAACGTCAAGCTCAACTCCTACAGCACGCTGCGCGAGGCGGTGGTGCTGCCCGACGTCCAGGTCGGCCGCCACTGCCGCATCACCAGGGCGATCATCGACAAGGGCTGCCGCATTCCCGAGGGCACGGTCATCGGCGAGGACCCCGTGGAGGACGCGCGTCGCTTCGACGTCTCACCCGGCGGCGTCGTGCTGGTGACCCCGGAGATGCTCGCCCAAGACCTGCACCGTGCCCGCTGAGTCAAACCCGGTGCCCTCTTCTGTAAGTCGGGCTTCAGCCCGACTGGGCGCGGCCTCGATTTCACTATGTCGGACTGAAGTCCGACCTACAATAAGTCAGATGTTGCCCCCCTGTAGGTCGGGCTTCAGCCCGACGATCTCCAGGCCGGGATCGGGGCTGGTGCCATGACCGCTAAGCCGCCGCCGCTGAAGGTGGTGCTGTGCTGGCACATGCACCAGCCGCACTACTACGACGCCACCGGCGGCAGCTACCGCCAGCCGTGGACCTACCTGCACGGCATCAAGGACTACGTCGACATGGCCGCGCACCTCGAGGCCGAGCCGCGCGCGCGGGCGGTGGTCAATTTCGCGCCGGTGCTGCTCGACCAGTTGGCCGACTACGCCGCCCAGGTCGCCGACGCCCTGGCCGACGGCACGACCATTCGTGACCCGCTGCTGCAGGCGCTGGCCGCCCCGGCGCCGCCGGCCGAGCCGAACGAGCGCCGGCGGCTGGTGCAGGCGTGCCTGCGCGCCCACGAGGGCCGGGTCATCGAGCGCTTCCCGGCCTACCACGGCCTGGTCGAGCTGGCGCGCTGGTTCGATGCCCGCCCGGACAACCTGCGCTATCTCGACAACAGCCGCTACCTGGCCGACCTGGTCACCTGGTATCACCTCGCCTGGGTCGGTGAATCGGTGCGCCGCGCCGATCAGCGCGTCCGCGCGCTGGAGGCGCGGGGCAGCGACTTCACCCTGCACGACCGGCGCGAACTGCTGGCGGTGATCGGCGAGGTCCTCGCCGGCCTGATCCCGCGCTACCGGGCGCTGGCCGAGCAGGGCCGGATCGAACTGAGCTTCACCCCCTACGCCCATCCGATCCTGCCGCTGCTGCTCGACCCGGCCGCCGCGCGCGAGGCGCAACCCGGGGTCGCGCTGCCGGCCAACCCCGACTACCCGGGTGGCGAGGCGCGGGCGCGCTGGCACATCGACCAGGGACTGGCCGCCTTCGAACACCACTTCGGCTTGCGCCCGGTCGGCTGCTGGCCGGCCGAGGGGGGCGTCAGCGCCCCGGCACTGGCGCTGCTCGACGCCGCCGGGTTGAAATGGACCGCGTCCGGCGAGGCGGTGCTGCGCAACAGCCTCGGTCTCGGCAGCGCCATCGGCGCCGACCCGCGCAAGCCCTGGCTGCATCGCGCCTACCGGCTGGAGGGGCAGGCCCTGCGCACCTTCTTCCGCGACGACGGTCTGTCCGACCTGATCGGTTTCAGTTACGCCGACTGGCATGCCGACGACGCCGTCGGCAACCTGATCCACCACCTCGAGAACATCGCCGCATACTGCGCCGGCCGCCCCGGCAGCGTGGTCTCGATCATCCTCGACGGCGAAAACGCCTGGGAGCACTACCCGGAAAACGGGCGCCACTTCCTGGCCTCCCTCTACCGCCGGCTGGCCGACCACCCGGGCCTCGAGCTGACCACCTTCGCCGCCTGCTGCGGCGACGACAGCCCGACCGAGCCGCTGCCGAAGATGGTCGCCGGCAGTTGGGTCTACGGCACCTTCTCGACCTGGATCGGCGACGCCGACAAGAACCGGGCGTGGGAGATGCTGATCGACGCCAAGCGGGCGTACGACACGGCGCTGGCCGCGGGCCGGTTGGCCGACGACCAGGTCGACGCCGCCAGCCGCCAGCTGGCGCTGTGCGAGGGGTCGGACTGGTTCTGGTGGTTCGGCGACTACAACCCGGCCGCCGCGGTCAGCGACTTCGAACAGCTCTACCGGACTCAACTCGGCCAGCTCTACCTGCTGCTCGGGGTCGAACCGCCGGAGTACCTGGCCCACACCTTCGCCCGCGGCCACGGCGCGCCCGAGCGCGGCGGGGCGATGCGCCGGGGCGGGTGAGCCTGGCGATGCGACCGCTTGATGCACAGGTGCCTGGTGGGTCGGATTTCAGCCCGTGGTGCAGAGGCCGTCGGCCGGGCCGCTGTCGGGCTGAAGCCCGACCTACAGGAAGGGGAGGGCCCACTCTTTGTGGGTCGGACTTCAGTCCGACATGCAGAGGCCATCGGCCAGGCTGCTGTCGGGCTCAAACCCGACCCACAGCCAGGGCAAGGACCAATGGTCACGGGACGGACCTCGGTTCGTCTCATGCCCGTCGATCCGTAGGTTGGGCAAAGCGCAGCGTGCCCAACAGCCAGACCCTGGGGCCAGGCACGCTTTGCTTTGCTCGTCCTGCACAACGGTGCCTTGCCCACGCCATCGAACTCTATGCCGGCTAAGGCGCCCGACCCCGAAGGCCCGGTCGGCCGCCGCCGCGCCGGCGTGCTGCTGCACCCGACCTCGCTGCCGTCCGGCGACCTCGGCCCCGACGCCCACCGCTTCGTCGACTGGCTGGCCGAGGCCGGCTTCGGTGTCTGGCAGATGCTGCCGCTCGGCCCGCCCGGGCCCGACCGCTCGCCCTACCAGGCTGACTCGGCCCATGCCGGGAGTCCCGCGCTGGTCGCGCCGCAGCCGCTGGTCGAGGCCGGCTGGCTGGCGGCGGACGCTGTCGCCGAGGGCTGGCTGGGGCGCGCCGCCGAATGCGCGCTCGCCACGGCCGACGGGGAGGCGCGCGCCAGCCTGGAAGCGTTCCGACAGGCGACCGCGCACTGGCTCGACGACTACGCCCGCTACCGCGTGATCAAGGAGCAGCAGGGCGGGCAGCCCTGGTGGGCGTGGCCCGAACCCCTGCGCCGGCGCGAGCCGCAGGCGCTGGCGCGGCTCGACGACGAGGCGGCGCATGCGCTCGACCGGGTCCGGGTGGTGCAGTGGTTCTTTGCCCGGCAGTGGTGGGCGCTGCGCGACCACGCGGCGGCGCGCGGCATCAAGCTGTTCGGCGACATGCCGATCTTCGTCGCCCACGACAGCGCCGAGGTGTGGCAGCGCCCGGACCTGTTCACCGTCGACGCCGACGGCCACCCGGTCGAGGTTGCCGGCGTGCCGCCGGACTACTTCTCCGCCACCGGCCAGCGCTGGGGCAACCCGCTCTACCGCTGGGAACGCATGGCGGAGGAGGGTTACGCCTGGTGGGTCGAGCGGCTGCAGACCGAACTGGAGCGCTTCGACTGGCTGCGCGTCGACCACTTCCGCGGTTTTGCCGCCTGCTGGTCGATCCCGGCGGCGGCCGCCGACGCCACCGCCGGTCGCTGGGTCGAGGCGCCGGGGCAGGAGCTGTTCGCGGTGCTGGAGCAGCGGTTGGGCGCGCTGCCGCTGGTGGCCGAGGATCTCGGCCTGATCACCCCCGACGTGGTCGCCCTGCGCCAGGCGGTCGGCCTGCCCGGCATGCGCATCCTGCAGTTCGCCTTCGACGGCGGTGCCGACAACCCCTACCTGCCGTTCAACCACACGCGCGCCAGCGTGGTCTACACCGGCACCCACGACAACGACACCACCCTCGGCTGGTGGCAGGGGCTCGACCAGACCCGGCAGGCGCGCATCCTCGAGCTGCTCGGGCAGCCGTCCGAGCCGATGCCGTGGCCGCTGGTCCGCGCCGCGCTCGGCTCGGTAGCGCGCCTCGCCGTGCTGCCGTTGCAGGACCTGCTGGGGCTCGACGGCAGCCAGCGGATGAACACCCCGGCGACCACGGCGGGCAACTGGAGCTGGCGCGTCACCGGCGACCAGCTCGCCAGCCTGCCGGCGGCGCGCTGGCGCGAGCTGCTGGCGCTCTACGGGCGCTGATCGTTAGTGTCCTGTCGCGGGTCTTTTGGCGGGTTCAGAGCCACTCTGCCGGTTCCTGGCAAGGCGCCGACAGCGCAGGCATGGCCGGGCCCCTGTCGAGCTGTCGCAACGCCGCCAGGGGCCGGCAGAGTGGCTCCCTTCGGGCGCGGCGCAAGGACGGTCATGCGGCGTTGCCGCCCCTCACCGTAGCCCCGCTATGCTTTCGGGTCGGCGCCTTGCCTGACCGTCCTTGCGCCACGCTGAGCCTGCCAAAAGACCCGTGACAGGACACTAGGCAACGCCGGTTTGATGGGCACGCTGTGCTTGGCCCATCCTGCTCGGCATTTTTGTAGGACCTCAGTCCGACGCGGGCAAAAAAGCCATCGCGGCACGACAGGCCTCGTACATGTGCTGGAGCCGGATGCGATCCTCACCGCGCATACTGAACCGCGGCTTCGCGAAGCACCTGATCACGGAAATGCCGTGACAAGTCGCTGGGGGTGCGTAAATCGACCCTTCTCCCACCCATGAGCTCGCCCAGTTCGATTTCCATCGCGGAGATGGCCAACAACCCGGGAAGATGCTCGGGATCGAACTCTGCAAGCAGGTCGATGTCGCTGTCCGGCCGGGCATCACCATGCAGGTGAGAGCCAAAAAGCGAGAGACGCCGGATATGGTGCAGCTCGCAGAAGCGAGCCAGGTCAGCCGGGCTGATGCTGTTGATGGTGTTCATCGATTTGATTCGATAACAGGTTCCGGTTTCATTCTAACCTGTTCCTAACCTTTGATAAGCGCACTGCTTTTAGTGGAAGCTGCGCGTATCAGATGCAGGGCAGGGTCTGACCCACAAGCGCTGGCCTCGCTCTCTTCCCGTAGGTCGGGCTTCAGCCCGACAAAAGCCTCGTCCGGCGCCAACCTCGCGTCGGACTGAAGTCCGACCCACAAGCGTTGACATCGATGCCCAGGCGACAACCGCTGCATGGCACCGGCACAGGATGCGGCATAATCACGCACATCATGAAAGGCACTGCTGTCCCACAAACGAACCGTGCTAATAGTTACAAGTTGCTGACATGCAATGGTTCTTCAATGTGCCGTGAAGCGCGATGACATGAAAGAGTGAATCAGTGCGTCCCTTCTCCCCCAGGGAGGAGGATGAGGGGATCGAGAAATCAGAGGGTTGGCTGGATTCATCCCCCTCACCCCAACCCTCTCCCTGAGGGAGAGGGAGTTTATGGGGATTGGACTTGCCCCGGTTTGGTGGACAGTTCAGTTAGGTCGGTTTCGACCCGTTGGGTTTTCACGTTCATAGGCTGCAGGACTGACGTGCCCGAGGTACGAATGCCTCCGGACACGGTTGTAGAAGCCCTCAATGTACTCGAAGATCGCACCTCGAGCTTGGTCACGTGTGCTGAACCGTGTCGCGTAAACCAGTTCAACCTTGAGTGTGGCGAAGAAGCTCTCGGCCACGGCGTTGTCCCAGCAGTCGCCTTTACGGCTCATGCTGCAGTCGATCCCATGGGCCGCAAGCAGGCGACGGTAGGCCTTGGCCGCGTACTGGCTCCCGCGGTCGGAATGGTGGACCAGCCCCGGTGTGGGACGTCGCACGGACAGGGCCATGCGCAGCGCCCGCAGGGTCAGGTCCTGGTCGATGCGTGGCCCCATGGCCCAGCCAACCACACGGCGGCTGTAGAGGTCGAGAATGACGCCAAGGTAGAGCCAACCCTCCAGGGTCCAGACGTAGGTGATGTCGGACACCCAGGCCGCATTGGGAGTTTCGGTGGTGAACTCCCGTGCCAGCACGTTCTCGGCCACGGGGTGGGCGTGGTTCGACTGCGTGGTCGTGCGAAACCGCCGCCGGCGCCGGCCGCAAAGGCCGTTCTCGCGCATCAGACGGGCGACCCGGTGGCGACCCACCGCGTGCCCCTGGTCACGCAACTCCCGGTGAACGAGAAATCAGAGGGTGGGCTGGATTTGACCCCCTCACCCCAACCCTCTCCCTGTGGGAGAGGGAGTTTATGGGACAGCAGTGCATGAATGGTTATTCGCTCCTGCACCACGGCGCCACCCGCGGTGTCACCGGCTCCTGCCACGAACTGCGCGTCGGCGACGCCGGGCTGCTGGTCGACTGCGGGCTGTTCCAGGGGGCCGAGAGCGTGGCGGGCGGCGGCGACCCGCGCATCGACTTCCCGGTCGACCACCTGCGCGCCCTGGTCCTGACCCACGTCCACATCGACCACTGCGGGCGGCTGCCGCATCTCTGGGCCGCCGGCTTCGACGGGCCGATCTACTGCAGCGAACCCTCGTCGCAGCTGCTGCCGCTGGTGCTCGAGGACGCGCTCAAGGTCGGCGTCACCCGCGATGCGCGGATCCTGCGCGGGGTGCGGGCGCGGCTGCAACAGAGGCTGCGGCCGCTGCCCTACGGCCAGTGGCAGGCACTCGACGGCCTGCCGCTGCAGCTGCGCCTGCGGCGCGCCGGCCACATCCTCGGCTCGGCCTATGTCGAGTGCCGGGTCGGCCGCGCCCGCGCCACCACGCTGCTCTTCTCCGGCGACCTCGGCGCGCCGCACACGCCGCTGCTGCCGGCGCCGGAACCGGCCCACGGCGCCGACGTCGTCGTGCTCGAAGCGACCTACGGCGACCGCGACCACGCCGACCGCCGCCAGCGCCGCCGGCGGTTGCAGCGGGTGATCGAGCGGGCGCTGGCCGACCGCGGCGCGGTGCTGGTGCCGGCGTTCAGCATCGGCCGCACCCAGGAGCTGCTCTACGAGCTGGAGGGGATCATCCACGCCGCGCGCCAGCGCCCGGCGACCCGCGGCCTGCCGTGGGAGGAACTCGACATCGTCGTCGACTCGCCGCTGGCGGCGCGCTTCACCGCCGCCTACCGCCGGCTGCGGCCGTACTGGGACGCCGAGGCCAAGCGCCGCGTGCGCGCCGGCCGCCACCCGCTCGACTTCGCCCAGCTGACCACCATCGACAATCACGCCCAGCACCTGCGGCTGGTCGAGCTGCTGCGCAAAAGCGCGCGGCCGTGCGTGGTGCTGGCCGCCGGCGGCATGGCCCAGGGCGGGCGCATCGTCAACCACTTGCGGGCGCTGCTGCCCGACCCGCGGACCAACGTGCTGTTCGTCGGCTACCAGGCCGCCGGCACCCCGGGCCGGGCGATCCAGCGCTACGGCCCGCAGGGGGGCTGGGTCGACCTCGACGGCGAGCGAGTCACCATCCGTGCCGGCATCCACACCGTCGCCGGCTACTCGGCCCACGCCGGCCAGGCCGACCTGGTCCGCTTTGTCGCGCGCATGCGCCGGGCGCCGCGCGAGGTGCGGCTGGTGCACGGCGAGGAGGGTGCCAAGCGGGCGCTCAAGCGGCGGCTGGAGGCGCTCGGGCGGGGGATGGCGGTGACGATTCCACCGGGTCCCTAGAGACGCCGGGCGCGAATCCCGTCCCGTGCGAACCGCACGGGACGGGATCGCCTCACGGCAGCGCCGCTACTTGTTGTGGCAGGTCTGGCAGACGGCGCTGCCGCTGTTGGACGTGCGCAGGAAGGTGGCGTTGAACTGGCTGCCGGCACCGCCCGAGGGGACGCCGTGCGGGTCGTGGCAGGAGGCGCACTCGACCTCGGGACCGTCGCCGGTGTCGTAGAAGCGGATCTCGTCTTTCTGCGCCCGGCCGTCGCTGTCGTCGTCGTACCAGGTCATCTTGCCGGCCAGGCTGCCGTTGGTGGCGTTGAAGTCGGCGTCGGCGCCGACGGTGCGCGCGGCCGGGTAGGTGATGCCGACCGGGTGGTCGTTGGTCAGGTCGGTGCCGATGACGAAGATCCTGAAATCGGTCGCCTGGGGGAAGAAGGCGCCTGAGCCCGAGTTGCTGTGGCAGGCCATGCAGCCGACGTTGCTGCCGTCCTCGTTTGAGTTGCCCAGGGTCACGTGGCCGGCGCTGCTTCCCGAGACGTTGACCCAGGTGTCGAGGAAGCCGTTGTTCTGCGATGTCATCTGTGCGGCGCTGTAGTTCCCGCTCGCGGTGCCCGCCGAGTTCGCGTTCGGCATGTTGATGATGGAGTCGATGCCCACGGTGCCGTCGTGGCAGGAGAGGCAGGTCAGCGAATTGACGCCGGGCTGGGACACGGCCTGGGTCAGCGTCGAGGTGCCCAGGGTGTCGTAGGTGGTGTAGGTGGTGTTGAGATGCGTGCGGTTCCACAGCGGGGCGTCGAGGGTGTCGTTGGCGCCGTGTGGGGTGTGGCAGTAGACGCAGACCTGTTCGTACTGGTTGCGCTGAGTATCCATCAGCGAACTATTGAGTCCGGTTATCTGCTGGGTCAGGTTATGACGGGTGTTGGCGATCGAATCCCGGTTGGTGAACTTCGATGGCACATCCGGGCCGGCGAGAGCCGGCCCGATGAAGCTGAGCAAGAAAAGGGTGAGTGTGGCTGCCTGGAGAGACTTCATCCGTGGGGTCTCGCTCATTAGAACAGTTGGGCGTCAATGTCGGGATTCCACAGATCTAAGCAATAATTGGTCCACAGCCCATCTGGTTAATGCATTTTGCCAATAGTCAATCCAGCTGCCTCGAAAACGGCTTGCGACGTGGTAAACCGGGCCGGTCGTGTGATCAGGAGGAGAATATTTCCTGAATTCGGGAGCCAGGCATCCCTCAGGATTCCAATAATCAGGAATGGCGGTTCGGCCGCTGCGGCAGCGCCGACGCTGCCGGGGGTCAGGGTCGCGCGGGGTCCGGGGAGGCGTCGTCGCCGACGTAACGCAGCACCTCGACCTTGGCGAAGAACTGGTCGACGACATAGAGCCGGCCGGTCTCGTCGACGGCGACGCCGGCGATCAGCGGGTAGGAGCCCGGTTCCGGCGACGCCTGCGAACTCCCGATCGGCAGCAGCAGGCGGCCGTCGGGGTCGAACACCTGGACGTTGCCGAAGCTGCCGTCGGAGACGTAGACGTTGCCCCGCGGCCCGACCGCGATGCCGCGTGGCCGGGCGAGCTGGCCGAGTCCCTTGCCGAGTTCGCCCCAGGCACGCAGGAAGCGGCCGTCACGGTCGAACGCCTGGACGCGGAAGTTGCCGCCGTCGAGGACGTAGACGGTGCCGTCCGGGGCGACGGCGGCGGCGGTCGGCAGGTTGAACTGGCCGGGGCCGCTGCCGCGCGTGCCGACGGTCGCGATCCGGTCGCCGGCGCCGTCGTAGACCAGCAGCCGGTGGCGGTCGCTGTCGACGCCGCCGGTATCGACGACATAGACCCTGGAGCCGTCCGCGCTGGCCGCGACCCCGGTCGGCCGGGTGTAGTCGTCCGGCTGGCCGAAGTCGCGCAGGTAGAGGCCGTAGGCGTCGTAGGCGATCACCCGCCGGGCGGTGACGTCGGCGACGTAGACCACGCCGCGGCCGTCGACGGCGACCCCGAGCGGCTTGCGCAGCGCCCCCTCGCGCCGGTAGCCGAGGCGGAAGATGCGCCGGCGCGGCAGGTCGTAGACGTGGATCACGCGCGCCTGGGTGTCGCTGACGTAGATCCTGCCGGCGCGGGCGGCGACCGCGAACGGCTTCTGGAACACCGGCTCGGCCTGCGGCTGGATGCCGGTCAAGGCGCTCTTGAGCGTGCTCTCCGCGGTCGCTGCGGTCAGATCGAGGGTGGACCCCAGCGTCGCCTCGTGGCGAAAGCGCGGCGCTTCGGGCGGGGCGGGCCAGACGGCGGGCGCGCGGGCTTCATCGGCCGATTCCGGCACGCTGGCGCAGCCGCCGAGCAGCAGCAGCGCCAGGCCGGGAAGTGCCGACCGGCCGGCGATTGGGTAGGGACGTCGCAGCACGATGACTCCGGATGAACGGGCGGTGGAGCGGAGTGTAGCGTCGATGTTGAACCGGGGTGCGCGCCAGCGGCCAGCCTCGGACCGCTCTGGAGTGTCCCGAATAATGGAAGGGGTTCCCAAAGGCGGGAAGAAAGTCGCTGTCCAGGGCGAATCCAAGAGGTGGCGTCGTGTAAATTCAGTAACTTATAAATGCTTGAGAGTTGGCACGTCAGTTGCATGTTATCAGGCGAGCGCTTTGTGGGCCGATGGAATGCCCACCGCGAACCGAACCAACGCCATGTCAGGAGACAGGATCATGAAACACCTCACCGCCAAGCTCGTCGCCGGCGCCGCACTGACCGTGCTGAGCACGGCCGTCGCGGCCGGCATCGCCGACACCAAGCACAACCTGAGCGACGCCGGTCTCATCACCCAGGCCAACTCGTTCAGCGGGACCGACGAGATCTGCGTCTTCTGCCATACTCCGCACGGCGCCGACGTCAACGTCCTCGCGGTGCCGTTGTGGAACCGCAAGCTCGATACTACCGGCTTCTCCACCTACGACACCCTCGGGACGTCGACCCTCGACGGTCAAGTGCTCGCTGTCGGCTCGGTGTCGATCGCCTGCCTCTCCTGCCACGACGGCACCCAGGCGATGAACGTCATGATCAACGCCCCGGGCTCGGGCAACTACAATCCGGCCGGCTTCACGCTGCCGCCGGCGACCGGCGGTTGGGACACCGACCCCGCAGCGACCGCTTCCCCAGAAGGCTCGCTGGACTACGCCACGGCCAGCATCGTCAACATAGGCAAAGACCTGACGAACGACCACCCGATCGGCATCGCGTACGGTGGCGGCGGGATTACCACTTCGGCAACTACTGGTCCCACGACTGACGCGGATTTCTTCCTGCCCGACTATGACGCTACTGGTGAATACTGGTGGGTCGAAACCGGCACCGCCTCCTCCGGGCGGCAAAAGACCGACCTGATCCTCTACAACCGCACCTTCACCGCTGGCGAAGGGCCGTCGGTCGAGTGCGCCAGCTGCCACGATCCGCACACCGAAGACCAGCCGACCTTCCTGCGGACCAGCAACGCCGCCAGCGCCCTCTGCGTGGCCTGCCACAACAAGTAATCGCGGGGCGTTGGTTCGCCGAAGGGATTGCCAGCCACGGATGGGCTGACCGTCCCCTCCAACCGCGAAGGCCGGGGCCGGGCCACCTCAGGGTGGCCCGGCTTTTTTTTGTGTCCGGAGTTTATGGCTGGGCACCGTCGTAGCACCGGCAACGCCGGCCGTGGATCCGGCGGTGCCTCGGGCAATCCCGGATCGGGCCGGGTACCCGGAGCCCTCCTACCAGGAAGAGCATCTGTAGGAGCGCCGCCCACGGCGCGATGCGGCCGTGCTTTTTGCGATGCCGTATCGGCCCGGGGGCGGGCCTCCTTCCAGGTTGCGGTGTCGGTAGGCAACCGCGGTGCGAGCTGGTCGTCCCGCGCCGTCGACGGGCCGGCGTGGGATCACTCCCGGGCGAGCGGGTGCAGCACCCGGTCGACGTAGTGGACGATGGCGTCGATCTCATCGGCGTCGAGCACCTGCCCCCAGGCCGGCATCGAGGTGCCGGGCAGGCCGTCGCGCAGCGTCGCCCGCAGCCGGTCGGGAGTCATGGTCACCATGGCCGCGGACGCGGTCAGGTCGCGCGGCGGCGGCTCCATGAAGCGCCCGATCCAGTTCTTGCCGGTGCCGTCGGCGGCGTGGCAGAAGGCGCAGTTGGCCTGGAACAGCGCCGCGCCCCGCTGGACGGTCGCGTCCGCGCCGGGCGGCAGCGGCGGTGGTGTGTCGTGGATGGCGTAGGGCGAGGCGCCGGTGGCGGCATCGACCCGCTCCGCCGGCCGGTGGGAGTAGCCGGCGCGCGGGTAGGAGAGCGGCCGGCTGGACCAGGCCGGCCCCGGGTCGCTGACGTGCGCCCGGTCGTGGCAGCTGACGCAACTGGCGAGGAACAGCCGCTTGCCCGCGGCCTGGGTCGCGCTGAGTTCGGTCCACGGGGTGTCGAGCGCCAGTTCGCCGGTCGCGAACGGGTAGGCCGGGGCGTAGCGGTCGTGGTCGGGCCAGCCGTTGTCGGTAGTGTGGTAACGGGTGTTGGCGCGCCCCTCGAGCATGAACTCGCGGCGGATGAAATCGACCACCAGCGCAATCTCGGCGTCCGTCAGCCAGGTGGCGAACGGCTGCATCGCCGTCCCCGGCCGGCCGCCGCTGACCGCGGCGAGCATCGCCTCGCGGCCCAGGTCCTCCGGCCGGGTGGTGCGGAAGTTGCGCGGCGGCGGGGTCAGGAAGCTGGCCGCCAGCGTTGCGGCGTCACCGCTGTAGCCGTGGCAGAAGTAGCAGCGGAAGTTGTAGATCGCCCGCCCCCGTTCGTGGGCCTCCGTCGCGGGGGGAGCCGCGACCAGTGGCGCGCTCCCCGCCAGCAGCAGTCCGACGAGCGCCAGGCTCAGACGCAGGCGCACGGTCAGACCGGTTCAGTGGCCGTGGGGGGCGGCGCCGGGGACGTGGTCGTGCGGCCCGGTGGCGGAGGGCTGTGCTTCCGCCTCCGAGGCGTCGGCCAGGATGAACGCCTGGAAGACGTACTCGGCGACGTTGGCCATCTCCTGCGGGCCGATCACGTGGCGCCAGCCCGGCATCTCGGTGCCGACCTTGCCGTGGGCGATGGTCTCGTAGAGATGGGGCCGGTTGAGGCTGGCGCGCGCCGCTGCGTGGCCGAAATCGCGCGGCTTGGGCATGATGAAGTAGGCGCGCGGGCCGCGGCCGTCGCCGGTCTCGCCGTGGCAGATGGCGCAGTTGGCGTTGTAGAACGCCTCGCCCCAGTCGCGGTCGCCGACCAGGCCGTCGGCGAACGGGGCGCTCAGGTCGGCCTCGGCCGGTTGGTGGGCATGGCCGCCAACCGGTCCGGTCTGCGCATCGTCATGATGACCCTGGGTGGCCTGGCTGTCGACCGTGGCGCCGTCGCCGGCCTCCAGGCCCATGAAGGCGCTGCGCACGTAATCGACCACGGCGGCGACCTGGCTGTCGTCGAGTTGCTCCGACCAGCCCGGCATGGCGGTGTTCGGCCGGCCGTGCTTGACCGCGAACAGCATGCGCTCGCGGTCCAGCTCCTCCCGGCTGCGCGGGCTGGTGAAGTCGCGCGGTGGCGGATTGAGGCTGCCGCTGGCGCGGCTGACGCCGTTGCCCTGATCGCCGTGGCAGACCGAGCAGTACTCGGCGTAGAGCCGGCGGCCCTCGTTGTCGCTGGCGGTGGTGGCCGGGAGCATGAATTTCTGCCGGATGAAGTCGACCACCGCGGTCGCCTCGGCCTCGCTGAGCTGGTGCTTCCAGGCGGTCATGGCGGTTCCTGGCCGGCCGTTGAGCACGGCGTCGATCATGCGCGCCCGGTCCAGGTTGGCGCTGGCCTGCGCCGAGGTGAAGTCGCGCGGCGGCGGGTTCATGCTGCCGCTGGCGCGGCTCTGGCCGTCGCCCCGGTCACCGTGGCAGACCGAGCAGTAGTCGTGGTAGATCTGCGCCGGGTCAGGCGTCGCCGCGTGGGCGGGGATCACGGCCAGGGAACCGAGCACGGTCAGGGCCAGCAGGGCGGTGTTCAGGGTCGGTGTGCGCATCGGCAGGTCGGTCTCGCGGTAGGGCGGCGGCAGGGATCCGGTCCCCCATGGGAGTGGCGACGGGACAGGAAGGTTCATTTCAGTGCCGGGATTATAGTTTAATGGCGCATCGGGGATACCCGCAAAAATTGCACTGGAACGGGAGCGTGATGGACAACGATACGATGCACCGCCGGTCGGCCGGTCAGGGACAGGGCGTGCCCTCGTCTGTAGCGCGGGCCGGCCGATTCCTGCGCCCCGTCACAGTCACGCTGCTGGCCTTGCTGCTGGCCGCCTGTGCCGCGCCGGAGCGCGAGGAGGTGGTGGAGAGGAAGGTGCTGGCCTATCCGCCTCCGCCGGAGACGCCGCGTTTCTTCTACGAGCGCTCGATCGTCGGCACCGCCAGCGTGGTCGAATTCACCGAGGAGATGTCCCTGCGCCAGATCCTGACCGGTTCGTCCGGGGTGCAGAACGAGCCGCTCTCCAAGCCGTTCAGCGTGGCCGTGCACCAGGGCCGGGTCTTTGTCAGCGACTCCACCAGCCGCGCCGTCTACATGTTCGACTTCGCGGAAAGGAAGGCCATGAAGATCGGCGACGTCGGCGCCGGGGCGCTGGCGGTCCCGCTCGGCATGGACACCGACGCGGCCGGCAACCTCTACGTGGCCGACGTCTCGCAAAAGCGGGTCGCCGTCTACGACCGTGACGGCGAGTTCCTGCGGGCGTTCGGCGGCAAGGAGCTGCTCGACCGGCCGGGCAGCGTCGCCGTGACCCCCGACGGCACCCGCGCCTTCGTCGCCGACACCGGCGGGGTGCAGAGCCAGAACCACCACATCGCGGTGTTCGACCCGCGCAGCGGCGACCACCTCTACAACATCGGGTCGCGCGGCGCCGGGCCGGGCCAGTTCAACCTGATGCGCGAGGTGGCGCTCGGGCCGGACGGGCGGCTCTATGCGGTCGACGGCGGCAACTTCCGCATCCAGGTATTCGAACAGGACGGGACCTTCGTGCGTGCCTTCGGCCAGGCCGGTCGCCAGTTCGGCCAGTTCGCCCGCCCCAAGGGGATCGATGTCGGTCCCGACGGCAACATCTACGTCGTCGACGCGGCGTTCGGCAACTTCCAGATCTTCACCCCGGAAGGTCAACTGCTGATGTTCGTCGGCCAGCGCGCCAACAAGAACGCACCGGGGGTCTACTCGCTGCCCTCCGGGATCGCCGTCGACGAGGACGGCCGGGTCTACGTGGTCGAGCAGTTTTTCCCGCGGGTGGACGTCTTCCGGCCCGCCGACCTGGCCGCGGACGCGGGCTACCTCGTCACCGGGCCGCCGGCCGCGGCCAAGCCCGCGCCCGCGACCAAGCCCTGAGGCCGGGTCGTCCGCCGGCGGTCGCGGCAGGTTTTCCGCGCCGGCGGGCGCGCGTCCTCCGGGTCGTCCGCAGCGGCCATCCGCCACGCCAGCGGTTGGGGCGGGCGCGGCGGTTGGTGGTACAATTTCGGCCTTGTGGGGGGAGGCGAACGTCCGCGTGCCGGCGCATGCGGATGTCGCGCCATATCGATTCATCTTCAGACTTTCGGGAATGTCATGCGGGCGATCCAGACCACGCGGCGCCGTTACGGCGCCATCGGCACCCTCCTGACCCTGCTGGCGGCCTTCGCCCTGCAGCCGCTGGCGCACGCCCAGCAGTCTCCGGCGGCCCCGGCCCAGGAGGCCGTCGACCCGGTGATCGCACAGGTCGGCGAGGTGACGCTGACCCGTTCCCAGGTCAGGCAGATGATGCTGGGCGAGATGCGCAAGCGTTTCTACCACGGCCGCATTCCGCGCGACCAGCTGGAACTGTTCGTCGTCGAGATGACCCAGGAGATGATCGACCGCGCGCTGCTGGTGACCGAGGCGCGTCGCCGTGGCCTGGCCGTCGACGAGGCGGAGGTCACCGATCGGCTGGAGCAGATCGAGGCGCGCTACGCCGGCAACCCGGAATGGCAGGAGCAGCGCGAGCAGGTGCTGCCCGACGTCCGCCGGCAGATCGAGGAGATCCTGCTCCGGCAGCAGCTGGAAGAGGCGGTGCGGGCCGCGCCCGAGCCTACGCCGCAGGCGCTGGAGGCGTTCTACGCCGAGCACCCGGACAAGTTCACCGAGCCGGAGCGCAACCGCGTCTCGCTGATCCTGCTCGGCGTCGATCCGTCGGCCCCGGCGGAGGCGTGGCAAAAGGCCCGGGAGACCGGCGCCGAACTCGGCGCCCGACTTGCCGATGGCGCCGATTTCGCCGCCCTCGCGCGCGAGTACTCGACCGATCCGACGGCCGAGAACGGCGGCGACATGGGCTACCTGCACCAGGGCATGCTCGCCGAGGAGGCGCAGGAGGCACTGGCCGAGTTGCAGCCGGGCCAGGTGACGCCGCCGCTGCAACTGCTCGAGGGCATCGCCCTGTTGCGTCTCGACGAGCGCATCGCGCCGCGCCACCTGCCCTACGACCGGGTGACCGACCGGGTCGCCGCGCTGTGGGCCGAAGCGGCCGGCGAGCAGGCGTGGACGGCGTTGCTCGAGCGGCTGCGGAGCGAAGCGGAGATGGTCGTTGATGACGCGGTCATGGCGGGCCTGCGCGAAGAACTGATCCGACTGATGAACTGACGCGCGGGGCCGTGACTAGGTATCGCCCTTCTGCTAGCCCGGCCCGCCCCATTTCCCGTGTCTAGGCGCCTCGCAGCCGCGACCACCCTGGTGTCGCTCCTGCCCGCGGTCGCCCTGGCCCTGCCGGTGCCGCTGTCGTTCGATTCGTTCCGTTTCACCTCGTTTTCGAATGGCGGCGAACTGCGCTACAGCGCGCTGTCGCGCTGGAGCGACGGCGGCGACAGCAGCCGGCGCGACGACCTCAACCTGAGCTTTCGCCCGTCGGCCACCGGCTACTACTGGCAGCCGTGGTTCGCCACCTGGTACGCCAACACCCGCCTCAACCTGACCCTGGCCAACCCGATCATCGGCGACGAGCAGAACGACGACCTGAGCGGGGTCGGCGCCAGCGTGGGGATGAATTTCTTCCCGCAGAGCCGGTTTCCGTTTGCGCTGTTCGCTCGCCACGACGAGGACCATCGCAACGACCTGCTGCTCTCCGGCGAGCGCAATACGCGCACCCAGGTCGGGGCGAACGGGAGCTTCCTGCGTCGCCAGGGGGAGCGCTACAGCGGCACGCTGACCTACATGACCGAAGCGGACGAGTTCAGCAACAGCGAGTCCGACACCCTCGACCTCGACCTCGAGGCCGCTTACACGATCTCCCCGCAACAGAACATCGACGCCGGTTTTTCCTGGAGCCAGGAGGAGCAGCAGTCGTCAGGCAGCGCGGGCAAGGACATCGATTCGGTCCTGCTGGTCAAGCACCACTACGAGCCGAGCGCGGCGTTCTACACCGACTCGTTCTACAACCGCACCTACAGCGAGTTCACCGACGACACCGGCGGCAGCCGCGAGCTCTCCATCGACCAGCTCTCCAGCTTCCTGAGCTGGCGCCCGGAGGATCCCCGGCTGCTGGTCACCGGCAACACCCTGCTGAGCCGCACCGCCAACGAGGGGTCCGGCTCGGACAGCGAGGACGTCCTCGCCCAGCTGAACGGCTTTGCCGATTTCCGCTACTCCGACACCACCGATTTCAACGCCTCGATCACCAACTTCTACAGCGACCGGACCGAGACCTACCGCGGCACCCAGGCGCTGCGCGGCAACTACCGCCGGCCGGGCACGACCTGGCGCAGCTGGCAGTACGACTGGGGCGCCGGGGCGGGGGCGCGCAACGAGATCAGCAGCGGCGAGAGCGAGGATGACGACGGTTTCGAACTCGATGGCCTGCTCAACCAGAACCTGCAGCGTTCGCTCACCTGGCGCACCCTGGTCAACACCTTGCGCCATTCGGCGGTCCTGTCGGCGGCCGCGGGCAGCCTCGACGGCTCGCGGGTCGAACTCACCCTCGGCCACAGCTGGAGCGGCAGCTGGTCGAAGGTCTGGAACCAGACCCACTTCATCGCCGCGGTCACGCTGCAGGACGACCGCCTGTTCCGCCTGGTCGAGGGCGACGATCCTGATCGCGTGGGTGACGGGGACCGGCAGCGCTTCACCCTGACCGCCTCGGCGCGCCGGCCGCTCTCAGCCACCGAGTCGCTCGATGCCTCGCTGGACATGCACGCCCTGAGGGCCCACAGCGATGACGAGAACGATCCCGACACCGAGAACCAGTCGGCCCACGCCCGCATCTCCTACGTCAACCAGGCGCTGTTCCAGGTCTCCCGGTTGCGCTTCACCAGCATCCTCTCCAGCCGCAGCGACGACGACCTGGTCCTCGGCATCGGCAGCGAGGAGGACGACGAACTGCGCTGGGAAAACGACCTCGAATACCAGATCGGCCGCCTCGAGATCGACCTCGAGGGTGACTACATGCGGCGCAACAGCCGTAATGATTTCAGGCTGTTCCTCAACCTGACGCGCCGCTTCGGACGCTGATTCATGCGCCCGCGACGACCGCCTGTGGAAATCCCTCGATCGGCGCTCCCGCGTTTGATGACGCAGGTCACATTTTGGTACTATTTCGGGGCCCGCATCGAGCTTGCCGGCGACGGCTTTCCAGGTCGACGGCATACATTGGGACACGCGTGATTGCGCCCGCCACGGAGCCGGCCTCGGCCCTGCCGCCGGGGGCGCCCAACGAACCGGCGAGCCAGAGGAACCGAGAATGATCAGCAGAACGATCGGCGTGTTGACCGTCCTTGCCGTGACGCTGGCCGTCGCACCCTATTCCGCCCCGGCCCACGCCGAATATGGCGACGTGGTCATCAACAACTACTCCGACGATGCCGGCATGCGCCCGGTGGTCTTTCCGCACTGGTTCCACCGCATCCGCTTCCGCTGCAAGGTGTGCCACGCCGACCTCGGCTTCAAGTTCCAGGCCGGTGGCAACGACATCAACATGCTCAAGATCATCGACGGCGAGTACTGCGGCGCCTGCCACGACGGCGAGGTCGCCTGGTCGGTCGAGAACTGCAACCTGTGCCACTCGGCCAAGCCCGGCACGCCGACGCAGGTGCACCTGAGCACCGTGCAGCGGCTGATCTCCGGCACGCCGAAGCAGTAGGGGGCATGCGCATGAAACCGATCGGCCTGGCCCTTGCCGCCCTCACTCTCGTCGCCGCGCCGGCCTTCGCCGCCGCGCCCGGCGAGGGCACCGTCACCACCTTCTGCGCCGGTTGCCACGGCACCGGCGTGCTCGGCGCGCCCAAGCTCGGCAACGCCGCCGACTGGGAGCCGCGGCTCAAGCAGGGGCTCGACACCCTGGTCGACCACGCCATCAACGGCGTCAACACCATGCCGCCGCGCGGCGGCAACCCGGCGCTGAGCGACGACCAGGTGCGCGACGCCGTCACCTACATGGTCGGGCTGGTCGAGGGTGGCGGGGCGCCGGCCCCGGCCCCGGCGGCCAAGGCGCCCGAGCCAGCCCCGGCGCCACAGCCGCCCGCCGCGGCGCCCAAGGCGCCGGCGCTGAAGCCGGCCACCAAGCCGGCGCCGGTCGCCAAGGCCAGCAGCGCCAACCGCTTCAACCGCCTGATGAAGGGCGCCGGCGAGCGCAACCTGCCGCCGCCCGAGGACGGCATCCACGACGTCGACAACGAGGGCACCTTCCTGCTGCAGCCGCCGCTGGAGGCGTTCGACCCACTGCCCAAGGCCACCTCCGGCAACTACATCGACTGGGTCAAGACCCTCGAGGCCGGCGCCATCAACCCGCGTTACGATCGCGTCAACGAGGCGGCCAAGCCGGTGGTGATGGACCTCAACATCGTGCGCGAGGTCAAGGGCTCGATGCCCAACGTCGTCTACCCGCACAAGCAGCACACCGAGTGGCTCGACTGCTCCAACTGCCACCCGGCGATCTTCATTCCGAAAAAGGGCGCCAACCAGATCAGCATGGCGGCCATCCTGCTCGGCGAGAAGTGCGGCGTCTGCCACGGCAAGGTGGCCTTCCCGGTGTCGGAGTGCCGCAAGTGCCATTCCCAGAAAAAGGAACGCGGCATGAGTCCGACCGCCCAGAAGTGACCATCCGGGGCGCCCTGCCGGCGCGGGGTAGCCACGAAACAACGACTTAGCCCCGACCGGGAGTCCCCGCCGGGGCTTTTGTTTGAGGTATGATTGTTGCATCTAAGGATGGCAGGAGGTCGTCGCTATGTCGTTGAAAATTGGAAATTTTGATCTTGGGCTGCGACGCGGGATCGCAGCCGCCGTCCTGGCGTGCCTGCTGCTCCCGACCACCTTGCCGGTCTTCGCCCAGCAGACGGAAGAGGTCCAGCGCGATCCACGCCTCGACTACGCCAGCAAGCTGATCGAGTCGAGCTCGGCGGCGCAGAAGGTCGAGGCGAGCGGCAACGCCGAGGCGCTGGCGCTGCGCGAGCAGGCGCGCAATCTGTTCGCGCTGGCGGTCAAGGCCGAGGAGACCGGCGACCACGTGACGGCGTCGGAGTACATCAACCAGGCAATCCGCGCCATGCAGAAGGCGGTGCGCCTCTCCGATCCGGGCGACGTCACCGGGCCCAAGGCGCGCGATGACTTCAAGCGGGTCGAGGCGAGCGTCGACGCCCTCGCCGAGGCGCTGACCCGGATCAGCCAGGAGAAGGGGGTCGAGGGGCGGATCGGCCCGGTCACCGCCCAGGTGGACGGCTTGCGCGCCGACGCCAATGCGCTGTTCGACGCCGGCAAGCCCGCGGCCGGGCGGATCAAGCTCGACCTGGCGCTGCAGCTGCTCAAGGTGAACATCGAGGGGCTGCGCGGCGGCGAGGAGCTGACCCGCACGCTGGACTTCAAGTCCAAGGAGGAGGAGTACCACTACGAGGTCGACCGGAACGACACCCACCAGATGCTGGTCAAAGTGTTCGCCGAGGAGAAGATCACCAACGACAATACCCGCGCGCGCGTGGAGGGGTTCCTGCAGACGGCACTGGGCCTGCGGGTCGCGGCGGACGCACTCGGCCGGCAGGGCGAGTTCGAGGCCGCGATCGGCAAGCTCGAGGAGTCGACCAAGGAGCTGATCAAGGCGATTCGCAGCGCCGGTCTCTACATCCCCGGGTGACGGGCAACGGTTGCAACATGGGTCGAACCAGCAGATGAACCTGGCCGTCAAGCAGCGGCGCCCCCGGGCGTGGCCGCTCCTGATCCTGCTGCTCTGCCTGCCGGCGCTGGTGCTGGCCCAGGCCGACAACCGCAGCTGGAAAGCGCTGGCCGAGGACGGCGACCACGACCCGGGCTCACCGGCCGTGGAGCTCAAGCAGGATCCGGGCGAGGCGCTGAAACTGCTGCCGCCGGACAGCGTCGGCAACCAGGTGCGCTGGGTGCAGGCGCTGCGCGAGAACTACATCGAGCCGCGCGCCAAGCTCTACCCCAGCACGGAGGTCAATCTGCTCGACCTCGGGGTGCTGTTCACCGACACGGCCAATATGCCGTTTGTGCTCTTTCCCCACCGGCGCCACACCGAATGGCTCGACTGCAAGAACTGCCACGGACCGATCTTCAAGGAGGAGGCCGGCACGACCCCGGTCAACATGTTCACGGTCCTGATGGGCGAGCACTGCGGCCGCTGCCACGGCGCCGTCGCCTTCCCGCTGACCGAGTGCACCCGCTGCCACAGCGTCAAGCAGGACTACAGCCTGTTGCGCCGCAAGGAGCGGGAGATGGTCCTGCCCGGCCTGAGTCCCTACCAGGATTCGGATCAGATCGTGCTGGCCAAGCCGAAGAACCACCCGATGTTCGAAACCAAGCCGTGACCGCCCGTGGGTACAGAACCATGCAATGGCCTGGCAGCGCGATCGCTCTGCTCACGCTCACGCTGCTGCTGGCCCCGTCCGCACCGCTCCAGGCCGAGTATGGCGACGTCGTGCTCAACCGCTACGCCGAGCGCGAGGGCATGCGCCCGGTCATCTTCCCGCACTGGTTCCACCGCATCCGCTTTCGCTGCAAGGTGTGCCACAGCGAACTCGGCTTCGAGATGCGCGCCGGGGGCAACGACGTGCTGATGTCGGACATCATCGAAGGCCGGTTCTGCGGCATGTGCCACAACGGCGAGATCGCCTGGTCGGTCGACAACTGCGACCTCTGCCACGCCGGCAAGCCCGGCATCGAGCCGGGCATCCGCGGCGGCAACCAGACCCTGGGGCCGGGGCGATGGTAAGGCCGACCGGCATGGCCGGCGCACGGGCCTCGACCTCTGCGATCGCTGCGCTGCTCGGCCTGCTGCTGCTGGCCGGCTGCGCGCCGACCACCTACGTCTTCCGTTACGGCAACGAGACCCTGACCCAGGACCAGCTGCCGCGCTGGCCCCTGCCGCCGGAGATCCCGCGCTACCTCTACGCCGGGGCGCTGGTCGGCGAGGCCAATTACGAGGCGGAACAGCCGGTGGACCGCAGCCAGGTCGAGGCGGCGTTCGCCTGGCTGGTGGGCCTGGTGCTGCAGAACCCCGACCCGCGCCGGCTGGTACGGCCGCAGGGGGTGCTGGTCGACGGCGCGGGGCGGATCCTGGTCACCGACCTCGGCGCCGGCGCGGTCTTCGTCTTCGACGAGCAGGCCGGCAAGCTGGTGGCCTGGGAGTGGGCCGACCTGGCGCGCCGCTTCGACACCCCGGTCGGCATCACGGCCGGTGCCGGCGACGAGGTGCTGGTCACGGATGCCGAGCTGGGCGAAGTGTTCCGGCTCGACCCCGACGGCCAGCCGCTGGGTTCGTTCGGCCAGGGGCTGCTGCAGCGGCCGACCGGGATCGCGCGCGACCCGGCCACGGGTCTGGTCTTCGTCGCCGACACCGGGGCGCACGACATCAAGGTCTTCGACGCTGCGGGTCGGCTGGTCGAGGCCTTCGGCAGCCACGGCGAGCGCGTGGGCGAGTTCAACGGTCCGACCCACCTGGCGTTCGCCCATGGCCGGCTCTATGTCGCCGACACCCTGAACGCGCGCATCCAGGTCCTCGATGCCGCGACCGGCGGTCCCGAGCGGACCTTCGGCGAGCGCGGCATCCTGGTCGGCAACCTGGTGCGGCCCAAGGGGATCGCGGTCGACGACGAGGGCCACATCTACGTCGTCGAGTCGCTGCACGACCACCTGCTGGTCTACGACGCCCAGGGGCGGTTCCTGCTGCCGATCGGCGGCGAGGGGGGCGGCCCCGGCCAGTTCTACCTGCCGGCCGGGGTCACCGTCGACCACCACAACCGGGTGTTCGTCGCCGACATGTTCAACCGCCGCGTCGCGGTGTTCCAGTTCCTGGGGGGGGCATGAGACCGACACCGCGTTTCGATCGTGACCGGCGGCGGTCGCCGTGGCGGCGCGCGCTGCTGCTCTGCCTGCCGCTGCTGGCCGTCGCGCCGGCCGCGCCGGCGGCGATCGTCTCCGACGTGACCAACACCAAACACAATCTCTCGACCACGGGCCCGGGGACCACCAAGGCGACCGGCGAGTCGCAGATCTGCGTCTTCTGCCACACCCCGCACGGCGCCACCGAGAACCTGGCACCGCTGTGGAACCGGGAGGCGTCGACCGCCACCTACCAGGGCTACGACTCCTCCTCGATCGACGCCATCGACCTTTCCAACACGGTCACCAACAGCTCCAAGCTCTGCCTCTCCTGCCACGACGGGACCATCGCCATCGGCAACGTCAACGTCGCCAACGGCCAGGAGAACGTCAGCATCGCCATGTCCGGGACCGATCCCGACGGCACCATGCCGGGCGGTGCGGCCGGCGCGACGAGCGGCTTCACCCGCGACCTGGGCACCGACCTGCGCAACGACCACCCGATCTCGTTCATCTACGACAGCGCGCTGGCACTGGCCGACGGCGAGCTGCGCGACCCGGCGACCAGCGCCCACATCGGCAACCGCGCTTCCGGGGTCAGGCCGGCGGTGCCGCTGGAGAACAACCGGCTCGAGTGCGCCTCCTGCCACGACCCGCACGTGCGCGACGAAAGCGGCGCCAACATCAAGTTCCTGCGCCTGAACCGCCTGCAGCAGCAGACGCCGGCGGGCGGCAATTTCGACCAGGACAACGACATCATCTGTCTCGCCTGCCACGACAAGATGGGCACTGCCTGGTCGGAATCGGCCCACGCCAAGTCGACCGCAGCCGACGAGCTCTACAAGTCCGCCGCGGCCACGCAACGGGAGTTCCCGGCCAACACCCAGGTCTGGCAGGCCGCCTGCCTGAACTGCCACGACACCCATACCGTGCAGGGGGCGCGCCGGCTGGCGCGCGAGGGGACCGACTCCACCGCCACGCCCAAGAGCGGCGGCAACTCGGCGATCGAGGAGACCTGCTACCAGTGCCACACCAACAGCACCGACTCGGTCCTGAGCAGCGCGCCTGACGTGCCCGACATCGAGACCGATTTCACCACCCTGGCCCGGCGCATGCCGATCACCACGGCGGCGCAGGATGCCAGCAGCGAGGTGCACGACATCCGGGACGCCGATTTCACCGAGCCGCAGTCCCAACTCGGCCTGGGCAACCTGGACAACCGCCACGTCGAGTGCACCGACTGCCACAACCCGCACCGGGTGCTGAAGAACGCGCTGTTCAACGGCAGCGGCAGCAGCACCGCCGCGACCCACAACCACGCCGCCGGCCACACCAACATCGCCTCGGGCACGCTGACCGGCACCTGGGGCGTGGAGCCGAACTGGAGCGGCTCGCCGCCGACGCCGACCTTCTACCAGCTGCCCGACTCCTACACCGTCAAGCAGGGGGCGCCGGCGATCGGCGCCAACACCGCGGTGACCAACAGCTACGTCACGCGCGAGTACCAGGTCTGCCTGAAGTGCCACTCCGACTACGGCTACTCCGACGCCAACCTGACCACCAGCAACTGGGACTCCGGCCGCCCGGACATGAACGGCCCGGGGCTGACCGGCGCCAACCCGCCGGGTCATTCCAACTTCAACGTCTACTCCAACCAGGCGCGCGAGTTCGCCCCCTACAACTCGGCCGGCAATACCGGGGCGACCCAAACCGCCAACAACCACCGCTCCTGGCACCCGGTGATCGGGCCGACCGGCCGCTTCGACAGCACCACTAGGGAGAACACCAACTGGGCGTCGCCATGGAACGGCTCTGGCGACATCGGCACGCAGACCATGTACTGCTCCGATTGCCATGGCGCGGCGACCTCGGGCAACGGTGACAGCGGCGCGGGCGACGAGGGCGGCTTCAACTGGGGGCCTCACGGGTCTAGCAACCAGTTCATTCTCAAGGGCAGCACCAGCAACATCACCACCCCGCTCTGCCTCAAGTGCCACGACAGCACTACGTATGCGAGTGGGGGAGAAAATGCCCGTGGATCGGCCTTCACAGGCGACAGCGGCAGCGCGACCCACCAGTATCACAACTCGCAGACCTCGGGCACGTTCCAGTGCAACTGGTGCCACGTCGCGGTGCCGCACGGCTGGAAGAACCGCTCGCTGCTGGTCAACCTCCTCGACGTTGGACCGGAGGCCGGCGAGAACGCGGGGACCGTCAAGCGAGTCCTCGGCTACAGCCGCGGGCCGTACTACAAGAATGCCTACCTGAGAATCTCGAGTTTCCCTTCTCCGGGAGGTAGCTGGAACATGAGCAATTGTGACGGCCGCGACTGGATGACCGACGGTTGCAATCCGAGATGACCGGCCACGGTGCACGATGGCAATGAAACCATCCCTGCTGGCCCCGCTCGCGTCGCTGAAGTTCACGCTCACGAACCTGCTACTGCTGCTGGTCGCCTCAGTGGCCGTGGCCCGAGAATCGCTGCCACCGACCTGGGCACTGGCGCTGCCGTTCGCGCTGCTGGCCGTGAACCTGGTCGCGGCGATCGCGTGCAACGCGCGGCTGCGCGGGAGCCCGGCGCTGCTCACCTTCCACCTGGCGCTGCTGGCCATGCTGCTGCTGGCCGCGGTCGGCCGCCTGACCTACCTCGATGGCTGGGTCGAGATCACCGAAGGAACCCGCTTCAGCGGCGAGCTCTCCGGGTACGACGCGGGGCCGTGGCACCCGTGGGGGCTCGACCGGCTGGACCTCGTCAGCCGGCACTTCGATCTTGACTACCTGCCCAACCCGGGCGCGTCCTACGCCAAGCTCGGTGAGGTGCGCAGCCGGTTCGTTTGGCGCGTCGCGGACGGTCGCCGCTTCGAGGGCGAGATCCGCATGAACGAGCCGCTGGTGATCGACCATTACCGGTTCTATGTCGCGCCGACCAACAAGGGGTTCGCCCCGGTCCTCACGTGGGAAGCGAGGGTGAGCGGCCAGACTCCGGAGACGACCCACGTCCACCTGCCGCGCCTGCCAGACCTCAGGCACGCGCAGGCAACCGAGTGGCACCCCCCCGGCTCCAATCGGAAGTTGTGGATCGCGCTCGACCATGAAAGCGAGTTCCTTCCGGCTGAGCACGGCGGCGATTTTCGTGCCCCGGCGGACCACCACCTCGTCGTCCGCGACGGGGGACAGCGCGCCGAGTTGCGACCGGGCGACCGGCTCGCGTTCGAAGACGGGGTGCTGCATTACCAGGGCCTGAATCGGTGGCTCGGCTACACCGTGCGCTGGGACATCACCACATTCTGGATTCTCGCGGCCGGCGTGCTGGCGGTGCTGAGTCTCGCCTGGTTCCTGGTCGAGCGCGTCATGCGCAGCCCGTGGCGGACCGCGGAGCCCGGCAGGTCGACGTCACCCGTTCCGGACCGCGGAGCCGCGCAACTCCATGTGTCGGCACGTTGAATCACCACCTCGAGTTGCCGCTGCTCTGGATCGCGCTGCTGGCGTACACAGCGGCCGGTGTCCTCGCGATCCTCGGCCAGATCTTCGGCCGGCGCATGGAGCGCACGGTGCTCGGCCTGGTCACCGGGGGTCTGGGGCTGGTCTCGCTGGCGATCGTGCTGCGCTGGATGGAACTCGGCTACGGGCCGTTCGCGACCATGTACGAGATCCTGATCAGCAATGTCTGGAGCCTGTCGCTGATCTTCGCCGTGACCTACTGGCGCCTGCCGCCGATCCGGCCGATCGCGGCCGTGGTGCTGCCGGTGCTGTTCGTGATGATGGGCTGGTTGCTGGTCACCGACCCTGCGGGCAGCGGGCTTCCCCCGACCTTCGACACCTTCTGGCTCTACATCCACATCGGCTTCGCCAAGGTGTTCCTCGGTGCGATGTTGGTCGCCGTCGGGCTGGCCGGTGTCGTGCTGCTGCGGCACCTCTTCGGCGGCCGTGTCGCGTTCGCTTCGATGCCCGGCGACGCCAGCCTCGACGAGTTGGCCTACCGGTTCGTACTGGTCGGCCTGGTGTTCGACACGCTGATGCTGATCACCGGGGCGATCTGGGCTCAGGACGCCTGGGGCCGCTACTGGGGGTGGGATCCCCTCGAGACCTCGTCGTTCGTCACCTGGGTGATGCTGGCCGTCTCGATCCACCTGCGCGTCACCTTCAAGCTGCGGCCGGTGGTGGGCGCCACGCTCGTCATGGCGGTCTTTGTCGTCGGCTTCGCGACCTTCTTCGGGATTCCGTTCATCACCGAGACGCCGCACCAGGGGACCTTCGGGTGAAATCCCGATCGCTGCCCAGTGCGTCGACGACCGGGCTTCGCGGCACGCGGCCCGGTGAAGGCGTCCGATGAAAGCGGTGTCGACCGCTGGGCTGATGCGCGCGTCACGACGTGACCGGCGGCCGCTGGTGGTGACCGTCACAGTGATCGCCCTGATTGTGCTCGCGCAGCTGTTCGCCTGGTGGTTCGGCCTCGATCACGAATACAAGCCCGTGACCGTCGAGGATCCGAGCGTGGCCGAGGCACGCAAGCGTGTCTACCATCTGCTCGACCCGCCGAAACAGCCGCTGCCGCAAGGGATCGATACCGGGGACGACCCGTCGGGGCATGCCCGTGCGGCGCGTCTCCGCGAGATCGACAGCCGTTTCCGCCAGGGCGCGGCAATGCTCCATGCAGGCGAGTACGCGCACGCGATGACCGCATTGCACCGTGTGCTCGAGCTCGAACCGCGGATTCCGGAGGCCCACGTCAACATGGGCTTCGCGCTGCTCGGCCTGGAGCGCCCGACCGAGGCGCTGGCCTTTTTCCAGGGCGCGGCCGAGCTGCAGCCGATGCAGACCAACGCCTACTATGGCATGGCCCTCGCCTACGAGGCACTGGGCGACCTGCGCATGGCCGTCGAGACCATGGAGACCTTCCTCCACCTGGAGAAGGAGTCGAGCTATTTCACCCGGCGCGGCGGGGCGGCGGTGTGGGAGTGGCGGGCAGAGCTCGGCAGCGTCGGCGAGGAGGCCATGGTCAACCCGCACGACGGTGCCGGGTTGGTGGATGGAGCGGCCCCTGAGGCAGCCGTACCTGGCGCCGAGGCTCTTGGAGGGCAGGCCACGCCACGCGCGGGTCCGATTGCCGAGGCGCCAGGCGTGACGGAGCAGAACACATCCGCGTCGGGTGCCAGCGCGCGTGAGGCGCCGGCCCGGCCATGAGCCGGGACAGCGCAATGCTGCGACTCGGCGTCGTGATCCCGGCGCATGACGCCGCGGCGACGCTCGAACCGCTCATCGCATCGCTACGGGCGCAGGTCGGGCCGGACGATGAGGTGATCTGCGTCGACGACGCCTCTAACGACGGTACCGCGGCGGTCCTCGACCGCCATCCCTGGGTCCGGCGGTACCGGCACGACCGCTGCCGAGGCGCGGGCGCCGCGCGCAACTCCGGCGCGCGGCGGGTGGCGGGTGAGGTGCTGCTGTTCCTTGACGCCGACACATATGTCACCGACCCGGGGCTGCTTGAGGCCTGCCGCGCCTACTTCGCCGACCACCCCGACTGCGCAGCGGTGTCAGGCGCCTACCACGACGCCAACCCACCAGGGACGCCGTTCACCCGCTACCTCGACGTCTACGAAGCCGACTTGCGGCCGCGTGCGGTCGACATGCGGGTCAGGGGCAGCCTTGGCGGCGCGCTGTGTCTGGTGCGCAGGGAGGCCTTCGAGGCGGTCGGTGGCTTCGATGAGTCGCCGCGCGCCGCGCTCGAGGATGTCGATTTGGGGTGCCGTTTCCAGCGTGCCGGATACCAGGTCCGCTTCAGCACCCGGCTGCGCGTCGCGCACCGTCAGCCGGGCGCCCGAGCCTATCTCGGCCAGCTGCGCCCGCGCACCCGCCACTACCTGCACCTGTTGCGACAGTATGGCGTGTTCAACGAGGTGATGGGCGGCGCGTCCGAGGGGGCGGGTCGGCTCGGTTCCGCGCTGCTCTGGCTCAGCCTGCCGCTGCTCGCGGTGCCTGGCTTCGCGTGGCTGCCGCTGCTTCCGCTCGCAGGGGTGCTACTGATCAAGCGGCAGCTCTGGGTCACGCTGGTGCGCCAGCACGGTGGTGGGACTGCGCTCTCCGGTTTTGCCTGGTACCAGGCCGCCACGCTGCCGATGCTGGCGGGCGGCGCCCAGGCGGTCTGGGATTTGGTGCGCTGGCGCGGCCGTGGGTTGCGCAGCGATACGGCGGTCTCGCTGTCCTACCTGCGTAGCCTGCTGCGGCCTGGCGCACCCGGCTACCTGATCTTTTTCCTGACCCACCGCTGCAACGCCCACTGTGTACACTGCTTCGATACGCCCCAGCGCGAGACCATCGGCCGGGACCGGGAGCTCGATATCGGGCAGATCCGCGACGTCGCCTCCCGTCTCGGCCCGGTTGGCCACCTGTCGTTGACCGGGGGCGAGCCGCTGCTGCGCGACGACCTGGCGGAGATCGTCGCCACCCTCTACCGCGATGGTGGCGTGCGCTCGTTCAGCCTGTCGACCAACGGGTCGCTGCCGGAGCGGACCGAGCGGACGGTGGCGGCGATGCTGCGCGCGGCGCCCGCGGCGCGGCTGATCGTGACCCTGTCGTTCGACGGCCTCGGGGCGGAGCACGACCGCCTGCGCGGCGTCCCCGGCCTCTACCGGCGCGCGGTCGCGACCGGCCACCGCCTGGCGCGGCTGCGCCAGTGGCACCCGCAACTGAAGCTGCACGCCTGCGCCACCCTGTTCGAGCGCAACCAGGCCTCGATCGAGCGGACCCTCGACCACCTCGGTCGCTGCGGCTTCGACCAGGTCGAGCTGAACCTGATGCGCGGCACGCCGGCCGACCCCGGCTTGCGGACCGTTCCGGCGCCGGTCTACGACCGGGCGCGGCAACGGGTCAATGCGGCCAACGGCCGGCGCCGGGCCGGATTCGGGCTGGCCTGGCTGTTCCGCCGGCTCGACCGGGCCATGTTCCGCGTCGTCGCGCGGCACGCCGAGCCGTGGCCGTGCGGGAGCTGTGTCGCCGGGCGCAAGCTGGCCGTGATCCAGGCCAACGGCGACGTGCTGCCCTGCGAGATGCTGCGCGACGTCCAGCCCCGGCGCGCGGCCGAGTTCGACCGCTTCGTCATGGGCAACCTGGCGGCGTTCGACCACGACCTCGGCGCCCTGCTGCGCAGCCCCCGGGCGCGGCGCCTGACGCGGATGATCCGGGAGACGCGCTGCCGCTGTTCGTTCGAGTGCGCGATCTTCGCCACCATGGCCTACCGCCCGTGGCGGCTCTGGCGCCTGTTCCTGCCCGGCGCCCGGGGCGCGGCCGGCGTCGCTGACGACGCCGCCGGAGCCCGGGCGGCGCGGTTGCCGGAAGGGTGATCCGGGCGCAGGCCACCGCCGGCCGGCTGCTGGTGGTGACCGGGCTGGTGCTGTTTCTCGCCTACGTCGGGCTGTTCCTGGTGGTGCTGGAGCAGGGGCGCGCGGCGGCCGCCGGCGGCGGCGAGCCGCTCTACACCGATTTCATCCAGCTCTACGCCGCCTCGGCGCTGCTGCAGCAGGGGCCGGCGGCGGCGCTCTACTCGGTGGCCGACCTCCATGCCGCCTACCTCGAGACCGCGCGGGCGATGTACGGCGCCGGCCTCACCGACGCCCAGGCGCGCCTGGCCACCTACTCGCCGTGGCAGTACCCGCCGCTGTTCATGCTGTTCGTCTACCCGTTGGCCTGGGGCGGCTACTTCGCCGCCCTGGCCGGTTGGCTGGTGGTGACCGGCGTGCCCTATCTCCTGGCGGCGCGCCACGCCCTCGGCGTGCGCTTCGGCTGGCTGCTGGCGCTGGCCGCGCCGCCGCTGTTCTTCAACCTGTTCCAGGGCCAGACCGGCTTTCTCAGCGCCGGCCTGATCGGCCTCGGGCTGGCCTGCCTGACCTCACGCCCGCTCCTGGCCGGGATCCTGATCGGGCTGGCGGCCGGCAAGCCGCACCTCGGCGTGCTGCTGCCCCTGGCGCTGGCCTGCGGCGGCTACTGGAAGAGCTTCGCCACGGCCGCGCTGACGGTGGTGGGGCTGGCCCTGGCCAGCGCCCTGCTGTTCGGCCTCGCGCCCTGGCAGCACTACCTGGGCACGTTCAGCTACTCGTTCGCCGTCTTCGAGGCCGGTTTCGTGCGCCTCGACTGGATGGTCTCACCGCTCGGCAGCGCCCTGTATGCCGGCGCCGGCCCCGGCCTGGCGCAGGCCCTCCAGGCGGTCGCCAGCCTCGCTGCGGTGGCGGTCGTGGCCTACGCCTGGCGGCGCCGCAGCGGCGTCGATCACGCCGTGCGCTGCGCGCTGGTCTGCAGTGCGGCCCTGCTCTGCGTGCCGGCCGCCTACCTCTACGACCTGACCCTGCTGGTGCCGGCGGCAGCCTGGTTGTGGAGCGATCTGCGCCGACGCGGCGCCGCCTCCTGGGAGCTCCCCACGCTGTTGGCGCTGCTCGCCCTGAGCCTGTTCCAGCTGGGCATTGGCCGGGCCTTGCAGCTGCCGTTGGGGTTTCTGTCGGTCGCCGGCATGTTCCTGCTGGCGCTGCACCGGGCGCGACCGGTCTGCCATGGCCTGGGCGAGACCTGAAGCCGGTGGTCGAGGGTGACAGCCGGTGGCCATGGCTGCAGAATGAACCGGTGCCGAAGCGTCTCGGGCCGGCCGTCCGGTCCGGCGTCGCTGCTACCGGCTCCGTGGGGGTCCGGCGGGCCACAGCGGCGGGAGGCCCGCCGCCACCGCCTCCGTCGCGCACGGATCCGCTAACAGCCACCCTCCGCACCCGTCGGAGCCACCCTGCAACCGACCCAAGAGCACCCGATTTGCCAAGCCAAGCCCCCTCTTCTGCGGCCACCGTGGCCTGCCTGGAGCGGTCCCCGAGCGTCGCCGCCGCCCTCCCGTCGGCCGGCGCCGCGGCCGTCACCTGGACCGCGCCGCGCAGCTGGACCCTGGTGGCCTGCCTGGCGTTCCTGTTCGCCACCGCCTACGCCATCGCGGTGGTGGTGTTCCGCCTGCCGCTGCCGGGCCTGCAGGAACCGCACCTGTTCCGGGTGGCGCTGGCGCTGCACGTGGAACTGGCGGTCTTTTTCTGGCTCACCGCGACCATGGCCTCGCTCTGGGCGGCGGCGGCCGACCCGGGCCCGGTCGGGACGACCACGCGCACCTCGTGGCTGCCGCTGGCCGCCGGCCTGGGAACGCTGCTGACCGTCTTCTCGCCCCTGGCCGGCGGCACGCCGCTGATGGCCGACTACTTCCCCTGGCTGACCGGCAACGCGCTGTTCGCCACCGGATTCGCGCTGTTCACGGCGGCCGTCGCGGCGGCCGCGCTCGGCGCCGTCTACCGCTGGCTGGCCGGGCGCGAACGCGGCGCCTGGCGCGGCGCCGGGCTGGCGGCGCTCCCGGTCCTGGCCGCGCTGCTGACCGCGCTGGTCGACGTCGCCTGCGGCGCCCGTGACCTGACCGTCATCGCCTGGGGTGCCGGCCACGCCCTGCTGTTCGCGCACGTGGCGTCGATGTGCTGGGAGTGGGGGCGCTTCTGCCGCGACAGCGGCGGGTCGGATGGCATCCAGCGGGCCGCCGCGGGGGTCCTGGCGGCGGTCAGTCTCGGCCTTCCGGCCATCCCGCTGGTCTACGCTCCGGGGAGCGGCGAGCACGGGCCGACCTTCACCTGGGCGATGAGCTGGCTGCTCTGGCCGCCGGCGCTGGTCGCCGGCCTCGCCACTGCCCGCCACTTCCTCTCCGGGCGGCCGCGGGCGCAGGCCGGCCAGTTGGCGCCCGGGCTCTACTTCGGGCTGGCATTCGCCTTCTTCCTGGTCGGCAATCTGCTCGGCATGCTGATCACCGGCCCGACCACGCTGGTGACGGCGCACTACCACGCTGCCATCGGCGCCGTCGCCCTGACGCGCATGGCCTCGACCTACCACGCGGTGAACGTGCTCGGTTTCGGCCGGCCGGCGGTCAAGGCGATGCGCCGCCAGTTGCTGACCTATGCCGCGGCCCTGTTGCTGCTCTTTTCCGGGCTGACGCTGGGTGCGCTGGACGCGGCGCCACGCAAGACCTCGGCCGGGGAACTGGTCACCAAGGGGCCGTACTTCAAGGTGGGCATGTCGATCTCGGGCGTGGGCGGCCTGTTCGCCATCGCCGGGTCGCTCTGGCTGCTGGTCAACGTCCTCTCGCCGGCGGTCACCCGGCGTGAACCGCGGCCGTCCGGACGCCGCGCCGACCCGCACGCCAGCCCCCCACGGCGGCCGTCATGAGTGCCCCGTGCCGGATCGCGGCGGAGGCCGCATGCGCCTGAGGAAGTGGCTGGCCGCGACGCTGCGCGCGGCGTGGCAGCGGACGGCGACGGTCAACCTGATCGTCACCCGCCGCTGCGACCTCGCCTGCAGTTACTGCCGCGTCTACGGCAAGGGCTATAGCGAGATCTCCCCGCAGCAGTGGCTCGCCATCGCGCGGACGCTGGCGCGGCGATATGCGGTGTTCACGGTGACCGGCGGCGAACCGCTGCTCTACCGGGGGCTGCCGGAACTGGTCGCGGGGCTGAGCCGGCTCGGCATCGTCGGGCTCTGCTCCAATGTGCGCACGCTGACCGAGGCGCACCTGCGCGCCTTGCCGGGGCTCGATTACCTGAATTTCTCCATCGACCAAGCCGGCGACTCGACGGCCTCGCCGAAGGACGCCTTCGGCAAGTTCGCCCTGCTGCGGGAGTACTCCAGGCGCAACTCGTTTCGCCTGTTCGGCACGGCGGTCATCACCGCGCGCAATGTCGACACCCTGCCGGACGTGGTGCGCCTGATGGCCGCCGAACAGATCCCCCTCAATCTCCAGCTGGTGCAGCGCCCGGGCCCGGAGGATGCGTTCGACAGCGCGGCCAAGCTGGCCCGTCTCGGGGCGCTGCAGGAGGAGCTGCTGGCGATGAAGCGCGGCGGCTACCCGATCGCCGAGCCGGACGCCTACATCCGCGGCTTCGTCGCCCACGTCGAGGGGCGGGCCGCCGTCCCCTGCCATGCCGGCGAGACCTACCTGGCGATCGACAGCGACGGCCGGCCGATGCCGTGCCAGGACGTCGCCGCCGTCGGCGCCTCGCTGGTCGAGGGCGACATTCCGGTCAAGCTGGCCCGGCTGCCGGCGGCGGTGCCGGAGGGGTGCCGCTGCTGGTGGAACTGCTACCACTGGTACGGGGTCTGGAAGAGCAACCCGCTGGCCTACCTCGCCGGCTACGCGCGCGACCGCCTGCGCGTCCGGCGCCGGCTGCCGGCCACCCGCCGCGAGTCGGCCCCGGGATGAGCCGGTCCGGCCTGCCGCACTCCCTGCCGGGGACCGCCTGGAAGGTCGCCCGGGCCCGCTTCGGCGGCGCCCGCGTGCCGCTGGTGGTCAGCCTGTCGCTGACCCACCGGTGCAATCTCCGCTGCGCCTACTGCGCGGTCTGGGAGCGGCCGCCGGCCGAAATGGACACGGCGACCCTGCTCGACCTGATCGACCAGCTGGCGGCGGCCGGCACCGAGCGCCTGAGCCTCGGCGGTGGCGAGCCCATGCTGCGCCGGGATGTCGGCACCCTCATCCGCCACGCCCGGCAGCACGGCCTGACGGTCAACCTGCTGAGCAACGGCCACCGGGTGCCGCAGCGCGTGGCCGAGCTGACGCCGCTGGACTTCCTGGTCATCAGCCTCGACGGCCCGCGGGCGCTCCACGACGCTGCGCGTGGTGTCGGTGCCCATGCGCGCGCGGTCGCGGCCATCCGCGCCGCCCGCGCCGCGGGCATCGAGGTCTGGACCACCACGGTCCTGACCCGGCACAACCTGGCGGCGATCCCCGCCGTGCTCGACTTCGGCCGCGAGGAGGGGTGCCGGGTGACCTTCCTGCCGGTGATGGAGCAGAGCCTGAAGGCGCGCAACAGCGCGGCTCTGGCCCCGGACCGGGAGCCGTTTCGCGCCGCCATGGCCGGGCTGATGCGCGAGAAGTCGCGCCCGGGGACGCCGCTGGCCGGTCCGCGTGCGCTCTACCGCTTCTACCGCGACCACTGGGGCGCGGAGCGGCCGGCCCCGACCCGGGGCGCCTGGCATGCCGGCGTGCTCGCCTGCCAGGCGGGCCGCCTGTTCTGCGCCATCGCCCCGGACGGTCGGCTCTACCCGTGCAACCACCTGCAGGGCGCGGGGCCGGGTGAGGACGCCACGGCCGGATTCGAGCAGGCCCTGCGCCGCAGCCGGCTGCCGGACTGCGACGGCTGTTGGTGCGACAGCTTCATCGAGGCCAACCTGCTGTTCCGCTTCCATCCGGGGGTGATCGTCAATCTCCTCAGGCTCAGTCAACGATCACCGGCGCACGCCGGCGAGGCGATCGCGGCGTGGCGCCAATGAACCAGGGGCGGTCGACTGCGGCGCCGCGCGTCCGTCGGCATTGATCTGCCGGCGCGCTCAGCGGACGTGGTGCGCCCGGTAGCGCCGCCGCAGCCGCCACTCGGCCAAGCGGAAATAGTACTTTTCGAAGAACAGCCAGCTGCAGCGGTGGCGGAAGCGCCAGCGCGCCAGCGGCCGGTAGAGGCGGCCGAGCCAGCGGATGACGCGACCGTAGGGTGAGTCGTTGGCGTGATACGCCGGCTTGGCGTCGATAAAGAACGAGGTGTACATAAGCATCTCGAACAGCGCCCGCCGGCGCCCGAGCCAGGGCAGCCGCCCGGCGATGTGGAACGGGTCGAACTCGCTCCACGCCGCCAGCGTGGTCGGCGTCTCGAAGCCATGCCGCTCGGCGTCCCCGAGGTATTCCGTCCCCGGCAGCGGGGTCGAGATGTAGAGCGGCTGCACCATGATGCGCTGCGTGCCGGCGGTGAGCTTCAGGCAGAGGTCGATGGTCTCGCCGACGCTGGCGTCGTCGTCCCAGATGTAGCCGGTCATGAAGTTGTAACGGACGCGGATGTCGAACCGGGCGATGCGCCGGTTGAACTCGAGCAGCTGCGGGATGCGCACGTTCTTGCGCAGCCGCTTGAGGATGCGCGGGCTGCCCGATTCGACGCCGACCGACAGCCAGCTCAGCCCCGACCGCTCGAGCAGCCGCCACTCCGCGTCCCGCAGGCGCTGGATGTCGCTGAGATTGGCCTCGGCGCACCACTCGATGCCGAGGCCGGCATCGACCAGCGCTTGGGCGAAGTCGAGCGCGCGCCGGCGATCGATGAAAAAGCTGTCGTCGACGACGAAAAAGCCGCGCACGCCGTGGTGCCGGTTCAGGTGGGTGATCTGGTCGAGGATCGCCGCGACCGTAAACGGGCGCCAGGTGTGGCGATGGAAGCCCGAGTTGAAACAGAACGTGCAGTGGTGCACGCAGCCGCGGCCGCCCTCGACCAGGAACGCCTCGCCGTGGTTCTGCGCCGACCGGCCGAGGTAGCGCGGCAGGTCGAGCAGGTGGTAGGGCAGCCTCGGCGCCGCGCGCACGTCGAAGGCCTCCCGTCGCGGGGTGACCACCGGCGTCCCGCCGGCATCGCGGTAGGCGATCCCGGACAGCGCCGCCGGGTCGCGCCGCTCGGCCAGCGCTTCGACCAGGTCGCGAAAGGCGAGTTCGCCGTCGCCGACCACGACGTAGTCGACGGCCGGCTCAGCCAGCGTCTGCTCGGGCAGCAGGGTCGGGTGGATGCCGCCGAACACGATCGGGATCGACGGTGCCCGGCGCCGGAGTTCGCGCGCGGTCGCCACGGCGAACCGGATCTGGGTGCCGGTCAGGACGGTGAAACCGGCGCAGACCACGGCGGCCGGGTCGGCGAGCACGGCGTCGAGGCGCGCCCGCCAGTCGGCAAAGCGCTGGTCGATGATCACCACCCGGTAACGCGGGTGCAGGTAGCGGGCGACCGCCAGCAGGCCGAGCGGGATGTTGCGGGTGATGGTGTCGAACATGCCCACCGGGGGCTGCAGCAACACGATGGTCGCCGGCGCCGCCGCCGCGCGCCCGGGGTGCTCGCCGGTCAGCGCGGCGGCGCGCGCGTGGTCAGGCCCGAGCGGTCGTCCGGCCGGCGGAGCGGCGGCATCCCGGCTGCGCCGCTGCCACGCGACCGCCGCGTCGGCGGCCAGGCCGGGCGCCGTCATCGGCGCCTTCACCGCCCGACTTCCTGCGGCAGCGCCAGGGCCAGCCGGTAGCGCCGGAGGATCTGCGCCAGCAGCAGCGCCACCAGCAGCGCGCCGAGCTGGAGGCCGACGCTCTCGGCGACCGCCTTGACCGCGAGGAAGGCGCCGAGGGTGGCGAGCAGCGCCGCGCGCTCGGCCGCGCCGGCGCCGTCCGCCGGCAGCTGCCGCCAGGTCCAGGCCACGGCCGGGACCAGCAGGCAGAGGTCGTACAGGAACACCATCGGCAGCGCCAGCGGGGTGGCGCAGCAGACAATGGCGGCCTGCAGGCCCAGGGTGTCGGGTCGCGCCCGGCCGCGCCACCAGCAGGCGGCGACCAGCACCACCATCAGCCCGGCGGCGGCGTACTGGACCAGCCAGGCTGTCGCCACCGGCACCCCGGCCAGCGCCAGGGTTGCCAGCACGCTGGTCATCGGCATGAAGTTGTAGGCGTTGGCCGCGAACCCGTCGAGCAGGTAGCCGAGGCTGCCGAGGAAGGCGAGCCAGGCCGCGGTGCCGTAGACGAGCGCGCTGACGGCCACTCCTCCGGCCACGGTCAGCGCGGCGCTGGCGAAGCTGCGCCAGTAGCCGCCGGCGAGCAGGGCGACCGGGATCAGCACGCCGAGGTGGGGCTTGAAGCTGGCCAGGCCGATCAGCACCCCGGCCAGCAGCGGCTGGCCGCGCAGGTGGCAGAGGCCGAGCGCGAGCAGTCCGGCGGTGAGAAAGCCGGTCTGGCCATACATCAGGTTGAAGAACGCCGGCGGTGCGGCCAGCGCCAGCGGCAGGGCGAGGCGCGCCGGCAGGATGGTGGTCAGCGGCGCCAGGTAGAGCAGCGCGGTCAGCAGGGTCCACAGCAGCAGCGCGGTCAGGTAGGGAAACTGGGCCAGGGGCGCGAGGTAGAGGTTGAAGGTGGGCGGGTACATCCAGCGCGTGTTGCCGACGATGTGCGTCTGTTCCGGCGCCAGGCGGTCGGCGTAGGCGGCCTGGGCGGCGCGCAGGTGGTAGGCGCCGATCCGGTCGCGGTCGAACAGCCGTTCCGCGGGTTCGTCCTGCAGCAGCAGCGAGGCGGCGTAGTTGGGGGTGAAATCGGTGAACAGCGGGATGCCGCCGCGCGCGGCGTCGCGGTAGCCGGCGTAATACGCCCAGGCGGCGTAGCCGAGGTAACCGCAGGCGACCAGCCAGGCCGACAGCAGCACGGCGGTCGCCGGCCGACCCGTGTCCGGGTCGCTGCCACTGACCGCGCTGCCGGGACGGGAGCTCACTTCGGTGCGGCGCGGCCGGTCCGCGTCAGCAGCGGCCCGAGCATGACCTTGGCCGCGGCGGCGACCTGGCCGCCGGCCGCCGCCAGCCGTGCCGGGTCGAGGTAGCTGCGCCAGGTGTGCGCCAGGTGCCGCCCGACAAAACCGGGCCGCAGGTAGAAGCGGCGGTAGAAGGCGGCCTGGGCGGCGTCCAGCGGGTCGGGGGCGTGGCCGGGCAGTGGGTAGTGGTAGCCGGGCCCTGCGTCGTCGCCGGCGGCGAGGCCGACGTCGGGGTAGGCGGTGAAGCGCTGCAGCTGCAGGTAGTCCGGGCGCAGCCGGCGGGCGAGGTCGAGCGACAGCGCGCGCTCGGCCGCGCTCTCGCCCGGCAGGCCGACCAGGAACAGCGCCACCGAGCCGATGCCCGCCCGCTCGAGCAGATCGAACACCTCGACCACGCGGGCGCGCCAGGCGTGGCCGTCGCGCGCCTTGCCGATCAGCTCGGCCAGCCGCGGCGCCCCGGTCTCGACCCCGACCTTGAACAGCGCCGCGCCAGCTGCTGCGGCGGCGGTCACCGTCTCGGCGTCGAGGTCGTCGGGGCGCACGCTGGCCAGCCAGCGCACCCGCGGCCGCAGCTGCTCCAGTTCACCGCACAGCGCCAGGAAGTGGCGGCGGTCGGCCAGCAGCGAGTCGTCCTCGAAGCAGATGGCGTCGGCGCCGGCGGCGGCGAGCCGTGCCACCTCGGCGGCGACGGCGGCCGGGTCGCGCCGGCGGTAGTGGAAGCCGACCGACTTGCGCACTACCTCGGTGCAGTGGCGGCAGCGGCTCGGGCAGCCCCACGAACTCTGCACATGGCCCCAGTACCTGGCCGGACGGCCGCGCAGCGGAAACGGGAAGCGGTAGACGGCCAGCTGCCGGCGCGACTGCGCGGGCGCCGGCAGGGCGTCCGGGTCGCGCACCAGGTGGGGGCCGTGCGCGGCCAGGCGTCGCGCCTCGTCGGCGGCGAGGGCGGTCGGGTCGGCGCCGGCGAGCAGGTCCCCGAGCAGGTCGACCGCGGCCTGTTCCGGCTCGCCGGCGACGGTCAGGTCGAAGGCGTCGGCCCAGCCGGCGACCGGTCGCATCCGCGCCTGGGTGACCAGCTGGCCGGCGGCGACGGTGACGATGCCGCGTACGCGCAGCGCCCGGCCCAGGCGCAGGGTCTCGTCCGCGGCCCAGCCGTTGGCGCGCAGCAGCACGGCGCGCGGATGCAGGGCGACCACCCGGGCGAGCAGTTGCGCGATCGGCGACGGGTCGCGCCAGTGGTCGACCAGCGGGGCGTCGATGGCGCGGGTGGCCAAACCGGCCTGGACGTAGAGCAGGTCGAGCGGGGCGTGGCGGTGGCGCGGGTGGCGGGTGTGGCGCGCCGGCTCGCGGTCGACCCGGACCAGCACGACCGAGGGGTCAGCGACCACGCTCCACCTCCCCGGCGGCGCGCGCCAGCCGCTCGAGCAGCCGCGGCACCTGGTGATGGTCCAGGCCGGCATGGACCGGCAGCAGCACCGCCTCGGCGGCGACGGCGGCGGCGTGCGGGCAGTCGGTGACCTCGAGCAGGGCGGCGGTGTCGTCCATCACCTCGCTGCCGATGCCGAGGTCGAGACCGTGGCGCAGCGCCGCCTGGCGCAGCGCCGCCGGGTCGCCGCGGTAGCGGGCCACCAGCTGGTAGAAGGCCGGCGTGCCGTGGCGGTCGCGGCGCTGGGCGGTGAACCCGGGTGGCAGCCCGGCGGCGACTTGTGCCGCCAGCGCCTCCAGCCGGGCGTTGCGCTCCTCCAGCCCCGGCAGCCGGGCCAGGCCGAGGTCGGCCTGCAGGCGCGAGTAGGCCGCCGGCTGGCGGGCGCGGGCGTGGGCGCCGCGGTAGTGGCGCTCGAAGGCGCCGGCCAGGCGCGGCGCAAAGAGCAGCCGGGCGAGCGGGCCGTAGAGCGGACTGCGCACCCCCAGCTCCTCGGCGCAGGTGGTGGCGACCCGGCGCAGGGCGCGGCCCTCGCGCCGCGGCAGGCTGGCGCGCCGCTCGCGCGCTGCCTGGGCGAGGGCGTCGTCGTCGGTGACCAGCAGGCCGCCGCCGAAGGTGCCCAGCGGCTTGCCCGGCTCGAGGCTGAAACAGCCGACCCGGCCGCCGGTCCCGGCCGGACGGCCGTCGCCCAGCCGGGCGCCGAGGGCGTGGGCCGCGTCCTCGATCAGAGGCAGCCGGTGGCGCTCGGCCACCGCGCGCAGCCCCGCCAGGTCGCACGGGGCGCCGAACAGGTGGACCACCAGGAGGGCGCGAGTGCGCGCGCCGATCCGTGCCGCCACCGTCTCCGGGGTGACGTTGAAGGTCGCCGGGTCGACGTCGGCCGGCACCAGCTCCAGGCCACGGTCGTGCAGCAGCGGCAGCAACTCGCCAAGGGTGTAGGCCGGAATGATCAGCTGGTCGCCGGGGGCCAGGCCGAGGGCGTCGAGCGCCAGCAGCAGGGCGTCGCGGCCGCTGGCGACGGCGAGGACGTGGCGGCAGCCGAGGCGCTGCCGCAGCGCCGCCTCGAACTCGGCTACCCGGTCGGTCGTGCGCAGGCGCCCGGTCAGGCTGCGGGTGACGGCGGTCAGGGTGCCCCCGAGGGGATGGCAGCGGCGCGGCAGCATGGTCAGAGCCTGTGAAAGAATCGCCCGCCGTCGCGAGACTCCGCCTGGGCGTTCCTGGCAAGGCGCGGGAATGCACAAAAGGGCGCGCGTAGCACCGCTACGTAAGCGCTTTTGGGGGTCCCCGCAATGCCGCCAGGGGCGGTCAGGGGGCGGCGCAGCAGGTGTGGTGATTGTTTCACAGGCTCTCAGGCGCTGCGCGAGACCAGCCGCGGCGTCCGCCGGCCGCCGTCGAGCAGGCGGGTGACCGTCGCCAGCACCGTGTCGACGTCGAGGGCGCGCATGCAGGCGTTGTCGCGGCAGGCGGTGACGCGGTGGTTGTAGGCGCTGACGCAGGGCGAGCAGGCGAGGCCGGCGCTCAGCGCCACGGCGTCGCCCAGCGGCCGGTAGAGCAGCGGCGTCTCGGGGCCGAACAGCACCACGCTCGGCAGGGCGGCGGTGGCGGCGAAATGGGCCGGGCCGGAGTCGTTGGCCAGCAGCAGCACGCCGGCCTCGAACAGGGCCGGCAGGTCGGCCAGCGCCACCGCCCCGGCGAGGTCGACGCAGCGGGGTGTGCCCAGGGCGGCCGCGATGCCGGCGCACAGCGGCCGGTCTTCCGCGCCGCCGATCAGGCCGACGACGACCGGGTCGCGCGCCGCCAGCAGCCGCTCGATCAGGGCGACGAAGTGGGGTGCCGGCCAGCGCCGCTGGGGCAGGTGCGCGCCGCAGCTCGGGCTGACCAGCACCAGCGCCTGCCGGCGGGCCGCGCGGTCGGGCCAGCGGTCGGCCAGCAGCGCCTGCACCCGCGTCCGGCTGGCGGGCCGGACGGCGGCTGGCGGCAGGGTGAGGTCGAGGTCGTCGATCGCGACCGCCAGCCGGGGCCCGGCCAGCGCCGGCCGGTCGAGGGCGGCGACCAGGGCGAGGAAGTTGCGCGCCATGTGGCGCTGCGGCTGGTAGCCGACGCGGTGGGTCAGCAGGTCGCCGCGGTAGAGCCCCTCGGCGGCGAAGCGGTGGAAGCCGACGCGGTTGCGCGCGCCGCTGAGCAGGCCGAGCAGCGCGGTGCAGCGGGCGAACAGCTCCAGGTCGACGCAGGTGTCGATCCGTTCCCGGCGGCACCAGCGGGCGAAGCGCAGCAGGTCGCGCAGCAGCCGGCCGAGGCTGGCGGTCGACAGGGTGAAGGTGCGCTCGGGCGGCACCGTCCCGGTCAGGTCGAGGCTGGCCCGGTTGTGTTCGAAGATGACGAAGTAGGGCGTGGCGCCGAGGCGGTCGCGGGCGTGACGCATGGCCGGGTCGGCGAGGATGGCGCTGCCCATTTCCGACAGCTCGATGAACAGCAGCCGTTGCGGCGGCACGGCCCGGTCGCGGGCACGCCACTCGAACAGGCGCCGCAGCCCGGTGGCCAGGAAGCAGAGCGGGATGCCGAGCCAGCGGTCGAGCCGGCGCATGGTCCGGGTGGCGATCATGGCCGGCTCCCGGCGGCCGCGGCCAGGATCAGGTCGACGGCCGCGGCCAGGGAGGCGACCCGGGGCGCCGGGTCGGCGCCGGCGCCGTCGGGGCCAGCGCCGTCGGGGCCAACGACCAGGATTGGCGCCACCCCGGCGGCGCGCGCCGCGGCGAGGTCGCGCGCGCGGTCGCCGACCAGGTGGCAGCGGCCGAGGTCGAGGCCGTGGTCGGCCGCGGCGCGCAGCAGCAGGCCCGGCGCCGGCTTGCGGCAGGCGCAGCGCCCGGTGCCGTGGTCCGGGTGGTGCGGGCAGAGGTAATAGCCGTCGATGCGCGCCCCGGCCGCGGCCAGGTCGCGGTCGACGGCGGCGTGCAGCCGGTCGACCGCCGCCCGGTCGAACAGGCCGCGGGCGATGCCGGACTGGTTGCTGGCGACGATCACCGCGAAGCCGGCACGGTTGAGCCGGGCGACGGCCGCGCGCGCCCCCGGCAGCCACTCCCAGTCGGCCTGGCGGTGGACGTAGCCGGTGTCGCGGTTCAAGACCCCGTCGCGGTCGAGGAAGACCGCGCAGCGTCCCGGCGTGTGGCCCCGCGGGTTCATGCGTTTGGGGTGGCGGCGCCGTCGCCGAGGGCCTGCTCGATCGCCTCGCACAGGGCGTGCGCGAGGACCCGGTGGACCTCCTGGATGGTCTTCGGCCCGACCGCGCCGACGGCGACGACCACCTCCGCATGGCGCCCGGCCGGGGTGGCGGACGGGCCGGTGAAGAGGATGCCGCAGGCGCCGCGGGCGTGGCCGGCGCGCAGCGCCGCGACCACGTTGGGTGATCGGCCCGAGGTCGAGAAGGCGAGCAGGGCGTCGCGCGGGGTGACCTTGGCCTCGATCTGGCGGGCGAACAACTGTTCGTAGCCGAAGTCATTGGCCAGCGCGCTCAGGGTCACCGGGTCGGCCACCAGCGCCTCGGCCGGCAGCGCGGCGCGGGCCGACTCGATGCGCCCGACCAGCTCCGCGGCGACATGCAGGGCGTCGGCCGCCGAGCCGCCGTTGCCCAGGGTGTAGAGGCGGCCGCCGCCGCGCAGGGCGGCGACGGCGAGGTCGCAGGCCGCGGCGAAGGCGGCCGCCAGCGCGGCGTCGTCCCGCACCGCCTGGAGGGCGGCGATCGCCCGCCGCAGCCCGTCGTCGGCAATGCGCTGATGGCCGTTCATGCGACGGCCGCGACGCCGGTCGGGGCGTCGCGCCAGGCCAGGTAGCGCCGCAGCCCCTGTTCCAGCGACAGCAGCGGCCGGTCGAAGCCGGCGGCGCGCAGCGGCGCCAGGTCGGCCAGGGTCGCGATCTGGTAGCGCCCGCGCAGGGCGTCGGGGAACGGCAGGTAGTCGACGTGGCCGCCGCCGCGGGCGTCGAGCAGCCGCCGCGCCAGCTCATTGAAGCTGCGGCTGCGGCCGCTGCCGGCGTCGAACAGGCCCGAGACGCCGGGGCGCTCCAGCAGCCAGAGCAGCACGGCGCAGAGGTCGTCGACGTGGATGAAGTCGCGCCGCTGCTCGCCCGCGGCGCACCCCTCGCCGGCGCCGAAAAGCCGCACCCGACCGTCGCTGTCGAGCTGGTCGGCGAGCTGGTGGACCATGCTGGCCATGCGCCCCTTGGCCGCCTCGAACGGCCCGTAGACGTTGAACGGCCGCACCCCGGCGAGCTGCGCCGGCGGGTCGGCGAGGCGGCGGCGGGCGTGGCGGTCGAGCAGCCACTTGGAAAAGCCGTAGACGTTCAGCGGCGCCTCCCGGGCGGCGGCGGGCAGGTCGGCCGGGGCGTTGCCGTAGACCGCCGCCGACGAGGCGTAGAGGAAGCGGATGCCGCGCGCCAGCGCCGCGTCCATCAGCGCCGCGGCGTAGCGGTAGTTGCCGTCGAGCACACCGGCGTCATCCGGGTCGGTGGTGTCGGTGCGGGCGCCGAGGTGGACGATCGCCTCGAGGTGGTCGAAGTGGCCGGCGCCGAGCCGGGCGAGGAACGCCCCGGCGGCGATACAGTCGGCCCGCTGGGCGGTCGCCGCGGCGGCCGCGTCCAGCCGTTCGGGCAGCTCGACCGCCAGCAGGTCGCCGCCCCGGGCGGCCAGCAGCGGGGCGAGGTTGCGGCCGATGAAGCCGCCGGCGCCGGTCAGCGCGAGCATGGCGGCGTCTCCGCGGCGCGCCGGGCACGCAGCAGCGCCGTGGTCGACCAGCCCGGCAGCGTGTCGACGATGACCACGCGGCCGCCGCGGGCGGTGACCAGCGCCGCGCCGACGATCGCGTCGGCGCGGTAGTCGCCGCCCTTGACCAGCACGTTGGGGCGCAGCGCGCCGATCAGCCGCAGCGGGGTCGGCTCGTCGAACGGGACCACCCAGTCGACGCACTCCAGCCCGGCCAGGGCCGCCATGCGCTCGGCCAGCGGCTGGTCGGGCCGGTCCGCCCCCTTCAGCCGGCGCACGCCGGCGTCGCCGTTGACCGCGACGATCAGCCGGTCGCCCTCCCGGCGCGCCGCCTGCAGGCAGTGGCGGTGGCCGGCATGGAGGCGGTCGAAACAGCCGTTGGTCAGGACCAGCGTCTGTCCGCGCGCCCGCGCCCGGTCGACCTCAGCCAGCAGCTGCGCCGCGCTCACGATCCCCATGCGGGGGTCCTGAGGTCGGTGGCCAGGGCGCAGGCGACCTCGTCGATCGGGGCCACCGCGGTGCCCGTCCGGGCCACCACCGTGGCCGCCGCATGGGCGGCGAACAGCACCGCGTCGGCGAGCCCGGCGCCGCTCGCCAGGGCGACGGCGACGGCGGCGACGACGGTGTCGCCGGCCCCGGTCGGATCGACGCCGCGGCCGAGGGCCGGCAGCCGCAGCGGCGGTCGGCGCGGGCGCAGCAGCAGCATGCCGTCGGCGCCGAGGGTGACCAGGACGGCGCGGCTGCCGAGGCGGGCGAGCAGCGCACTGGCATGGTCGGCCAGCGCGGGGGCGGCGACCCGCCGGCCGAGCAGGGCGCACGCCTCGTCCAGGTTGGGCGTCGCCAGGTCGGCGCCGCGGCAGTCGGCCGCCAGGTTCTTGGAGTCGACCAGCACCGGGGTGCCGGCGGCGCGGCAGAGCGCGATCCAGCCGGCGACGTCGGCCAGCGCCCCCTTGGCATAGTCGGAAAGGATCACGATGTCGGCGTCCAGAAGGGCGTCGGCATGGTGGCGACGCAGCTCGCCCGCCGCGGCCGGGGGCAGGCGCCGCTCGCGGTCGTGGCGGGCGCCGACGCGGCCGGCGACGACCCGGCGCGTCTTGGTGGTGGTCGGGTGGTCGGCGACCTCCAGCAGCCGCGCCGTGACCCCGGCGGCGGCCAGCGCCGCGGCCAGTTGCGCGCCGGCGGCATCGCTACCGACGGCGGCGACCAGGGTCGCCCGGCCGCCGAGCGCGGCCGCGTTGGCGGCGACGTTGGCGGCGCCGCCCGGCAGGTTCTCGGTGGCATCGCCGGGCGCCGGCATGGGTCGCCGGTCGGGCGCGGCCTGGTGGTGGTAGCGGTCGAGCATGGCATCGCCGACCACCACCACCCGGGGTGCTGCGCGGCGCCGGCGCAAGGCCTCGACCCGCTGCTGGAGAGCGTCGGGCGCCATGGCTAGCCGGGTTTCAGCGTCGGGTTGAGCGCGCGCGGCAGCGGGAAGAGCACCTCCTCGACGCGGCCGTCGAGCTCGCGTGCCGGTTGGCCGCCCAACGCGCGCAGGCGCTCGATCACCCCCTGGACCAGGACCTCGGGCGCCGAAGCGCCGGCGGTGACGCCGACCCGTTCGACCCCCTCGAGCCAGCCCGGGTCGAGGTCGCCGGGGTCGTCGAGCAGGTGGGCGGCGACGCCGCGCGCCGCGGCGATCTCGCGCAGCCGGTTGGAGTTGGAGCTGTTGGGCGAGCCGACCACCAGGACCAGGTCGCAGCGCTCGGTGAGTTGCTTGACCGCATCCTGGCGGTTCTGGGTGGCGTAGCAGATGTCGGCCCGTTTCGGCCCCTGGATGGCAGGGAAACGGGTCTGCAGGGCGTCGACGATGACCCGGGTGTCGTCCATCGACAGCGTGGTCTGGGTGACGAAGGCGACGGCCGCCGGGTCGCGCACCGCCAGCGCGGCGACGTCGGCGGTGTTCTCGACCACGTGGATCGCTCCCTCGGGGCCATCGTACTGGCCGAGGGTGCCGACCACCTCGGGGTGGCCACGGTGGCCGATCAGGATGACGTCGAGGCCGTCGCGGGCATAGCGCGCCACCTCGAGGTGGACCTTGGTCACCAGCGGGCAGGTGGCGTCGAACACCTGCAGGCCGCGGCGTCGGCCCTCGTCGTGGACGCTGCGGGCGACGCCATGGGCGCTGTAGATCACCGTGGCGCCGTCCGGGACCTCGTCGAGTTCGTCGACGAAGACCGCGCCGCGCGCGCGCAGGTCGTCGACCACGAAGCGGTTGTGGACGATTTCGTGGCGCACGTAGATCGGCGCGCCGAACAGCTCCAGCGCGCGCTCGACGATCTCGATGGCGCGGTCGACACCGGCGCAGAAACCGCGCGGGTTGGCGAGCAGGATCTCCACCGGTCTCAGGCCTCGGCTCCCGGCGGGGTCACGCCGGTCTCGCCGGAGAGCCGGCCGTGGGCGGCGACGGCGACGATCTCGACCTCGAAGCGCACCCCCTGGCCGGCCAGCGGGTGGTTGAAATCGACCGTGACCAGGTCGCCGGCGACGCTGACCACGCCGCCCGGGATCTCCTGGCCGTCGGGCAGGGCGAAGGCGATGACGTGGCCCGGTTCCGGGCTGACGTGGGCCGGGAAGCGGTCGCGCGGCAGGTCGCGCACGTTGGCCGGGTCGCGGGCACCGAACGCCTCCTCCGGGGCCAGGTCCCAGGCCTGGTGGTCGCCGGCGCAGAGGCCATGCAGGCGCCGCTCCAGCCGTTCGAGCAGGGTGCCGTCGCCGATGCGCAGGCAGAGCGGTTCGTCGCCGTGGGTGTCCTCGGCCACGGTGCCGTCGTCGAGGGTCAGCCGGCAGTGCAGGATCACCTCGCTGCCGGGACCGATCGCCATCCTCGGGGCCTTCATCGGATCGCTCCAGTGTTTCTCGATCAGACCGGTGCCGGCGGCGCCGGTTCGCGTGCCGGCGTAGGCCGGACCTCTCAGTGGTTGTTGCCGGACCGGGCCGTCAGGGTCAGCGGCCGCCGTTCGCCACACGCCTGGCCGGTTTCGCCACCGTCGCCGGTGCGGGAGTGGATCTTGCTAAGGCGTGCCACGTGATCGCTTCCTGGGGTGTATGAGCGGGCCGAGGGGTGACGATAGCAGAGCCCCCGTTCGCCGGCCACCGGGTCGCCTTGGTCAGGTCGGACATCACTGCTGTCCCATTTACAAACAGATAGTGATGCGCTGACCCCCCGTCACAATATTCATCAAGCCGCCGCAGCGACCACCGTTCAGAATCCACAGCCCTTTGCCAGCACACACGCATGTCGCATGCTGCGATCACGGCCTCATCAGCTGCGACTGGATACATCGCTCAGTGTCGGGTGATTACGGTATTGTCGATAACGGGTGGCCAGAGTTGCGCTCTGTGCGAGCCATTCGTCACATGCTTTGAGCGGCAACAGGTCGCTGTTCGGGCGGCCGTGAGGTGGGTCCAAGCGGGTCATGGCAGGACGGGAATACAGAACGAGTTGGGGGTGGTTTCATCGTGTATACAGGGGAGGAGAAGTTTTGCTAAGCTGTTGTTGTAGAAGCAATTATGTCGCGACTAACCCCTTTGATTATCAACTTGGTTAGAGTTACTTGTGCGCGATGAGTACTATGTCCTATCCCCATAGCTCTAGCTGCTGGAGCTGCCGAGCGTGCTGCACGGTAAGCAGTACGGTGCGGCGCTGGGTTACGACGTAAAGGGTCTCGCTGCACGCCCCCTCCAGCGAGTAACCCTCTTTAACTGGTGCTCCGACAACATCGCTCACGACCATGGGCGCTATGGCATCCGAACAACTGCGCTAGCGGCGTCACGTGACGCGGGGCAGCAGGGAAGATCGTTCTGCCTCAGTATCGGTTGCGAGTGTGGCGCCTGTATGGACCGGCGAGCTACGTCGTCGCCGACGATATCGCGCGGCTGTCGACCAAGGTTTCCGACGTCCACCGCAGGCGGAAAAACTGACCGAGTACGAAAGCGGATAAGAACCAGCATGGACTACGCTGTCATCGGTACCGGGCCTGCGGCCTACGCAGCTATCGAGGCACTGCTTGCGAACGCAACCTCCGGCGACACCGTGCTGCTGGTCGGTATGCGACCCGACCCGCCGCGGATCGCCCTGGAGGGACGTGACCCGCGCAGCTGGACGCCCGACGAGGCCGATGCCCTGCACCGTGCACTCAAGGCTCGCGGTGGCCGCGGCTTCCCGCCGCCGCGCAGCCGCTTTGGCGACCTGCCTGAACACTGGCCGGGGTCGCATAGTGTGAGGCTGTTCCGTAGCGATCGCTTTGGTGGCCTCGGCAACTTCTGGAGTCGATTGATCGCGCCGTTTGCGCCCGGGGATTTCCGCGGCTGGCCGTTTGGTTACGACGAACTCGAACCCTACTACCGCAAGGTCGCCGAGTGCATGGGCATCAGCGGCGTAGCCGGGGAATTTCAGGAGCGTTACCCGGATTCGTTCGTGAACCGTCCGCCGGTTGCGGCCCCACCGCTGCTCGAGACACTGGTCAACCGTCTCGGCACTGACCGCGATCCCGACTACCGCATCCATGTGGGGCACGGCCAGATCGCCGTAGAGACGCGGGACGGTCGAGACGATGCTTGCGTCTATTGCGGCGGTTGCTTCTATGGCTGTTTCAGGGGCGCACTGTTCGACTCGGGAGCGCGCCTGGAGGCATTGATAGCGCGTGGGCGGATTCGCTTCCTCGACGCCCGCGTCGAACGCGTTGTGCCCGGTCCCCGCGTCGGCATCGTGCTGCGCGACGGGACGCGGGTCGACGTCGACCGGGTATTCCTCGGCGCTGGCGCGATTGGCACATCGGAGATCGTGTTGCGCAGCTTCGGCCGTCGCGGAGTCCCGGTCTACGTCGACGACAACGAGATGTACAACTTCCCGATTCTCTACTTGGGCCCACGCCTGGAGTCCGGTCCGTCTTTCCCCATCTCGACCAAGGTTGCAGTATTGGTGCCCGCCTGGGACCGCGGTCCGGCCGGCGAGATCAAATTCGCCCCACTGCCGACGATCCTGTTCGACTATTACCTGCCGGCCCGCATGGCTCGGCGCCTACGTCCGGTAACAGATCGGCTGCGCCAGCGGATGGTGGTGGCACAGCTCTACGTCGACGGCGCCACGGCCGCCCGGCACGCACTCTACCTCGACCGTGACAATGTGCTGAGGATCGAGAATGTCCGTCGGCACCATTCCGACTTCCGCGCACGCAGGATGATCCGTGCGTTGCGCCGCAACCTCGCCGGCACACCGTTTCTGGTGCCGCCGTTCCCGCTGACGAAGGTCTCCTCAAGCGCCCACTACGTCGGCGGTTTTTCCTTCGGCAGCCAGGCGAATCCCATTGACGCGCTTGGCCAGGTTCTCGATGGCGTGCACATCATCGACTCGGCCGCGTTCCCCAATACACCCAGCCAGACTCTGACGTTCACCATCATGGCCTATGCGTGGCGCACGGCGGAGCGAGTGCATGCCGGTGCATCCGAATGACATTCAACGTCCGAAGAACTCGCGTACCGCACGCGCCGTCCGTTCCACCTCCGTCATCCCATAGGCCGGGTACGTCGGAAGCAGTACTGTCTCCTGTGCAGTGCGGCGCGCGATTGGGCAGTCACGCCGGAATTCGGTAAAACACGGCAGGTCAGCGCAATTTTTCAGGTGCTGTACCGCACAGTCCCGATTTTGGCGCATCAGATGGCGGACCAGAGCGTGGCGGTCGGGCACGAGGATCGGAAAGTGGAGGTAGACGTGAGACCGGTCTCGCGGGTACGGCGGCATGACAATCTCGTGGATGTTAGCGAAGGCGTCGTGGTAGTGGCGTGCGTTGGACCGGCGCAGTGTCGACGCCGCGTCGACGCCGGGTAGCTGCTTGAGGATCAGGCGTGCCTGGAAAGGCAGCATTGTCCTGCGGTAGGCGGCGGGGAAGCCGTCAACCCGCCGCGGGTTGTCCTCAACGGTTACCCGACGATTGAGCATATCAATGTCATGGAAGTAACCGAAGCGGAACATCCAGAAGAAGAACGCCTTGTAGAGCAACGGTGAGAGGGTCAGGTCGGTGATCAGGCCCATCGCGGCCTTCGCACAGGTCTCCACAAGACTCGGCACCGGGTAGGCCTCTTGAGCCGTACGCATCGCGTCATACAGCGCCCGCGAGCGCACCAAGGCCATGCCGCCTAGCAGGCCGTTGACGTTCTTGGCAAGTCCAAAGCTGAATATGCCGACGTCGCCGAAGGTGCCGACCGGGCGTCCGCCCACCTCGCAGCCGAGTGCCTGCGCGGCGTCCTCGACCAGGGGGAGCCTTCTCTCGGCGCAATAGTCGCGGATCGCCTCGATGTCGCAGGCGAGACCATGCAGGTGAGTCACCATCACCGCTGCCGTAGCGGGCGAGACCGCCTCGCGGATTCCCGCCAGCGACACGTTGCAGGTACCAGGCTCGAGGTCAGCGAAGACCGGGGTGCCGCCGGCACTGATCACCATGTTCACCACCTCGAAGATGGTATACGGCGACATAACGATTTCGCGGCGCTCGCCGACCAGCGCTCTGATTGCCAGGTGGATCGCGACACGGGCCTGGGCGGTGACCAGGCAATGGGGCACGCCATACTGTTCGCGACCGACGCCTTCCAGGGTGGCGACGTCATCGCCCTCTTTCCAGGTGCCGCGTAGCAGTTCACGCAGAATGTCGCGGTAGAAGCCGGGACCCTTGTAGATACGGAACCGAGGTTCTGGCGCGGGATATTTCATCGTCGGCATTCTATACCGTGACGCCGTGTTCCCAGGGCGTCTGGATCACTTTGCCGCTGACCGTAGCCGAGCGCAATCGGGGTGCCGCTATAACGGCCCATGGTCGGAGTCTTCAGTATGATCGCTGGAGGTCAGCGAGACTGGATGCGGCAGGCAATGCGCCCTGCAATCGTCAGGTCACGCAGCAGCCGACCGCATCGAGGCGCACGCCGGATCCACTGCCAGGAGGGGCTCGAGCACGTCGCATTGGCCTTGGCGGTTGGCGGAGCGCAGCGATGAGACCTATCAGGTCCTAGGCGAGGGGCGAGCACTATCCAACACAGCGATCGAGCCGTGCAGGAGGGTTCTTCTAAAGCGCTCAGTGGTCGTTGCCCAGCCGTTCCGATTCCCACAGCACCTCGGCCTGTTCGGCGGCGCGCATCAGGATGCGGCAGAGGACGAACAGCAGGTCGGAGAGGCGGTTGACGTAGGCGATGGCGTGGCCGCTCACCGGCTCGCTGCGGGCCAGGGTCACCAGCCGCCGCTCGGTGCGCCGGCAGACGCTGCGGCAGACGTGGCACAGCGCCGCGCTGCGGCCGCCGCCGGGGAGGATGAACTCCTTGAGCGGCGGCAGGGTGCCGTTGAACTCGTCGAGGTGGATCTCGAGGTGGGTCACGTGTTCGGCGCGGATCAGGGTGGTGTCGGGCAGGCTCAGTTCGCCGCCGAGATCGAACAGCCGGTGCTGGACCTCGGTCAGCAGGGCGCCGATCTTGTCGTCCAGCGCTTCGGCAAGCAGCAGGCCGAGGTGGCTGTTGAGCTCGTCGACGGCGCCGATCGCCTCGATGCGCGGGCCGTCCTTGGGCACGCGCTCGCCACGCGCCAGGCCGGTTTCGCCACCGTCGCCGGTGCGGGTGTAGATCTTGCTCAGGCGTGCCACGTGCTGCTTCCGGGAAGTCTGACTGCGGGCCAAAAGGTGACGATAGCAGATGCCCCCGTGGGCCGGCCACCGGGGTTGGCGGGGGACGCCGGGATTGCGTAGTCTTGCCGGACTTGGGCCAAGAACAATCACGATGGACGCCTGCTCGTCGCCGACCACCGTCGACCTGATCCGCCACGGCCAGCCGCTCGGGGGCGACCGCTTCCGCGGCCAGCTCGACGACCCGCTGAGCGAGGCCGGCTGGGACGACATGCGCGCCGCCCTCGGCGACGCGCCGCCGTGGACGGCCGTGGTCAGTTCGCCGCTGCAGCGCTGCGCCGATTTCGCCCAGGAATTTGCCCACCGCCACGGCCTGGTGTGCGAGATCGAGGGCCGGTTTGCCGAAATCGGCTTCGGCGCCTGGGAGGGGTGCCGCCACGACGAACTGATCGCCGCCGACGGGCCGCGGCTGCGCGCCTTCTGGGCCGATCCCGAGCGCAACACCCCGCCGGAGGCCGAACCGATGCCGGCGTTCCGCGCCCGCGTCCTCGCCGCCTGGGACGACCTGCTGCGCGAGCATGGCGGCGGCCACGTGTTGGTGGTGGGGCACGCCGGCGTGATCCGCACCGTGCTCTCCCGGGTGCTCGGCATCCCGTCGGACCGCTACTACCGCCTCGAGGTGCCGATGGCGCGGGTCAGCCGCATCCGCGTCGACGACCGCCGCGGCACGCTCGCCGAGCGCCTGCTGTTCCACGGCGCACGGCTCTGACCGCCGCTATCGGCGGGCTGTTCGCCGGCGGCGGCTCGCTGTGGCTGGTGCCGATCTGATGCGCTCGCCATCGACCGCACCCGGCCCCCGCCGTGAGGGAGCGATCGGCGCGCCGGACGACGGATGCTGAGCCACCGGCGCAGTCGCGCGTGATGGCCTTCCGCCGGCGACGGCGAGGCCGGGTGCCAACGGTTGCCGCTATACTCGGCGCACGCGCCAGGTTGGCGTGGCGTGTGGCGGAAACCGGGGCCTTGCTTGTGCGGTCGGGTGGTAATCGAAGTTCCCCTGATCCCGGCTCGCTCCCCGAGGAATGGGGGCAACCGGGCCGGTTCATGGATCTTGCCGAGGAGCGTGAAATGGGCGCTGATCGTCGACTGGATTGGCTGCGACAGGCGGAAAACGACCTGCAATCGGCACGTCACATGCGGGCTGGAGGTTTCCACGCGCAGGCCTGTTTCACCGCCCAGCAGGCGGGTGAAAAGGCGCTCAAGGCGCTCTGTTTCGCGCGTGGCTTCGACATCGTGCGGACCCATTCGCTGTTCCAGCTGGTCAGCGATCTCGGTGAGAACGGGGCGGTCGAACGCTGTGCCAAAGAGCTCGACCTCTTCTATATCAGTGGGAGGTATCCCGACGCCTTCCCCGGGGGTGCGCCGTTCGAGTTGATCGGCGCTGACCAGTCAGAACGGGCACTGGCTGCAGCCCAGACGGTTCTCGAGTTCGTCACGGAGAGGCTCTGATCGGGATGAGTGCCGCGGACAAGCCGGTACTCGAGCGCAGCCGGCCCAGGGTCAGCGTGCTCGACTTTACCGTCGACCAGATCGTCGCCCGGCTGGCCGAGCGGCTGCGCGGCCAGGTCGACGAGGCCTGGCTGTTCGGTTCCGTGCCGCTGGGCAAGGCCGGGCCGTGGTCCGATCTCGACGTGGTCGTGGTCACCCGTTCCGAACGGCCCTTCATCGAACGGCCGCTGGATTTCCCGCAGGTCTTCGAGCTCGGGGTGCCGGTCGACCTGCTGGTCTACACGCCGGAGGAGTTCGCCGCATTGAGTGAATCCGCGAGCGGGTTCTGGAAGGGGTTCCGGCAGAGCCGCCAGCGCATTGTCTGACGCGCCGCCGCCCGATGACGCCCGGTCACACCGCTTGCGCCACGCGCCCGACTGCGCCGCTCGAGCCGGCCGCGTGAACCGTCCCGGCCGTGCAGCGCGGGCACGGCTCCAGCTGCCGTCGTCGGGGTCTCCGGCGTGGCTGGTGCTTTGCGCCGTGTTGGCGTGGCCCGCCCTGATCGACGCCGCCCCCGGCCCGCCCGCCCGCATCGTCAGCCTGACGCCCCACCTGACCGAGCTGCTGTTCGCGATCGGCGCCGGCGACCGCGTCGTCGCCACGGTCGACTTCGCCGATTTCCCTGCCGCCGCGCAGGCGCTGCCGCGCGTCGGCAGCGGCGCGCGGCTCGACCTCGAGGCGCTGCGCGCGCTGCAGCCGGACCTGGTGCTGGCGTGGCGCAGCGGCAACCCGCTGGCCCAGGTCGAGCAGGTCGCGCGGCTCGGCATCCGCGTGGTCTGGTCGGAGTCGCGCCGGCTCGGCGACGTCGCCGACGAACTGGAGCGGCTCGGGGCGCTGGTCGGCACGCCACGCCGCGCCGCCGCGGTGGCCGCGGCTTACCGCCAGCGGCTGGAGCGGCTGCGGGTGCGCTTCGCCGAACGGCCGCCGGTGCGGGTCTTCTACCAGTTCTGGGATCCGCCGCCGATGACGTTGAACGACGACCACCTGGTCGGCGACGTGCTGCGGCTGTGCGGCGCGGTGAACGTCTTCGGCGACCTGCCCGACCTGGTGCCGCGGGTGGCGGCCGAGGCGGTGCTGGCGGCCGATCCGGACGTCATCGTCATCGGCGCGCCGGCGGCCGACGTCGTCGCCTGGGGGGCGAAATGGACCGCCTTTCCCGGGTTGCGTGCGGTGCGCGCCGGTAACGTCATCGGCGCCGATCCCGACCTGCTCAACCGGGCGACGCCGCGCACGCTGGACGGGGCGCAGGCGCTGTGCGCGGCCCTGGACCAGGCGCGCCGGCGCCTGGAGAACCTGCCGTGAGGGTATCTGTGGGTCGGACTTCAGTCCGACGCGACCGGGATGTCGGGCTGAAGCCCGACCCACGAAGATCACCCCGAA